>Ga0074199_1000863_pt1 | contig 35919 bp, 28 predicted proteins | sample EPASupsiteSAE347_FD_64528 | JGI IMG/M metagenome (GOLD analysis project Ga0074199, IMG submission 64528) | Bioremediated contaminated groundwater from EPA Superfund site, New Mexico - Sample SAE3-47 | ecosystem: Environmental > Aquatic > Deep subsurface > Groundwater > Contaminated ... | reverse complement strand
CTACGACTCGGGGAAAGGCATCTACGTTGAAGTCCAGGAGTCTCTCTCCAACCTCGCCCGCTCTCGCCTCGACAAGCTGGAATCCATCCTCAAATGCAACACCGCCCTATTTGAGCTCAAACGCAGTTTGGGGGAGAAGTGATTTTCATTCTGAGAAAAGAAATTTTCGGATTTGAAACCATGATTTTCCTTAAGAATAAACAAAACATATCGCCGCAAGGCGCAGAGAGGGACAATCAAGATGGTTAAAGATAAAAAGTGGAGCTATTTAAAAGCACTTGATAACCCGTTTTTGATAATAGAAGATTCAGATAGATTTCTTGCACTATCGCTAATGGCGATGGTCTATGAAATTAAAGAGAACGGCGAGCCTTTCCCAACACCGTTAAATTTCGAACAAGAAGCATCCAATCTAAAATTTTATCTTAAATGTGTCAATTGTAATAAAGAGATTCACGAGGCCGCTCTATATTGTGGAGACTATTGCAAGCAATTAGCAGGCACTATTCGTTACATACGCAAAGCTGTTGTCGAAAATCGCATAAAAAAAGTAGATATACAGCAAGGCATCGGAATTAGATTGCTAATGCTGCGTGGGAGTGGATACCCAACCAAAGCTCGCAGACTCTCAGATGAACAGCGCCAGATGATATTTGAGCGCGACTCTTACAAATGCCAAATCTGTGGAGCATTAGCTACCCAGATTGACCACATATCTGGACATTCAGATGATCCCTCCAACCTCCGGGCACTCTGTGCTGATTGTAATCGCAGAGAAGCCTTCAGAAACGCCCGTCCGGCCACTACGGAAGAGCAGGCGTTTATTAAACAAATGAATCGTGACATGGCTTTTCGGATCGCAGCACCCGTTCCCTTACGTGCTTGCGACGATTACGAGCGATGGAACAAGCTGCAAGCTTCTGTGCGCGGTGCCCGACGATGGGCTCGCGGGGTATTCCGGAATAAAAAGGAATAAACAAGAATGGGGTCACAAGGTCTTGAAGATCGGGGGTCAGGTCTTGCAAACATACATTTTCATCGGCAATGTCAAAAATCTTTGCCCCTCCACCACCTCTGTGCCATCCTTAACGCCCGGTTTGACCGCTCCATATGAATTATATGGTTCAGATTATCCACCTGATCTCCTATAAATTATTTATCCGGCAGCAGCAGTGTTATGGTTAATCTGGTGGCCCATTTATTGGTGTTGGTCGGCGATTGCAGATTATAAACCCCCGACAGGCCAAAGCTGACATAATGCCCGGCGATCGGCATGATTTGACTGACGGTGCCGATGGCCGGAATGGTCCATTGGCTGTTCAGCCAGTCGTAGCTCGATTCCGACGAGAGGGAGAAAGTCAGTCCTTTTTTGTTGGAATGGGAGATAAAAGGTTGCAGGTAAGTCTGGCTGATATTGCTCCGGTCACTGTTGCCAGCCACGGCCCAGAGATGGTTGGACAGGGCCCCGTATGTCCACGGGCCGCTTTGTTTAAGAACGACGGCGCTCGGCCCGAGCCCCCATTTTCCAGTTCCCAAAGCGGGTTCCGCCGCGGTGGGCAAGAGAAATGTCGGTCCGAGACCCCATATGACCCTGCTCGATCCGACAGTCTTGGGCGACCAGAAGAGCTCAAGCTGGGTGTCGCTCAGGCCTCTCTGACCGGTGCCGCCGATAACGTCCTGCTGGCTGATGTAGGAGAAAATTGGCCGGACGATCAGGTTATAATCTGCATTAAACGAAAACGGGATTACGGGTTGCAACCTTAACGTGTATCGGTTGCCGTTCCCCGCGGCACCCAGGCCGGATTCCCAGTTACTCTGGAAGGGAATGCTGATCAGCGAAGCGACCGGGTTGGCCAGCTGCTTGGCCAGATTCTGGGTCTTGGATTCGTCGCCCGTTTCGGCAAGAACCAAGCTAGTGAGGAGAACCAAAGACAGCAACGCAGAGACGACAACCTGAAACAATTTCATGAGTTTTCTTCCTTTTCTCACAGGGGATTGTTTTTTTTTGCATAGAGCGTGGAGCCTTCGAGGTCTGACATTGCGCATTTCCCAGGTTTCTTCAACCTTTTCCAGTAGCTTCAGCGCGAAATTCTCGCCCCTCCATCACCTCCGCGGCCATTGTTAACAACCGGCTTGTCTTATCCACAGAAAAAGTATTCGGGAATTTTTCCTGAATTCCTTTGACCTAAAACTCTCAAAAATTCTCACAGCCATAGCCCGCCTCCGCTGCGATTCCGGTAATAAAGGCACCCTCCAACCTCTCCCGCTCCCGCCTCGAAAAGCTGGAATCCGTCCTCAAATGCAACACCGCTCTATACGAGCTCAAACGCAGCCTGGTGGATGGAGCGCTCCCCAGGGAAAGCATATCGTCGAGTTTGAAACTACATGAATTATTTATCCTGATATCCACGCGGTTATTTTTTATGAAATATGATCGCCCTGTCGTATTGGATTTCGTAATAGGAGGTGCCGATTCCCGTTGCCCGTTCTATGTAGGCTCTGAATGCCACGAAAACATCCTGATTATTGTCGACGCCGTACGCGGATCCGTCCGGATTGCCGGTGCTGTATGGAACGATCACGCAGTTTTCACCGGGATATGATGGGCTTCTTGCCATCTTGTACACGTAGTAATTCTCTGAGTTTGTGTATTCATGCGGGAAAAAAGCATTGGCAGAATGAAGAAACAAAGAACTGTAAACGCTGGCCACCCCGTTAAGAAGGTTTAAACCATATAGGACGGAATTGGAGTAAATGGACTTGCCCGATTTATCATGGTTCAGGCCATATATTATAACAAAATCGCTGTCTGAGTTAAATTGGAAGTTATCGGCTTTCAAATAGGTGGTATCCCTGTTGTCTCCCTGGGCGTTTGTGTCGTTAGCGTAGGCGGCCCAACCTTCGAGCAGGCCGATCGCGGTGTTAAGCTCCGTATAGGTGTAATCGGAAGTCGCATATTGCCGGATGATCGCGGATCGAAGTGTCTCCATATCTCCCGTCACATTGCTAAATATCTCAAACTCGGATTTTCCCGATCCGCGCGGCTTCAATTCGGGCACCGGGAAGGGCTCAAGGGAAATAGAGTTGTTCGGGGTTATACGGAAAAGCCTCGTTTTGGAGCCGATGTTGTCAATGTAGTTCTGTCCGGCGACGGGGTCCGTCCATTGGGATATCCTCATCAGGAAACAAAAAGTGTCCTTCCCCTTCTCCAGCCCCATGTTTACGAGCCCGGAAGGAATGACGTCGTTGTTGACTATGGAGGGGGAATACCCCGACTGAAGCAGGGCGTTGCGGACACGCTTGTTTACTCCCTGGTCCGCGGTCATGATGATCACCGTTTTAGTGCCGAAAGGAACACCCGATGAGCCATACGGCGTGCCCTGGGAAAAAATATTCAGATTATTGAGCTGGTCGCCGAGACTCCCGAAAATGGGATGGTACCATCCCACTGTGTCATTGCCGATGACACCGCTGGTGTAAACCTTTCCCGTCTTGTTTTCGACAAAGAATACATAGCTTCTGAAGCCGAAGTAAACGCAAGGGGGTGCAATATCTCCCACGAACACGACGGCCTCGTCGGAGCGAAGTTTGAACAGACACCCCGGGGGATAAAAGGCGGGATTTGCCGGGAAATTATTGGGGTCATTCGGGTTGTAGTTCACCGGTGGGTTCTGTCCCGTCGCCGGGTTCTGCCCCGGCGCTGGTGGAATGACAAACGTCAGATAGGGAGACCCCGCATTATTGCCGAAGCAGGTGGGTATCAGTCCTTCACTTGCCCATTTCAAGGAATTATAGTAAGCGACCTGCCCTTCCTGCACCGTGAAATTGTCATTCTGAAGCGCTGAAATGAAGGCGTTGATATTTTGTGCAACAGGTGCGCCGGAGCCCGAAGAAGTCCCCGAGGTGCAGGAATTCAGCGTGACCGATAAAGAAAATACTAGAATCATTGCAAACATTTTTTGGAACAAAGAATTTCCCATATCTTTCCGTAAAAAAACCGCCGACAATTTCTTCATCGCAGTACCCCCTTTAAAATTATAGAACAAAAAGAAAAGTAGATTTCCTGCTTCGCTGCCTTGGTCGGATATTCTGCACTTTGCCTGTGAAATTACACTTCCGATGTTTCCGCTGTCTTGTTCCACAGAACTCATTTAGATTCGGGGGTAAGGTCTTGAAATATAGTGTTTTCCCCATCCTCCGCGGCCATCCTTGATGCCCGATTCAACCCCCCCTTTAAAGGGGTATTCGGAAATCTCCCCCATAATTCCTTTGACCCAAAATCCTCGTGAAGTTGCGCCGGAGATATGCGAAAATGATTGATAAAGCGCCCTTTGTGCAAAAATGACACCGGCATGTGGCGGTCTCAAAAACCAGGTTATCGTCTGTAACTACAATGTTGGCGCCAGATTCCAGGGACAGGATAAGGACTTCCGCCTTATGGCTCCCAGACCATACTTTTTTCATCCCCTCGATTATTTTCAGGCATACAGGGAAATACTGCCGGCCGTTACCCGAATTCACGAGCAAAACCGCCCTAGTTAGAAGATCGGCTCCACAAACACGGGATTTTCACCAAGAGTCAGGGGCACGGAACCATTTATTGGAAAGAGCGTGTCTTTTCGAAAGGCCGTCGAATAATTCGTCACTTCAGATCCGGCAGAAAAGTCCGGCACGGCTTCGGTGACCAGCACCGTGCCGCCTGCCAAGCCCGCGAGAGAAACCCGCCTGATCGTGCCGGGCGTGTAAGCCGGATCATTAAAATAATCCCACCAGGCCACATAGACGGGCTTTCCACCCTTTGTGAATTTATAGATGAAAATTTTGCCGGCCACGTCCTCCAGAACCGTCTCAACCGACGACCAATCGCTGCCTTCGAGTTTTTCCGTCATGAGTTTATGGGTGTAGTAACTCAGTTTTTTTTCTCCCGGAAGGTGAAGGCCGTCTTGACCGGCGTAAATGAGCCCGGTGTGGTCAAAGAAGTCATCATCCCAATCCCAAAGACCCTCTGCCAGACCAAATGCCCAAAAAATTCTCTTGACGCCAAGCGAGAGAGGGTAAACAAATCGCTTTAGCAGGTCCCTCGCCTGCTCCGCCTCTGTTTGAGCCAGTTTCGGAGTTCCCGGCGCCCAGCTCGCCGCGCCGCTGAACGTCCCCATTTCCGTCACCCAGATGGGGACGTGGGAGAAACCGTTCCGATCCAGGAGTCTGCGAAAATAGGCGTACACCGCCCCGAAATCGCGATAGCCCAGCAGGCGTTTTTGTGGATCGCCGACGAGGTTTCCCCCTTTCGCATCCCCATAAAAGTGGATGTCGAAAACGTCCATGTACTTTCCACCGAGCGCCGGCAAAACCGATTCATAATCGGTGGGGTTCATCGTGAGCAGGTCCATGTTCCCCGCCAGACCCGCCATAAGGACCTGCGCCTGAGGGTCTGCTTCCTTGATCGCTTCGCAGGTGATGCGCTGCAGGTCGGCAAAACCTGCAACGGGTGCAGGCAGCCCATTGGGCTCGTTAGCAACCTGCCAGTAGCGGACGAAAGAGTAACGCTTGACGGCTTCCTTGACAAAATTTCGGTAAGCCGCTTCATCGACAGGAAGCCAGGAGCCCGGTTGAGAATACGTTTCTTGACGCGGCTCGACGGTAATGTTTTGCAGGATATTCAAGCCAACCTGCTGGACCAGGAAAAGGGCATCATAATCGAAGGAAACCGGCTCGCCCTTCGGCCCCAAAGTTGTCCCCTTCCATTGAAACTTCGACGGATCTCCGGTCTTATTTGGATCCACGAGTGACCAGAAAAGGTAAAGTGCGCTGCGCGTCCACCGGACGCCGATGGACTTTGCTTCCTCATGCGGCACGGCGGGATGAAACCCGAACGGCGAATTGTCAATTCCATTTGCAACTGGGACGGTCCCGGTTTGCGCAGGAGAAGCCGCACAGCTCCCACAGAAAAGTGAAGCAAGCACCATGAGAAAAAATACCGGGACAAGACCGGAGATGCTGCTCTTTCGAATCTCATACATTGACGCCGCTTCTCTCCTTCTTTCCACGCAGTTTGATATCGGGACTTTTTTGCCCATGAGGACGGCTTGCCCCATCCATAATTTCCCCTGAATTTCTTTGACCCTAAACACTCAAAAAAGTTTCACAGTCATCGCCCGCCTCCGCTAAGACTCTGGAAAAGGCCTCTACGTGGAAGTCCAGGAGGCCCTCTCCAACCTCGCCCGCCCGCCTCGAAAAACTTGAATCCGTTCTCCGCTGCAACACCGCCTTCTTCGAACTCAAACGCAGCCTGGGGGAGAAGTGAATCGCGACAACCTAAGCTATAAATAAACCGGGACAAGTGAAAATGCTGGATAAATTTGACATCTCGCAAAAAGATTGTCCTTTAAAGGGAAATCTATGGAAAAGAAGAAAGATTAACAAATAAATCTAAGATAAAAGGAGAGAGAATAATGAAGAGAACCTTCGGCATTCTGGTGTTTCTTTTGTTTCTATTGTCTTCATGCCCGATATTTGCTCAAGGCACAGAAGATATCTTTATCAAAATGCACTCGGAATCTGAAATTGATGCGGGAAAACTGGTTCAAGATCTCGTGGACAAGACTATTGAAGAACTGAAGTCTATAGCAAATCCCAGGGAGTTGAAAAAAATAAGCCAGGTGCAAATGCTCCTTGAAGAAATGGGAATTAATTCCCTGGATAAATATTATTCCCGCTATGATCTTCTTGAAAATAAAGCAGAAGTAAACATGCGCCTCTCATTTAAAGAAAAAGAGAAATTTCTCCCGGCGCTTCTTACTCTGCCGGACAGAGACCTTCAAATCCCCACTTATATGGATCCAAATGAATGCATGCTCTTCCTGGATTTAACCAGCCCCAAGGACTCTTTCAGGCAATTTTCAAAATTTTTGGAAAGTCCTTCCGTAAAAAGCCTTCTTGGCCCAAATACTTTTTCAATTTCTGAGGCCGCCTCTTTTTTAAATTTGGATTTGGAAAAGGATATATTTCCTGCTCTGGGGGAAGAAATGGCATTTGTTCTTCTGGCCCCCGGTGGGAAGTCGTTATATCCCGATTTTGTTTTTATTGCCCAGATCACTTCTAAAGAAAATCTCAATAACTTGACATCAAAATTAGCTCCCACGATAAAGCCACAGAGTTCAGGAGAATTTGATTATTATGAGAAAAGTAAGAATTTTTCATTTGCGGCAAGCAATCAATTTCTTGTTGCCTCTAATAATCCTGAAAAATTAAAGAAAATCACAGAAGGGTGGAAGGCGGGAAAAGAGCCGATTAAAGCCGGACTTTATCTTCATGTGGATATAGATAAAATCATTTCATTTGCTCTTCCCCTCATACAGGACAACATAAAAATGAAATCCAACGAAGCAAAAATGCTTGAACCATTTAAAGCCAATGAATATGGATCCATTACGGTAATTAAGAATGTGGAGGAAAATTCTCTTGTAATTTCTGCATCTTCTTCCAGAAGCCTCGTCTCCTCTTTATATAAAACTTATGTTTCTCTTGTTCCTTTATTAGCAAAGGAGGCCATGCTCAAAGAGAGGGAGAGAAGAGTAGAAAAAGAAGCTCGCTCCAATGCTAATGCAATAAAAAATGCTCTGGAATCATATTGTTTTTCACAAAAAACATTTCCCTCCGGAATAGAAGTTTTGCTAAAGAAAGGCCGTCTTCATACCATTACCAACCCCTATACTGAAAAGCCCGTTCAATTCGTCCCACTGGGCAAGCGCTCTCCGGGAAACTTTTCTTATGTTCCTATAAAAAATAAAAAAGGGATTGTTTATGGATTTTATTTATTTGAATATGGTTCCCCGGATGAACCGGGAAAAGATATCTATGGGCCAAATGACTTAAAGAATCTGAAAAATTTCAAACCAGTTCCTGATGGAATTCCGGATGGAATTTTAATTATGGAAAAGATTTATAAATGAAGAACACGTTCTAACTGAGCGGTTTTAAATCGGCTTTAAATCAGGGACTTGATACCGACCCAGCCAGCCGGGAAGAAACCTATTGGTTAGAAATCTCCTGCAGGCGCAATTCATTCCCGGCTTTTTTCGCCTTCACGACGACCTTTAATGAGCTCTTAGGCTGTTTCAGGAATTTTTCGACGAGGGTATTACTCGTCTTGTCAAACTTCATGAGTTTCCCGTCCATATACAGAGAGTAACCGCTGGCAGCACAATCCTTCATGAGCGCGCACTCTTTCGTATGTGTTTTGACGAAACTTGCCAGCATGTCTTTATTGGTATCGGCGCACATGTTATCGATGATGATCCCCAGAGGTGGTCGGGTTTGTTTGGACAGACTGAAGCGTTTTATAAGTAATAAAGCTGCGCATTTCATGCTGCCAAGCGCTCCTGTGGCAGCATAGCCCAGTATGATTCATCCGGGGTCCTGCCGTCAAGTCCCCGGTGCCGGCGCCTCTGGTTGTAGAATTCGAAGTATTTGCCAAGCTCCCTTCTGGCTTCTACAATGGACCCATAGGCCTTAAGATACACCTCCTCATACTTTACGCTCCTCCAGAGCCATTCCACAAGTATGTTGTCCATCCACCGGCCCCGGCCGTCCATACTGATCTGGACCCCTCTGCTCTCCAGTATGCCCGTGAAAGCCTCCGATCTGCCTGACAATGGAAAAATTGCAAAAAATTTGGTGCGCATGCAGAGAGGAGAAGCAGGTTGTCCAAAGAATAAAGAAGAGAAACGCAGCGGCTAGGTTAGATCGCTCAATCACAGAGAAAAGGAGCTATAACATGAAAAACACTCGATCTTTATTTCGGATCATCACCCTGATTGCGGTCCTTGCCTGTTTTGCCGCAACAGTTCCGGCCGGGTCTCTCCCGGCCAAGGCAGATGCACAGCCTGCAGCGCCGCAGGCTGCGCCTATGCAGGCGATCTCAGGTGAACCTGCCCCAATCAAAGCGACCATCTACGTAGCTAAAAAGATAATTACCATGGAAGATACCGAACCTGCCCAGGCCGTGGCGGTGGCGGGCGACAAGATCGTGGCCGTTGGAAGTTTTGACGAGGTCAAGGCGGCTCTGGCGGGACGCGAATATACAATCGACCGAACCTTCTCACACAAAGTCATTACTCCGGGCCTCATCGACCCGCACCTCCACCTGTGGCTGTTCGCCATGGCTGCGCCGATGAAGTTCATCACTCCTGATGACTGGAACCTGCCCTGGGGCTATGTTAAAGGGGTGGAAGGCCGCGACAACTATATGGCGGAACTTACAGCCGCGGAAAAAGCCCTGACCGCTCCCAACGCCTGGCTCTATACCTGGGGTTATCACCAGTACTGGCACGGTAAACTATCCCGCCTCGATCTGGATAAGATCTCGGCGACCCGTCCGATAGTCGTCTGGCATCGCTCCGCTCACGAAATATATTTGAACACGGCGGCGATCAAAGCCATGGGAATTACCAAAGAATCCCTCCAGGGACACGGCAACGCCAGCACCCAGACCGACTTTGACAACGGCCATTTCTGGGAGGCCGGATTCTTTGAACTGGTGGCTCCGGCCCTCTTCCCGAAGCTGGCCACTCCCGAGTATTTCGGCAAAGGGCTGACGATGACCAAGCAATATGTTGAGGCCGGAGGAATCACCACCACGGCCGATCCCGGCATCATACTTCCGCCTAAAGTCTTCCAGGCCCTGAAAACTGTTTTTGACAGCCCGGATACTTCCTTTCGCAATTTGCTCATCGCCAGCGGCCAGGTGCTCTATGAAAAATACGGCGAAACCGGAGCTCTGGCGGCAACCGAAAGTTTGATGGCTCTGAACGGCCACCGGGTGGCTTACCTGCCCAAGCAGGTGAAACTCTTCTGCGACGGCGCCGCCTATTCGCAGGGAATGCAGATGAAAGACGGCTACCTGGACGGCCACCATGGCTCCTGGATCGAAATGCCTGAGGAACTGGCGGCCTCGGCCAGGCTTTATTGGAACGACGGCTACCAGATCAGGGTCCATGTCAACGGCGATCTGGGCGTTGAAGTAACCCTTGGTGTGCTTTCAAATTTAATGCGGGACAATCCCAGGTTCGATCATCGGTTCAGCCTGGATCATTTCTGTGTCTCGACAGCCGAACAAGTCAAACAGATCAAAGCCTTAGATGCGATCGTCAGCGTCAATCCCTATTATGTCTACGTCCTGGCCGATAAATATTCCCAGATCGGCCTGGGGCCAGAGCGAGCCTCGACGATGGTCCGCAGCAATACACTGGTCAAGAACCACGTCAAACTCTCGCTCCACTCCGACACGCCGATGGCTCCGGCCCGGCCGATGCTCCTGGCCTGGGAGGCGGTCAATCGAGCGACCATGAACGGGAAGGTCGCGGGACCGGAGGAGAAGATAAGCGTGCTGGATGCCTTCCGGGCGATCACCATTGACGCCGCATATTTTTTGCAGAAAGAAAAAGAGATCGGCAGCATCGCACCGGGGAAAACAGCGGACTTCACGATCTTCGAGTCCGATCCTCTGGCGGCCGATCCGATGAAACTCAAGGACGTCCCGATCTGGGGGACAATCTTCGAAGGCCAGGTCTTTCCGATAAAAACGACCGCTTGCAACGCTTCCGCTTCAGCGGCAATAGCCGGGCACAGGCTAAGCCATGACCTGGCCAACCCGTTCTTCGGTGCTGAAAATGACGAGGACTGCTGCGTCTGCTCCGCCAATCGGTGGTTCCAGAAAATCGTCGCCGGCCTCGAAGCAAAGCAACCACTAAAATGATGGTTTGCTGTTCATACCGGCGATGTTAACGGTCTTTATTTGACAGCCGAAGCATCGTAGACTTTCCGGCCGCCGAGCCAGGTCGAAAGAACCCGGGGATAGGCGGCGGTGAACTTTTCCGGCGGAACAGTCAGAAGATCCGTCTCGTAGATTACCAGATCGGCCTTTTTGCCGATATCGAGCGTTCCGACATCGTCTTTGCCGGTGGTCATGGCACTGCCTAGGGTCAGGCCCCGGATCATCTCCTGAATGCCGATCGGAGGATGATTCTTAGGATCTCCGCCGCCGGTGGCCGCAACGCCGATAACGACCGACGCCGGAGTGTATTGCGGCGGCGAAACGCTGAAATCGGTGCTGATTCCGACTGAAATGCCGCTGTCAATGAGTTTTTTTATCGGATAAGCCCGGCTGGCGCGGTCTCCGTAATAATAAGCGGTATCGCTCTCCACCGGCCAGAATCCGGGCTGGGCCGTAATCACCACATGGCCGTCGGACTTTTTGATCCGCGCGATCTCGGCATCGGTCGTGAATGCCGCATGGGTAATGATATGGATGCCCTTCAACCGGCCTTGGGCCGCCATGACTTTATCCAGCGCATCCAGGATAGCGCCGATGGCTTTGTCCCCCTGAGCGTGATATTGAACGTTCATCCCGTATTCCTCTATTTTGGCCACGATCCGGTTGAGATTTAACTGGAAACCCTCTTTATCGTCGGTAAAGACCTCCTGGAGCCCGTGACCGCCTTGGCGGTTCTTCCAACCGGTCCAGGCCTGCCCACCGGAGAAAGCACCGTCGACAAAGACCTTGCAGCCCGCGAAGCGGACCAAATCGGTATCCAGCCCCATGCACCGGGCGGCATCGTCCACATCGTTCAAATTAAAAATCACATAACAATAGTTGATGCGCAGAGGCAGGGTGCCTTCCTTTTCCATCTCTTTGAAAATCTCGGGGTGCATGATCCTGAATCCCGGCCCGCCCATCGGATCGACCGCCCCCGTATAACCGATCGAGGCCCAGCGCTGAAGCAACTTTAATGTCCCGATTTTGATGTCTTTAGGATCGGCCATGGAGAATATTTTGACGCCCGGCAGGTTCATGGCCGACTCGCGCATCATCCCGGTCAGTCTCCCGTTCTCAATCCCCATCTTGCCGCCCGGGGGCACAGGGGTCTTCGGCGTGACGTTGGTGAGCTTCATGGCGGCGGTATTTATGACCGCATTGTGGCCGAGAGTATCGCACAGAAAAGCCGGATGGTCGCCGGTCACCGCATCGATTTTGGCCAGATCCGCCAGGGACCACTTATCGTAATCCCTCAGGGAGTAGCCGAGTCCCAGAATAATCCCGCCGTCGGGGATGGATTTTACCTTCTCTTCCAGAACCTTGGCCATCGAATCGGCATCGGTCGTGCCGAGGAGGTAGGCTCCGACATACAAGGAATATCCGGCCTCCATCAGATGGACGTGGCTGTCGCAGAAGCCTGGATAGGCGGCCGCGCCTTTAAGATCGATGACCGTGGCCTTTCCATGTTCGGCCGGGGCGACATTATAACCAGCCACTACCCCGTCCTTCACCAGCAGATTGTCGACCTTTTTGTCGGCATTTATATAGATCGAACCGTTGGTAAAGAGCTGTTCATTGACCGGCTCTTGAGAGAAACTCCGTGAAAACGAAAGAACGACCAGGACAAAAATGAGGAGCAGATTAAGACCTGATTTTCTCAGTCTGTTCATTGTTTTTTTCCTCCCTTATGATTTGTTTTTTAAATCGGATCGGGGGGCCAGGTCTTGAAATATAGTGTTTTCCCCATCCTCCGGGCCATCCTTGATGCCCGATTCAACCCACCCTTTAAAAAGGTATTCGGAAATATCCCCCTGAATTCCTTTGACCAAAAATCTCGTGAAATTGCTTGAACAGGCGGCCTTCATGCACAAAACAAAATAGAAGATCAAGTTCTTCAATAAACTTGCACGGGTTGGGAAGTAGTATTATGGCCCTGTTATGAAAATTTTTATGCTTGTCTACTAGATAAATCCCATCGGGACTTATCTAGTAGCTATTGTAAGCGCCACCGCACACATATGTTCCGTCTGGGTTTCTCTGATACCCATTATAAGCGCCGCCGCATACATATGTCCCGTCGGGGTTTCTCTGCCAACCATCATAGGCGCCGCCGCAGACGTATGTCCCGTCGGGGTTTCTCTGCCAACCATTATAGGCACCGCCGCAGACGTATGTCCCGTCGGGGTTTCTCTGCCAACCATCATAGGCACCGCCGCAGACGTATGTCCCGTCGGGGTTTCTCTGCCAACCATCATAGGCACCGCCGCAGACGTATGTCCCGTCGGGGTTTCTCTGCCAACCATCATAGGCCCCGCCGCAGACGTATGTCCCGTCGGGGTTTCTCTGCCAACCATCATAGGCACCGCCGCAGACGTATGTCCCGTCGGGGTTTCTCTGCCAACCATCATAGGCGCCGCCGCACACATATGTTCCGTCGGGGTTTCTCTGCCAACCATTATAGGCGCCGCCGCACACATATGTCCCGTCGGGGTTTCTCTGCCAACCATCATAGGCGCCGCCGCACACATATGTCCCGTCGGAATTTCTCTGCCAACCATCATAGGCACCGCCGCAGACGTATGTCCCGTCGGGGTTTCTCTGCCAACCATCATAGCCTCTGCGAGAAATTACATAGGATGTCAACTTAGTCGCTTTTTTAGAGATAATTGCCCGGTCTTTCTGGTCAATTTCTATTTTTTTATCAGTATGTTTTGCGCTGTTATCATGATTATTTTTCCAACTTTTTATCTCGGGTATTTCGTGCCTATCTTTATTTATATCCATTCTTGGCCCCCTTCCGATTTCTTAAATAATCAATATTTTACCTTGGACTTCAGGCCTTCTTGTCCATCTCCTGAAGCTTGGCGTCGATCGTTTTTTCCGGGAGATCTTGAGCCCTGCTGAAAAATTCATTCATGGAGTCGTAGAACGGCTTGGCTAATCCGGCCACGAGCGCTATTGCCGCTGCCGGCGCGGCTACGAGGGGGATACCGGCCAGCATTCCACCGACGGAAGCGAGTGTCGCTATTCCCGCGACGGTCTTCAGGGAGGCGTCCGTCACGATCTTTTTCTTCGCGTCGGGGTCCCAATCGGACTGTGCGGCGGTTTTAAGGTTTTTTGTCCCCGAGAGAAGATTGCGGGCGCCATCGAAGGCGGAGACAGGCGCGAGGACGGGCAGTACCCGGGCGTTTTTCGTGAACGCCGCGGAGAGGTTGAGGTAACTCAACCCTCCCGTGAAAAATGGAATCTTGGTGTACAGTTTTTTTGTGAGTTCCTTCAAGGAAACGCCGGCATCCAGGATTTCGTCAGGCACCCGGCATTTTTTGAGAAATCCGACGAGCGCTCCGTGGCTGGAGATCACTTCCAGGAACTCGTCCCACCTCGTCTTTTCGGCAAAGGAAGTCTTGTCGTATTTGAAAGTTTCCTTTTCTCCCGGTCTGGCCTTCCCGTAGTCGCGAGGGAGAAAGACGGAGAGGCCGTGGGAATTTTCCATGATGTTGCCCGAGCGGTTGAGGGAGGTATGCTCCTCCGCTACCACCATTTCCCTGACGTCCTCGCTCACCAGAGCCGCGTTTTCCCGGATGGCCGGGTCAGTGATGTCTTTATCCTTAAGAATTATTTCACAGAAGTGCCGGAGATCCGCAAACCCGGTGTAGGGCTGGGTGGCAAGGGGATCGATCTCGAAGTGCTGGGTTTCCGCGATATCCGAGCGGATGTGCCGGATGATTGTGGGATCTTTTTTGATGGCTTCCATGAAGCTCCCGGCGAGCCGGTCCATATTTTCCGAGAGAGGTTTCATCTTTTCCAGGTTAACGGCTGACATCGTTGGAAAGGTTTGCCTGGCGCCGGGTGTGTGCTTGAACTCATAGACCATGAGCTGAGAAAGTTCCTTGGCGGTGATCTCCTTTTTCTCGCGGATGCCCTGCTGGAGGTCCTTCAGCATTTCGTAGTCAGGAGCGCATTCGGCAGTCGTGTCTTCTGAGGCTACCATGTATTTTACGCCGTCCTTGAGCTCATAGGCGACTTCCGCCTGCCCCATGAGGCAGGTCTCAAAGCCAGCCACGTCAATCTTCTTTCCCGCCTTGCGGCTGGCGTCCCGGAAGACATTGCCCAGTTCCTTCGCGGAAATGTCCGTATCGGATTCCTCGTCATGGAGGGCACCCCAGAACCCGCCGGAGTGGCCGAAGAGCATGACCGCATAGTGCTTCGCGGGATACTTCTTCATGCCCCAGTCCAGGAACTCTCCCAGGGTGCGGGCGGAGCCCATATCCTTCGTGGGGAGCTTTTCGGTTTTTTCTCCTGAAGCTGCTTTTCCCCGCAGGGTTTTGGATTCGGTTCCGAGCTGATAGACGGCGTTGACGTTCCGGTCCGAACCGGCTTCCCGGATCTGTTCCACGGCGCTCATGGCCTCTTTCGCGAGGTTGTTACGAGCGGAAAAGTAATAGAGAACCGTCCACTCCTTTTCCTTCACGGCCTTTTGAGAGTCAAGGGAGACGATGTCCTTCGAAATTCCGGCGGAAGGGGTCTTTGGACCGGTTTTTGGAGGCTTTACCGGGGCGCTTTTCTGAAGCGGCAGGCTGAGTCCTATTTTATCCATAAGGACATCTCCTTGTAAAATAACATTTCCTGTTACCTTCAATTATAAAGTGGAGAGGAGACCTGCACAAGAGAAAATTGTTAACAGATTGTTAACTTTCAAACGACCGGAGACCGTGCAGGCAGCGGCAGCTGATACCGCCTATCTGGCTCCCTGTTTCATGAGAAAATCAGCCACGTCCAGGTATCCCTCCTTCCGGGCCTCCTTGTAGGGGGAGTTCCCCTGGAAGTCTGGAAGGTTTAAATCCGCGCCCCTGGAAACCAGGCGTTTCACAGTTTCGAGACGGCCGTTGTCCGCTGCTTTGTAAAGGGGGGTTTCTCCCTTCTCATTGCGAGCGTTTATCTCGGCTCCCTTCGATATGAGATATTCTGCGACGTCCGTGTGCCCCTGGGAAGCGGCTTCGTGAAGAGGTGTGTTCCCATCGTCGTCCCTGGAGTTGAGATCTGCGCCCTTCGCAACAAGGATTTTAACCAACTCCAGGTAACCCTCTGAAGCTTCGATGAGTGGGGTATCCCCGTCGTTCTCCTTCGCATTCACGTCGGCCCCGGAGGAAATCAGGAACTCGACGATATCCTTCCGGTTCTTGTCACATGCCTTGTGAAGGAGGGTGCATCCCTTGTCGTCCCGGGCATCGAAGAGCGCCGGGTCTTTCTTGAGAAGGTCTTTCACCGTGGCAAGATCCCCTAGATTGATGGCGGCCCAGATCGTGACGTACTGGGAGTAAGGCACGGGCGCAGCTGAAGGTTGCGGCGATGACTGGGCTTTGGCGAATGCCACTGGAAAAACAGTGAGCATGGCGGAGAGGAGTAAAACAACAAGGATAGATTTATTCTTCATTTTTTCACATCCTTCCAATAATTTAGTTTTACAACCACTTCCTGTTTCCCTTATAAAGTGTTCGTAAATTCCCACAGAACTCCTGTCTATAAACCTCTTGCGTATTCCGGCCTCAGCCTGATCTCTCCGTCAATGGCGGCCCTCAGCTTATCCAAAAGCACTTTTTTGTCTTTTGGAAACGTCCCTTCCAGCGCCAGGTAGTTTGAAGCGTGATTTGAACGGAATATGGTCTGCCGGAGCTCAAGGCCCATTATAATTTCGAAGGACTCTTTCAATAACTCGATGGAATTTAATTCCTCAAAGTCACCCCTCCCGGCTTCTTCCGCCAGGGATGTCCCGGGAATGATCATCAAAGAAAGGAATGAAAGATATCTTGGCTGCATTCTGTTTAAAGCGTCTATGGTGCCCCTGACATGTACTTCGGAATATTTCCTGCCGCCCAGCCCCAGCAAAACAATCACGGATGATTTTATCCTGGCTTCAGCCGCTTTTTGGACAGCCTCGATCATCTCCTCGACACCCGAAGATTTTCCACAACGGTCCAGGATGGCCTGGCTGCCGCTTTCCAGCCCCATATAGATAAGACTTAACTTGTGATCGCGCAGCTCATTTAATTCATGGGCATTCCTTCTTGTTATGTTCGTTCCGTTCGCGTAGCTTGAGACCCGGGAAAGGCGTGGGAAAGCCTGTTCCAGCCTTTCCAAGACAGGAACAAGCCTGCTGTTGCTAAGGACAAGGGCATCGCCGTCCATCAGAAATACACGACGTTCTTCCTGGTGCCGGAGGGCGTGCCGATCGATATCAGCCAGGACCTCCTCAGGGTCTTTGATGCAGAAGGTTTTATTCTTATATGCGCCGCAGAAACGGCAGTTATTGGCCGAACATCCCAGGGTTACTTGCAAAAGAAAGCTATCTGCTTCCGCCGGAGGTCTTATGACGGGTTCTATAATGGCCATCGAGCTTGCATCCCCTCGTGACTTGCCTTAAATCTTCAAAATGCCGCTCTTATTACATGGGTCATACTTTGCCGGCCTGAGCGGCAGTACGCCGGCTGTAAACCCACAGGAGAATAATGGTCAGCAAACCTATTCCCATGTAATAATACCACATGAGAGGGGCATCCCCCCTGAATCCCTCCTGGGGGCAGTAGCGCGTCAGCATGGCTCCGGCCAGCAGTCCCCCGAAGAGGTTGCCGAAGAAGCTGGAGAGATAGTAACATCCCATGTAAACCCCCGTCTGCCCCGGAGGCGCCTGGGAGGAGACGAACTCCAGCGCTCTGGGGGCCATCGCCATCTCGCCCAGGGCAATGGTCGCGATCCCAATCAGCATGAGCGGGACGCTGGGACGGTGCGAGAATATGAACATGGCAAAGCTTATGATGAAAACACCCAGAATGATGGAGTGGAGGGGCTTCATCCGCCTGAGGAGCGCCGTAACCGGCAGCTGAAAGATGACGATCATGAGAGGATTCACGTTAACCATCCACTCCGGGGCGATCTTGTCTCCCAGGGTGCGCAGGGTATAGAGCGGGAGGGTGAAGTACATCTGGATGTAGAGTGTGTGAAAACCGCTGAGGAGAATCAGAAATACCAGGAGCCGGTAGTTGGTTACCGCCCTCCACAGGTTCAGGAGAACTTCGGCCGGGGATTTCCCGGCTCTGCCCTCCACTCCAGGATCCCGGTAGAAAAAGAAAACCGCTGCAAAGGCCAGGACCGCGAGGCCCGCCGAGGCCAGGCAGATATACTGGATGCCGAAATGTATGCGCATGGGGTAAGCCAGGGTCTTCCCCAGGAATCCGCCGATATTAACGATGAGGTAGAATATCGAAAAACCCTGAGCCGCCCGATCAGGGGGAGAGGTTCGCGAGACCGTCCCGGATATGGTGGGTTTTACAAAGGCCCCGCCCAACGCAATGAATGCAAGCGCTATAATCACCGTTTCCTTAGAGGGAAAGAGGCCCATCAGCAGGTAGCCGAAAAAGAGAAGTGAAAAGGCGGTCAGAAGGGCGTTCCGGAATGTAATACGGTCGGCAAGCGTCCCGCAGAGAGAGGGCAGGATATAGAGGAGCGCCGAGAAAGTTCCGGCGATGGCCCCCGTCTCCATGTCAGAAAACCCCACCAGCCTGGAAAGATAAAGGGTGAGTGCGATGTACATCCCGTAGTAGGCAAAGCGTTCGAGGAGCTCGATGCCGTTGGCAATCCAGAAAAGACGGGGAAATATCAACTTATGCCCCTTAATTTTGCCGTCTTGTTTTCCATGTGCCCGGGATATATTTAGCCTGAAAGACTTTCCGCCTTGACCGTGCGGCTGTTATTGGAAAATTCCAAATGAGAAAGTTTCTGGATGTTTTCATTGCGCTTCTGGCGCTTGCGCTCAAAAGAAGAGAGAATTTTTTTGCGAATCCTCACGGACTTGGGAGTTACTTCCACCAGTTCATCCGGGCCGATATATTCCAGGGCAAAATCCAGGTTGGCATCTTTGGGCGGAGTAAGGATAATCGAATCATCAGCCCCGGAGGAGCGCATGTTGGTAAGTTTTTTTGTTTTGCAGGCATTAAGCTCCAGATCCGTTGAGGTGCAGTGGATTCCCACTACCATTCCTTCGTACACTTCCACGGCCGGACCGATAAACAGAGTGCCCCTTTCCTGGGCGTTATTCAGACCGTAAGAATTGGAAAGACCGGCTTCGGAAGAAACCAGGCTGCCGTGTTCGTTACAGCGCAAGTCAATTTCGTGTACGGGTTGATAGGAGTCAAACAAGTTGTTGATTATTACAGTGCCGCGGGTGCGGGTCATGAGTGTATTTTTAAGGCCGATCAACCCGCGGGTGGGAATTACGTACTCGGCATGGACGTCGCCGGCGGAATTTGAGTCCAGTTGTTGCATCTGCCCGCCGCGGCGGCCCAATTCCTCAATAACCACTCCCTTGAAATCGCCCGGCACATCCACCGTTACAAATTCGTACGGTTCAAGTTTGATTCCGTTCTCTTCGTGATAAATAACTTCCGGCTGTGAAACCTGCAATTCAAAACCTTCGCGCCGCATGGTTTCCACCAGCACCGCCAGGTGCAGTTCGCCACGTCCTGAGACCAGAAAACTGTCGCGGCCTTCATCCAGGCCATCGACTCTTAAAGACACGTTGGTTTCCAATTCCTTTATCAGCCGGTCACGCAAATTACGTGAAGTGAGATATCTGCCTTCGCGTCCGGCAAATGGAGAAGTGTTTACGCCGAAAGTCATTTTAATGGTCGGCGGCTCAATATGCACGGGAGGCAAGCTCACCGGGTTTAAAGGGTCCGTCAGCACGTCGCCGATGTGAATGTCGTCAAAACCGGCCACGGCCACTATGTCTCCGGCCACCGCTTCCGCTGCGTCAACCTGCTTGAGCCCGACGTACATCTGCAGGGCGGTAACCCTGGATGTGTTTATAGCGCCGTCCATTTTTACAAGGAGCAGATTCTGGGCTTTGGAAATTTTACCGGACTTTATTTTGCCGATGCCCAGGCGTCCTTTGTAGTTGTCGTAATTGAGAGCCAGAATCTGCAGGGCCAGTGGTTCCTCCGGAAAGACTTCCGGGGCCGGGATATAATCGATAATTGCCTGGAACAGAGCGGATACATCGGCCTCTGCGGAATTGCTTATTTTTAATTTCAAATCATCCAAATCATTATTGGCCAGGCCCATGACGCCGGATGCAAAGATTATCGGAAAATCCAACTGGTCGTCATTGGCGCCCAGCCTGACGAAAAGGTCAAAAGTTCTATCAACGGTCGTATTTGCTTCTTCGCCGTCTTTGTCCACTTTGTTAATGACCACGATTGCCTTGAGCCCGAGCTCCAGGGCTTTTTTCAACACGAACTTGGTTTGGGGCATGGGACCTTCCTTGGCGTCAACCAGGAGCAAAACACCGTCGGCCATTTTAAGGGTGCGTTCCACTTCGCCGCCAAAATCAGCATGGCCCGGCGTGTCCACGATGTTGATTTTAATGCCTTCATAAACCACGGAAGCGTTTTTGGCCTTGATGGTAATGCCGCGTTCGCGCTCCAGGTCCATGCTGTCCATTATCAAGTCCTGCTGGTCATTTTTGACCGATTTGGTCTGTCTTAGCATGGCGTCCACCAGCGTGGTTTTGCCGTGGTCAACGTGGGCGATAATCGCAATATTCCTGATGTTGTCTCTTTTCATAGTTTTCCCTTTTAATAAAAATTCCGTCAGGTTTGTTAATTCTGTCCGGTCTGATCAATACGGATTGAATCCTGATGCAGCATCATAAGTCTACCTGAAATTACGAAAATGTCAACGAGGGATAGAGGATATTAGTAAAATCCCAAAATCAGACGTTTCCACCGACGGCAGGATTTCTTTCGCAGGAATCCCGCTTCAATCCCTGGTGAGGCTCTTGTAACGGATCCTGTTGTGCATCAGAACCTCGGCTCCGAGACGTTTGAGCCGGTGCTCTTCGTAATCGGAGTAGTTGCCGGGGAACCAGTAAACCTTCCCATCTCCCTCAAAAGCCATGATGTGGGTGGCAATCCTGTCGAGGAACCAGCGGTCGTGGCTGATGACCACCGCGCAGCCGCCGAATTGCTCCAGCCCCTCTTCGAGCGCCCGCATGGTGTTAACGTCCAAATCGTTCGTGGGCTCGTCCAGGAGGAGCACGTTAGCTCCCTCTTTCAGCATCATGGCCAGATGCACCCGGTTGCGCTCTCCGCCCGAGAGCATCCCCACCCTTTTTTGCTGGTCCTGGCCGGCGAAGTTGAAACGCGCCACATAAGCCCGGGAGTTCATCTGGTACTTGCCGAGTGCCAGGGTCTCCGCCCCGCCGGTGATGACTTCCCATACTGATTTCTCCGGGTCTAGAGCCTCCCGGCTCTGGTCCACGTAGGCCAGTTTCACCGTCTCGCCGATACGGAAGGCGCCGCTGTCAGGCGTCTCCTGGCCGGTAATCATCCTGAAGAGCGTTGTTTTCCCCGCCCCGTTGGGGCCGATGATGCCCACTATACCGCCGGGCGGCAGCGAAAAATTCATATCTTCTATCAGGACCCGGTCGGCGTAGCCCTTGGAGACTTTAGAGGCATCGATAACCACATCCCCAAGGCGGGGCCCCGCGGGAATGAAAATTTCCATGTCCCGCATGCGACTCTCCGACTCCTGTTCCAGGAGCTTCTCATAGGCGCTGATGCGGCCCTTGGCCTTGGCCTGCCGCGCCTTCGGCGCCATGCGGATCCACTCAAGCTCCCGCTGGAGCGTTTTCTGGCGCTGGCTCTCGGTCTTCTCCTCCAGGCGCAGGCGGTTTTCCTTCTGCTCGAGCCATGAAGAGTAGTTTCCTTTCCAGGGGATGCCGTAGCCCCGGTCGAGTTCCAGGATCCATCCCGCCACGTTGTCGAGGAAGTAGCGGTCGTGGGTCACCGCGATGACGGTGCCCTGGTAATCCTTGAGGTGCCGCTCGAGCCAGCCCACCGATTCGGCGTCGAGGTGGTTCGTAGGCTCGTCGAGGAGGAGAATATCGGGCTTCTTCAGGAGCAGCCTGCACAAAGCCACCCGGCGCCGTTCCCCCCCCGAGAGCACCTTTACCGGCGTGCCGCCGTCCGGGCATCCAAGCGCATCCATGGCTATATCCAGGCGGTTATCGAGGCTCCAGCCGTCGAGAATTTCGATGCGCTCCATGAGAGCGGCCTGTTTATCGAGAAGTTTCGTCATCTCGTCTTCGGAGATATCGCCTGACAGGCGCTCGCTGACCTCGTTGTACTGCTTCAGGACTTCGACAGTCTCGCTGAGCCCCTGCTCCACCACCTGCCGCACCGTGAGCGAATCGTCGAGAGACGGCTCCTGCTCCAGTAATCCCACGGAGTAGCCCGGCGAAAAAACAACTTCCCCGTTATATTCTTTCTCCACGCCGGCAATAACCCTGAGGAGCGTGCTCTTGCCCGCGCCGTTCAAGCCCAGGACCCCGATCTTCGCCCCGTAAAAGAAGGACAGGGAGACGTCCTTGATAATGGGGCGCTTGTCAATGAGCTTGCTCACTTTAACCATTGAAAAAATAATCTTGTATGCTTCCGTACTCATCGTTTCATAAACCTCGTATTCACTTAATCATGGCCCCGCCGATGGCGGGGCGAAATACTATGGTTCCCCCTCGCCCCCTGAAACCCTGCCGCCGTAACTTCGCCCGGGGGGGAAGACAGTTCCTCTACTTGAAAAAGCCGTCTTTCCCGGTTATAATGTCGCAGGAGATAAATCCTGTCCTTCAAATCATCCAATGAAAAAAACAAGCTTTAAAGAAATCGAAATATCCCTCCCTGTCGGTTATTCCGATGAAGAACTTAAAACGAAGATCGGTCGAAGCGTGCACGCGGCCGAATTTGCTTTTGAAATACGAAAAAAAAGCCTGGATGCCCGGAAGAAGAGCAATATTCACTGGGTCATGAAAATTTTTGTTTACGACAAAAATATCAGCCGTAATCTTATTCAGTCAACACCCGGGCTGGAAATTCCCATGGCCGGCAAAAAGAAAAAGGCGATCGTAGTCGGCAGCGGTCCGGCCGGTTTTTTTGCTGCGGACATTCTTTTGCGGTCCGGCCTGGAAGTCGTAATTTTAGAAAGAGGATATGATGTAAGCAAGCGTACCGAAGATATTGAGAATTTTGAATCATCGGGAAAGCCGGTTGAAAATTCAAATTATGCCTATGGCGAAGGCGGAGCGGGAACATTCTCCGACGGCAAACTTACTTCCCGAACCAAGGATATTTCCTTGGAACGCCAATATGTTTTCGATGCCTTTGTCAAAGCCGGAGGGCCTGAAGAGATAAAATATCTCGCCATGCCGCATCTGGGCAGTGACAATTTAATAAACATCGCAGCCGCTTTGCGCCGGGATTATATCAGCCGCGGCGGCCAAATTCTTTTCGGCCACCAGGTTACCGATATTATGCTTGATGGCTCCAGGGTCAAAAGTGTCAGGGCCGGCGGCCGGGTATTTGAGGCGGACCATTTTATTTTCGCCATCGGTCACAGCGCCTATGACACTTATTCGCTTCTGAACTCCAAGGGCGTTCAGATGGAAAGCAAGCCTTTTGCCATAGGTGTACGCGTCGAGCATCCGCAGGAAATGATCAATGTCAACCAGTGGGGCGTCAAAGATTTGCCGGGACTGAAGGCGGCCGAGTATCGCCTGACGTTTCCGGGTCGTTATTGCCTGCCGGTTTATTCTTTTTGCATGTGTCCCGGGGGACGGGTGATCCCGGCAACGCCAAGGGCTGGCCTGAACATCGTAAACGGCGTATCCAATTACCGGAGGAGTTCCCGATACGCCAATTCGGCGATTGTGGCGGCGGTGGATCTGGAAAAAATATCGGGCAAGGCGATGAAGTTTGAAGATATCGCCGCATTCATGGAAGATTTGGAAAGCCGCGCCTACAAGATCAATAACGATTATTCGGCGCCGGCCAATCGCATCCGGGATTTTATTCAGGGCAACGTGGCCGATAATTTGCCTGAAAGCAGTTATCCTTTCGGGCTTATTCCCTGTGATTTTGCCGAACTTTTGCCGAAAGAGGTGATCGAGGCCCTGAGATTCGGGCTGTCGGACTTTTCCAATAAAATCAGGGGATTTGAAAATGGACTCATGCTTGGCATCGAGGCGACAACTTCCAGCCCGATTCGCCTGATCCGGGACGAACAGAGGAGACTTGTGAGATTTTCCAATTTATATGCCGCCGGCGAAGGCAGCGGGTACAGCGGAGGCATTGTTTCTTCGGCCGCCGATGGTATTCTAACGTCTTTAGCCATTATTAAAAGCCGGTGAAGGCAAGGGCCATTTAAGGGTCAAAGGCTATTGTTTTGCGGTTCGTACTGTAGCGGAGAATGGCTTCTGAACTGGTCGGAGTGGGCGGACTTGAACCGCCGACCCCTAGCCCCCCATGCTAGTGCTCTAGCCAACCTGAGCTACACCCCGACGCGCCCTATTATAACAAAACATCTGCTCATATGCAAGCGCCTTCCTGAAAGGCGTTCATTCAATGATGTGAGCCCTTCCGGGATGCGGGACTACCGTCGCAAGGAGATGAAGAAGAGGAATCGAATATCTTTAAATGGCGGGATAAAAGAAAGAGGAATGATGTAATGTCAGAAAAGATCCGAGTTGCCGTCGACGCCATGGGCGGAGACTTTGCACCGGCGGAGATAGTCAAAGGGGCTCTCATGGCGGCCCGGGAGACGGCAGTCACCCCGATCCTGGTCGGGGACGAAACCAAGATTAAAAACGAGCTGGGCGGGCAGGAGATTCCACCCGGAATCGAGATCGTTCATACGAGCGAATATATCTCCATGGAAGACTCCCCCTCGGCCGCCGTGAAAAAGAAAAAAAACGCTTCCATGGCGGTGGCGGCCAGGCTGGTGAAAGAGGGAAAAGCGGATGCCCTGGTTTCCGCCGGAAACACGGGCGCGCTCATGGAAGTCGCCCTTCTCACCTTCGGCAGGATTCACGGGATCAAACGCCCGGCGATTGCCACCGTCTGGCCGGTAAAAACAGGCAGGGCCATGCTGCTGGATGCGGGAGCCAACGCCGAGTGCCGCCCGGAGCATCTCCTTCAGTTTGCGATCATGGGTTCCATCTACTGCGAAAAAGTTCTGGACATCGCCAATCCCAGAGTTGGCCTTATCAACATCGGGGAAGAATCCGGCAAGGGGAATTCTCTGACCGTTCACAGCTATCAGCTCCTGAAGGGCTCAAACCTGAATTTTTACGGCAACGTGGAGGTGCAGGAATTCATCAACGGGGTTGTAGACGTCGCGGTTTGCGACGGTTTTGTCGGAAACATCGTACTTAAGACCGCCGAGGGCGTGGCCGCCTTAATTACGCAGATTCTGAAGGATTCCATTCCGAAGACTTTTATGAGAAAGATTGGAGGGCTTCTTCTTAAGCCCGTTTTCAGGGAACTTAAACACAAGCTGGACTCCAGCGAATATGGAGGGGCCCTCTTACTGGGCCTGCGGGGGATCTGCATCAAAAGTCACGGCCGGGCCAACGCCAAGGCGATAAAAAACGCCATCCGCGTGGCTGAGAAAGCCGTTGAAAGCCGTTTCATCGAAAAAATCAAGGAAAATTTCGAGAATTTTTCAGCGACGTCCAAACCGGAAACCCGGCCGTGAAAATAATTTCAAGCATGAACCCGCCCATAAAACCTAAGTGAATCCATCCACCTCACCACTTGATTCTCCCGTCCAGTATGCCAAAGGCGTGGGACCGGCCGTTTCGGCCAGGCTCAACCGCCTCGGCATCAATGTAATCGAGGATCTTTTCTACCATTTCCCCAGGCGCTACGAAGACCGGAGCCATATCAAACCCATCGCTGAAACCGTGGAAGGATCCTTTGAAACAGTCTCCGGAACTCTTGGAAAAGTCTTCGAGAAAAGGATACGCCGCGGTCTTACGATTACCAGAATTCCGCTTTTCGACGGGAAAGACATCCTCTACCTCGTCTGGTTCAATCAGCCCTACCTGAAAAACACCCTGAAAACGGGAATGAAAGTCATCGCCAGCGGAAAAGTGGAGAGAAAATTCAAGGAAATCCAGATCAACGCCCCCGAGTACGAAACGATTGGAGAAGACGAGGACCTCCTGAACACCGGGAGAATCGTGCCGATATATCCCCTTACCGAGCGCCTCAGCCAGAAATACCTCCGGAAAATCATCCGGGGAGGCCTGGAGCGCTATGCCCAGTTTTTCACTGAGGATCTTCCGGAGGAACTCCGGGTGAAATACAGCCTGCCGGGCATAGCCGAGGCCCTGAGGGAGATTCATTTCCCCGACAGTTTCCCCCTCATGGAAAGAGCCCGGAGGCGCCTGGTCTTTGAGGAATTTCTCATGCTTCAACTGGCTCTGGCCATGATGAGAAACAAGAGGGAAAGGCAGGTCCGCGTCCTCCATTATTCGACTTCCGGGAAGCTTCTTGATGAATTCGCCGCAAAACTCCCCTTCCGCCTTACCGCCGCCCAGAACCGGGTCATGGAGGAGCTCCTCTCCGACACGAAAAAAGATCGCCCGATGAATCGTCTCCTCCAGGGCGATGTCGGCGCCGGCAAGACCGTGGTGGCGGCTTTTGCCGTCCTTTGCGCCGTGCGCAGCGGTTTCCAGGCGGCCGTAATGGCCCCCACCGAGATCCTGGCCGAACAGCATTTCAGGAATTTTTCCGGCCTGCTTTCTCTCCATGGAATCCGGGTCAGCCTCCTCACCGGAAATTGCCCGAAAAAAAAGAAAGAGGAGACCTACCGGAAAATAAAAAATGGAGAAATTGACCTCCTGGTGGGAACTCACGCCATCATCCAGGAGGGCGTTTCATTTTTGCGCCTCGGTCTTACGGTAGTGGATGAACAGCACAAGTTCGGAGTCATGCAGAGAGCCACGCTCAAGGAAAAAGGCCTGAGCCCGGACCTGCTGGTCATGACCGCCACCCCCATCCCCCGGACGCTGGCTCTGACACTATATGGCGACCTGGACATTTCCGTCATAGACGAACTTCCCCCGGGACGGCGGAAAATCAAGAGCTACTGGGTCAGCGCCTCGCTTTCGGAGCGGGTCTTCCAGTTCGTGAGCCGCCTGGCCGGGGAAGGTAAACAGGCCTACGTCGTATGTCCCCTGATCGAAGAATCGGACAAAATAGAGGCCAAGGCGGCGGTGAAGGAGGCCGAGCGCCTCCGGAAGGAAGTCTTTTCGGAGCAGCCGGTCGGCCTTCTGCACGGGAAGATGAAAAGTCGCGACAAGGAAAGCGTCATGCAGTCGTTCAGAGATGGGGAGCTCAAGATCCTGATATCCACCACGGTCATCGAAGTCGGGGTGGACGTGAGCAACGCCTCCATCATGGTGGTTCTCAATGCGGACCGCTTCGGGCTGGCCCAGCTCCACCAGCTCAGAGGGCGGGTGGGCCGGGGAAATGAGCAGGCCTACTGCATATTCATCTCCGATCCCTCCTCGGAAGATGGCCGTCAACGGATGAACGCCATCGTAAAGAACACCGACGGATTCCTCCTGGCGGAGGAAGACCTGCGCCTCCGGGGGCCCGGGGAATTCTACGGGACGCGCCAGCACGGTCTTCCGGAACTCAAGATCGGGGATCTCATAGGTGACCTCCGGATCATGGAAGAGGCCCGCGCTGAAGCAGTGAAATTGCTGGCTCTGGATCCCGGCCTGGAAAAGGCGGAAGTAAGGGAGCTTAAGAAAAAGCTTGACCGAAAATTCAGTCTGTCCGCGGACATGGTCCACTGAAGCGGGAGGGCGGCATGATTAGAATAACCGGCGGCGAATTCGCCGGAAGACGTCTTAAGATGATCGAGGGAGCGCTCAGCCGCCCGACCTCGCAGAAAGTGCGCCAGGCGCTCTTTAATATTCTGGCACACCGGGTAGCGGGCTCCGCCTTCCTGGATCTTTTTGCCGGTGTCGGAACCGTGGGCCTTGAGGCACTGAGCCGGGGCGCTGACAGGGCCGTTTTCGTGGAGAAAAACCCCGGAGCGGCCAGAATTCTGGCGGCGAACATAGAGACTCTTAAAGTCGCCCCCCAAAGCACGATCTGGACCGTGGACGCCTTGTTGTTCCATCGCCGGACGGAAGAAAAATTCGACATCATTTTCGTGGACCCGCCCTACCTCGGGCCTTTGGCGGACTTGGCTATCCGGGCACTTGGCCGGAAGGATCTTTTAAAAGGAGGAGGAATAGTGGTGGTCGAACATTACTTCAAGACTCCCCTGCCCTCTGAGGAGGGGAATCTGGTTCTGAGCCGCACGGAAAGGTACGGCCAGACGGGACTTTCTTTCTACAAGGGAGCGAATGCGTGAAAACGGCTGTTTATCCCGGAAGCTTTGATCCGGTCACCAACGGTCACCTGGACATCATCAACCGGGCGGCTTTCCTCTTTGACCGCCTCATCGTCGCCGTCGTCCGTAATCCGGGCAAAGCGCCGCTTTTTCCCATGGAGGAACGGGTGGCTCTGCTCCAGGAGGTTCTGGCTGCCCACCGCAATATCGAGGTACAGAGTTTCAACGGCCTTCTGGTTGATTTTGCCGAAAAGACGGGATCTTCCGTCATTGTCAAAGGCCTGCGCGCGCTCTCAGACTTTGATTTCGAGTACCAGATGGCATTGATGAACAAAAAGCTCAAGCCCTCGCTTGAGACAATTTTTCTCATGACTTCCGAAAATTTTGCCTTCTTAAGCTCCAGCTCAGTCAGAGAAATCGCCTCCCTGGGTGGAAGAGTAAAAGGCCTGGTCCCCTCAAACGTGGAAAAAGCCCTGGCAAGTAAATTCCGAAACAGGAAGGGAATGGCCCGGGGGCAGGATGTCGCCAAGGATTAGGAGGAAGAGCGTATGAGTATATTCAGGGTCCTCGACAAGATTGAAAACGCCATTTTCAACAGCACACCCCTGTGGCCCTTCAAAGACCGGATTATCGTCAACAGGGAAAAATTTCTCGCCCTGATAGAAAAGACCCGGAAGACCCTTCCGGAGGAGATGAAACAGGCCCGCCTGGTGACCAAGGACAACCAGAGAATTATTCAGGAAGCGAGGGACAAGTCTGAAGAAATTCTCCGGGAATCCCAGGAAAGGGTTCGAAAGATGCTCGAAGGAGCGAAAGAGGAGGCCGCCAGGCTTCTGGATCAGAGCGACATCCTGACTCAGGCCCGGAAGAAGGCGGATGATCTTACGCGACAGACACAGGAAGAGGCCCAGGAGCACCTTCGCCTGGCGCATGAAAAGGCGATAAGAGAGACCGCGGAGACGGAGGCCCAGGTTCGGGAACTCGTCCTGGGCGCCAATGAATACGCAGAAAAGATCCTTTCCGGGCTGGAAAGCGAATTGACGAGAATTCTGCCCATAATCCAGAAGGGACGCAAGCAGCTTCAGGAGGCTATCAAGGAGCATAATGACGATTGAACCATCGAACCCGGTTTTTTTATACCACCGGTCTTTTATAGTATTGAGGATTCCATGATCATTCTTGTAGTCAACTGCGGCAGCTCTTCCCTCAAGTTTGAACTGATAGACACCGAAAGCTTCAGTAAGCTCGCCGGGGGGATCATAGACCGAATCGGACAGGAAGGCTCCCTAATAAACCTCCGGATGGGTCAGGACAAGATCTCTTCACCTATTCAGGCCAGCAATCACAAGGAGGCGATCTCGGACGTCTTCCAATTCCTGACGGGCGAGGGCGGCGTGCTGAAAAGCCCCGACGAAGTTCACGGAATAGGCCACCGGGTCGTCCATGGCGGCGAAAAATTTCAAAGCGCGACGCTCATCACCGGGGAAGTCCTGAAGGGAATTCAAGATTGCATTGGGCTGGCGCCCCTGCACAATCCCGCCAATCTCATGGGTATAGACGCCTGCCGGGCCCTGTTCCCGTCCACTCCCCAGGTGGCGGTCTTCGACACCGCCTTCCACCATACCATTCCTCCCGAAGCCTACACCTATGCCATTCCATACGATCTCTACCTGAAATACGGCATACGCCGATACGGCTTTCACGGAACTTCTCACAAGTTTGTCAGCTGGAGGCTGGCCCAGATAAAGAAGAAAAAGATTGAGGAGATGAAGATAATCTCCTGCCACCTCGGCAACGGCTGCAGCATCACCGCCATAAAAAACGGAATCTCCACCGACACATCCATGGGGATGACCCCTCTCGAAGGACTGGTCATGGGCACCCGTTCGGGGGACCTGGACCCTGCCATCATCACCTTTCTCATCGAGAAGGAAAACGTCTCATTCGCTGAAATTGACTTCCTCCTCAACCGGAGGAGCGGACTTCTGGGAATCTCCGGAAGGTCTAATGACATGCGCGACCTCATGGAAGGAGCCGAAAATAACGACAAGCTCTCGATACTGGCTTTAAATGTCTTCTGCTACCGCCTGAAAAAATACATCGGTTCCTATGCCGCCGCCATGGGCGGGGTGGATGACATCATTTTCACCGCCGGCATCGGTGAAAATTGCCCCTGGGTAAGAAAAAAAACCATGGAGAACATGGATTTTCTCGGGGTCTCCATAGATGAGAGCCTCAACGAATCGGCCTCCGGTGAAACCCTGATCAGCACGCCCTCATCAAAAGTGGGCCTCTGGGTCATCCCCACCAACGAGGAACTCATGATCGCCACCGAGACAAAAGCGATCCTGGAGGAAAAAGCCACCGGAAAACCCTTGTCTCAGACAGATTCGGAACCGGCAATAAGGTAGAGAAAACCGTCTTTCGCGTCCACTTCCAGGAGCGCCCCCTCCATCTTGACCTGGGAGAGCTTCTCAATATCCACCGTTATTTCCCGGCCGTGCAGGGTCAACCCCTCTCCCTGAATGTATTTCCTGGAGCGCTCCATGATGAAGGAAGTCAGGAAATTGGGGATCGGGAGCAAAAAGAGCACGCTTAAATTCTCAATGCGCACCGCCAGCTGCCAGGGCCCCTTTACGGCCAGGACAACCTCTCCTGAGAACGGGAATACCTTGTAAAAACCGTTGAGGTGGATTCTTCCGCCTTCGCGGAACTCAAAATTAAGGGAGAGACCCAGCGATTTGAAAAACTTCCGGCTGGAGGGGGAATTCAGCCATTCACTGGAGAGGAGTACGGCCAGATCCTCCAGTTTGAAGGTGGTGTCCGAAAGGGAATCCTTTATGCAGGGCTTTTCCTTTAAATCGGCGGGCTCTGAGAATTCTTCCTTGATGGTACCGTCCGAAAGGGAATCCTTTTTATCGCTCGTTTCCTCTTCAGTGTCGCTCAGGGGAGCTTCCAGGAGAAAGCTCAGTTTTTCAATCATAAGACCCTGGAGTTCCCCCTGCCCCGCCTCCAGGCCGTCCAGGGAGCATTTGAGCTTTATTCGGCCTTCCGGGGCTTCCAGCAGCTTGAAACGCAGCTTGTCAAGGGATATGAAATCCAGCAGGTCCCTGATTGAATTCTTCATTCTGAGCTATCCGCCTTTTTGCCGGTGTCGGTTTTGGGCACCGTTTTTTTCTCCGCAGCGGAGGTCGTCTCCGAACGGGGCACGAAACTGCCCCTCCCGTAGTCGTTGACATGGAAACCGCTTCCCTTGAAGACGATCCCGATGGAGCCTATCATTTTCCGTACTTTCCCGCCGCAGAAAGGACATTCACTTATCGGCGGGTCGTCCATTTTCTGAATAAGTTCGCTAATCTCGCCGCAGCCGAGACAGCGGTATTGATAAATCGGCATTTTCTACCTCCCTTAATTAAGACCCTGAAAGAATCCTTCTTTACTCCTCACATCCCTGAAAGCACCTTCCCGGTATGGGTGATGTCGTATCCGCCCTGCGAGGCCAGTTCTCCCCTGAATTCCTGCGAGCGTATGACCTGGATCAGGCTCCGGATGGGATGCTGGTTGAAAAACTTCTGCGGGATGACGATATCGAACCGCTCCGGATAAAGCGGAATGAAATCCAGGTCCAGAGCCTTGGCCGCAGGCAGAATTCCCACCCCGACATCCGCCTTTTCACCGGCCACTATCGAGGCCAGGGCCATGTGGTTGGACGCTTCCTCCTCATATCCCCTGATGCCGGCCGGATCAATGCCCTCGTTCTTAAGAAGAAAATCCAGCACCAGTCTCGTCCCGGAGAGGACGTCTCTTCCAATAAAAGATACGTCGTCTCTCAAAAGGTCCTTCAGCCCGCAGATGCTTTTGGGGTTCCCCTTTTTTATCAAGAGGCCCAGGTGGCGATGGAAAAGCGTCATGACGACCACCGGCAGATCGGGAAGCATCCTCGGAATGAAGGGCAGGTTGTACTCCCCGCTCTCCGGGTCGAATATATGCACCCCGGCCAGATGGCAATAGCCCTCTCTGAGGGACACGAGGCCGGAAATGCTCCCCACGTTCGAGGAGAACAGTTCGAGGTGGGGAAAATTAAAAGACAGAAAATTGCTGAGGTAATCCAGGCAGAAGTCATGGGTCCCCATCATGATGATGCGGTTTTCAATCCTTTCGCGCATTTCCAGCAATGCGATTGAGACCTTTTCTCCAGCCTCGATGGTCTCGGAGGCGGCCGGGACCCGGATAAACCCGTCCGCTTTCACCAGGGACATGAGGAAACCCGCTCCTCTGGAGATGGGAACCGCGACCGTCCGTTCCTCTACAGAGCCCACCTTTACCCTGATGAACTCCTCTATTCCCGCCGGGGAGATTATTTTTCTGGCCAGCCGGGCCTCTATCTTCGGCCGCTCGGGCAGGGTCAGTCCCAGCTTGGAGGCGATCACGGGTTTGACAAAAATATCAAAGGTTAGGAAAGTGGATACGGGATAGCCCGGAAGCGCCGCAACCGGCTTATTGTCAACAATTCCCAGGCAGACCGATTGCCCCGGCTTGATGCTTACCCCGTCCACGATGACCTCGCCGATTTCGTGGAATACCTTGGCCGGCATGAAGGTCCCCCAGGAGGGACCGGCGATCACCACGGCCAGATCGACGGAGCCGACCGCCGTCTTCAGAACATCTCTTAAAAGTTCCGGTTTTTCCGGTACGATATCGAAAATCCGTCCCTCGGCGCCCATATCCTCAATCAGGCTGGATAATACGTGCGAGTTGTATTCGATGGTCTGCCCGACTTCGGGCGTCGCACCCGGAGGAACGAGTCCGGCGCCGACGGGTATTATGCCGACCACGGGCTTTTCTCTTACCGACACCGAGGAAAGGCCTCCCGTGAGCATCGGCCCGAGGTCAAGAGGGCGCACCCGGCGGTTCATCGGGAGAATCATCTCACGCAGGCCCACGTCCTCTCCCACGGCCCGGACATTCTGCCAGGGAACCGCGGGCCCGGAGATAAAAACGCTCTCAAGAGAAGGCAGCTTTATATCTTCAATGGGGATCACCGAGTCAAATCCCCTGGGTATGGGCCGCCCCGTATCAACAAAAAAAGCCTCTTTCCCGAGCTTAAGCTCTTTCGGAGAGTCCGGAGAGGCCCCATAAGTCGTGCTCGAAACGACGACGATACCATCCATCCCGGCGGCATAATAATTGGGTGAGGGCATCTTCGCGGTCACAGGCCTGGCCGTCACCCTCCCAACGGCTTCCTGAACCGGGATTTCAACCTGCTTCGTCAGGGAGGCCGCCTCCCTGAATTCCAGGTCGCAAAGCCATCTTTCAAGGGCTTCTTCGAGCGGAACCATGTCCTGCATGAGAATATCCGTGGACATAGAGCCTCCTCCTATTTGAAACAGCCTAGCTGGCAGTGTTCAATCTTGATCTCAAGCCTGTTGGCCGCCTCGCCTACCAGCCCGGGTTTCACCTTGAGATCCTCTGCAATCCCAAGCGCCGAAGAACACGGAATGCGCCCATCCACGGTCTTTTCCCTGATTTTTTTTTCAATAAGTTCGGTATGTTCCATTTCAGACAACCTTTCCAATTTCTTCGTTCAACAGCCTGTTAAGAGTCTCCGGATTCGCCTTTCCCTGGGTCTCCTTCATGGCCTGGCCGATCATGAAACGCAGGCCCTTTTCCTTGCCGGCGAGAACATCCCTGGCGACCTCGATGTTGGCCGCCACGATCCGGCTTACAACAGGGCGGAGTTCCTCTTCTCCCGAGATCTGGAGCCACCCTTTTTTTTGCACGATCACTTTCGGCTCCCCGCCGCCGGCCAGCATCTCTTCCAGCAGGGACTTGCCGATTTTCCCGCTGATGGCCCCCGATTCGATCATCTTGAGCATCTCGGCCAGATGCGAAGGCAAAAGCCGGGTCCCGTCAATGTCCAGGCCGGCCGTGTTCAGCAAGCGGGCAACATCCCCCATCAGCCAGTTGGCCACTGCCTTGGGCTGAGGATAATTTTTTACGGTCTCTTCAAAAAAATCCGCCATCGGACGGGAAGAAACCAGAATACCCGCATCATACGCCGATATTTTGTAATCGGAGACGAACCTGCCTCTTCTTTTTTCCGGAAGCTCGGGAAGCTGCCTCCTGACATCATCGAGCCACTCGTTCCCTATTTCGAGAGGAACAAGGTCGGGCTCGGGGAAATAGCGGTAGTCGTGCGCAAATTCCTTGGAGCGCATGCTGAAGGTGGCCTCCCGAGCCTCGTCCCAGCCCCGCGTCTCCTGAACGACTTTATCTCCCCTGCCGAGCGCCTCGCGCTGCCGCCTGATCTCAAAAGATAAGGCCTTCTGAACCGCCTTGAAGGAATTCATGTTCTTGATCTCGGCCTTGACTCCCATGTTTCCGCCGGCATCCCGGATGGATACATTGGCGTCGCACCTGAGCGAGCCCTCCTCCATCTTGCAGTCGCTGACCTTAAGCCATCGCAGGATATCCCTGATCCCGCGAAGGTAGGCATGAGCCTCCTCCGGCGAGGAAATATCAGGTTCCGAGACAATCTCAAGGAGCGGGACCCCGGCCCGGTTATAATCCTCCAGGGTGGAGAGCGACTGATCGATAGTACCCTGGTGGATGGATTTTCCGGTGTCTTCCTCCATGTGTATCCGCTTGATTCGGACCTTTTTCTCAAGGCCATCCACGGAAATGACGAGGTGTCCGTCCACCGCCAGGGGCATGTCGTACTGGGAGATCTGGTAGTTTTTCGGCATGTCGGGATAAAAATAATTTTTTCGATCGAATTTCGAGCGGGGGGGAATCCGGCAATCCAGAGACAAGGCGGACATCAGAAGAAATTCAACGGCCTTCCGGTTGATGACCGGGAGAACGCCGGGAAGTCCCAGGCAGACCGGGCAGACCTGGGAATTAGCCGCAGAGCCGAATTTTGTCGAACACCCGCAGAAGAGCTTGCTTCCGGTGAGGAGCTCGACGTGAACTTCAAGGCCGACAACCACATCTTTTTCCATGCCGTGATTTTATTTCTTCAAGGCCCTTCCAAATCCTTTTTTCGTCACGCTCCCGGCCGCCTTGGGAGATATTTCCATAAATCTCGTGAACATAGTTGACGAAATCATTTGCGACTAATATACTTAGGGGGAAGAAGTTTCTTTACCTGAGAGAAATTGGGCAGCTTCCATCACGGGAAGGAGGTTTGAGTCTCGCGATATGAAAAAAACGACAATATGCCTGATTTTCCTGTTGATCATGGCCCTGGGGGGAGCCTCTGCGGCCACCGCCCAGAGCGGGTACACCCCGGTCTATGTCAACGGAGTCAGAATCAATGTTTTTCCGGTTATCAGGGATGGGGTCGTCTTCCTGCCGCCCTACACCCTGGCTCAATCACTGGGGGCCAGTATCAAGTATGACTATGCCCTGAACATTCTGAAGATCAACGACATCATGGTTTCAGCCACTCCGTATACTCCCCCGGACGGCCAGGTACTTGTTCCGGCGGAGGCCCTTTGCCAGACCATCGGAGGCTCCCTGGAGTGGGATGGACAGACCCGGGCCATTCGAATCACCACCCCCCGCCCGGGCACCGCTTTAGCCCAGCCCCTCTCCCCGCCGCCCGCGGTTGCTCAGGCACCGGCAATGCCCGCTCTTAATCCGATATCACCCGCTATTACCGAACCGCCGGGACCTCTTACTTCATCCTCCGCCAAATCCGCCCCCAATCCTTACCTGGCTCAGGAGGCTCCTTACCAGCCTCAGGCGGCAACCTACCAGCCCTCCGGTTCCAACCCGAATCCCTACCAGGCCCAGACGTCTTCATCATTTCCATCGCCCCCCTCCGGCACTTCTTCTCTTACCTACTATCCCAAGGGCAT
>Ga0074199_1000862_pt1 | contig 35959 bp, 29 predicted proteins | sample EPASupsiteSAE347_FD_64528 | JGI IMG/M metagenome (GOLD analysis project Ga0074199, IMG submission 64528) | Bioremediated contaminated groundwater from EPA Superfund site, New Mexico - Sample SAE3-47 | ecosystem: Environmental > Aquatic > Deep subsurface > Groundwater > Contaminated ... | reverse complement strand
CACTGCTGTCTCATAAAATTGTAAAGGAATTCAAATAAATAACGGCTCGGGAGTCTCTTTGGGTTATAATGAATTTGCGAAAAACATTAACCTTATCAAGGAGATCCGAGCCGTGGCACACAATAACACAATCCTCAGACAAATTGTTGCATTTCTTCCGAGACATGAATTCGACTCTCTTGCCAAAGACTATCATCAGGGTCAAAAATTCCGTTCGTTTACCCGCTGGACCCAGTTCATGGTCATGTTCATCGGCCAGCTCTCGGGGCGCAAAAGCTTGCGGGACATTGTCATGAACGTGGCAGCCCAATCGAGCAAGTTGTATCATCTGGCCATCAGGCCCTGTTCCCGGGCTACCCTGGCCAGGGTAAACGAAAAGCAGCCCGCCGCTCTCTTTGAGGCGGTATTTTTCAAGCTCCTTGAGCGCTGCCGCCAAATTGCTCCGGCCCATCGTTTCAAGTTCAAGAGCAAGCTCTACCTGCTTGACGCCACCACCATTGACCTCTGCCTCTCCCTTTTCCCATGGGCCACCTTCCGGAAAACCAAGGGGGCGGTCAAGCTGCATGTCGGTCTTGACGCGGACGGCTATCTGCCCACCTTCATCTCGCTCAGCGATGGCAAGACCCATGAGAGCAACTGGGCCAATGCCCTGAAACTTCCGCGCGGCTCCTTCGTTGTCTTCGATCGCGGCTTCAACGATTACGCCTGGTATCAGGCTCTCATGAAGAACGGCGTGTTCTTCGTCACCCGGCTGAAATCAAATGCCGTGGTCATACACGGCCCAAAAAGATCTGGCCGCAAGGCGGAAGGCATCAGCGAAGACCGGGAGATTTTCCTTGGCAAGATTCCCGACTCCCTCCGCATGGTCAGCTACCGTGACCCTGAGACTGGAAAAGAGCTGCGCTTTATCACCAACGCCGATCACCTGAGTGCGAAGACCATTGCCGATCTGTACAAGGAGCGCTGGCAGATCGAGCTCTTTTTCAAATGGATCAAGCAGAACCTCAAGGTGAAGACCTTTCTGGGTACCTCGAAGAACGCGGTGCTCACCCAGATATGGATAGCGCTCTGTGTCTATCTCCTCCTGGCGTTCCTGAAGTTCAAGGCCAAGATCGACCTTTCCATGCAGCAGATGCTCCGATTGCTTCAGCTCAATCTCTTTGACCGGCGGGATTTACTGGCCTTGCTCAAGCCGCCAGATCCGCAACCTGTTGAATGTAGGCAGTTTTCTCTTTTTTAAAAACTATGAGACAGCAGTGATGACGCCTATAGATCTGCCACGGGAAGAAATACCGGCAAGTCGGAAATCGCTTCGTGGATAAACTCTCTACAGTACATGGATCGCGTGTTAAATGATGACGAAATTCCTCATGATGCTGGAGTCGCCATTGAATATCACTTGCCGCAATCTTCAAAGCGTATCGACTTTATCCTGACGGGCAAAGACCATACCCAAAGAGAATCAGCTGTTTTGATCGAACTCAAGCAATGGCAACAGGTCCAATTGACTGACAGCGATGCCATTGTCATGACACAATTCAAGCACGGCCTATGCGAAAAACTACATCCCTCCTACCAGGCATGGTCATACAAGCGATTACTGGAAGACTTTAATCAAACGGTACAGGAAGAACATATCAGGCTTTTCCCGTGCGCTTATCTCCATAACTATAATGATGACGGTGTCATCACCAACGATTTCTATGCTGAGCACATCCGGAACGCCCCGCTATTTCTCAAAAGTGATGCCATAAAACTGCGTCAATTCATTAAGGAAAACGTAAAATACGGCGACAAAGATCAGATCATGTATCGTATTGATCACGGCAAAATTAAACCATCCAAAATTCTTGCCGATCAACTCCTATCGATGATCAATGGCAATGAAGAATTTGTGTTGATCGACGATCAGAAGGTTGTTTTCGAAAAGGCCATCAGGCTGGCGAAAAACGCCTCCGAAAAAAGGAAAAAGGTGCTGATTGTCGAGGGAGGACCAGGCACCGGCAAATCAGTTGTGGCAATCAGGTTACTTGTCGCCCTCACTGAGCGTGAGCATAACGCACGGTACATTACCAGAAACTCGGCGCCCCGCTTAGTGTATGAAGCTAAGCTCACTGGTTCGTTGAAAAAAACTCACATTTCAAACATGTTCTCAGGCTCAGGCTCCTTCCATGCCGTGCAGCCAAGCAGTTTTGACTGTCTGATTGTCGATGAAGCGCATCGGCTTAACGAAAAATCAGGGATGTTCAGTCACCTTGGTGAAAACCAGATCAAGGAAATCATTAAGGCCAGCAAACTCAGCGTATTTTTCATTGACGAAGACCAGAAAGTGACACTGAAAGACATCGGAGACAAAGAGGAAATCCGCCGCTGGGCAGCAAAACTGAAAGCAGAGGTTGCCGAACTCAGCCTGGAGTCACAATTTCGCTGTAATGGCTCTGACGGCTATCTGGCTTGGCTCGACAACACGCTGCAGATTCGGGAAACAGCAAACGAGACGCTGGCAATAAGAGACTACGATTTTCGGGTCGTAGACAACCCTGCCGAGCTGCATGAACTGATCCGGCACAAGAACAAGGCGAAGAACAAAGCCCGCATGGTAGCCGGCTACTGCTGGAAGTGGATCAGCAAAACAAATCCCCTGCTCAAAGACATTGTTATTGGCAGTTACAAGGCAACCTGGAATCTCAATTCTGATGGCCAGGCTTGGATTATCAAGCCAAATTCAGTCAATGAAGTCGGCTGCATTCATACCTGCCAGGGACTAGAAGTTGACTATATAGGCGTGATCATCGGTCCAGACCTCGTAGTACGTGATGGCACGGTCATCACCCAGGCAGACAAGAGGGCAAGCTCAGACAAATCGATCCATGGCTGGAAGACTCTGTTCAAAGAAGACCCCGCCATTGCCAAAGCTCGTCTCGATGCCATTATCAAAAATACCTATCGCACACTTATGACTCGCGGACAAAAGGGCTGTTACGTCTACTTTGTTGATGACGAGACACGGCAGTTTTTTGCGAATAGGATCGCGACAGGGCCTATCTACGATCAAGTTCCTGAAGCAATATTTGCCCCTGAATCCATTCAAGAACAAATACTGCTTCCATTCCGTCGTCTGTCAGAGAAAGAAGTCCGCCCCTTTGAGAATAGTGTTCCTCTTTATGATCTCAAGGCGGCCGCGGGTCAATTCAGCGATGAACAACAGAGCTCAGATATAGATTGGGTCGAACTCCCCGATGTCTTCCATCCCCAGCAGGGACTTTTCGTAATTCAGATAATTGGTGAATCCATGAACCGTAGAATCCCGAACGGTTCATGGTGTCTGTTCAAAAGAAATCCAGCAGGCAGCCGCCAGGGGAAAGTTGTACTTGTTCAGCACCGCGAAATTTCTGACGATGAAACTGGTGGGCACTACACTGTAAAGATTTACGACAGCAAGAAAATAATTCACGAAGACGGCACATGGCAACACACATCGATAATCCTGCGTCCCGACACAACGGCTACTGGCTATGAGCCAATAGTGCTTGACGAGCGCCAAAGTGAAGAGTTACAGGTAATCGGGGAATTTGTGGCGGTTTTGGGCTAAAAAGGAACAAGAACCAAGAATGGCGGTTTGCCTCAACCGTGCGGGCTGAAGTTCAGGGTACCCCTACCCCACAAGCCGAAAAGCCCGATTCACCTCACCCGAAACACAACCCGCAATCCGGGCAGGTCGTGGTGGTGGTGGCAAAGGCAAAGCCGCAGGCCGGACAGACCGCCTCCTCGGCCTCCGGGTTGAAAACCGCCCCGGCATGGGTCGCGTCGTGTTCGGCCAGGGCCGTTGCCCTCCGATGCTCCTCGGCAAGCACATTCAAGGCATCCCGCACCTCTTCCTGCCGGACCTGGAGCTGAAACTTGGGGGCGCAGCCGCCACTGGCGCATCCACCCCCTTCCTTGCTGATCATGGCGCCGATCCGGTCCGCCTCAAGCAGATCCTTAAGGTGCTTGAGATCACCAAGCGCACCCTGAAAAACAACGACCAGCTGGTCATCCGGGGTCAAGGGTCCTTTCCGGTTCCGCCGGGAAGCGCCATTATTGTTTTCCATGACAACCAGCTCCGCCCCCCAGACAAGGGCAATGGCACAGGCCGCGCAGGTTTCCGCTTCCGCCCGGTACTCGTCCCGGCACTTGGGGCAGTATTTCAAATCGCGTTCAATCATCTTGCTCGCCTCTCAAAGCTGTAGGCCATAAGCTAGCTTATGGCTATAAAATAAACCGGCTCAGATCCTCGTCTTCCGAGATATCCTGCAGCTGTGTTTTCACATAGTCGGCTGTAACGAGAAACCGCTTTTCATCCCGGTCGGTGGCGTCAAAGGAGAGTTCCTCCAGCAGCCGCTCCATAATGGTGTGCAGCCTGCGGGCCCCGATATTCTCGGTTTTCCGGTTCACCGTGGCGGCGATTCTGGCCATGGCCCGAATGGCGTCCTCGGCAAACTCCAGATCGATCCCTTCGGTGGCCATGAGGGCGATGTACTGTTTGATCAGGGCATTCTGCGGTTCGGTGAGAATCCGGTAGAATTCCTCCTCCCCCAGGGCATTGAGCTCCACCCGGATGGGGAAACGCCCTTGCAGCTCCGGCACCAGATCCGAGGGTTTGCAGAGATGAAAGGCGCCGCTGGCGATGAAGAGGATATGGTCGGTCTTGACCATCCCGTGCTTGGTGGTCACGGTGGAACCTTCGACAATGGGCAGCAGATCGCGCTGCACGCCCTCGCGGGAAACCTCGGGGCCATGGCCTGAGCCGCCCTGCCGCGAGGCGATCTTGTCGATCTCGTCGAGGAAGATGATCCCGGACTGCTCGGTGCGCTGGATGGCAAGTTTGGTGACGCTTGCCATGTCGATCAGCCTTTCGGCCTCGCGCTTCTTGAGCAACTCCATGGCGTCCTTCACCAGCATCTGCTGGCGCTGGGTTTTCTTGGGAAACATCTTGCCGAATACATCCTTGAGCCCGGATTCCATGTCATCCAGGCCGCTGCCCCCGTGGGAAAGGATCTCGATCATGGGCATTGCTTGCGCCTGGTCGATCTCCATCTCCACCTGCCGCTCGTCGAGCTTGCCGTCCTTGAGCATCTGCCGGAACTTTTCCCTGGTGGAATCAACCGGTTCCCCTGGTCTCCCGCCATCGCCGGTTCTTTCGGCCATGGGCGTGACCTGGCCCAAGGGGGCCGGACGCGGCGGCACCAGCAGGTCGAGCATCCGCTCCTGGGCCTGCTCCGCCGCCTTCTGCGTCACCTGCTCCCGCGCTTCCTCGCGCACCATGTTGATGGCCAGATCGAGCAGATCGCGGATCATGGACTCCACATCCCTCCCCACATAGCCCACCTCGGTGAACTTGGAGGCCTCGACCTTGAGGAAGGGAGACTGGGCCAGACTGGCAAGGCGCCGGGCGATTTCGGTTTTGCCGACCCCGGTGGGACCGATCATGATGATGTTCTTGGGCGCAATCTCCTCGCGCAGGGGCAGGGGCACCTGCTGGCGCCGCCAGCGGTTGCGCAGGGCAATGGCCACGGATTTCTTGGCCGCGTCCTGGCCGATGATGTAGCGGTCCAGTTCGGCCACGGTTTGCCTGGGGGTCAGGGTGTTCATGGGTTCCATCTTAAAATCTTCCTTTTTTATTCGGCAGCCATCTTCTCTACAACAATACGGTCGTTGGTGAAAACACAGATGGAGGCGGCGATCCGCATCGCCTCCCTACAGATCTCCTCGGCGGAAAGCTCGCTGTTCGCCACCAGAGCCTTGGCCGCGGCCTGGGCGTATGGCCCGCCAGAGCCGATGGCCAGGATGCCGTCGTCCGGCTCGATCACATCGCCGGTGCCGGAAAGCAGCAAGGAGTGGTGCTTGTCCACCGCCACCAGGAAGGCCTCAAGCTTGCGGAGCATCTTGTCGGTGCGCCAATCCTTGGCCAGTTCCACCGCAGCCCGCATCAGGTTGCCGTTGTACTGCTCAAGCTTCTGCTCCAGCCGGTCGAACAGGGTAAAGGCATCGGCCGTAGCCCCGGCAAAGCCGGTGATGACCTTGCCTTCATAGAGACGGCGAACCTTGCGCGCCTCATGCTTCATGATGGTATTACCCAGCGATACCTGGCCATCCCCGGCCAGGGCCACTTCACCCCTGTGCCGGACGGCAATGATTGTGGTCGATCTGATTTTCACGGTTTGCTCCTCCTGATGGAGATATTGTTGATGCCTTCCTTGTAACATTCCGCCTGTAGCAGGAACGGTTCAGCAGCGCCGCTTCGCTGCTGCCACAGATGCGCGGAAGAGGCCTGCGAAGTGTGCTATTGCACATGAGCAGGCCGATGACAGCTAAGCGAGCACCGCGAGACTGCGAAGCAGATGTGGTGGTGCTGGACCGTTCCTCACATTCGCGCCTTGGGGTGGGCCCGGTCATACACCTCGTTCAGGTGATCCATGTTCAGATGGGTGTACCGCTGGGTGGTTGACAGACTGACATGCCCCAGCAATTCCTGCACCGTGCGCAGGTCCGCCCCCATTTCCAGAAGATGGGTGGCAAAGGAATGGCGCAGGGCATGGGGCGTTACCCGGGCGGCGATCCCGGCCCGCAGGGCATAAAATTTCACCAGCCGTTCGATGCTGCGGGTGGTGAGCCGCAGCCCCCGGTGGTTCAAAAAAACCGCCTTGTTTTCCGGCGCATCCCCGCGGCCGATCCGCTCGCGGATCAGCAGGGTTCGCTGGGGCAGATATCGGCTCAGCGCTTCCAGGGCGGGAGTGCCCACCGGCACCAACCGTTCCCGGTTGCCCTTGCCGGTAACTCTCAGCATCCCCTCTTCCGCGTCAAGGCGCTCCAGATCAAGGGCCGCAAGTTCGGCAACCCGCAGCCCGGTGGAATAGAGGATCTCAAGAATCGCCCGGTCACGGAAGGCAAAGGCATCTTGGCTATCCGGCATCTCCAGCAGGGTAAAAACCTCGTCCACCGTGAGAAAAACAGGCATGTGTTTTTCCATTTTCGGCGTGGCAATGGGCGCGACAGGGTCATGGGTGATAATCTTCTCGCGGAGGAGATGGCGGAAAAAGGTGCGCAGCGCCGAAAGCTTCCTGGCCACGGAAGTGCCCTTGTTTTTACCGTTTAGGGCATAGACATAGGAGCGGACGGCACGGGGCTCGATCCGGCGCACATCCTGAACAGAGCCGATAAACGATGCAAATTCGGTAAGATCACGCCCATAGCTCTCAACGGTTTTGAGGGAATACCCCTTTTCCACGGAAAGCCAGCGGCTGAATTGGGGGAGCAGATCCTGCAAGGAATATGGCATGGAGGTTTTTCTTCAAAAAAGCGTTTTATACCGGCCGAACATGAGCATACGATGCCCAGCCAACCTACCATACTCATGTTTTTTTGGAAAGACATTGCCCAGAACCGCAACTTCATTTATTTTAGAAGATTACATTCATAGTTGCCGTCAGACGAGGAATTTTCTTTTACAAGAAACCTCGGGAGGGATCATGTCCAAAAAATCTTTTGAAGAAGCCCTGGAATCGCTGGAACAGATCACCCGGGAACTGGAAAACGGCGACCTGAGCCTGGAAAAATCCCTGAAAAAATTCGACGAGGGGATCAAACTGGCAGAGCTGTGCAACCACAAGCTGGAAGAAGCGCAGCAGAAAGTCGATCTTCTGTTAAAAAAAGACGGCAGACTCATCAGCGTTCCCTTTGACACTTCCGGCACAACTCCCGATGAAGACGACGCCTAGCCCCTGTCTCGCTTGCAACCCACGGAAATTTTCCAGCCATGGACGTTAAAAAATATCTGACGCAACAATGCGCGGTTGTCGAACAGGCTCTGGCGCGCTATATGCTGCCTGAAGAGGGACCGTTGGCCAGCCATATCAAGGCCATGCGCTACAGCCTGTTCGCCGGGGGCAAGAGAATCCGTCCCATCCTGGCCCTGGCCGCGGCAGAGGCCCTGCACGCCGCCACCACCCCTCTGTTGCCCGTTGCCTGCGCCCTGGAATGCATCCACACCTATTCCCTGATCCATGACGATCTGCCGGCCATGGACGACGATGACCTCCGGCGCGGCAAACCGACCTGCCATGTGGTGTTCGGCGAAGCGGAAGCCATCCTGGCCGGGGACGGGCTGCTCAGCTTCGCCTTTGAACTGATGAGCCATCCCGATGCCCTCCAGGGAACCTCCCCGGAATCACAGCTCAGGATGATCAACATCATCGCCAAGGCCATCGGGCCCGTGGGTATGGTTGGGGGCCAATCCCTGGACCTTGCCGCAGAGGGCCAGGCAATCGACTTTGAGCATCTGCGGCTCATCCATGGCTACAAAACCGGCGCCCTTATTACCGCCTCGGTGCAGGCCGGGGCCATCTTCGGCAAGGGTGACGAACAACAATTCGCCGCCTTAAGCCGATACGGCGCGCGGATCGGCCTTGCCTTTCAGATAGTCGACGACCTGCTGGATGTTGAAGGAACCACGGCGGATCTCGGCAAGACCGCCGGAGCCGACGCCCAGCGGAACAAGGCAACCTACCCCGCCTTTTTCGGCGTTGCCAAAACAAAGGTCATGGCCAAGGATGCTGTTGATGAGGCCGTGACCGCCCTGGAAATTTTTGACGCCAAAGCCGAGCCGCTCCGCGCCATTGCCCGGTATATATACGAACGAAACAACTAACCGGACACCCGCCCAGGGTACCCCGGAGGAAAAGGCCACATGAGCCATACCCCCTTGCTGGACACCATCAATTCCCCCACCGACCTCAAAAAGCTCTCCGTGGAACAACTGGAGACGCTGGCCGCGGAGATCAGAGAGACGATCATCCAGACCGTCTCCCAGACCGGCGGACACCTGGCCCCCTGCCTGGGCGTGGTCGAACTCACCCTGGCCATCCATTATGTTTTCGATACCCCGGAGGACAAAGTGGTCTGGGACGTGGGCCATCAGGCGTACACCCACAAGCTGATCACCGGCCGCAGGGATCGGTTCCACACCCTGCGCCAGTACCAGGGGATCAGCGGCTTTCCCAAAAGGGCGGAAAGCCCCTTCGACGCCTTTGATACCGGCCACAGCAGCACCTCGATCTCGGCCAGCCTGGGCATTGCCACGGCCAAGGATCTTAAAGGCGACCGCCACAAGAGCATCGCCGTGATCGGAGACGGCTCCATGACCGGCGGCATGGCCTTCGAGGCCCTCAATCAGGCCGGGCATCTCCACAAGGATCTCATCGTCATCCTCAATGACAACGAGATGTCCATCTCCCCCAATGTGGGAGCGCTTTCCAGTTTTTTAAGCAGAAAACTGACCAGCAAGACAGCGGTGCGGGTCAAGAAGGAGATGGAACATTTCCTCAAATCCTTCTCCAACGTGGGGGAGAACATCCTCTCGGTGCTCAAGAAAAGCGAGGAGAGCCTAAAGGGCTTCTTTACCCCCGGCATGCTCTTCGAGGCCCTCAAGTTCGAGTACATCGGCCCCCTGCCGGGCCATAAGCTGGAAAACCTCATTGAGGCCCTGCGCAATGTCCGCGATTTCAGCACCGGCCCCACGCTCATCCATGTCCTGACCACCAAGGGCAAGGGTTACGAGCCAGCGGAAAAGAACCCGGGCGATTTTCACGGGGTCGGCCCATTTTGCATCGAAACCGGCCTGCCCGTCCCCTCCCCTCCGGCCCCGCCCAGCTACACCAAGATCTTTGGCGAAACCCTGGTGCAAATCGCGGAAAAGGATCCCCGGGTTGTCGCCATCACTGCCGCCATGCCCGTTGGCACCGGCTTAAACGATTTTTCCCAGCGCTTTCCAGAACGTTTTTTTGATGTGGGCATCGCGGAACAGCATGCCGTCACCTATGCGGCAGGTATGGCCACGGAAGGATTGCTGCCGGTGGTGGCAATCTACTCCACCTTTTTTCAGCGGGCGCTTGATCAGATTATCCACGATGTCTGCCTGCCCAACCTGCCCGTCACCCTGGCCATTGACCGGGGCGGCCTGGTCGGCGACGATGGCCCCACCCACCACGGGGTGTTCGACCTTTCCTTCCTGCGCTTCATCCCCAATCTGGTGATCATGGCCCCCAAGGATGAGAATGAACTGCGACACATGCTCCACACGGCCATTATGCACCCCGGCCCCGCGGCAGTCCGCTATCCGCGCGGAAACGGGGAAGGCGTCGCCCTGGACGAGGTATTGCAACGGTTCCCCCTGGGAACAGGTGAGCTTCTAAGGGAAGGAAAGGATCTCCTCTTGCTCCCCGTCGGCAACAGGGTTGCTGCCGCGCTGGAGGCGGCAACGGGTCTGGAAAAACTCGGGATTGAGGCGGCGGTGATCAACCCGCGCTTTGTCAGGCCCCTGGACGATGCACTGATCTGCAAGTGGGCCAGCCAAACCGGCAAGGTGATAACCATTGAGGACAACGTGAAAAAGGGCGGCTTTGGCAGCGCCATTTTGGAACTTTTTGCCAAGAAGAATCTCTGGACCGTTCAAACCAAGGTTTTGGGGTTGCCGGATAAATTCATGGAACACGGCACCCAGGCCCAGCTTCGCCACAAGGGAAATATCGATGGACCGGCGATCATCGTCGAGGCCCTTGCCCTGTGCGGGAAGCAGGGCTAACCTCTTGCAACGAAACCATATCGCCACGGAAAGAGCAAGTTAGCGGCGTCAATCAAGCGTGCAAAGGGATGGCATAGGACTCTAATCCTCGTGCCCGAGCAGCCCTTCTTGTTTCTCAATCACCTCGAAAACCTGGACCAATTGTTTTTTGCTCTCCTCCGGGACACTGACAAACCTGCAGGCCAGGCGGATACGCCTTGGGGAGTAATCCGTATTCGATTCAACCACCATGAGACGCCGGGCTACGGAGTACAGCCCCACGACTTTCAACATTGCGCCTTCAAGGTTAATCTCCAGACTGATCATTGCCGGCATGCACCAATGAAACTGTGTGGACGCGTCGAGTTCGCACAGTAGCCCGCCCTCGCTGAAATTGACCACTTCGGCGGAGAAACTGTTGCTCCCCTGTTCCAGATTGGCAACGGCGTCAGGAACACTGTACCGTCTGGATTTACGCATGGAAAAAGGTGTGCAAAGCCGGGTGATGAGTTCGCCAAGAACATTGGGTGCGCAGGGAATAGTGAAATATTCCTCTATGCCGTAACGCTTGATCTCTTCTATATAATCCTGTTTTTTGGTTGAGGTGAAAAGAACAAAAGAGGTTCTTTGTGCCTCAGGCAGGACAAGTCGCTTCCGGGCGAACTCAAGCCATTTTTTACCGGAAGACTCCCTGGAAAAGATTACCAGATGGTAATGGGCATCTTCGATGAGGCCCTGTGCCTCTTCGGCATCATGGGCTTCGGAGACGACCGCATCATTTACCGTGGCCTGAATCATGGTTCTGATTATGCGCCGCATGCTGGCTGAGCTGTCCAAGATAATTATATTTCTCGCCATAACCTAATGCACTCCTTGGAAGATTTAATCTCCGTATGAAAAGCGACAGACTCAGCCGACGTTTCCATCTCTTTATTTCAAGTTTGCAGGCAATCCAACAAGTTGCTCGCGGTTACGCCGTTGCCCCTGCTTCTTATTCCCGCGGGAAAAGATGCAATGTCCATGGCGCTTCACCGTATTAAAAATTATATACAGAAATCGCCCTGTATAACAAAAATTATTTTCATCAAGCATCGTATCCTTGCCATGACCGCGACAGAAAAAAAAACAGCGGGACCGTCGCTTCCGTTATGGATCACGAAAACATCGTCCCAGCCTGGCTGTTATTGTCCTGAGCAAAACCGGGGCATACACGCGTTCCACCATGACAACCCCCTTCACGGCCGATTTGAGCAGAACACATCACCATGGCTGGAGTTCCGGCGGGATCACCCTACCATTTTCCATAATCGGCACCATGCCCGGCGGCTGGCTTATTTCGAAATGTTCGCTCCAAAAAATGATCTGGAATTGATCTGTTATCTCCCAACCGTAGAACCACAAAAAAGAGGCGTTACGGTGGAACCACCGCAACGCCTCTTTTCCATGAAAACAACTTCTACAGAATTATTTTTTCAGACGGCCATCGAGTTCCTTCTGGACCTGATCGCTGATATCGAGAGCATCGTCGGCATAGAGCAACCCCGTCCGGTTGCGCAGTCCCTTCATGGTATTCTCAAGAATCAGGGAGTAGCCATTTTTCTTGCCGATTTCAGCGATGATATCGTGCAACTGCTTCAGGATCGGCTCCATGTATTTTTTCTCAAGCTGCTGCATCTCAAGTTTCGCATCCTCGGTTTTCATTCCATAGTCGCGAAGTCTCTTCTGGTACTCACGCTCTTTCTCCGCGCGAACCTCATCGCTCCACGCAGAACCCTTCTTTTCAATCTCGTTTTTCATGGCGGTCAAGGCATCTTCATCCGCCTTGAACTTTGACTGAAACTTGTCAACCTCCGCCTGCAAAATTTTTTGGGCATCCAGCGCGGCTTTGGATTTGCTAAGAATTTGCTGGATGCTGATGGTGGCGATCTTCCCTCGTTCCGGGGCCGCGAGGGCAGACACCGAAGAGACGCACAACACCATACACACACACAACAGCCCCCCAAGGAATTTCATCTTCATACATGTCTCCGGTTTGTTATCAGCATTTTTTCAGGTATAGCGCCCTGACTTGCAAGACTACAAAACAAAAAAAAGAGATGGGAACATAAACATGCTCCCATCTCAGAGTACAACAATCTTCTTAGAAAAGAAGCTTACTTGACGATAACAAAGTCGTCACGACGATTCTGTGCCCAAGCCATTTCGTCATGACCGAGGTTGAGGGGCTTCTCCTCGCCAAAGCTGAGGGTGTCAATCCGGCCTTCCGCAACGCCCATATTGACAAGGTACTTCACGGCGGTCACGGCACGTCTCTCACCAAGAGCCATGTTGTACTCGTTGGTGCCACGCTCATCGGTATTGCCTTCAACCCGAACATGGGCCTGAGCGGAACCGATCAGGAGGTCGCCATTTTTCTTGATGCGATCCTTCTGGTCCGCACGGATATCGGATTTATCAAAATCAAAGTAAATGGGCAGCATCGGAGCGGTGGTCCGTCCTTCCAGAACCGCGCCGCTGTCGCCACCAATCCACTTGGAAGCAAGAGACTCTTCCTTGCCCATACCCGCGCCGGTGTCGGCCTTGACGCCGCCAGCCATGTCCTTATCGCTCTGTACCTTTTGCTTGGCGCAACCACCAGCCAAAAGGGAAAGGGAAACAACAACACATGCCATTGCCAGATACTGCAGAATTCCTTTTTTCATTTCTCTCCTTCCTCCGGATACGTCTTGTAACAGATTTTTATATGAAAACAACCCCTTATACAATTAAGTATAATTTTATAAACATAAAGATCATACAGAAGTCTTTATGAAATTTCAACGTGTTTTTTTATATGTTTTATTGCATTACAACCGGCGTGAACACAGGGATAATCCCGCCTTGCAAAGTGTCTGAAAAACCACCCGGCCAGGCTGCCTGCATAATTCGCTTGCATGGCCGGGAGAACACATTGTATCTTAAATTTACATCAATAATATAGAGTGATCGCTTGACGTCCCACTCTCCTGTGCGTTCCAGTCCCCTTATAAAAAACCCTCATATTCCCACGAGCCCTTATTGACAGATGAAAGCTTCTCACCCTTCGCACGGCAAAACCAGTCACCAAAAATCAACGACTTCCAAGGCCACGCGTTCGTCAGACGGCAAGCATCCTCTTCACGACATGCTCGCCACAAACAAGTTCGGCACGTTTTTCGGTGTTTCCCAAAAGGTCCTTGACTCTGTCTGGCAAGCCATCACCTCCCCGAGCGGCGAATCCGTCACCTACATCTCCATGGAAATAGGGGCGGATCTGGATGTTTTCCATCCCGTGCGCAGCAGGCTCCACCAACTTGAGATAACAGAACATCCGGACGAAACCATCAATCGCTTCCTGCGGCTGTTTTTGGAGGGCCCGGTCAAAATCCCCAATTACAGCGGCGGCCTCGGCATCCTTGCCGGGGATACCCTGAAAAGTTTCGCGGACTGCAAAATCCCGGTGGTCGGAATTTCCCTGCTGTACCGGAAGGGATATTTTTCCCAGCTGGTCGACTCAAAGATCGGACAGGTGGCCTGGGCCTCTGCATGGGAACCGGAAAATACTCCAGGGCTGTACCTGCTGCACGATCCGGAATCACCCGCGGAACCTCTCACCATTGAGGTTCCCTTTTATGATCTTCAGGGGATGCAATCCGTGGCCCACGCCAGATTGTGGCTCAAAATGGAGATAAACGAAGGGCTGGACTCCTTTGTCCCGGAAATCCTTCTCGATTACCAGACGCCCCAGTCCCCCCCCTGGATCCAGGACGCCGCCCAGCACCTCTATGACAGCAGCTCCGAAAAGGTAAAGGCAACCCAGCGCAGGCTCCTGGGCGCTGGCGTTGTCCCGGTGATGCAGGCCCTGGGCCTTACCTCCCGCACCATCCACCTGAACGAACAACACGGCGTGGGCGTGGTTCTCTCGTTGATTACCCAACTCCTCCAAAAAAAGCATGGCCCCCAGCACGAAAAAAAGACGACGGACCACGATATCCTTACCGCCGCGACGGAAGTCGCCAAACGCATTGTCTTTACCATCCATACCCCGGTCAAGGCCGGACATGACCGCTTCAACATTTCCGTGTACGAGGATTTGATCAGCCCGTTCTGCAAGCGCATCCTGAATCTCCTGGCCCTGGAGGAGCACAACCGCTCCGTCTACAACTTCACCGCCATGGCCATGAAGCTTAACCGGGCCACCAACAGCGTGAGCCGCCTCCACAAGGAAGTAACCCAGAAGCAATTCCCGCAGTATGCGGACAAAATCACGGCGGTCACCAACGGGGTGCATCATCTCACCTGGACAAGCGATGCCAAGGCGGAACTCTACGACACCTTCCCCGAGTTGCACAACTGGCGGAGGGATCCCAGCGTCTTTGCCGGGGCGGAGGCCCTGCTCCGGAACAACAAATTTCGCACCTATTTTGAGCAGGCCTGGCGTACGGACACAAAAGCGCTGGTTGATTATGTGAACCGGATGCTCATCACCCATCGCAACCAGCGCCTTGCAACCTGGATCGACCCCCCCAACTACCTGTCCTACCGCAGCGAAAAAGAGGCGACCCTGGAACACACAACCTTCACCCTGGGTTTTGCCCGCCGCTTTTCCACCTACAAACGGGCAGATCTGATCTTTGAGGATCTGGACCGGTTGGCGGCAATGATTACGGAAAACAACTGGCCGGTTAATTTCATCTACGCAGGCAAGGCACACCCCTCGGATGAACCGGGCAAGGATTTGATCAAAAACGTATTGGCTGTCCAGGAAGAGCTGTACCTGAAAAGTAATGGGCTGGCCAAGCTGATCTTCATTCCCGGCTACGACATGCATCTCGCCAAGATGATGGTTTCAGGCGCCCACGCCTGGCTGAACAGCCCCAAACGCCCACTGGAAGCCAGCGGCACCAGCGGGATGAAAGCCGCCATGAACGGCGTGCCCAACGTCAGCATCATGGACGGCTGGTGGGTTGAAGGATATCACGATGGCCGGACAGGCTGGAAATTCGGCTATGAAGAGTCGGTTTCCCCGGAACATTTCAGCGAGCAACCGTCATCCCTGCTCTACGATGAAGACTCGGCCTCATTCTATAACGTTTTCCCGGAAATGTTGCGGCTGTTTTACGACCCCGCCCTGCATGACCAGTATATTGACAAATGCATCGCCAACCTCACCCTCAACTGCCCCATATTCAATACCCACCGCATGGCGGCGGAATATGTCGCCCGCTATGGCCTTAATCTCGCCCCGGAGGTCCAAGGGGAAATGGAAAAATTCCGTCACCTCTACTGCAGCGACCCCTCTTTCTGCTGAGCTGTCCGAGGCCGGTCAGCACGGGCCTGACTCTCAACCCGGACATAACGCTTTCTTCCTAAAATAAAAAAAGGGCCATGGTTTGCTGCAAACCATGGCCCAAATCCAACCGGAATCCCGGCGGAATCTATTTTTTAGCCTGAGGGCTCAGGATCTTGATGGTCGACTTGCCTTTAGCCTCGGCGAGAAAGGCCTCGATATTGTTTGTGACTTTTTCCTGGGTGAGATAGGCGGTGATCTTGGCCTTGGCCTCGTCAAAGGTCACCGTCTTGGCCGGCTTTTTCTCTTCCAGTTTGATCAGGTGGTAGCCGAACTCGGTCTCCACGATGTCACTGACGTCGCCGGGCATCATCTTGAAAACTGCCTGCTCAAAGGGCTTCACCATCTGGCCTCTGGGGAAAAATCCCAGATCCCCGCCCCGTTCCTTACTCGGACAATCTGAAAACTGCTTGGCCAAATCGGCAAAGTTACCGCCGTCCTTCAGCTGTTTCTTGATCTGAACAAGTTTTGCACGCTTGCGATCCTTATCCGCCTTGGGCTCTGTTTCTTTTGCCGTGATCAGGATATGACGGGCATGGGCCATTTCCGGCTGTTTGAACTTGTCCTGGTTGTTGTTGTAGAAATCCTTGGCTTCCTGCTCGGTTACCTGGGCCTTGCCCTTGAACTTGGTGTCGATGAATTTCTGGATGGTGAGGTTCTTACCGATCTGCTTGCGCAACTCCGCCTCGGTGATGCCCGCCTCGCCAAGGGCCTTGGCAAAGGCCTTATCATCGGCAAAACCTTTTTTATATCCTTTCAGCTCATTGTCGATATCGGCAGTGTTGACAGCAATCCCGGCTTTCTTGCTCTCCTGGCTCAACAGTTCGAGCTTGATCATTTTGTCGAGCACGGATTCACGGAGCGAAGCCATCTCGGTTTCGCTGGGCTTGCGCCCCTGTTCCTGAAAACGGCCCAGAATACCTTTGATCTCCCCCTGCACCGCCGCGGCAACAATGGGTTCACCATTGACAAGAGCCGCAACCTCTTCGGCCTTCTTTGCCTGCTTGGCCCAACCGCTGGTTGCAAAAAAAACGGTGGCCCCAAGGGCGAACGAAACAAGAACGGCTTTATGAAATTTTCCAAATTGCATGACAGTTCCTTTGATTATGAGATTTTTCCGGTCAAACGACCAACGAAAGCCAGGTTGCCACAAACAAGGTAAGACTGATAAGCCCGTTCATCGTAAAGAATGAAAGCTGGATACGGGACAGATCCTTGGGGTTAACGGCGATATGCTGATAAAAAAGGGCCCCGGCCGTGAGAGCAATTCCCAGGTAATAATAAAAACTCAATCCTGACACTATACCCGTGAGAATAAACAAAAGAAAGGCCAGGCCATGAAAAAAAACCGCCAGCTTGAAAGCTTTTTCCCGGCCGAACCGTGAAGGCAGGGAAAAGAGCCCTGCCTGCCTGTCAAAATCAGCATCAAGACAGGCGTACACCGTATCAAACCCCGCCACCCAAAAAAGCACCCCCAGTGAAAGGACAACGGGGAAGTCAAAAAGGTTCCCTTTGACTGCGACCCAGCCGCCCAAGGGAGAAAAAGCCAGGGCAATACCGAGCACCAGATGGCAAAGCCAGGTGAAACGCTTGGTCAGGGAGTAGAGAAAGGTGAGCCCGAGCGCGAAGGGAGACAACTTCAGGGTGAGCGGGTTGAGCTGATAACAGGCGAAAAAGTACAACATGGTGAAGAGAAAAACCATGGACCAGGCCTCCGCCAGCCGCACCGCGCCAGCCGGGATAGCCCGGTCCGCAGTGCGAGGATTGGCCGCGTCAAATTTCCGGTCGGCGATGCGGTTGAAGCCCATGGCCGCGGTCCGGGCGCCAACCATGGCCAGGATGATCCAGCCAAAGGTGGCTGCCTCGGGAACCCCCCGTTTTGCCAGGAATGCCCCGATCAAGGCAAAGGGCAGGGCAAAAATGGTGTGCCCGAACTTGATCATCTCAAGCAGGGTTTTCACCTTCCGCAACATCGGTTTCCCTCTCCGGCAACAGGCCGATAGTACAACGAACTCATCCCTCTTCCTCGACGGCAAGCCCCTGCCATCTGGGCAGATCCGCAACCTCGATGCCAAGCAATCCCGCAACCCGGCCCGCATACTGCCGGGCCATCTCCTCGATGCTCCGCGGCCGGTGATACAGGGCGGGCATGGGTGGACAGATAATGGCTCCAGCCTCGTGCGCCTTCAACATATTGGTGAGGTGGGTTTTGTTCAGCGGGGTTTCCCGCACCGCCAGCACCAGGGGGCGCCGCTCCTTGAGCATGACATCCGCGGCCCGGTGGATCAGGTTGCCGCAGATACCGTTGGCAATGGCGGCCAGGCTTCCCATGGTGCAGGGCAGGACCGCCATGCCGGAAAAATCACCGGAGCCGCTGGACATGGGCGCGGCAAAATCGTGCACATCATGCCATTTGGCCACATAGGGGTCGAGATCCGCCCGGGACATCCCAAGCTCCAACCCCAGCACCTGCTCTCCTGCCTCGGAGAGAAGGCCATGCACCTCAACTTCAAGGCCCTGGCAGATCTTGAGAAACTCCAGGGCATACACCGCCCCGGTGGCCCCGGTTATGGCCAGGACGATTTTCTTCATTTTACCCCCACATAGACCGTCACCACCCCGAAGGTCAGCGGCCGATGGTAGGTTTTGGCAAATCCGGCCTGTTGCATCATGCCCAGCAGTTCTTCCGGCGCATAGAATTCGGCGATGGAGCTGGCCAGATACTCATAGGCCTCGGTATCGCCGGAAACAAGCCCGGCGATCTTCGGCAACACCCGGTTGAGGTAAAAATTATAGATCGGCTTGACCACCGGGTTTTGCGGCCTGGAAAATTCAAGGATCAACAGCTTGCCGCCGGGTTTGAGCACCCGGTGCATTTCATTGAGTCCCTGCTGGGTTCTCGCCAGATTCCTGACCCCGAAGGCCACGGTGACTCCCCAGACCGTGGAGGTTTTCACGGGAATCTGCTCCCCGTCGCCGCACACCGGCCCGATCCGGTCTTTCCGGCCGTCGGCTGGAAGATGGAGCATTCCGGCCCGCAGCATGTCCTCACAAAAATCCACGGCCAGCACCCGGCGTTGTTTCGCCTGCCTGGTCAACTCCAGGGAGAGGGGCAGGGTTCCGGCGCAGAGGTCAAGCACCACGCCCTTGGGGAACTCCTTCAGTTCCCGGGTGGTGACCCAGCGCCAGTAGCGGTCGATCTGGAAGCTCAGCACCGAATTGAGAAAGTCGTATTTCCCGCTGATCGAGGAGAATTTTTGCTGAACAAATTTTTTCTTTTCGTCTGGATTCTTCATATAGTTAGTGTTTTCCGCAGACCTTGAGGGGAAGCGCCGTGGCGGGCACCTCATCACGCGAGATAAGATACCCGAAAAATCGCCTCAACGCCTCCTGCTTTTCATTGCCCAGATCATATTCAATGCCCTGGAGATACCTGTAACACGACTCCTCGTCCATGGAAACCCGCCCGGCCACTGCGGCGCTGATCTCCCGCAACCGCTCTTTCCCCTCGCGCAGGCATCGGCGCAGTTCCTGATGGATGGCCAGAACGGTGTCCGGCGCTGTCCGGCAAAAATCCTCCCGCACGGCCCAAACCGCGAAAACGAATGGCAGACCGGTTCGTGCCTGCCATTCCTCTCCGAGATCCAGTTGAAAGGGATACCTGCCTTCCCCGGCCAGGCGCAAGGCCTCGTCGCCTATGGCCAGCACCGCGGTGGGACGCTCCAGCGCCTCGATCTCCCCAACCAGACCAACACGGTATCGAGGGGTTACCCGGTAAAACTCCTCCAGGATGATCCTTACCAGGCTCACCGAGGTCTGGGACTGGGGACTGAGCAGGACGAGCCTTTCCCCAAGCTGGGCAACGGGAACCTCCGAAAAAAGAAAAACGCTGCCCACCGGCCCGGTGGCCGAGATGGAGAGATCGCTTAATATCCGGTATTCCTCGGGATGCAGGGCATATTCATGCGAGGAAACAAACCCGAGATCAAGCTCGTTTGCATGGAGCATGCGGTTGAGCACCGAAGGCGGCGCCTCGGTAACCTGCCAGTCCGGGCGCTGCACGCTCTGGCGCCACACCTCGTACAGGGGAGCGGTGTTGATGTAATTCACCATCCCGATTCTGGCCGTGATTTCCGTCATCCTATTCAAGCCACTCCAGGCTGATATCCGTGCCTGCCGAGGTGAGATAGTCAAGGGCCTCGGCCTCGTTCTTCGCCGGGCAGCGCACCGCAAGCAGCGCGGAGGAAACCCCGGGGGCGACAACGCCGAGCCTGCCCTCGATCCCGAGAAGACGCGCGCCATTGACCGAGGCCATGGCAAAGACCGCCTCGGGGGAAAGATCAGGATGGTCTTCCCGCAACACCCGCATCTCCTGCCAGAGGCTCAGATGGGGATTGCTGGCCAGGCTGTCCGTGCCCAGAACCAGGGGAATCCCCTGAACGAGCATCTTGTGCACCGGAGCCACGCCCACCCCCATGAACCGGTTGCTGCCGGGACATAAGCACACCGCGGCCCCACGGGCGGCCAGGAGGGCAATCTCTTCATCCTCGACATGCACCCCATGGACACAGAGGGTCCGCGCATCCAGCACCCCCAAGGAATCCAGATAACGAACCGGACCCATGCCGGGCGGAGAGAAGGCCGCAACCTCAACCCCCCGTTCGGCAAGGAACTCAGCAAACGGGCCGCTGCCGGTGCGCAAAAATTCGATCTCCTGGGTTGATTCCGCCACATGCATGGGAAACAGAGTGTTGCCAGCCCGCGCCCTCTCTTTTAAGGCCTGAATCAGTGTTGGCCCGGTCGAATATGGGGCATGGGGTGTACAGCGGACAGCGGCGTCGATCCCGGCCAAGGCTGCCAGGGCCGACGCCTCGGAGGGGCCGCACAGCCCGAGCAGCTCCAGAAAAAAGAACACCTCGGTCTTGAAGCCGCCGCCAATCAGGCCGCTTTCCTCCCGGTTGCCGATGTCGGCCACGGCCCGGCAACCTCCGGCATAGAGCCGCGCCAACCCCATGAGCGCGGCGTCGTTCTGTGCCGCCACATCATCATGGGCAGCCCGGGCAGCGAGCAGCTTTCTGATCCAGCCGGTCATGTCGCCGGGCTTCGGGGAATCCCCGTTCAACGCCGCCAGGTGAGAGAGTTCGAGATGGGCATGACAATTCACCAGGGAAGGGGTGATGACGTGGCCGTCATATTCCTCCAGCTGCGCATCAACATCCTTCAGCTCAGCATACGGCCCCACCGCCGCAACCAACCCGTCTTTGGTGAGCACCGCGCCGTCGGCAATGACCGGGCCATTGCCCGTGACAACAAAGGGCGCCCGGTAGAGATAGCGAGGGTATTCCTGCATTCTACACCAAGGAGTAATCCATTCTGCGCTGCCTGGGCACACAACCGGCGCCTTCAACCAAGGTGCGGATCTCCTGCTCGGAGAGGCGGAACCCCACCCCGGCCGCGGCCACCACGTTCTCCTCGATCATGGTGCTGCCGAAATCATTGGCCCCGAAAAAGAGGGAAAGCTGGGCGATCTTGGGCCCCTGGGTCACCCAGGAGGCCTGGATGTTGTCGATATTATCGAGAAAGATCCGCGACAGCGCCAGCATCTTCAAATACTGAAACGCCGTGGTTTTGGGGAGATGGGCCAGCGCCGTGTTGTCGGGCTGAAAGGGCCAGGGGATAAAGGCGGTGAAGCCGCCGGTCTTGTCCTGCAGGTCGCGTACCCGCGCAAGATGTTCAACCCGTTCGGCCAGGGTTTCCAGATGCCCGAACATCATGGTCGCGGTGGTGCGCATCCCCAGGTGGTGCGCCTCTTCCATGACCCCGAGCCAGGCATCGGTGGAACATTTGCGCGGCGCGGTTTCCTGCCGCACCCGGTCGCAGAGGATCTCCGCCCCGCCGCCGGGGATGGAATCAAGCCCGGCCTGCTGCAAACGGATCAGAACCTCCCGCACCGGCAGGGAGGAGAGGGTGGCGAAATGGCAGACCTCCGGCGGGGAAAACCCGTGGATATGGATGCCGTGCCCCTTGATAAAGCGGAGCATCTCTTCGTAGAACTCCAGGGGCTTGTCCGGGTGGAGCCCGCCCTGCAGAAGGATCTGGGTGCCGCCCAAGGCTTTTGTTTCCTCGATCTTCTCGCCAAGCTCATCAAAGGAGAGCACCGATCCGGCCGGGTCTTCCGGCGGTTTGAAAAACGCGCAGAACTTGCAGGCGGAGATGCAGATGTCGGTGTAGTTGATGTTGCGGTCGACCACATAGGTGACCATGGGCTCCGGGTGCTTGTGCCCGCGGATGGCGTTGGCCAGGAAGCCCAGTTGGTAGAGATCGCCGTGTTCCAAAAGGGCCAACCCTTCGTCCGCCGTAATCCGCTCGCCGGCCAGGGACTTTTCCGTTATCCGTTTGATATCCATGGCTGTTAATACTCTTTAATCACGTTGTACAGGGTATCCCGCTCCACCGGTTTCCGTCCGGCATCCCGGATCAGCCGGATCAACTCGGTGTCGGCCATGGTCCCGCCCGCCTCACCGCCGGCCATGTGGGTGATCAGCTCCTCCTTGACCGTGCCATCCACATCGTCCGCCCCAAAGGAGAGGGCGATCTGGGCCAGCTTGGGACCGATCATCACCCAATAGGCCTTGATGTGCGGAAAGTTGTCGAGAAAACAACGGGCCACCGCGATGTTCTTGAGATCGTCGATCCCGCTGGTCTTGGCCAGTTCGTGCATTTCGGTGTTCTTGGGGTGGAAGGCCAGGGGGATGAAGGTGAGAAAGCCGCCGGTTTCATCCTGGGCCGCGCGGAGGGCTGCCAGATGCTCGACCCGCTCCTCCATGGTTTCGATATGGCCGTAGAGCATGGTGGCGTTGCTTTTTAAGCCGATCCGGTGCGCCGACTTGGCAACCTCGATCCACCCCTCGCCGGAAAGCTTCTTCTCGCAGGTGCGCTGCCTGATCCGGGGGCTGAACACCTCGGCCCCGCCGCCCGGAATCGAACCAAGCCCCGCATCGACCAGTTCCTTGAGGGTCTCAGTCACGGATTTTCCAGCCAGGGTTGCCAGGTGGGCGATCTCCACGCAGGTAAAGGCCTGGATGTGGATTTCGGGCCGCACCTCCTTGATGCCGCGCAGCATGTCCAGATAATACTGGTACGGCAGATCCGGATGAATGCCGCCCACCACATGCACCTCGGTGATGGGCTCGGCCAGCCGCTCCCGCACCTTGGCCTTGACCTGCTCCACCGTCATCTCATAGGCCTGGGGCGATTCCTTGTCCTTGCCGAAGGCGCAGAACTTACAGAGATTGGTGCAGATATTCGAGTAATTGACGTGCTGGTTGTAGATGAAATAGGCGCGATCGCCGTTGAGCCGCTCCCGCACCAGGTTGGCCAGATAGCCCACCGCCAGGATATCATTGGTTTTGTACAACCGCACCCCGTCCTCGGAGCTGAGCCGCTCACCCGCCCTGACCTTCTCCAGAATATCCCCAAGCCCTGCGGCAACCACCATCTGTTCCATTACTTATTCTCCAATGCCTGACGGTTGCAACCCGGTGCGCAGCACCGCAACCATACTGTCAATTTCATCATGCAGCCGGCCGGCGGACATCCCGGCCAATGCCAGCCCTCCGTCGAGGTACGGCTGGGCATATCCCTGCAGGAAGCGATCCAGCATCGCGTCCAGGATAAAAACCACCTTTTGCGGAGGGATATCGCTGCGCAACACCCCCTGATCCATGGCCTGGTCAGCCAGCGGCCCGAAATATTCCAGGGAAAAAAGGCGGACCCTGGCCACCAGTTCCTCCCGGCGGGGCACATCCCGTTCGAACAGCACCTTGAGATACACCTGAAAATATTCCGGGTGGCTGTCGATAAAGGCGATGCCGGCGAGCAAAACCTGCCTGGCCACGGTAAAAAAATCATCCCGGCCATTGCCCGTGACCGATGCCTTGACATACCGCTTCACCTGCTCGGTAAAATGATCAAACACATGCAGGAACAGGGCTTCCTTATTGTCGAAATACTGGTAGAGCGAGCCCTTGGATATCCCCAGCTGCTTGACGATATTGTTGAGGCTTGCCCGCTGATACCCCTGGGCGGCAAACTCGGCAACCGCCGCACGCACGATGCTTTCGCGCTTTTCAGGCGGCAGGTTCACGAAGGTTTGTTTTGGCTGCGCAAGTTGGGTATCCATGATATGACCAGGCGGTCACATTATGAAAAATAGATAGTATCCGCAAGGTATTTTTTGACAATTTCGATGATTATCCGGGAATATCCCGAAAAAACGAATCGCGGAAAATGGCTGCCACGGATCGAAACCGGAAAATTTCCGCTCGTCTGCATAAAATTGACGGAACTTCTGCATGTTATGTGCTTGACAGTGGAGAGCGGCCCACGATAAAAAAAGGGAAAGGCTCAATTCCAGGAGCGAGACAATCTCCTTTTCCACCATTACAGACAGGCGACGAAACCCGAGCAAAAAAATCATCCTGCCCACATATCCCGAAGCAGCCCCGCCCGGAAAGGAAGACCACCATGGAACCTGTCTGGCTGAAGCACTACCCCCACGGTATTCCGGCTGAGGTCGACATCTTCCGCTACACCTCGCTCAGGGACATGTTCGAGCAGAGTTGCAAACGGTTCCAAGCGTGTCCCGCCTTCACCAATATGGGCGTTGCCATGACCTATGGCGAACTCGACCACCTTTCCCAAGATTTCGGCGCGTACCTTCAGCAGGTTGCCGGGTTGAGCAAAGGCGAACGAGTGGCTATCATGCTGCCCAATTTGCTCCAGTATCCGGTGGCGCTGTTCGGCGCGCTGCGCGCAGGCATGGTGGTGGTCAACGTCAATCCGCTCTCCACCCCGCGCGAACTGCGGCACCAATTGGCCGATTCCGGGGCCGTGGCCGTGTTGGTGCTGGAGAACTTCGCCCACACCCTGCAGGAAGTCATCGGCGCAACCATGGTGCGCCATGTGATCACCACCCAGATCGGGGATCTGTTTCCGCCGCCGCGGGCCTGCCTGGTCAACTTCATCATCAAACGGATCAAACGCCTGGTTCCGCGCTGGGATCTTCCAGGGGCGATGTCCTTCAACACCGCCCTGAAACTCGGCGCGCGGCATGGACTGACCGAGGTGGTGCTCGACCATACGGACATCGCCTTCCTGCAATATACCGGCGGGACAACCGGTCTGGCCAAGGGTGCGATCCTGACCCACGGCAACATGGTGGCCAACGTGGAACAGACTTCGGCCTGGATCGGCTCCACCCTCAGGGAAGGTGAAGAGGTGATCGTCACGCCGCTGCCGCTCTACCATATCTTCGCCCTCACCGCCAATCTGCTCACCTTCGTCAAATGGGGGGCAAACGACATCCTGATCACCAACCCGCGCGACATTCCCCGCTTCGTGCGGGAACTCGCAACGACCCGGTTCACTGCCATAACCGGGGTTAACACGCTGTTCAACCTCCTCCTGCACGATCCCGGTTTTGCCGCGGTAAAAAAAGCCAATGCCGGAGCACTCAAGGTTTCGGTGGCCGGCGGCATGGCGGTGCAGCGCGCGGTGGCGGAAGGCTGGCAGCGGATGATGGGAATGCCGCTCATCGAGGGCTATGGTCTGACCGAGGCCTCCCCCATCGTCTGCATAAATCCGCTGGACGCCAAAACATTCAGCGGCAAAATCGGCATTCCGATCCCCTCCACCCTGGTGGCGATCCGGGACGAAAACGGGTGCGCGCTGCCCCCAAACGAGATGGGGGAGATCTGCGTCCGGGGGCCGCAGGTAATGCGGGGATACTGGAACATGCCGGAAGAAACCACCCGCGTCCTCTCCGCCAATGGCTGGCTGCGCACCGGGGATATCGGGGTGATGGACGAACGCGGCTACATCCAATTCATCGATCGCCACAAGGACGTGATCGTGGTCTCCGGCTTCAAGGCCTACCCCACCGAAATCGAGGACGTGGTGATGATGCTTCCCGGGGTCAAGGAGGTGTGCGCCGTGGGTGTCCCGGATGAAAGAAGCGGCGAAGTGGTCAGGATATATCTGGTGAAAAAGGATTCGTCCCTCACGGCCGAAACGGTGCTTGCGCATTGCAGGACAAATCTGACCGGATACAAGGTGCCGAAGCAGGTAGAGTTCCGGGAAAAGCTTCCCAAATCCCCCATCGGCAAGATTCTGCGCCGGAAGCTGAAAGAGGAGCCTCCGGCGAGATGAACGGATTACGATACCAAAAACCGCGGGCCAGGGCGCTCGGCATCTGGCTGCTGGCCTTGCTCTGCGATTTTTCCGATCGTTGGATTGCCATGCTGACCGGCATGGTCAGCGGACACATGCTAAAACACCTTCTCGCCGCGTTGAGCGCATATTGGGTGGTGCTGCGCTTGAAACACCGCAGGATCCTCTGAAATGAGGCGCGCATGATGTCACTCCATCTCAAGACCGTGCTGCGTTCCGATGTCAGCCCGCGCGAGCTGTGGGCCTGGGCAATGTACGATTTCGCCAATTCCGGCTACACCACGGTGGTCATCACCGCGCTGTTCAACGCCTATTTCGTGACAATGGTCGCAGGCGATGCGGTGTGGGCCACTTTGGCCTGGACCGCTTCCCTGTCCGTTTCCCATGCGTTGATCGTGGTGAGCGGACCGCTGCTCGGCGCCTGGGCCGACCACCACGCGGCCAAGAAGCGACTGCTTGCCATTACCACCGCGGGCTGCGTGCTGTTCACCGCCCTGCTCTATTTCGCCCAGCCGGAAACACTGTGGCTTACCATCGGATGCGTGATCGCATCCAATTTCTTTTTTGGCAGCGGCGAAAACCTGATCGCGGCTTTTCTGCCGGAAATCTCCCGGACCCGAGCCTTGGGCAGGGTCTCCGGCTGGGGCTGGAGCCTCGGGTACCTCGGCGGCTTGATCACTCTCGGCCTGTGCCTGCTCTACGTCATGTGGGCCACGGCGCAAGGCCAGACCCAGGACCGGTTCGTACCGGTAACCATGCTGATCACCGCCGCCGTATTTGCCTTGGCCAGCCTGCCGACCTTCCTGTTCTTGCGCGAACGCGCCGTGCCGCGGATCAACCAAAGCACACGCCTTCGGGATGCCTGGAGCGAGGTGTGGCAAATCTGGCGCCGATTGCACCAATTCACCGATCTGCGCCGCTTCCTGCTGTGCAGTCTGTTTTATCAGGCCGGAATCCAGGCGGTGATCGCCCTTACCGCCATCTATGCCGTGGAAGCAATGCAATTCACCACCCAACGGATTCTGCTGCTGGTGCTGGCGGTCAACATCACCGCTGCCCTCGGCGCCTTCCTCTTCGGCCACCTCCAGGATCGCATCGGCCATGTCCCGGCCATCGCCCTGACCCTGGCAGGGTGGATCATGGCCATTCTGCTGGCCTGGGCAGCCAGAAAACCGGCTCTGTTCTGGGTTGCGGCGAATCTCGCCGGCATTTGCCTGGGCGCCTCGCAATCCGCCGGCCGTGCCTTTGTGGGGGTATTGACCCCGCCCTCCCGTCTGGCTGAGTTCTACGGATTCTGGGGCCTGGCGGTGAAACTCTCCGCCATCGCCGGGCCCCTTACCTACGGCCTCACCACCTGGCTGACCAACGGCGATCATCGGCGCGCCCTGCTGCTCACCGGCAGCTACTTCGTGATCGGGCTGATCCTGCTCACAAACATACAGGCAAGACGAGGCAGACGGACCGCGCTCCGCGCCGATCGTCAGGCTGCCAAAGCGTTTGCCCTGAAAGATAAAAACACTCCATGACCACTTCCATCCCCCAAAAAACAGGCGACGCCGAGCAACTGCTCTCCCTCGTGCGCACCCTTGCCCGTGAGCTGCGGCCAGGGGCAAAAACCGTTGCACAGATGGGACTGGATCATGCGCTGGATCGCGACTTCGGCCTGGACAGCCTGGCGCGCGTGGAACTGTTTGTCCGCATCGAACGCGAGACAGGGGTGAGGTTGGCCGATGCGGCATTGGGGGAAGCGGAAACACCGCGTGACCTGCTACGTCTGATGGCGGATGAAACCCAGGCCGGGATGCCACTCCCCCACCGCCTTGCTCCGCAAACGCCGGGCGAAATCGACCACCCCCCGGCGCCCATTGCCACGCTTACCGAAATGCTCGATTGGCATGTTGCCCACCACGGCGACCGGACACATATCACGCTCCATGTCAACGAGGAATGCACGGAAGAAATCACCTATCGCAGGTTGCAGGCAGAGGCCCGTACATTGGCGGCCGGCTTGCTCGCGCACGGATTGGATAATGGTGCCAGGGTGGCTATCATGCTGCCCACCTGCCGCGAATTTTTCGCCGCTTTTTATGGCGCGATCCATGCCGGCTGTGTGCCGGTTCCGCTCTATCCGCCCACGCGGCCCTCGCAATTGGAAGATCATCTGCGCCGCATCGCCGGGATCATCACCAATGCGGAGGCAGCAATCCTTGTCACCGACAAGCGAGCCAAGACGCTCAGCCATCTGCTCCGCGCCCAGTGCGCCTCACTGCACAGCGTCGTGACCGTGGCGGAACTCTCCCACCCCGGCGGCACGCTGCCATCCTTACCGCATCCGGACGCACAGGCCATCGCATTCCTGCAATACACCTCCGGCAGCACCGGCAACCCAAAGGGGGTGGTGCTGACCCACGCCAATCTGCTCGCCAACCTGCGTGCAATGGAACGCGCCTCGGGCGTTACCTCCTCGGACATCTTTGTCTCCTGGCTCCCCCTGTACCACGACATGGGGCTGATCGGCGCCTGTCTGGGCAGCCTCAGCATCGGCTTTCGGCTCGTGCTGATGTCACCGCTCGCCTTTCTTGCCCGCCCCAGCCGCTGGTTGTGGACCATTCACCATCATCGCGCCACGGTTTCGGCGGCGCCAAATTTTGCCTATGAATTGTGCGCCGACAAGATCAACGATCGTGATCTCGACGGCCTGGACCTGAGCTGCTGGCGGTTGGCCTACAACGGCGCCGAGCCGGTCAGTCCGGAAACGTTGAACCACTTCACCGCGCGCTTCGCCGCAAAAGGCTTTCGCCCCGAGGCCATGACCCCGGTCTATGGCCTGGCGGAATCTTCTGTCGGCCTGGCCTTTCCACCCCGCGGACGCGGACCGCTCGTTGATCACGTAGATCGCGAAACGCTTTCCAGCACAGGCATGGCTCGAACAACAATGGCGAAGGATACCCGTGCGCGGCGCATCGTTTCTTGCGGTTTGCCCTTGCCGGATCACACAATCCGCATCGTCGACACCAACGGCCGGGAACTGCCGGAACGTACGCAGGGACGCGTGCAGTTTCATGGGCCATCGGCAACCAGCGGCTATTTCCGCAACCCCCAGGCCACACAACAGCTGTTCGACGGCCCCTGGCTCAATACCGGCGATCTGGGCTATCTCGCCGCGGGGGAACTCTATCTCACCGGCCGCGAAAAAGACATCATCATCCGGGGCGGACACAACATCCATCCCCTGGAACTGGAAGAAGCGGTGGGCCGGATACGCGGCATCCGCAAGGGAGGGGTGGCGGTGTTCCCTGCCACTGATCCGCGCACCGGCACGGAACAGCTGGTGGTGCTGGCTGAAATGCGGGAGCACGGCACGAACGGGGAACGCCAGCGAATATTGGCCGAAATCGACCGTCTGGCCATGAATTTGCTGGGAATGCCGGCCGACGATATCGTGTTGGCGCCGCCGCGCACCGTGCTGAAGACCTCCAGCGGCAAGATTCGCCGCGCCGCCTGCCGGGAATCATATGAACGGGGTAAATTGCGCGAGACGCAACGCTCTCCCTGGTGGCAGATAATCCATCTGGCTTGCATCAGCACCATGCCACAAGCCAGGCAACGGCTTGCGCAGGGCAGAGACTGGGCATGGAGCGCCTGGGCCTGGACGGTGTTCATCACCATCGCGCCCCTTGCCTGGTTGCTGATCGTAGTTACCCCCACGCTTATGCTGCGCCGCCGCATCGCCAGGGTGAGCGCGCGCCTCGCCTTGTCACTGAGCGGCCTGCCGCCACGGGTGGAGGGCTTGCGGCACCTTGCCGGCGACACCACTGCAATAGTGGTCTCCAATCATGCCAGTTATCTGGATGCGCTCATTCTCACCGCGGTGTTGCCGGCCAAATTCACATACGTGGCCAAGCAGGAACTGCTGCGCAAACCAATGGCCGGCATACCCCTGCGCCGTTTGGCCAGCGCATTCGTTGCGCGTTTCGACAGCATACGCGGCGTGGAGGACACCTCAGGGCTGGAAACGCTGGTTCGCGCAGGCACCTCCCTGATATTCTTCGCGGAAGGCACCTTCCGGAGCGGCCCGGGTTTATTGCCGTTCCGGCTCGGAGCATTTGTGGTCGCCGTAAGGTGTGGGATTCCCGTGATACCGGTCACCCTCATCGGCAGCCGTGCCCTGTTGCGCGACGAAACGTTGCGCCCGCATTACAGTAAACTCCAGGTGCTGATCGGCGAACCGTTATCGCCGGAAGGGGATGATGCGTGGCAAGCGGCATTAAAACTGCGGGACACGGCGCGCGGCCGGATTCTGGAGCGGCTGGGGGAACCCGATGCCGCGGCATGAGGGTGGGAAAGGAATCAGGATACAGTGAACACGATTTTTCAGACAAAAAACAAACAGCCTGCTACAGCGCGTTCTTGCTGACCCATTGCAGCATGGCGTTGATTCCCTCGGCCGTCGAGACCTTGGGGAAATAGCCAAGATCCCGGTTGGCGTTCTCGATGGAGAACCAATGGGATTTCGCCAGCTGCACGGCAAGAAAACGCGTCATGCAGGGCTCCCGCTTAATCCGTGCGAGGGGAAAAACCTTTTCCATGAGCATCCCCATCAAATAGGCCTTTTGGAACGGGATACTTTCCTCGACAATGGGGATATCAAGCCGCCGGAAAAACTTGTTGAGCCAGTTCCAGAGATTGACCGGCTCGCCCTGGGAGATAAAGTAGGCTTTCCCAGCTCCACTGGCCGGCCCATGCAGGTTTTTCCCCGCCAGAATAAAGGCGTCCACGGCATTATCGATGTAGGTGACATCAACGAGATTATGGCCATCCCCGACCCGTTTCAACTGACGGCACCTGGCTTGACCGAGAAGGCGGGGGATAAGGTTGGTATCTCCCGGCCCCCAGATGAGATGAGGACGCAGGGCGATAGTTTTCAGGGTGCCGGAGTTGGCCTCAAGAACCATCTGCTCGGCTTTGGCCTTGCTCCGGACATATTCAGAGAGGAACTTCCGGGCATAGGGGGTGCGTTCGTTCACCCCGCACAGGTCGTCTTTCTGGTAAACAACCCCTGGGGTACTGGCATAGACAAGGGCCGCGATGTTGTTTGCGCGACAGGCATCCAGAACGTTTTGGGTGCCGACGACATTGGTTGTGTAATACCCATTTTTGTCTCCCCAGATGCCGGACTTGGATGCAAGATGGATTACCGTGTCATAACCGGCCAGGGAATTTTTCAGGAAATCAGTATCGGCGATATCGCCGGAAAGAAACCGGACGCCCAGGGATTCTGCTTCGGGAAATGCGTTTCGCGCGACAACGGCTGTTTCAATGCCTTCATCCACAAGGCGCTGGACCAGCGCCCTGCCGACAAAGCCAGTCCCCCCAAGCACCACAACACGCTGCATCCCCTCACCTTTTCGCAGAGATGAACACTTCCTCTACACGGCTCCCCAACCGCCCCTCATGCAACACATAAGTTGATATACCCATTATCCGTAAAGTGCAAATAAAATTCAGCAAATCGCTCCCGAAGCACGAGTCAACCTGCTGTTTTCAAAATTCTTTTCCAAGAAAACACCGGCATATTCAGGGCAATGCCATGCTCTCATTATCGTGGCCCTCGGGCCAACACCTCAAGTTACCGGCCGTACAGATCCTCAAATCTCTCAATGTCGTCTTCCCCCAGATAACTGCCGGTCTGAATCTCGATGATCTCAAGGGGGATGGTGCCCGGATTTTCCAGCCGGTGTTTTACCCCCAGCGGGATATAGGTAGACTGATTTTCCGTTAAAATAATGGCCTGCTCGCCATTGGTGATATGGGCTGTGCCTTTTACCACCACCCAATGTTCCGCCCGATGGAAATGCCGCTGCAGCGACAGGGTGGCGCCGGAATTCACCATGATCCGTTTCACCTGAAACCGTTCCCCGCTATCCACGCATTCGTACGACCCCCAAGGGCGGAAGACCTTTTTGTGCAGCCGGACCTCGTCGCGCTTCTCCATCTTCAGCCGCTTGACAATGGTCTTCACCTCCTGGGTCCGGTCCTTGGCCGCAACCAGCAGCGCGTCCTTGGTCTCGACGATGATATGATCGCTGAGCCCGATTGCCGCGACAAGCCTGTCTCCAGCGTGAATGTACGAACCGGTCACATCCTCGGCCAGGACATTGCCGATGAAGATATTGCCGTTGCCATCCTGCTCGCCGATCTCCCAGAGCGCCTCCCAGGAGCCCACATCACTCCAGGCACAATCCAAGGGGACAAGCACCGTATCCCGGACCCGCTCCATCACCGCGTAGTCAACGGAATTTGCAGGGCTGGCTGAAAAGGCCTCGGAATCAAGCCGGGTAAAATCCAGGTCAGGGGTCCGGGCATCATAGGCCCGCGTTACGCAATCGGCCATGACCGGCTCAAACTCCTTGAGGGTCGCCAAAAATCCAGCGGCCTGAAAAAGAAACATGCCGCTGTTCCAGAGATACCCTTCATTCAAATACTGCCGGGCTTTATCCAGGGTGGGTTTTTCCACAAAGCACTCCACCGCGAAAAAAGGCGATTCCTCCCCGCCGAGCACCGCCCCTTTTTTGATGTAGCCATATCCGGTGTGCGGGCTTTGCGGGACAATGCCAAAGGTGACCGGATGTCCTTGCGTGGCGCAGGCAGTCCCCTTGGCCACGGCCTCGGCAAAATTCCCCTCGTTGCCGATGACATGGTCCGCGGGCAGGACAAGGATAACCGCATCTTCATCCTGGCGGATCGCCTCCAGGGCCGCGACGGCAACGGCCGGGGCGGTATCGCGGCCCACGGGTTCGATGATGATCGTCGCTGTGCCACCAATGGCGCGGACCTGCTCGGCCACCAGAAAGCGGTGCTCTTCCGTGCAAACGATAATGGGCGCGGCCACCCCCTTCAACCCCTGGACCCGCAGCAGCGTGTTCTGGAGCATGGTCTTGTCGTTGACCAGGGGAAGAAGCTGCTTGGGATGGCACTCCCGGGACAAAGGCCACAACCGGGTGCCCGATCCGCCGGCCAGGATAACCGGAATAATAACCGCGTGTTCTTTCTTCATGAAATTGGTTTCCCCTTCGGCCCCTTATGTTTGCACAAAGATTTTCTTGTGAGTTTTTACTATGTTACAATACTCAATGTCAAGGGACCATGCGATGCGCCTTTTTCATTATCCCTTGACCCAGGACACGCCTTTGTGTAGTCCTGAAATAATGAAAACACCCCCGGAATGAGGCAACCATGAGCACGTCTTCCAAAAATATCCATGCGGTGGCCCCGGAAATCGTTCTTGAATTCCTGGCCCGCACCCTGCCCTTTAACGAACTCGATGCGGACACCCTGAGAACCCTGGCCACCGGCAGCCTCATCGATTTTTTCCCCAAAGGAACCGTTATCTTCAGACAGGGTCAGACCCAGGTCCAACATTTTTATCTCATCCAAAAAGGCGGGGTCAAAATCTATCTCAAGGATGAAGACGGAACCGTAACCCTCAAGGATTTTCGCGGCGAAGGCGAATATTTCGGCGCCCTGCCCATTATCCAAGGGACCAACATGGCCAACCTCAACGTCGAGACCGTCGAGGATACCTTCTGCTTTCTCTTCCCGAGGGAGGCGTTTCTCAGCCTCATCCAGTCATCCCCCAAGGTCACCCATTATTTCCTGCGCAGCATGTCAGAAAAACTCGTAAAAACCGCCTATGCCCAGCTGCGGCAGCACAAGATCGCCCCGCGCACCGAGAGCGCCCTGTTTCTCTTCTCGGCCCAGGTTGGCGACATTGTCAAGGGCGCCCCGAAAACCATCGCCGCCACGGAGAGCATCCAGAAGGCCGCGGCCCGGATGGCGGAGCTGCATATCGGCTCCCTGCTGGTCCACGACCAGGAAAACAAGATCGTCGGCATCATCACCGACCGGGATCTGCGCACCAAGGTGGTCGCCGCGGCCCTTGACTACCAGACCCCGGTGAGCCGGATCATGGCCACGCCCCTCAAAACCATCCCCTCCCACCGGGTGTGCTTCGACGCCATGCTGCAGATGATGCATCTCTCCATCCACCATCTGGCCGTGGAGCAACAGGGAAGCATCATCGGGGTGATCACCACCCACGACATCATGCTCCTCCAGGGCACCTCGCCCCTCTATCTGTTCCGGGAGATCGTGGCGCAGAGGACCATCGAGGGGCTTTATCCCCTGGCCAGAAAGATCCCGGCCGTCATCCGCACCCTCATCGAGGAAGGAGCCAAGGCCAACAACATCACCCGGATGATCACGGTCTTGAACGATCACATCCTCGACCGGCTGCTCACCCTGCTGATCGAAGAACTCGGCCCCCCGCCCCTGCCCTTTTGCTGGCTGGTCATGGGCAGCGAGGGCCGCAGGGAACAGACCTTCATCACCGATCAAGACAACGCCCTGCTCTATGGCGAGCCGGAAAACGAGGCGCAGGAAGAGCTGGCCGCCGCGTATTTCAAGACCCTGGGCGAAAAGGCGATCGGCCATCTGATCGGCTGCGGCTATCCCCCCTGCCCGGGCGAGATCATGGCCTCCAACCCGAAATGGCGGCAGCCGATCTCAGGCTGGCGCGGGTATTTTGATCATTGGCTGCACAGGCCAGAACCGCTTGAAGTCATGCATTCCGCCATCTTCTTTGACTTCCGGGCCGCATATGGCGACACGACCCTGGCGGAAGGCCTGCGGCAATACCTGGTGCGCAACGTGCCGCAGCAGGATATTTTCCTGCTGCACCTTGCCCAGAATGCCCTGGAGGCACGGCCGCCGCTTTCTTTTTTCCGCAATCTCATCGTGGAAAAGGACGGGGAGCACAAGAACTCCCTTGATCTCAAGAAAAAAGGCCTTACCCCTTTTGTCGATTTCGCCCGTCTTTTTGCCCTGAAACACGGCATCCCCGAAAACAACACCCTTGGCCGCCTCCAGATTCTCCATGAGGACGGCCACCTTTCCCATGAGCTGTACAGCGAAACCGTGAAGGCCTATGAGTTCCTCATGCAGCTGCGGCTTATCCACCAGCTGCGCATGATCGAGCAGCACCACCCCCCGGACAACCATCTCAACCCGGCGGATCTCTCCGAGCTCGAAAAACAGACCCTCAAGGAGGCGTTCGAGGTGGTCCGCCGCCTGCAAAGCCATATCCGGCAAGAATACCGCCTGGGCGAGGGGTAGCGATGTCCTTTTTCTCCATCACGGGACTGTTCCGGCCCGCCCTGCCAATATTCGCCGAGAACAAACGTTACTTCAAGACGCTCGACCAGTTCCAGCCGGTGGAGGACTATGAATTCGTGGTTTTTGACACCGAGCTGACCGGACTCCATGAGCGCCAGGATGAAATCGTCTCCATCGGCGCGGTGCGGATCAAACAGATGCGAATTCTGGCCGGGGAAACCTTTTACGCCCTTGTTAAACCGGCAAAGCCGCTGCCCAAGAACAGCACCCTTATCCACCGCATCACCCCGCAGCAACTGGAAGCTGCCCCGCCGCTGAATGAAGTGCTTCCCCAGTTCATTGACTATTGCGGCAAGGCGTTACTGGTCGGGCATTTTGTCGATCTGGACACCGCCTTCCTGAACCGCGCCTGCAAACGGATCTTCGGCTCTCCCCTTCACAATCCCTGCGTTGATACCCTGCGGCTTGCTCAAATCCATATGGAACGTTTCGGCGCTCCGTACCGGAACAAGATCGACGGCAGCCACTCATACAACCTCACCGAACTCGGCCGTCAATACGGTCTGCCTGCCTTTGTCCCCCACGACGCC
>Ga0074199_1000861_pt1 | contig 35987 bp, 29 predicted proteins | sample EPASupsiteSAE347_FD_64528 | JGI IMG/M metagenome (GOLD analysis project Ga0074199, IMG submission 64528) | Bioremediated contaminated groundwater from EPA Superfund site, New Mexico - Sample SAE3-47 | ecosystem: Environmental > Aquatic > Deep subsurface > Groundwater > Contaminated ... | reverse complement strand
AAACAAATTATATATGGACTTTTCCTTGGCATGTTTGCGCCTCCTTGATGAGCAAACATGCCTGAAAATAAAAAAATATCAACAAAATAATACGTTAGCGTATTTATGCCGATGAGTACTAAGTCAATAGAACAGGCGGAGAACCTGAACCTGACAGACTTTTCGTGCCGGCACCTTACAGTTGACGACATTTGGATTCCTCTCGGAGAGTCATTATTGATCGAGATGTTTCGTCCGCTGTGGAATATGGCAGTTGATGGGTTTGGCAATCACGATCCCGGCGGCAGGCGTGCGGCCCAAAACATTTCTCCCTGGGACGTGTTGCATCCCGGTAGGCCTTGGGCGTTGAAGTTGAGTTCCGGCAAGACCAAAGAAGCAATTCTGGCCGGAATCGAACAGCATCTGAAACAGTATAGATGAACAATGGATACTGTTAGCCCATCCGTTCGGTCGGCCATCATGTCAAAGGTCAGATCGAAAGGGAATAAATCAACCGAGCGCAGGCTGCGGGCACTACTGGTCGGAGCAGGCGTCAAAGGTTGGCGAACTAACGCTAAAGACATTACGGGAACGCCAGACTTCGTCTTCGAGAAGAAGTGTCTGGCGATTTTTGTTGATGGGTGCTTCTGGCATGGTTGCCCGAAATGCTACCGACGGCCGAAGAGCAAGCGGAAGTTCTGGGATACGAAGGTGGCCGAGAATCAGGTAAGAGATCGGCGAGTTAACCGGAAACTTAAGGAAGACGGATGGATTGTGATTCGTCTTTTTGAGTGTGAAATTCGAGAGAATATACCGACCATCATAGACAGGATCAGAAGAATCAGAGCGCGACGTGAAAACGCGATAAATCCCGCTCAAAATTAAATTCGGAATTGTAATATTTACGCAATTTATTCTCCAGCAACTTATTACACAATAAATATTTTTTAATTTTTATTGTTGACACACTTCTCGTAAATATTGTAAGTTATGCGTAAAATGGGATTATTGTGCTTTATGAATACAAATGCGGAATTGAGCGAAGTCGGGTGCAATCTTAAACGATATGCCGAAACGGAGGCGGAGTTTAGTGCACGTGGGGTCATCAATGAGTTGTTCCCTTATATTTTCATGGCAGCCAAGCGAATGAGCACAAGGGCGATAAGCCGCTGGCTTAAAGATACGCATAAAATAAAATTAAGTCCGGTAACAATAGCAAAGGCTTTAAGGGAGGCTGACGAGCACTGGGAAACATTCTTTGAGAAAATCGAGCCTTCGGCACGGATTTTTGGGGATGCACATTCAGTGTATATGAGAGACTTCCTCATGAAATACGAATTATTTTCAGGCCTGAAATCAAGCGGAATGAATCTGACGTTATCAGGTGAGGAAGGACATCATGAGTACCAAAGGGCGGTGGAGATAATTGAAAAGGACTGGTTCCAAGCGCTTGATGAAAGTACGCGTGAGGAATGCGCCCGATACATTCCAGACGAAGGAAAAAATGCGAAATCAGGAAAATAATCTAAGTCAGAGTTGTTCTGACCACCTGTTAAGCCTGAAAGATGTGGCCAACAGGCTGAACATCTCCATGCGAAGCGTGTGGCGACTCGTTGCCCGGGGTGAATTGTCTAAACCTGTAAAAATGGGAAAACAAATATCGAGGTTCGTTCCATCAGAGCTTGAGGCTTATCTTGAAAAGCTGAAACAGAACCGGGGGGAAGTGAAAACATGATTTCAAATGTTTATAGACCAAAACGAATGCGCAACGGGAAGCTGTATGTCAACCGTCTATATCGCGGCCAGTATAGATTGGATAATGACGTTACGGTGACGAATGTTCCGCTTAAGACGCCTGACAAACAAGTTGCCGAAGAACGATTGCGGAAGATTATCAGGGAAAAGCAACAGGAAGGCGCGGGAATTATCGCGCCGAAAGCATTACGGGATGCGGCTCAAAAAAACCTACTGGATCATCTGTCTGATTTTATCGCGGACTTAACCGCCAAGGGGCGGGATGATATGTATATTTATAACATTGAGAAACGCTCCAAGCGTGTTGTCGTGGAATGCGGATGGAAACTGCCCGCTGATGTTACGGCAGATTCTTTTATCGCTTGGCGGGCCAGACAGAATAAGGCGGCCAAAACATTAAACGAGTATTTGGACACCATGATAGGCCTGTTCAACTGGATGCAACGTCAGGGACGGATTATCGCCAATCCGTTGCTGTCTGTTGGAAAGGTTCAAGTTCAGGGACGGCAAGTGCCTCAACGGCGGGCGTTTACAGCTTACGAGTTGAAAAGACTTATTTCTTGCGTACCAACAGAAAGAAAAGCGATATATGTGACTGCCGCTTTTACTGGTTTAAGAAAAGCTGAACTGGGGGCTTTGACTTGGAGCGACATATTTCATCTGGATGGCGAAATGCCGTATATCAGGGCTAGGGCATCAACGACAAAGAATCATAAAGAAGCCATAATCTGGATGCACAAGGATGCCGTAAAAGTATTGAAAAGTATTTAAGGGGTATCTCCTTGACTGCCGTAACCACAATATATAGCATGGATTATTGCAAACATAACTCAATATATAGTTGTTACGGCACCTATGGAGATAGGCCTTAAGTATTTTGTCTGAAAACGAGGATAAATCGTCCAAGGTGTTCGGCAAGCTCCCTCGGATGGATCAATTCAGGGAAGACTTGGAAAGGGCCGGAATTCAATATAAGGACAGCATGGGGCGACAAGCCGATTTCCATGCTTTGCGGCATACTCTTGGAACGAATCTTCAAAGGGCAGGGGTGCAACCGAGGATTGCTCAAGAACTCATGCGTCATAGCGACATGCGCCTCACCCAGAATGTTTATACGGACATCACGCAGCTACCAACGGATGAAGCGATAGAATCCCTGCCTAGCATCCTCGGAGATGACTCACAAAGAGACTCACAAAAATTAGGCGTGGACGGTCATTTGGTGTCGCAGGTTGGCAGTGATGAAACTTCAAGCTATGATGCGGAAGTGCCTGAAAACAAAGAGCGCAGTCATGCTTTGGCACAAGTTGGCGCAAGCTGTCAAAAAGAGCAAATGGCTGCCGGACTAGGATTTGAACCTAGACAAACAGATCCAGAGTCTGCTGTGCTACCATTACACCATCCGGCAAAACAGGCTTTCTAATATATGCGGCCTCCGGCTGCAGGTCAAGCCTTGCCGAACATCAAAAAAAAACATCAAAAAAAGTTTTTTCCCCTTGACGCGATAGTCTATATTTGCAATTATGCAAATAGACAAATATTCTTTTTTGGCGAAATATTTAAAGGAAGAGAGGGGTCAAAATGATAAAAAAAATGTTCGGCTTGCAGGCGTTGGCGATTTTAATCTGTTCAACGGTTTCCTTCGCGGCGACAAATTCCACTCTTTATACAGACACCTTCGAGAATTATACCAACGGCACCCCGCTCGTTGACGGCACAAATTATTGGTACGCTTCCTCGGCCGAAGCGGTGGTGCAAACCGGCGTGGTTGCATCGGGCAGCACGCAGGCGGCCATGATCCCCATCGACGTGACGCTTTCCAACCGGTGCGGAACGACCGTTGCCACAAACTCCACCAATGTCTGGCTCCGCATGCAGCCGCGGATAGTAAAGTATAACCGTGACGCCTATCCGACTTATGACACCAATTCGACCGCCATTTTTTACGTCAACAGCAACGGCTACTTCGTTGTGCGCAACGGCACGGTTGAGTGGACCACGCTGACGAACGGCACGCCGGTTTCGGAAACCAATTTTTATTTAGTGGATGTCTTCCTGGATTATGCCGCCAAGACCTGGCGTCTGTCCCTGAACTCGACGCCTCTTACCAATAACATCGGATTCGTCAACACGGCTGCAACCAATTTTAGCGGCTTCGAAGTCTATAATGCCGGCCTTTCCACCAGCTATCTAGACAACGTCATTGTCTATGACCGCGATGCGCTGCCTGTGCTTTCGGTCGATCCGTCCAGCTTGATCAATGAGGCGGTTTATGGCGCCAACGCCACGTCCCAGCCGTTCAACATCATCTCGCACGGCGACGGCACTCTGAATTATTATATTGTAACCAACGCGGCATCGGCTGGCTGGCAGATGGAAATCACGAATAACGCGGTCGGTACCCTCGTGAATAACGCCACGAACACGGTTTGGGTCAAATACACGACGGCCAGCAAGGAGCCGGGCACTTATTCGAACTCATTCAATATTGTCTCCACCAACTACGAGTGGCAGACCCAGCGGGTGGATGTCGTGGTCAGGGTGCGCGGTCTGACCGTCAGCACGACAAATCTGACCAGTTCGAAGATGATCGGATATGCGGCGGCGACGCAATCGTTTGAAGTCTTCCAGACCGGCGACGGTTCGATCAGCTATACGGTTTCGACCAATCCGGCGGTGCCGTGGCTGGTCATTTCTTCCGGTGGCAGCGGCACGGTCACGACCAACCAGACCAATACGGTTCAGATCAGCTACTACACAAACGGTCTGACGGCCGGCGCGACAAACACGTCGGTGGATGTGACCGCGAACGACAACAGCGTGACCCAGCACATCAACATAGCGATGACCACGTATTCGCGGCCCGTGCCGACGCCGGGGTTCACGGCTTACAGCCAGACCATTCAAAAGGGCGCGGCGCCCACGGCCACCAATCTTAACATTAGCAATACTGCCGCCAATCCGCTCACGCGCATGAATTATACTGTTGCCAGCGACGTTTCCTGGCTGACGGTCAACACCAACGGCGCGATCGTGAGCAACGAGAGCAGCACGGTTGCCGTGACTTTCGGAGACATGAGCACGAACAGCGGTCCCTATACCGGTCATCTCACTATCAGCGGCACCGACGCCGGGACTGGGTATACGCCCACCGGGCAGGTCACGGTTTCGACCCAGGTCACGGTCAACGTGCTTGTCATTGCCCCGGGAAAAGCGGCAGGCTTGTCCGCGACAAAGGCCACTTATACAAACGGCGTTTATTTGTCCTGGAACACCACCACGAACATGGACCATTTCGAATTGTGGCGCGGCACGAACAGCAGCGTAACGAACAATGCCACGCGTTTTGCCTCCTCGGTTGCGGCCACGTCCTACGTGGACACCACGTCCGATCCGGGCATTAAAAATTATTATTGGGTCAGGACCATAAACGCTTACGGCGGCGGCGGAGATTACAGCGATTCAGACCAGGGCTGGGTCTATCTGAACGCGCCGAATGACGTGACCGCCAGCGACGGCGAATATACCAACAAGGTGCTTGTGGGCTGGACTGCGTCGCGCGGGGCCCTGAATTATGAAATCTGGCGCAGCACCATAAACCTGACCAACACGGCGGTGCTGGTCGGCACGGTCGCATCGACAGCCTCCAGCTACGATGACATTTCCGCCGCGGTTGAGACGGTTTATTATTACTGGGTCAGGTCGCGCACGCCCTACATGGGCACTTTCAGCGATCCTAACACCGGTTACCGTTCAGCCTTGATGAAGCCGGACGGCGTAGTTGCCAGCGACGGAGAGTTTACAAACAAGGTGCGCATAATCTGGCAGGCGGTGCAAAACGCCCAAACCTATGAGGTTTGGCGCGCGGCTACCACCAATCGGTCCAGCGCAACCCAGATCGGCACGGCCACTGCCACGGGGTATGATGATGAAACCGTGCCGCAGGGCGTCTATTATTATTACTGGGTTCGGGCGGCCAACTATGAAGGCTACAGCCGTTACAGCGATTATGACTATGGCTGGCGCCAGCTTACTCCTCCGAGCGGCATTGCCGCAAGCGACGGGACCTATCCGTACCGCATCCGGGTTTCCTGGAATGCCGCGGAAAATGCGACCGGATACGAGGTCTGGCGCGGCCAGGGCACGGGGCAGGGAGCCGGTGAGGGCGCAATGAAGGTGGAAGAGACGCTCAACACATACTATGACGATCATGCCGTAATTAATGCCACGCCCTATTATTACAGGGTCAAGGCCATAAACGCTCTCGGCTCCAGCGATTACAGCACTGAGTCGGATTATGGCTGGCGGGCAATCGCTCCGGCCACGACCACGCGGGCTGTCAAAAACGACTATGACGGAGACCGTCTGGCCGATTTAGCGGTTTACAACGCAACTTCCGGCGTCTGGGAGGTGCTCCTGACGGCCATCGGACAATATAATCTCTCCTTCGGCAACGCCAACAGCGCCGCCGTTCAGGGAGATTATGACGGCGACAAGATATCCGATCCGATGATCTACTGGCAGAATGACGGTGACTGGATCGTGATGTTGTCTTCCATCGGCTATTATCCTTTGATAGCCGGACGTTTCGGCGGCAGCGGCGCGTCTGCCGCGCCGGCCGATTACGACGGCGACGGAATCACGGACTTGGTCGTTTATAATGAGTCGTCCGGGCTCCTCTCCGTTTTGTTCTCAAACGGCGGAGCGTTTAATTCGTCGGTCAGTGTGCCGCTCGGCGGTTCCGGATGGGCGATCGTCTCGGCCGATTATGACGGCGACGCCAAGGCCGATCCTGCCGTATATTCGGCTTCGGCGGGGCAGCTGGTCGCCAAGCTCTCCGGCAGCGGTTATCCGACCGTGGTCGTGCCGATCGGCGGAGCTGGAATCAGCATGCATCCGGCCGATTATGACGGTGACGCCATCGCAGACCTTGTAACTTACGAGGAAGGCACCGGGGACTGGGTGGCCAAGCTTTCCACCGCCGGTTATGCGTCGATTCCCTTCAGCATGGGCGGGTCCGGATATCGGCCGGTTGTGACCGATTACGACGGCGACAGCAAGACCGACCCGGCCCTTTATAACGAAAGCACGGGCGCATGGCTGATCAAGTTCTCCGGCAGCGGTTATCCCACGATTGAGGATACCTACGGCGGCACGAACTGGGTGCCTGTGGGAAGGTAATTGAATATCGGACGATAAACATCAGACTTGAGGCTGATTCCTCCTTTGGCCTGCGGTTTGATGTTTATCGTCCGCATTTTTTTTGAGCCCCCTTCCTTGTTGACTCTTTTCCGTTCCTTTGTTAACGTTACCCCCGTTTTTTGCGTTCGAACTTAAACCAGAAAGGAAAGCAATGAGTAATAGAAAGTTGGCGAAAGGAATCAAACTTGTTTTGTCGGCGGTGATAATGGCTTCCTTATGTTCTTTGGGGTATGCCGGCGAAGCGGACATCAAGATCCCCGATCTGTCTCAGGTGCGCTTTGACGGTTTGGGCGGCGTGAGCGGTTCCGCTCTCATGTACATTGGAATTATCATCTGCGCCATAGGCGCCGTGTTTGGCCTCGTGCAATATATGCAAACCAGGGCCCTGCCTGTGCATGAAAGCATGGCGAAAGTTTCCCATACCATCTGGGAAACCTGCAAAACCTACCTTTTTCAGCAGGGCAAATTCCTGGCCATACTTTGGACGCTGATCGCGGCCTGCATGGTTTATTACTTTATGGGACTCCAGCATGAGGGTTTGAACAAGGTCGTTATCATCCTGCTCTGCTCCATTCTGGGTATTCTCGGCTCATACGGCGTGGCCTGGTTCGGCATTCGCATTAACACGACCGCCAATTCTCGCACCGCTTTTTCGGCCTTGCGCGGCAACCCCTTCCATACCCTGGGAATTCCGCTTCGCTCCGGCATGAGCGTCGGTTTGCTGCTGGTGGCCGTGGAATTGTTTTTCATGATTTCCATTCTGATGTTTTTGCCGAACGATCTTATCGGGCCGTGCTTTATCGGCTTTGCCATCGGCGAATCGCTGGGCGCTTCCGCGCTGCGTATCTGCGGCGGCATTTTCACCAAGATTGCCGATATCGGCTCGGATCTCATGAAGATTGTCTTCAAGCTTCCCGAGGATGATCCCAAGAACCCCGGCGTGATTGCCGATTGCACCGGCGACAACGCCGGCGACAGCGTCGGTCCCACCGCGGACGGGTTTGAGACCTACGGCGTGACCGGCGTGGCTTTGATTGCCTTCCTGGCCCTTGCGCTGGCGACCAGTCCGGCGATCTGCGCAACGCTCATTATCTGGTTGTTTGTCATGCGGTCCCTGATGATTGTGACTTCGCTTGTTTCCTACTTCGTGAACGAAGTCGTCAGCAAGGCCATGTTCGGCGGCAGGAAAGATTTTAACTTTGAGGCGCCGCTGACCCATCTGGTCTGGATCACCTCGGCCATTTCCATCGCCGTAACTTTTATCGCCAGCGGACTTCTGCTCGCAAAGCAACCAGGTTTTGACGGCAATCTGTGGTGGGTGCTTTCCGTCATCATCAGTTGCGGCACGGTTGCCGGCGCCTTGATCCCAGAGTTCACCAAGATATTCACCAGCACTTCTTCCAGGCATGTGCGCGAGGTGACAAATTGTTCCCGGCACGGCGGGGCCTCCCTGAACATCCTTTCCGGTTTTGTGGCCGGAAATTTTTCGGCCTTCTGGATGGGGCTGGTCATTATGCTGTTGATGGCCGTTTCCTACTATTTCTCGCAGAATCCGGCGCTGCTTTCCATCATGCCGGAGAAGTTCGTTTTTGCCGCGCCGATTTTTGCTTTCGGTCTCGTGGCCTTCGGTTTCCTTGGCATGGGGCCGGTGACCATCGCGGTCGACAGTTACGGACCGGTCACGGACAATGCCCAGTCAGTCTATGAATTGAGCCAGATTGAAGGGCGCAAGGGCATCGCGGAAGATATCGAGAAAAACTTCGGCTTCAAGCCGGATTTTGAAAACGCCAAGTATCAATTGGAAAAAGGCGACGGCGCGGGGAATACTTTCAAGGCCACGGCCAAGCCGGTCCTGATCGGAACCGCGGTCGTCGGCGCCACCACCATGGTGTTCGGTATAATCATCCTGCTGGAAAACCTTTTCGGCGGCGTAATCTCCAAGCTCAGCATCGTCCAGCCTCAGGTTATCCTCGGCCTTATCATGGGCGGGGCGGTGATTTACTGGTTCACCGGCGCATCCACCCAGGCGGTCGTGACCGGCGCGTATCGCGCGGTGGTTTATATCAAGGAGCATATGAAACTTGACGCTTCCACCGCCTCGGAGCGGGACAGCAAGGAGGTTGTGCGCATCTGCACCGTTTATGCCCAAAAAGGCATGTGGAACATCTTTGCCGTGGTGTTCTGTTTCGCACTGGCCTTGCCCTTTTTTAATCCGTATTTTTTCATCGGTTATCTGATTGCGATAGCTTTCTTCGGGCTTTTCCAGGCGATTTTCATGGCCAACGCCGGCGGGGCGTGGGATAACGCCAAGAAGATCGTGGAAGTGGACCTCCGCCAGAAAGGCACCGACCTGCATGCCGCCACCGTGGTCGGCGACACTGTCGGCGATCCGTTCAAGGACACTTCCTCGGTTGCCATGAACCCGGTTATCAAGTTTACAACGCTCTTTGGTCTGCTGGCGGTTGAAATTGCGGTTACCATGCATTCGCTGGCATTGAAAACGGCCATAGGCGTTTGCTTTTCCGTTGTCGCCTTGGTCTTTGTCTATCGTTCGTTCTATTGCATGCGCATTCCGGAAGAGTCCAAATCCTGAAACTTACATTTCTCGGCACCGGCACTTCGATAGGCGTACCCGCAATCGGCTGCGATTGCGGGGTATGCCTGTCTTCCGATCCGTTTAACAAACGCCGGCGCGCCGGTCTTTATGTCGAAGCCGCCGGAAAAAATGTCGTCGTTGACACCCCGCCCGAGTTCCGCGAACAGGCCCTGGCCTTCAAAATAAAACGGCTGGACGCCCTGCTTTTCACCCACGGCCATGTCGATCATCTCGCCGGTTTTGACGATGTGCGCCGTTTCAATCAGGTGCAAAGGGAAAGAATTCCGGTCTACGGTTCGGAGGCCACGCTGGCTGATATTTCACGCATGTTTCCGTACATTCATCAGCCGGAAAAACCAGGACTTTCCTATCCGCGCGTGGATTTTAATGCCGTGACCGGCCCTTTTGTGATCGGCGACCTCGGCGTCGTGCCGGTTCCGGTGCAGCATGCGGGCATACCAACCTTCGGTTATCGGTTTGAGGCGGAAGGCCGCGCGGCCGCATATATTCCGGATTGCCGGCATATCGATGATTCAAGCCTGGCGCTGCTTGCCGGATTGGACGCGCTTATCCTCGATACATTACGCCGCCGGCCGCATCCGACCCACTTTAACCTTGAGCAGAGTCTGGAGGTTTTAAAAAAGATAAACGCCCGCCGGGCATACCTGACGCACATCTGCCACGAGCTTGATCACCGCCGGACAAACAGCGAGCTTCCGTCCGGGATCAGTCTTGCCTATGACGGCCTGGTTGTGGAGCTGTAACCTGTTTTCGTGATTTCCGGTCGTTGGGCTCCGTTCTTTCAACGCCGAACCTCTGAGCTTTTCTTTGCCGTTTTTCTTTTATTGACCTGTCCCAATCGGAAATATATCATGTTTTTCATGCGTTTCCCTTTTCATGCTTTCATCCTTTTTGTGCCGGCTTTCTTTTGTCTTGCCGGGATTGTTCAGGCGGCCGAGTCCGACAAGGACGACTCCAGAATAGAACGCATTAAACACGAAAAAAGCTGGTGGAAGAGCACAAAACCGACCGGACAGACCCCGGAGAAACAACTGGCCTACGCCGACGGTCTCAAGAAGGACGGCAAGGACGATGCGGCCTGTTCCGAATATTGCGCTCTGGTGTATACCTGGCCCGAATCACCGCAGGCTCCGGTGGCGCAGTTGAACTACGCCCGGCTCGTTGAAAAAAGCGGCAAGCTTTCCAAGGCGTTTGACGAGTACCAGTTCCTGATTGAGACTTATCCTGGTTTTTTCAATTATGACGAGGTGATGGAGAGGCAGTACGAAATTGCCGACAAGCTGGCAAACCGCAACAGGTATTTTCTGCTCTTCAGGTATAAGTCGCCGGAAGACGCCATTCCTCTATATGAAAAAATGATCCAGAACGGACTGCAGTGGAAAAAATCCTCTGAACTGCAGTTCCGCATTGCCCGCATTTACGAAAAGACCGAGCAATACGACCTGGCGGTTGACGCTTATGCCTTGTATCATCAGCGTTACCCGATGGGGCCTCTGGCCGAGCAGGCCGCTTTTGGCCAGGCCAAGTGCTGCTACCTCTATGCCCGGCAAAACCGCAATGCGGGCGATTTAAGGGAAAATGCGCTCGCGACCCTGCGCGGTTTCCTGGATTGGTATCCGCGCAGCGACATGGCCCCGCAGGCTCAGCGTTATTTACAGGAATTGGACATGGAGTCGGCCGCCTTGCTTTACGAACAGGCCCGCATTTATCTGCAGTCTGTTTCTCTCGCGGACGACGACGAGGAGAAAAAAAAATGCCTGAACGGGGCCAAGGTGAGCTTTCAGCGGCTTATCTATGAATTTCCTTATTCGCGCTGGGCTGATACCGCCAAGGCCCGGTTGCGGCAGATCGACGAGCGGCTGGGGGAACTGCGATGAACTGGTTGTCTAATCTAATTATCAAGGCCTTGCTCCTTTTCTTTTCCATATTTTGCTTTGCCGGCTGCGCCGGCTATCGGCTCGGCAGCACTCTTCCGCCGGATGTCAGGTCGGTTTATGTGCCGTTGTTCGAGAACAAGTCCAGGGAACCCCTGCTCGAAAATCAGGCCACGGCCGCCACGATAGCGGAATTGCAAAAGGACGGCACATTGAAGGTTGTCAATGCCGGTCAGGCCGACGTGGTGCTTGAATGCGTCCTGACCTCGATTTCGCTCAATCCCCTGCGTTACAACCGTTCCGACCCCACGAAGCCCAATGAATACCGTCTGACGCTCAACGTTTCTTATATTTTGCGGCGCACGCGCAACCGCGAGGTGTTGAGCGAAGGGACGGCGATAGGCGAGGGCACCTTTCCCTTTACGGGCAATCTTGGCAGCGCCAAGCAGACGGCCATGCCTGCGGCCACCCAGGACCTGGCAAAGCGGATTGTGGAAAGGGTGATTGAGGCGTGGTAACGAAAGAAAGGCGGAACCCGGAGGGTAGAAGGCGGAAAACACCGCATTCTTGCCTCTGCATTCTACCTTCTGATTTTCAGCGGATCAGGCCAGTTTGGCGACGAGGGTCGCGGCGCGCTGTTTGCGGCGCACGGCTTTTTGCTTTTTGATCACACCTTTTTTGGCGGCTTTGTCGAGCACGGAGGAGTATTTGCGAAGGGCGGCGTTTGCCTTGTCTTTATCCTTTGCCGCAACCGCTTCAAAAAGACTCCGGCGCATCGTGCTTATGGCGGAACGGACGGCTTTGTTTTTTGCATGCGCTTTCGCCGCGGTACGCATTCTTTTCCAGGCGCTGGGAAGATTGGGCATATTCTTTTCTCCTTGTTTTCAAGAAAAATAACGGCATAAAAATGCTCGAAATTCGCGGCCAAGTCAAGCATTCTTTGTCTTTTGTGCCATGAAATTTGTCAGGATATTGGCGGGGATTTTTCTGCTGCCCTGCTGCGTTGCGGTGTCGCGCACATTTTATTTGCTGGCGCCGGCCATAAACAGCGGCCAGCCCGGCGCGGTCGTGTTTTGGGGGGCGATCGGATCCGGATTGGTTCTTTGGGCGCTGGTTTTTGTGTTTCTGCCCGCGCCGACGCGAAGCTACATTTTGGCTCATGAATTGACGCATGCGCTGTGGGGCGGGCTTATGGGCGCCTCGCTGCTGGGCATGCGCGTTTCAAAAAGCGGCGGAAACGTCAAGTTGACGGAAACCAACGTTTTTGTGGTGCTGGCGCCGTATTTTTTTCCGCTTTATACCGTCCTTGCCATGACCGCGTATTTTCTGGCTTCCGTTTTCTGGGATTTGCAGAAATATTTTCCGTGCCTGCTGGGCGTGATGGGCTTCACCCTGGGGTTTCATGTTTTTTTCACGGTGTCGGCGCTGGGGACCAGGCAGCCGGACATCGAACCCTACGGCCGGCTGTTTTCGTTCACGCTTATTTACTTCATGAACGTCTTCGTCGTCTGCCTGCTGCTTGCAATGGTTTCCCCGGTTTCCGTGGGAGGGTTGTTCGGCATGCTGGCGGATGATTTCCGCTGTGTGTTTTGCCTGATGAGGGACGTCCTGCTCGCCGGCCTGCGAACGTGTCAGGGCGCGTTTTTACAGTCCGGCCGGTAAAGGGCATGCCTGGCAATATATTTTTCCACGCGCCGTGGAACGAGATAACGGATGCTCATGCCGGTGGCCGCGCGGCGGCGGATATCGGTTGAGGAAATGTCGACCAGATGGACGTCGATGATGTCCTTGCGAAGTTTTCGGAGCATGTCCTTGTTGGCGAATTTCAATTCAAAGCCCGGCCGGACAAACGTCACAAAACGGCAAAGCTTTAGAAGCGCGTTGACTTCTTTCCATTGATGCAATTCAAGCAAACTGTCCGACCCGATGATGAAATACAGGGCGTGCCGGGGATAGATTTTGCGCAAATGCCGGACGGTATCTATCGAGTAATTTGTGCCGCCTTTTTTAATTTCCAGGTCGCAAAGCTCGAAACGGGGGTTTTCTCTGATCGCCAGCGCGAGCATTGCGGCGCGGTGCGCCGGCGAGGCAAGTTGGCTTGGGTCTTTATGCGGCGGCAGGTTGCAGGGAACGAATAAAACCTTCGCCAGGCCGAAAAATTCAAGCGCATCCTGGGCCATGATCAAGTGGCCCATGTGCACGGGATTGAAGGAGCCGCCGAAAATTCCGATTTTCGGCTTATTCTTGCGCGTCTTGTGCATTTTTGTGGCTGATTATTTCTTGTTCTGTCCGGCGCACCAGAGCGTTTGCCTGGCAATGCCCATGAGGATGCGCACGTCGTCCTCCGTGAGTTTTCCGCGTGAAAAAATGCGGCGCACCCCCAGCATCATGTGGCGGGCCTTGTCAGGCTCCATGAATCCGATTTTCAAAAGAGCTTCCTCCCACATGCCGAACATGAGTTCCTTCATGGAAAAATTTGCTTCGACGGATTTTTCGCCCAGCGGCTCAAAAACTTCCGCCGCCACAAACAGTTCGTAGGCGCAGATCATCACGGCCTGCGCAAGGTTGAGCGAACGGTATGCTTCCGAAGAGGGGATTTGAATCAGGCGGTTGCAGGCCTCCAGTTCGAGGTTGTTCAGTCCGTTGTCCTCCGGACCGAAAATCAGGGCCACCCTGCCGTTGCGCGCCGCATCGAGGATTTGCGGGGCGCTTTCGCGCGGCGTCAGGGCGTGTTGGCGGTACAACCCGAGTCTGGCCGTGGCGCCGATCACCAGGGTGCGGTCGGCCACGGCCTCGCCGAGGGTCGGCATCTCCTTGCGGTTTGCCAGGATTGCCTCTGCGGCGCAGGCCATTTTGCGCGCGTCTTCCCAGTTTATATGGCCGGCGCCGGCAATGGCCAGATCGGAAAGCCCCATGTTGGCCATGGCGCGGCAGACCGAGCCTATATTGCCTCCATAGATCGGCCGGCAGAGTACGATGCGGATATTTTCGAGGAACTGCATTTCCGATTATTTCAGATGGGAAAGAATCTGTTTGAATTCAGGGCAGGCCGAAGTTTCCAGTAGCTCGAAAACGGAGCTTTCCACGCTGCTGATGCCGGCGCCCAGCATTTTTATGCGTTCCAAACCGATTGCCTTGTTGGCCGGAGTGCGCGATCCGACCGCGTCGGATATGACTTGGACGGCATATCCGCCGCCGGCGAGGTCGGCGGCGGTCTGGAATATGCAGACATGGGTTTCGATGCCGGCCATGATTATTTGTTTTCTGCGCAGAGTCTTCAAGGCCTCCATGAACTTCAATTCGCGGCAGCAACTGAAGGTCCGCTTGGAGATTTTTTGGCAATTAACAATTGATTGCGCAAGCTGTGGAACAGTGGGGCCAATGCCTTCCGGATATTGCTCCGTGACGAGGATCGGTATGCCGAGGGCTTTGCAGCATTCGATCAAGGCGGCTGTCTTGCCGAGCAAAGCCTCGGATTCATGGATATGCGGCAATAAACGTTCCTGCATGTCCACGATCAGAAGAACCGTGTTTTCCTTGCTAAACATATGTAAAAACCTATAATGACGTCAGAAATCAGAAAGATCAATACACGAAAAAACTAAAGAATTCAATTAGTAAATGAAGCCATGTCAAATATGATGCGGATTTTTACGGTGTGTTTTTCCTGTCTGTTGCTTGGCCTTTCGGGCTGCGAGAGCGACCGCTTTGATCACACTCCGCCGGCCGGACAGGGCACCCTGATTGTTGACAATCTTACTTCGGATACGCTTCTGGTCTATGTCGACGGCCACGGGGTGTTTGACGTTTCCGATAATGACCACGAGTTGATCGACCTTGAACCGGGCGTCTGCCGGGTGGTGATCGACGAAAAGAACGGATTTCATTCCTACGCCGACTATACGGATATTTTGGATGGCCAGTTGACCGTCCTGGAGGTCGACGGATATTCCTCGGCGAATACCTATTCCGTCAAAGTCTATTACGATTAGGGCCTAATTATTGAGCCGGTTTTGAAATCACTTCTATTTGATCGCGGCGCGGGTGGCCTTGATCAGGACGCCCCAGACTTCCTCGGAGGTTTGCGCGTTCATCAGTTTTTCGCGCGCGTCTTTTTTAAGGAAAGACTGCGTCAAACCGGCGAGCAGCCGCAGGTAAAAGACGCTCGCGGCCGTCGGTATGACGATAAAGAAAATAATATGGCTTAACGAGCGGTCAATCGCGTCGAATTTGATGCCCTTGCGGCTGATGCCGAGAGCCAGAGTCAAACCGCCGCCTTCCACGCCGCGCACGTGCGGGAAAGCCAGTCCATATTCGACGGCGGTGTTGAGGATGGCCTCGCGTTTCAGGGCCTCATCCAGCAGTTTTGCGCCGTTATCCACAAATCCCTCCTCGACCATTTTCCCGGCCAGTTCGGCGATGACGTTGTCGCGTTCGGTCGCCTTCATGGTGGGGATCATCAGTTCCGGAGAGGAAAAACGGGCAATGCCGGTGCGGCGCGGCGCGAACCGTCCGCCCATCTTTTTGCTGAGGCGGCGGGGAAGGAAATTCTGGTAGTAAAGGATCCTGGCGCAGTTCGGGCATTGATGAAGTTTTTCGCCGGCCCGGACGGCATGCACCAGGCTTACCGGAAGGATGAGGCCGCAGCCGGTGCAGACATTGTTGGAAATAGGGACCGTGACCAGCATGTCCTTTTTTTCGATTTTTTGAAAGAGCTGGTAGGTTTCGGGCGGCAGGTTCTGGCGCAGCGACTGGATGGCGGTGTCAAGCTGCGAAAGGCGGGAATTGGACATGACCGCTTCCTGCTCCGAGCGCACCAGGATAAGTTCCTGCAATTGGACAAGCATGTTTATGGTCGGGTGTACGTTCGAATGGTTTGTATTTTTTGTGTCCATCATGGTGTTTGTTCTTTTTGGTGTCGCCGGCGGCGCCCCGTTTTTTTTATTTGTTGTTGATAAAATGTCTGGTGGCGACGCGGGGAGTCGAACCCCGGACCTAAGGCTTATGAGTCCTCCGCTCTACCAACTGAGCTACATCGCCGAAACAGGATCAGGATAAATGATTATTAAAATTTGTCAACTCTCATAAATTATTTTTTGGAAATTTTTATTCGCCTTCGCCTCGATAAGCCGTAATTTTGGCGGCGTGTTTTTCGAGGCCTCCCATGTTTCGCCGCGGAAGGAGCGCGGCGAGACGCCGGTGGAGCGGCGGATCAGCCTTGAAAAATAGTTCGGGTCGTTGAATCCGCAGGAAACGGATACTTCGGAAATCGTTTTCTCCCTTTGCCTTAGGAGGGAAAGAGCGTTTTGCACCCGCAATCTGGTCAGGTAAACGACCGGCGGAATGCCGACCGCATTCTCGAAACGACGCGAAAAAGTCGACCGGTTCAAATGCAGCCGGTCTGCCAGCCCCTTGATGCAGAATTGCGGGCTGTTCCAGTCGGAGTGGATGATTTTGATGGCGTCATTGATGGAACTGTTGTTTTGTTCGTTCTGCGGGCCTGAAGCGGCGATCGTCAGGAGCCGGTACGCCAAAGCGCTGGCCTTAAGTTCGGCCGCCTTGGATTGGTTCCGGATCGTATTTTCCAGTTGCCGGAACAGGGCCAGCGGCGCTGCGCCGGCCGGATAAACGCCGGCCGCAAAGCCGAATGAGGCCGTTATGCTGGCCGCCAGGGGGCCGTCCATGGTCCACCAGCAATATTCCCAGGTCGGATCGAGCGCATAAAGCTCATGACGCATGCCGGGAAAATATATTGCAATCTGCTGCGGTCGCAGTTTTCGCTCGGCTCCGTTGATTATGACTATGCCGGCGCCGGCAATGCCCCAAAAGACCTCCACAAAATGTTTGATAGCCGGCGTTTCCCGGTGGTCGGCGGTGACAAAATGATGCCCCACGCTCCGCGCGCCGAAGGGGAGGTTTGCCATGGGGGCGGGGGTCGGCCGGTAAAGCTGGCGGATACAAGTCTTTTTCATGTCACAAAAGTCCAGATTTTAGCACGCAAGTCCTATTGTTATTTGAGTTATAATAGTGATAATTTTTTATAAAAACAAGAATTTATATGCGGCGCGCAACGCGCTGCGGCCGGATAAGATTGGGGCCTGAGCATCATGGAGAAACAATGTCATGGAAAAGATATTTGCGGCCGATAAGCTGACGAAACGGCAGAGGGTCGAGCACACTCTGGCCCATCAACCCGTGGATCGGGCGGCGCTGCTTGAACAGCTCAGTTACAATCCAAAAGTGATCGCCGACTGGACCGGTAAAGACATAAAAGGATTCGATTTCACGTTCGATGATATCTGCGAGGTCTGCCGCAAAACCATGGATATCGTCATGCCGCCAAGTGTTGGCAGACGCGGCAAGCAAAGGGTCGCCGCGCCGGACGGGTTTGTCTACCAATATGATGATTGGACGGCTTGGTGCGTGGGACGGCCTTTTGACGATGAAGAAGGCGCGAAGAAATGGCTTGTTGAAAACATGCGCAAACGGCGCGCGGCTGCTTGGGATGCGGGGCAGGAGCGAAAAAAATACGGCGAATACCTGGCTGACCTGCAAGGCAGGCTTGGGGAAACGCTGCTTCTGGCATATCCTGTCTCGACCGGTCTTTGCGCCGTTTACGGGGACAGTTGCATGGGGCTTGAAATATTCGCCTATTTTTTTGAGGCGTATCCGGAGCTTTTTCGTGAACACATGGACCTTTTCATGATGCACAGCATCCGGAACATACACGCCATCGGAGATGTCTACCGCGAGTATTCGCCCGTAGTTCTGGTCGGGGAGGATTTTGCCACCAAGCAGGGGCCGATTTTTTCGCCGTCATTTTTGAATGAGTTTCATTATCCCAACGTGAAAAAGCTGACGGATGCCTGGCATGAGCACGGCTTGAAGGTGATTTATCACAGTGACGGCAACTGGAAAAAAGTGATACCGGAACTGATGGACTGCAATGTGGATGGATTTTATTGTCTTGAGCCGAACTGCGGGATGGATATTGTGGAATTGAAAAACACCTGGCCGGCAATGGTCTGGGCCGGCGGGGTGGACGGCGTGGATTTGATGGAGCGTGGAACGCCGGATCAGGTCAGGGACGAAGTGGGTCGGCATATCCGGGAAACCAACGCGCTGCAGACGGGCGGAATGTTTGTGGCCTCCTCGAGCGAGATCAATCCGCCGATCAAGCCGGAGAATTTCAGGGCCATGGTGGAAGCGGTCGGTGAAATCTGCAATCAATCATTCATAAGGGTTGATGATAAACGGGATCTTGGTGCCTCAATGGTGAGATACTGCCAAGAAAAACAAGAAACAGAAACATTTACCGCGAAGGTCACGAAGACACGGAGATAACCCAAGAGGAGATTTTTTCATCCCGATGGAAATCGGGATGAGAAAAACGGTTTAAGTTGGAGGAATACGGGGAGACGGACAAAAACCTTACTTCCTGCTCCAACGAAAAAGTCTTGCTTAAAATCTGTTTTGCCGTTCAGGCAAAATAGATTTTAAGCAACCTCTTCTTGTGCCAACCTCTGTGCCTCTGTGATCTCCGTGGTTAGATTGCGGGCTCTGCTCGCTTTAAAGGAAAGGAAGAACATCGAATGCAAGATTTGTCATTAAGCGGTCTTTGGAAATTCAGTGTCGACCAGGATCCGGAATATCATCGCGGGTGTGATTATTCGGGCGTTCCGTTGTTGCGGTATTGGAAAGAAGTAGTGGTGCCGGGCTGCTGGAACCGTTATGGGGCGGAATACGACTTGTTCGAAGGCGTCTGCTGGTTTGCCCGGGAGTTTGTAATCGAAGACCTGCCGCAGGCGGCAGTGGCCAAGCTGAACTTTGAGGGCGTCAATTATTTGGCCGATGTCTTTTTGAACGGCAAGAAAATCGGCACGCATGAAGGAGGTTACACCCCCTTTAGCATGGACGTTTCCGCGGCCATAACCAGGGGCATTAACCGGTTGGCAGTGCGCGTTGACAATCGCCGGCTTAAAATAAAGCTTCCTGCCGTGATGGGCTGGTATAACTACGGGGGCATTCACAGGGGGGTAAGCCTGAGGATCACGGATAAGACCCAGTTGAATGAAATAAAAATATCGGCGTTACCGGAAGGAAAGGGCGCCAAAGGCAGCGTGACGGTTCGAGTTGAGCCGGCTGATCTTAAGGTTGAACTGAGCGCCCGCATCATGGACAGGACGGGAGAATGCGTATGGAGCGGGAAAACGTCCGGGGCTGGCAAGCTGGAAATTCCGTTTGACTTTCAGAAGGCGGATTTGTGGTCGCCTGTTGATCCCACGTTATATGTCTGCGACCTGGAACTTGCGGCGGATGGCGAAGTCGTGGACAAGCGCAGTGTTTTCTTCGGCGTCCGGCGGCTGGAGACGCGCGGCAATCAAATCCTGCTCAACAACGAGAAGATATATTTGAAGGGCATGTGTCATGTTTTTGACCATCCAATTTGCGGAATGACTTTTGATCCGGCGGTCATCAGGGCGGATTTGGATGATTTGCGGGCGCTGGGCGTGAATTGCATGCGCAGTCATTTTCCGCCGCCGTCGTTTGTCCTGGATGAATGCGACCGGCGCGGCATGATGCTCTGGCTGGAAGTGCCGATCTATTGTCTGAACCCCAAATCATCAGACAGCGGCACGGTGTTTTCCGACAACGGTGCAAAGAGTTTGGCGGTCAACATGGTGCGTGAAATGGTGCTTCAGGCGATCAATCATCCTTCCGTGATCATCTGGAGCGTGGGCAATGAATGCAATGCGGAGCATCCTGAAGCAGAGGCGTTTTTCCGCGCATGTGTTGAGCAGGTGCGCGCGCTGGACCGCTCGCGCTTGATCGGATATGCGTCCTATTATGGGGAGACCGGCTGTATGAAAGATTATGCGGACGTGATTGGAATCAACCAGTACTGGGGCTGGTATGACCGCATCAGTCAGCTTACGGGCGACAGCCTGCCGGCTTCCAAAGAGATGAATTTGGCGCCGCTTGAAAAATGTTTGAATGAGAAATCGAAATTGGGCAAGCCGCTCTTGATGAGCGAATTCAATGCCGACGCTATGCCTGGCTGTTTGAGTTCAAGCCGCGATCTGTGGTCCGAGAATTATCAGGCGTTATTTTTGGAAAAGCAGATGGAGGTTTTCGCCCGCTATCCGGCGGTTGCGGGAAGTTTTCCGTTCTGCTATGCCGATTACCGCGATCCGTCGAAACATGTCAACCAGCGCTGGAACGGACTCAATTTGAAAGGTTTGGTGGATTATAAACGCAAACATAAACTGGCCTGGGACGTTATCCGGCGGCGTTATCAGGCGTAAGGGAGTGGGTTAGCCATTTGGAGGTAGAATATGCAAAAGAAATACTTTCGTGATCTGGCTGGAATCGTTGGGATTATCGCGCTGTTGCTTTCCGGCGGATGCGTGACGCGCAAGGCGCAAAAAGAGGGTGGGGTTGACATAACAAGGGGCGGCAAGGCGTTGGCCGAGATAGTGATAGAGAAGGACAAGCCGCTGTCGACCAATTACTTTACCCTGGTGAAATACGCGGCCGAGGAGCTGCAGACGTATGTCCGCAAGATGAGCGGTGTTGAACTGCCGATCGTTGAGGTTGAACCCGGGGCAAAGGCGGAGATGCGGCACGGTCAAAATTACATTTTTGTTGGGGAAAGCGTCTACACGAGGAAGCTGGGGATAAGAACGGATGATTTGAAGGGGGACGGATTCAGGATTATTGCGCGAGATAACTGGCTGGCCCTGGTTGGGCGCGACTACAAGGGGCCTCCGCTGCATAACCTGTGGTATTGGGGAGGGCCGTATGATTACACGTTTGATGCGAAGATCGGCTATGACATCTACGGCGAGGCGGGCAGTCTGTATGCAGTATACGATTTTCTCGGGCAATTGGGGGTCAGGTGGTATATGCCGGGCGAAATCGGGGAAGTAGTTCCCCAAACCGGAGAAATAACGGCGGCGGCGCAGGAACTCCGGAAAGAACCTGATTATGAATACCGGCAGTGGGGGGCGGCCTTTTATGCGGCAAAGGACAAGGAAGCCATGCACTGGTACCGGCGGATTGGGTATGGGAGCGCATATCCAATGTCGATCAATCACTCGTGGCGTTTGTTTATTAAGCGGCATGCCAAGGAACATCCGGAATGGTGCGCAGTAACGACGAACGGGGTACGGTTGACCGAAGGCAGCAACAAAGGGGCATTGTGTTTGTCGGCCCCAGGCATATTCGACCAATATGTAAAGGACATCCGGGAGTATTTTGACAAAAATCCCGGCCAGAAAGTGTATCCACTGATGCCGATGGATGAGATGAAGTTTGACCAAAAATGGTGCCAGTGCGAGTCCTGCCGCAGCCAGTATGAAATGGACAAGGGATATTGTTACGGCGGCGGCGCACACTCGAAATATGTGTGGGGGTTCATAAACCGTGTGGCGGCAGAGGTCGCAAGAACATATCCGGGCGCTCTGATCGGATGTTGTGCATACGAGGATTATACCGTTCCGCCTGAAGGAATAAAATTTTGCGGCAACGTGGCGGTAATGATAGCCCCGATCTGCCAGCGCAGGGCCTGGCCCTGGCAGCATGATGCCTTTTATAAGGCGATGGAAGCATGGCAAAAAACCGGCATAACGAATTTTTATATTTGGGAATATTACAATCATTATGGCAGAAAACATTGGGGGGAAGATACAAAAAAGCATCCGACCAGCGGTATCCCGGTCATATTTGCGCGGATGATTTCCAAGGACTTGAGAAAACTGAAGGGTGTTTCAAGAGGTGAATTCATCGAGTCGGAAACTTCGGGATATTTCGGCAAGGACGGCTGGGCGCTTAAGGAAGGAAACGGCAAGGAGGAGTGCGGGTGCTATGCGTATGACATAGGCAAGACGCATTGGAACCTGTACGTTGAGGGGAAACTGCTCTGGGACAGCGGTCTTGACGTGGATATCCTCTTGACGGATTACTGCGACAAGTTTTACGGGCCGGCAAGCGAGGACATGAAGATGTTTTATCGCCGCGCGGAGGAGGTTTGGTGCGGAAACACGAACAAGGCAATGGATTACACACAGATGTATCCGCAAAAGACCGTGGATGAATTGCTGGGCTATCTTGAAGATGGAATGAAGAAATGCGGAGATGATATCTATGCCCGGCGCGTCAAGCTGATGTATGATGAATGCAAGGAAATGCGCGCGATCGGCAAGTAGCTGGTTAAGCCGGTCATGTAAAAGAGGGGCGGATAATGTCACAGATCAGTCTGAACGGCGTATGGCATTTTACAATAGACCAGGACCCGGAAGGAAAGCACTGGTGTTATTCCGCCATCAATTCGGGCGTTCCTTTGCTGCGGCATTGGAAAACAGTCGTGGTGCCTGGTTGCTGGAACCGTTATGGGCAGGAATACGACTTGTTTGAAGGCGTCTGCTGGTTTGCCAGAGAATTTGTGGTCGAAGATTTGCCGCAGTCTGCCGTGGCAAATCTGACCTTTGAGGGCGTCAATTATTTGTCCGACGTTTTTTTGAACGGCAAAAAAGTCGGAATGCACGAAGGCGGTTATACGCCTTTCAGCCTGGATGTTTCCGCCGCCATAACAAAAGGCGTCAACCGGCTGGCGGTGCGCGTGGATAATCGATTGTTCAAAACCAGGCTTCCTCCCGAGACAGGCTGGTATAATTACGGCGGCATTCACAGGGATGTCAGCCTGAGAATCACTGAGAAAGCACAGTTGAATGAAATAAAAATATCGGCGTTGCCTGAAGGCAGGGGCGCCAAAGGCAGCGTGGCGGTTCGAGTTGAGCCGGCTGATCTTAAGGTTGAGTTGAGCGCCCGCATCATGGACAAGGCTGGGAAATGCGTGTGGAGCGGGAAAACGTCAGGGGCCGGCAAACTGGAAATTATTTTTGAACTGCAAGAGACGGAGCTATGGTCGCCGGCCAATCCGGCGTTGTATGACTGTGAAATGGAGCTTGCGGCGGACGGCAAAGTCGTGGACCGGCGGAAGGTTTGCTTCGGATTGCGGAAGATAGAGGCGCGCGGGAATCGGATCCTGCTCAACGACGAGAAGATATATTTGAAGGGCATGTGTCATGTTTTTGACCATCCGGTTTGCGGGATGACCTTTGATCCTGCGGTCATCAGGGCGGATCTGGATGACTTGCAGGCGTTGGGCGTGAATTGTCTGCGCAGTCATTTTCCGCCGCCTTCGTTTGTTCTGGATGAATGCGATCGGCGCGGCATGATGCTCTGGATGGAGGCGCCGATCTATTGCATGAAGCCCAAATTATCGGATAGAGGCACAATGTTTGCCGATAACGGTGTGAAAAACCTGGCGTTAGGTATGTTGCGCGAAATGGTGTTTCAGGCGATCAATCATCCCGCCGTGATCATCTGGAGCGTGGGAAATGAATGCAACGTGGAACATTCTGAAGCAGAGGAGTTTTTTCGCGCTTGCGTTGAGCAGGTGAGGGCGCTGGATAACTCGCGCCTGGTAGCTTATGCCTCATTTTACGGCAATCTTGGATGCATGAAAGACAAGGTGGATGTGGTCGGGATCAACCAATATTGGGGTTGGTACGATAGAATCGACTTGCTGACGGGCAGCGCCAGGCCTGAATCCGGGGAAATGGATCTGGCGCCGCTTGAAAAATGTTTAAAGGAGAAATCTGAACTGGGCAAGCCGCTGGTGATGAGTGAATTCAGCGCCGATACCGTGCCCGGCTATTTGAGCTCAAGTTGCGAGTTGTGGTCGGAAAATTACCAGGCCTTGTTCATGGAAAGGCAGATGGATGTTTTTGCGCGCTATCCGGCGGTTGCGGGAAGTTTTCCGTTTTGCTACGCCGATTACCGCGACCCGGCAAAGCCCGTCAACCAGTATTGGGACGGGTTCAACCTTAAAGGTCTGGTGGACTACAAGCGCAGGCATAAAATGGCCTGGGATGTTGTCCGGCGGCGTTATCAGGCATAACGGTATTTTTGCGTGTTCCGGAAATGAACGTTTTGCCCGTCTGCCCATGCGTGCGCCGGATATGAGTTCGGCACAAAGAGGAGATCATGAAGCCAGGAATGACATCGAAAGAACGGATGATTGCAGCCATGATGAACCGGAAACCGGATATGGTGCCAGTTGCTCCGGATATTTCGTCTTATATTCCATGTAAACTTACCGGCAAACCTTATTGGGACATCTGGTATTATCAAAATCCGCCCAATTGGAAGGCTTATATAGACGCGGCGCGATATTTCAAAATCGACGGCTGGTTCATTTACGGCGCCACCGGAGTCCAGATACATCGAAAAGAGGCGCAATGCAAAACCCGGCAGGAAGTCAAACGCGACGAAGAAAAAATCACGGTGAAATCCACCCACGAAACTCCGGCAGGAAACCTGATCACCGAGGACGTTTATTTCCGGCACGAATGTCCCCAGCATCCGCGCCGGCTGATTCAAAACCTTAAGGAAGATAAGGGCAAGGCCCGTTACCTGCTGCCCACGCCCATCACCGGATATGACGCATCGGTTTTCAAGCAAATGAAAAAGGAGATGGGCGATGACGGAGCGGTCGGCATTTGCGTTGGTACACCAAGTTTAGTCGCATTGATGGGGTGGTTTCAGGGGGAAATAATGGCGGCCACCTACGCCTATTATGATCAGGACGATTTTTTTCAGGAACTTTTGGATGTAAACATAAGAGATTCCCTGCGTTTGACCGAGATATATCTGGACTTGAAACCGGACTTCATCATGTTCGGTGGTTCCGGGACATGGCTTTTGAATACGCCGGCCAGTTTCCGCGAATTGGCCTTGCCGACCCTTCAAAAGCAAACCAGGATGGCTAAGGAAGCCGGGGTGGCCTCTTTCATTCATTCGTGCGGCAAGGAACGCGGTCTGGTGGAAATATGCGCGAACGAGACCGACTTGAGCTGCATCAATCCCGTGGAGCCTCCGCCGACCGGCGATTGCGACCTGGCTGAAATCAAGAAAAAGTTCGGCAATAAGCTGTCATTCATGGGAAACATCAACACGGTCGACCTGATGAAGAACGGGAGCCCAAAGGATATTGAAAAGGCCTGCCTTAAAGCGCTGGAGGATGCGGCGTATGACGGCGGATTTATCCTGTCGACCGCGGACGAATGCGTCGACGAAACGCCGTATGAGAATATTTTCAAAATGGTGGAGGTTGCCAGAAAATACGGAAAATATTGAAAATACTGTTGAAACATGAATGCAATGAACCATAAGAACGAAGTCAGATTGGGGATCGTCGGAGCAGGCGGCATAGGCGGGATGCATGCGCGCAATGTGCTGGCGGGAAAGGTAAAACGCTGCCGCCTGGCGGCAATCTGCGATATTTCCGAAAAAATGCTTGCGCAGTTTGATGGTTCGGTCCGGAAATTTACGGATATTCAGGACATGCTCGCTTCCGGAACAATTGACGCCGTTTTGATCGCCACGCGGCATTACAATCACGTGCCTTCGGGATTGGCCGCGCTCACGGCCGGCCGGCACGTTTTGATTGAAAAACCGATGGCAGTCCAGAAATCGCAATGTCAAAAAATTATCGCCGCGCATAAAGGCCGGAAAACTGTTTTTGCCATGATGTTCAACCAGCGCACGGATCCGGTCTACCGCAAGGTGCGCGAACTGTTGGTTGGCGGTAAAATGGGCGAAATGACCAGGGTCAACTGGATCATAACCGACTGGTTCCGGACAAACGCATATTACCGCAGCAGCGCCTGGCGCGCCACCTGGGCCGGCGAAGGCGGCGGCGTGCTCGTGAACCAATGCCCGCACCAGTTGGACCTGCTGCAATGGATTTGCGGTATGCCGCTGACTGTTCGGGCCTTTGCCGGAATCGGCAAGCGGCATAAGATCGAGGTTGAGGACGAAGTTACCGCCTACCTTGAATATCCGAACGGCGCCACGGGGGTGTTCATCACCACCACCGGCGAAGCGCCGGGCACGAACCGGCTCGAGATCGCCTGCGACAAAGGGAAAATCGTGGTTGAAAACAAAACCATCAAAATTTGGATGAATGACGTATCCGTTGAAAAAGCCATAAAAACCTTGCCTGGCTGCGAGACGCCGCCGTTTAAATACAGCGAGATAAAACATGACGGCACAGGCGGGCAGCATCTTGAAATATTGCAGAATTTTACGGACGCCATACTTGACGGAGTTCCGCTTATCGCGCCCGCGGAAGAAGGGATCAAGTCGGTTGAACTGGCAAACGCCATGCTTTATTCCGCCCTCAAAGGCGTTACGGTCAGGCTGCCTATGGCCGCCAAAACCTTTGACGGGCTGCTGCAGGGATTAATTTCAAAAAGCCGTGCTTAGTACCTTAATGAAATAGAAGTTTGCATTTTGCCGCATACTGTATTAATTTTATAGAAACGGGATAAGGAATGAATAAATCGATTGGCATGACGGCGATGTTGATTTTGGGGCTGCTGTGCGAGCATATTTACGCTGTCGATCGTTATGTCTGGGCAAATTCTCCCTCGCCCGGATCGCCATATACAAGCTGGAACACGGCGGCCCATGATATTCAGACGGCGGTCAACGCAGCGGTATCGGAAGATACCGTCATCGTGACTGACGGTGTTTACAATATTTCGTCTCAAATTTCGATAAACACCAATATCACGGTCAAAAGCGTGAACGGGGCGGGAACAACCATCGTGGCCAGGAATCAGGCGGGATCCTACAGGATATTCAATATCAGCGGCACGAATATAATCCTGGATGGCTTTACGATAACAAATGGTTACATATCTTCTTATGGCGGGGGGATATATTTGTCCGGCATAGGGGTTACGGTTAGAAACTGTATTGTGGCCAATAATTCGGCTACTCATCCCAGTTACGGCGGAGGCGGTATATACATATCAGGCGCTACAACCAATGGTTTAATCGAGAATTGCCGGATTGTGAACAATACATCTTTTAATATCGGCGGCGGTCTTATTTGGTACAGTCCGACTACCATTTTAAGCAATAGTGTCGTGGGCTGGAACAGCGCCACCAATATTGGAGGCGGGATGTATGTGTCGGGCGGGCAGGTAATCAATTGCACTATTATTGAAAATACGTCGACAAACATTGGGGGCGGGCTCGGCATTTATTCCGGGGCAATAGTTGACAGATGCCTTATTGTCAGCAATACGGCAAAGGATAGTGGAGGGTTTTATGCCTCCGGCTCGACCTTGTCAAACACAATTCAAAATTGCCTTATTTATGGAAATACCTCTACGGGCAATTATGGCGGAGTATCCGTTTATATGACAAATTTGATACGTAACTGCACGATTGTATATAATACCGCGTCCAATATTTGTGGCGGAATAACGCTTGGCGTTGGTTCCAGACTTGATAATTGCATAATCTATTTTAACACGGCTTCTTCAAATGCCAATTACAGCCTGAATGCGTCTTACCAGTCGTGCAATTGCACATATCCGGCCATGACAGGCGGCGGTAATATCACCAATGATCCACAGTTTGCCGACGCCGCTTCCGGCAATTACCGTTTGAGCCGCTGGTCCCCCTGCAAAAATACCGGCACAAATCAGGATTGGATGACCAATGCCGTTGATCTGGACGGGCAGACGCGCATCTGGAACCGGATTGTGGACATGGGCGCCTATGAATACTGGGCTCCGAACGGTGTTATCTTCAGGATCCCATAAACTGATTTGATTATGGCGGCAAATAATCCTTATTCAATGCTTTGCGCCGTTATCTGCACACGTCTTTTCCCCGCCTGAAAATATCACAAAAGTCCAGATTTTGGCACATGTGTCCTATTGCTATTTCCGAGATTTTGGCGCATATTTTTTTAACCGAAATTAACGTGATTTTCGATATTAATCATGAGGTGAAACATGTCTGTGCAAAACGGCATCGGCTCACTCGCTGAAGCGGTTATTCTTTATTGCTCCGGATGCGTCCGAAAGTCATTTTCATTGGCTCTGGCGGCATTGTTTATTTTGCTGGCGGGCATTGGGGTTGAGACAACTGCCGGACAAACGGCGCCTTGTGCGGCCCAAAAGCCGGGAGATGCCGTTATGGAAGACAAAAGTTTTCTGGGCGAGCGGGAGAGGTATGAAGTTCGAAAGCGGACTTTTGCCAACCCCGAGGGCAGGAACCTGATTTACAACAGCAGCTTTGAATTGGGCACCTATGGCTGGGAGCTTCGTTTTTACATTGACATGTGGCGTTCCTGGGTGCGCGAGGTTGCCGGGACCAAGGAAAAGGGCTGGCAGATTGACAGGTCCACAAGCCGGGATGGGGCCTGTTCGCTCATGGTCGAGGGCAGGACGGACGAGCAGAGCCGGATCAATCTTGTTGCGTTTAGGACTCTCATCAATTCCCCTGACAAGGTCTACACATTTTCGTTTTTTATGAAAGGCAGCGGCCTGAAAGCGATCGTGGGGAATAAAACTTTTACGCCGACCGGCGACTGGCAAAGGTATTGGGCGGTGCTGAAGGGGCAAAACCAGTATTACCCCGTGATTCAGTTTGAAGGCGCCGGGAAAGTGTGGCTGGATGCAATTCAACTGGAGGAAGGCGGTGAACCAACCGCATTTTCTTCTTCGTCACGCCTGGAGTTCGGTCTGCTGACCGACAAGGAAGATAACATTTATTATTCCGGCGAAAAGCCCGTCTTGCGCTTTTATCTTCACAACGGCAGGGACAAGTCCGCACAGGGGAATCTCCTTTACGTTGTCCAAAATTTCAAACATGAGACCGTGGCTCAAGGGAAAATTCCATTCAAGTTGGGCGCGTTTCAGGGAATGGAGGAAGCCAGGAAGATTGGTTTGAAGGAAAAGGGTATTTTCTGGGTTAGGACGGTTCTGCAGGAGGAAGGGGCGGGGGAGCGGGATATGGAAGTGAACTTTGCCGCTATCTCCCCATTTCAAGGGGCAAAGGATCCTTTTTTCGGAATATGCGAATGGGAGGCGACGAATCCTGCGCGGCAGTTTAAAATCGCTAAAGAGATTGGGGCGTCATTTTTCACGCCCTACGGTCCTTTCAACTATTCTTCTGCGCCTAAAGACTGGAAGGAAAAGATCAAAAACAAGGATATGGTGCCATATGTCCTTGAATTGTCCCGAAAATACGGCATTTTGTTGACCGGTTCGATCGGCGGACTTCCGCCCTGGGTATCGCCGGCAGGCTGGAGCCTTGCCCCGCCGGCGTTGAAGAAAATGGGGAATATAACCGACAAGGAATTTGCGGATTGGTCGGATTTTATATTTACTACAACGGACAGATTCAAAAACGAGATAACCGACTGGGAAATCTGGTCCGAGGGGTGCTTTTGCAAAGAGTCAGCCCCCATGTTGATGAGGTTCCTTAAACCGGCTGCCGAATCAGTCAAAAGGGCAGGGACCGATCTTCGCGTTGTCGGCAACGGTTATTGCAACGGGTTGGGCAGCAAAAATGACACGGAACCGATGTTTCAAATGGGCGCGTTGGACTATCTGGACGTGGTTTCAATCCACCGGCATCAATCTCTTTTCAATAACAATGCGTTGGAACGTTATGCCGATGAACTTGAGCGGTTGAAGGATATGATGCGCCAGTATGGGCATGGGAGGGAAAAACCAGTTTGGAACACGGAAACGGGCAGGCAGGCGATCAATACGTTCTATGAAAATATGGCCTACGGAGAAAAACCTTCCATCATGACCATCGGCTCGGAAGAGGAACAGGCTGAGCGGATTGTAAAGATCAATGTTATTTCCAAGGCGCATGGCGTTGAGAGGTTCGGCACGTTTCTGATTAACGGCATCAACGGCGCTAATCTTCCGTACCTTTGGGGCATGGTCATCGGCGCCTGCCGGGAGCCCAAAGCCTCAATCCCGGCCTACAGCGCCATGGCGGGCCTCTTGAGCCATACCCTTTTTGTGGGAGAAGTCAAGGGAATCAAGGATGTCAGGTGTTATGTTTTTAGACGGGAAAAGCTCTGCCCCGGCGTTTCGCTATGGGAAAAGGCGAAGTCTTATGTTTTAAATCTGAAGCGCGGCAAATACATTGCCGTTTTGTGGGACAAAAGCGAGCTGCAGCAGGATAAGTGGAGAAAAATTACGCTCCTTATACCCGATATTCCCGGAACTGTAAAAATAATCGACCTGATGGGCAATCGGATTGCGCCTGATATGCGCGAGGGCGACATGATGCTTCCGCTTACAGGCGGCAGTCCTGTTTTTATGGTCACGGAAACGGATCCGTCCGCATTCCTGGCGAAAACGGAAATGAATGAGGGCAAAAGAGGGATAACCCTGGAACTGGATTTGAAGGATTTTTCCTCTTTGTCAAACCGGATCGAGGCGCGTGTTTTGAATTCTGAGCGGAACAAGGCCTTTTGCGAGGTGGAAGTGAAAAAAGCTCCCTTGGGTTGGGAACCTATAAATGGCTGGAGGCAGAATGTGGAAATTGAGGGAAAAAACGTGGCTGCGGTCAGCTTTTATTTGAGAAATGCAAAAATATCCACTGGGGAGAAGAACTGCGAGATTAAAGTTGAAGTCCGCGCCGGCAAGGAAAACGTTTCGTCAAGCCTGGCGCCGGTGTTCTGTCCTTTTGTCCAATCGCCGCCGAATATTGACGGCGATCTGACTGAATGGGGCGATGCGGTTCCGTTGGCCCTTGGCCAGGATAGCGCTGTTTCAAGTCTGGCCCTGCTTGAATCAGACAAGGACAGGGAGAAAAGAATAAATTCAGCCAAAGTTTGGCTGGGGTGGGACAAGGACTTTTTCTATTTTGCGAGTGAAGTCACGGACAATATTTTTAACCAGCCGTATGAGGGTGAAATGATCTGGGCCGGTGATTCCATTCAGGTGGCTTTTGATCCGCTCCGCGACGCCGTGAGCGGCGCCGGTTACGGCGAGGACGATCATGAATATGGACTGGCCCTGACAAAAAGCGGTCCATGCGTCTATCGTTTTGCGAACAAATCAGGAACCGTGAAGGATGTAAGATTGGCGATAAAACGCAACGGGTTGAAGACATATTACGAGGCGGCGTTTCCCTGGTCTTCGCTTGCGCCGTTCAGTCCGGGCAAAGGGAATAAAATGGGATTTAGTTTTGTGATCATGGATAATGACGGCGAGGAGAAGACGCAGAACTGGCTGGCGCTGACTCCTGGGGTGGCCGGAGCCGGAGGCAAAAAACCATCCCTTTTCAAGGATCTGTTCTTTTTGCTGCGGGCGCCGGTAAATAATTAATTAACTGAACAGTCAGGAAAGGATTCGTATGCGTAAAAAATATTTGTGCAGTTTGGTTGGAATAGCTGGGATGGCGGCGCTGTTGCTTGCCGGCGGTGCGTGACGCGCAAGGCGCAAAAGGAGGCTGGGGTTGAAATAACAAGGGGCGGCAAGGCGCTGGCCGAGATAGTGATGTGACTTGTAGATCCGGCAGGCGGACAGGATTCCCCGTGGCCGCCTCTGAAGCGTTGAAATAGAATGTCGCGTTGAAATCGCGTTGAAATAGAATTGCCTGTGTGGAGTTGTTATGGTATATTTTTTTACGCTATGCGAAAAACCACATTTTGCCAGTCCTGCCGCATGGTCGCCTTGCGCGTCTGCCCGGCGTTTCTTTTTCTGCTGGCCGCTTTCGCCGGGGTGGCGGCGGATCATTACGTCACCCCGCCGGGGGGGTATGGCACGAACAACCCGCCATATACCAACTGGGCTGACGCGGCTACCAACATCCAATGGGCGGTGAATGTTGCCACGAACGGCGAAACGGTGTGGGTGACCAACGGCGACTATTCCCTGACCAACCAGATTGTAATTACGAATCAGGTTTTGGTGCGCAGCTTGAACGGTTATGGCAACACGGTCATTTTGGGTAATGGCGCGAACAGGTGTTTTTTCATGACCAATCGGGCTTCCATTTCTGGATTGACAATAACCAACGGTTTTGCGGCCTCGAACGATTATTGGGGGCGTGGAGGGGGCATAATGGCATATGGGACATGCGGAGTTTACAATTGCCTGATAACCGGCAACCGTTCGGACACGACGAATCGTTACGAAGGCGGCGGCGGGATGTACATTAATCGCAGCGCTGTCACTGGTTGTATTGTCAGGGGAAATGTTTCCAGCCTTGATGCCGGCGGGATAAATGCAGAATACAGTTGCCTTATTTCAGGTTGTGTCATAGATGCCAATATAGCCAGCAATCGCGGCGGAGGCATGCGGGTTGCCGCCAATACCGTTTGCGCGGGGAATCAAATTGTCAGCAACAAGGCTTATCTGTACTATCCCACAGACACCTATTATGGAGGCGGCGGAGCGCTCAACAGCGGCGGTTTTGTCATGTTTACCAATTGCGTGTTTGACGGCAATTGGACCGCCTATCAGGGCGGCGGGATTTATTTTATGCAGTCGCCGGGCATGGTGATTGATTGCGTTTTCAGCAACAACCGGGCCGTGAGCATCGCGGGTTCATCAGGCTTGGGCGGAGCATTGTCTCTGTACGGCGCCGCCAGCGGATGCATAGTAACGGCCCTTAATTGTCAAATCGTAAACAATTATTCCGCTGTCGGCGGCGGGATCTCCGTAGGCGCCGGGGGCTATGCGCTAAACTGTCTGTTTAAGGGCAATCGCGCCTTAAACGGTGGAGCGGTAAGGATGTATGGCATCCAGAACTATGGGGGATATATAGGTTCCTGCACGATTGTAAGCAACTACGGAACCAATTCTTCCGGCGCAATTTACATTGAGGGCACAAATAATAATAATTCCGTATATAACTGCGCAGCTTGGGGCAATAACTCTACGAACACCGCTTGGCCTGTATTTTATGATACGGTGGCGCCGACTAACGCGAATGCATTGTGGTATACCTGCGCAAACTATACTAATTTTCCGGCCGGCCAGGGCAACATCACCAACGATCCGCAGTTCGTTGATTTTGCGGGCGGGAACTATCGCTTGAACGCCAGTTCGCCGTGCGTCAACGCGGGCACGAATCAATCCTGGATGACGAACGCCTTTGATCTGGACGGGAGAATGCGCATCCGCTACGGCATCGTTGACATGGGCGCTTATGAAAACATCCGCGAAGGCGCTCTTTATCACGTCTGGTAGACGGCGTTTAATCGCGGGTGCATAAAAATCTTCTTTGCCGTTTCCTCTGGCATGATTCGCTTTTTTACGCGTCGTTCTTGCGGAAAATATCACAAAAGTCCAGATTTTGGCACATGTGTCCTATTGCTATTTTCAGTATTTCTGTTCATATTTTGTCAAAACAGAAGGGGGAAGAACTGGATGCCGCAATTGATTGAAATGGAAAAACCGGGTATTTTCCGGGTTCATGTTCCGGACGAGCAGGGCTATGCGCGGGTCAGGATGCCGGAAGTCATCTGGAGAAAAAATCGTTTGATAAAAAAGGGACCGGCTGCAACCACTGATGAAGCCCTGCAAAAATGGTCGGTTTTTTTTGACTATGATTTGAAAAAACATCACTCCACCTACCGGTGGACCGAAGAAATGGGGCGCCTGCTTGGAAAGGCGTCGTTTGACGAGGGGGAACTCGAATGCGCGGTTGCCTTGGAGTCAGATCGGATTGACATCGCGATGATATTGAAAAATACGAGTTCCGAACCATGGCAGGACAGTTACGCTGAAATTTGCGTGTCGTTCGCGGACAGCCCCGGCTTTACGGATGTGCGGCGCGAACGCACCTTTGGCAAAATGGATGGGCGATGGACGGCGTTGAGCAGCCTCAAACCGACTGCTCCGGATCCGCGCCGTAATGTTTACCATACCGTCCCCAAAAATGATTTTCTTGAGGAATGCACCTATGGCTGGTGGTCCACCGTGCATGATATTCAGTTGGAAAGTCCGGTCATTATGTGTGAAAATTGCTCTGGCAATCGCGTGGTGGCGGTAAAATTTTCGCCTTGCGTCGGTTTTTGCAACAATCTTACTCCGTCCGTGGCCTGCATTCACAGCGATCCGCATTTCGGTCCAATTGCCTCAGGAAAAACCGCAAAGGCGCACGGCACGATTTATGTGTTTAATGGTTCAAAGGATAATTTTTTGTCCGTTATTGGAGGGTAATTGAATGAATATTGATGAAGTCCGGACGAAGACGCTGGCTTTCATTGCCAATCAAAAACTGGAAAACAAAGGGATTGGCCATTACCGCTATTCTTCAGCGCCGTCCTCGAGTTCGCCCTCGCTGTATTCTTCGTGTTATGCGGTCATGACCAGATCGCTCTATAATGACCTGGGGACGCTCTCGGATGGGGAGCGGAAGGAATGGATCGCCTATTTTAACCGGCATCAGGATGATGACGGGCTTTTTCGCGACCCCGTGATTTTCGGCCGGGGCTGGTATGAAGGCGACCCCTTCTGGTGCGGCCGGCCGCATCTGACCTGTCATGTGTTGACGGCCCTGGCCTGTTTGGGCGGCGTTGCCGAAAAGCCGTTTGCCCTGGCGCGCGATTATGCCGGCAAGGGCGCCTTGAAACACTGGCTTGAGTCGCGCCAATGGCGGGAACGGATCGGAACCGTGGGAAACGAAATCATGAACCTTGGCAATATCCTGCAATATGCGCGCGATTTTCATGAGGACCGGAGGGCGGGGGAATTGGTTGAAGAGATGTTGAACTGGCTGGATACTCACCATCTGAACAAGACGACCGGCTTATGGGGCAATGCGGACAGGTCCGATCCCAGGCAGCTTTCCAATGCGGTTCAGGCGGCCTATCACTGGTGGGCGGTGTATTTTTACGACCGCCACCCGATTCCCTGCCTGGAACAGGCGGTCGACAGCGTCCTGGCCACCCAAAACCCGGCTGGCGGATTCGGCTGGGGGGTTCATAATCCGGCAGAGCCGTATAAGAGCAGCGCCTGTGAAGACATTGATTCGATCGATCCGCTCTGCCGCATGGCGGCGTTGACCGATTATCGCAGGGACGATATTTTCAGAGCGATTGAGAAAGCCGTGCCATGGGTTCTGACAAACCAGATGCCGGACGGCGGTTTTGTGTTTTACCGGGACCGGGCCTTTGAATACGGCCATCCTGCGTTGACCGGTGAAATTAATTCTGGCGCCATGTTCCCGACCTGGTTCCGCACGCTTTCCCTGGCGATCGCGTGCCAATCCGGCGCGCGGGTGTCAGGAAGCCGATATCCATGGCATTTTGTGCACTGTCCTGGGTATCAGTTCTTCCCGTGAAAGGCCATCTTTCGGAACTCGGCGCCCATGAGGAAGTTGTTTGCCAGTGACGGCTTCTATGCTCGGTTTTACGCCAAGCAGATTGAATGAGTTTAGGGGGCAAACATTTCGTTCAGAACCTGGAGTACTTTTCGTTGTGCGTCTTCGGGAATTATTCCGAGCCTTTTGACCAGTCTTGATTTGCCCACTGTTCGAATTTGATCCAGAACGATTTGTCCGGCGATCCCTTGAAAAGTGCAATCCACCCGGGATGGATAGTTGCTGGCGATAACGTACGCTATTTTTCGCACTTTTCAAAAGGCAGTACTCCCGCTAGACATGGGAAGTCAAACAGCAACCCATAATCGATCCTGCTGGAGAGGCGGGAT
>Ga0074199_1000859_pt1 | contig 36086 bp, 26 predicted proteins | sample EPASupsiteSAE347_FD_64528 | JGI IMG/M metagenome (GOLD analysis project Ga0074199, IMG submission 64528) | Bioremediated contaminated groundwater from EPA Superfund site, New Mexico - Sample SAE3-47 | ecosystem: Environmental > Aquatic > Deep subsurface > Groundwater > Contaminated ... | reverse complement strand
AGCCAGACGGCGCGCGCCTGCGCCGGATGGCCCCGGAGAAATGCGCGCGCCGCCATCAACGCGCCACAGCCGATCCAGAACGCAAACAGGCGCCGCCTCAGCGCCGGCTCATGTTTGCGGACGAACAGGAACCGGTTGCGCAACGTATAATATCGGTAAAGCGTGGAGCGGACAGCTCCGGCCTCAGGCTCATGCTCCGCGACAGACTGCGGGCAGACCGCGCATGTCCAGCCCGCTGATCGCGCCCGCCGGCAAAAATCAGCCATTTCGCCGCTGAAGAAATAGTCTTCGTCCAGCAGACCGATTGTTCGCAGTAAGTCCGCGCGGACCATGGCAACCGTGCCCGGCACATAATCAACGGAGCAGAATGAATCCGCATGACCGGCATTGCCGTCAATCGAATAAATACGGCGCGTGTACAGATGCCGGGATATGTCCCGCCCGCCGGCCAGAATGACCCGGCGCTTCCCCTGCCCTTCCTCCAGAAGCGGGCCGATGACTCCGATCCGGGGATTATTCCTCAGGACCGCCAGGAGGCGCAGGGCCTGATCTTCGGCAATCACCGCATCGTTGTTCAGCAAAAGCACGGCCCCAGCCCTGGAGGCAATCTTACGCAAGGCCATATTGTTGCCGCCGGCGAATCCCAGATTGACATCGCTGTAAAGATAGGAAATGGCCGGGCAGGAACGCCGGATCAGTTCCCGGCTGTTGTCGCTGGAGGCATTGTCCACGACCCACACCTCGGGCGCGGCATGCTTCCAGGCGAGCAATGAATTCACACAGCGGATTGTATCCGCGGCCTGATTCCAGTTAATAATTATAACAGCCATGTTCATGGCGATTTACCCGTCCGGCGGCGCCGGATCCCAATGATAGCGATGCAAACTGAAGGCCCGCGCCACGCGCCGGGGCAGGCGCGCGCCGAAATGACCAGTAAAAACGCCCGCAGCCTTGGCCAGATTATACAGGCAGTAATAGGGAAAATAGAGCGGATACCGGCGCAATATATAAACCATTTCCCGGCGCAGATAGCGCCGCCCCATGGCGGCGCTGACCCGCAGATCCTGCGCTGGAAAAATAAGCGTCAGCGAATAGACGCTGTCAAAATAGCGCCGGAAAGCAGTTGCCAGCGAATAGCAATGAGAATGGATCACAACCGATTCCGGTTGATAGACCACCGCCAGGCCGGCGCTGATCAAATCCCGCGCAAATTGCTGGTCCTCGCTCATGATCAGCGTTTCATCAAACGGATGTTTTAAGATGAGGGATTTGCGAATGGCGGCGCTTACGTTGGAAAAAAAAACGTCTTCAAAGGCAAGCGGGGCGCAACCTTTCTGCTCGCGGCGCACTGCCGGCCCGGCCGGGAAATGATAATTGAGAAAGAATCGTTCGGTCGGGGGGGCATCTTCTTTCGGAACCTGGCGCGAATAAACCGCCCCTACTCTCTCGTCGGCAAAAGGAGCCAGAAGATTGAAAAGCCACTTATCATCCCGCGGCAAGGCGTCCTGGGTCAGCAAGACGATAATATCGCCCATGGCGGCGCGCGCGCCCATGTTGCGCGCCCGGCCATGCGAGAATTTTTCAATTGGAATGACGCGCGTATTGGCAAAAGATTCTGCCACCGCAACCGTATTGTCGGTTGAATGAGAATCTACCAGGATGATTTCATCGGGCGGCGCCGGTTTCTGGGAAAAAAGAGACGCAAAAAGATCCGGCAACAGCTGTTCCGCATTCAAAACCGGAATGACGACTGAGACGCGGCCTTGCCTGGCTGTTTGAAGACTGGACATAGTTGCTGTCATAATTCAAACTCGAAGCACGTCGTACCATAGGCAGATCCGCCTGTGGCGGAGAATTTGTTTCGGATTTAATTCCTATGTATCCCTATGTATCCTTAATCCCGGTATTTTCCGCCTCCGGGGGCAGGCGGTCAATATGGCGCGGCAGGGCCATGATGCTGAAAAGGAAGGAAGCCGTGCCGATTTGAACTCCGTTCACAAGGCAAATGAGCGCGAAAAAAAGCAAACGCTGTTGATTGAGCACCCCAAACCCCGATGAAACCCAGGTCATGACAACCCGCAAGGTCAACAACAAGCCGAGCACAATGATTACCCCGGACACGATACAGGCCCTTTCAAAAGTGAACCAGCGGTAAAACCAGGCTATGACCGGGTCCTCGTGCAGTCCCGAAAGATGGCCGTAAGCCTTCGCAAGAAGGCCGATGGTGATTATTTGAATGCTCAGGATATTAAGCACCCCGCCTATAAGCATGCAGTGAATGTCCACCGCGCGGCCGCCGATGTTGATCGGGCCGAAAGCGAGCGGCAGTGAAATTAAAAGACCCAGCGACCAGAAAAAAACGCCCGGCACAAGAAGCATGACCGTTGGGCTGTGCAGCATCATAAAACGCAGATGACGCCAGCCATCGCGGAAGGAATTCAGTTTTGACTGGCCTTTTCGCGGATGATAGACAATATCGCACTCAATAATTCGCAGGCGGCATCGGATGGCGCGCACCACCATTTCGCTGGCGAATTCCATACCGGTGGTGACACAACACAGCTTCCGATAAGCTTCGGCCGTGATGGCGCGAAGTCCGCAATGAGCGTCATGAACAAGGTTGCTGCGAAACATGACCCGCAAGGCAAATGACAGGAGCGGATTGCCGATATAACGGTGAAGCTTGGGCATGGCGCCGGGTCTGATGCTTTTCATGCGGTTGCCAATGACAAAATCGGCCCGGCCTTCCAGGATCGGACGGACCAGCCCGCCAATGGCCGTAAAATCATAAGTCAGATCAGCGTCGCCCATGACAATGAGTTCATAACGGGTATTCTGAAAGCCGGTTCGCAGAGCCGAACCATAGCCGCGATGTTTTTCGGCAATTACACGGGCGCCGTGTTCACGGGCAATTTGGGCGGAACGGTCAGTGGAACCGTTATCCACCACAATAATATCCTCAGCCAAGCCTAATCCGGCAATCCCCCGGCGGGCCATCTCAATCACCTGGCCCACGGAAGCCTCCTCGTTCAGACAGGGAATGACCACGGAAATACCTTTAATCAGCCCTCCCAACGCGAATTCGTTACTTGTTGTGTTCATATTACTTATTTGGCAAATGCTCAAGAAACGCTGAAATTAGAAACTGGAAATTTGACCTTCATGTTTTTTCACCGTTAGTGAATGATCAACTCTTCCCAATTTCGAATTTCCAATTTTCCACTACGGACGGATCCCTGCCCGAGATCGGGCAGGCTGCCTGCGGCACGACAAGCCATGAACGGCCGCCATTTATTGCGCAATTTCTTCAGCGGAGATTTCCCCTTCAGCAGGAGTTTGAATCACCGCCGGCTGGACCGGCTGTCCTTCTCCTCCGGACTGCCGCTGGAGCAATTGATCAATCGTAGCGCCTTTGCCGTTCACTTGCGCATTCGGATTCTGTGGATTGATCGGCGCGAACGGACTGGGCGCATTTGAAACGCCAGGCGTAATTTGCTGGAAAACGCCGGGAGCAGCGCCCCCTTGCGGAACCTGAAAAGCGCTGAAAGGAGATTGCGCCTGGGGAAATGCGCCTGTGCTCACCTTAAAAAATGATTCCGCCGATTTGGCCTGGAAAGGAAGCAGGTTGGTGCCCGCCGGTTGAAACGGACTCGCCCTTCTTCTCTTTAAATCGGAAAAAAACGGCCGGCGGGCCGCTGACGCCGATGGGACCGGCGGCTGGAATGGCAATTCGTTCATGCCGGCCGGAACGGCCGCCGGCAAAGCCGCCGCCATGTCTTTGCCCTTGTCCTTGTCCGGCCGCAGTTTTACAACCGCCGTCTCGCCGTCTTTTTTTACCACCGCTTCCTCCTTGTCATAGTCAACCGAAACGAGCTGCAACCCCTCGCCGCTCTCCCCCACGCCCAGAAAAAAACTCTTGTTGGTTTTCTTGTCCAGCAAACCAACGCGGACGCCTGTGCCGTCATCAACAATCGCTTTCATCTCAAATTCCTTGGAAAAAACATCGCCGAGCGGCGCTTGCGGCTGAGACGCTTCCGAAGGGGTAATTTCACCGAATGGTTTCTTATCCAGGATGATCTGATAACGCAAAAAATCATGGCCGGGGACAACAGACAAGGCCGTCTCTCCGCCGCAAAGAATAAACGCCGTCAAAATCCCGGCGCAAATAACCTTTATCCTGCGCATCGGATGAAAATTCATTATTTCGGCAGTTGTTCTCATTAAGCTGTATTTTAATTGATCGCCCGGAAAACACAATTATTATATGCCGCTTCCCGCAGATCGCAATCTTCGCCCCTCAAACAACCAGACAACCCAGACGGATAATTCATAGAGAATATACATCGGGATTGCCATGACAATCTGCGAAATTACGTCCGGCCCCGGGGTCAATACCATGGCTAAAACAAGAATAACCACAATCGCATGGCGGCGGTATGACCTTAGCCATGACGACGATATGATCTTGAAATAACCCAAAGCCATGATCACGACCGGCAGCTCAAAGGCAAGCCCAAAAAGCAGAAGCAACTGCATGGAAAAGTCAATATAGCTTGGCGCCGTCCATTCGGCCTGAATGCCCAGCCAGCCGTGAATTCCAAAAAATATTTTCAAGGCAATCGGCAGGGTGAGAAAATAGCCGAGCCCAACGCCGAGAATAAAAAGAAAAAAAGCAAAAACACCCGCAACCCGAACCATACTGCGCTCCTGATCGGTCAGTCCCGGATACACAAACCCGCCGATCAGGAACAAAATGACCGGCGCGCTTAAAATCAAACCGGACCAGACAACCAATTGCAATACAATTGAAAAAGCGCCGGTAATCTCCAGCGAACGCAAAAACATCTCCGGGTGAGCGGTAATTTTTGACAAGGGAGCGCACAACCACTTGAAAATGACCGGCGCCAATGGCAGACAGACAAGCATGGCGGCAACCAACACCACCAGGGACCAGAGTATTGTCCAGCGCAGTTCTTCAAGATGCTGAAGAAAAGGTTTTGGTTTATCCCGGCCTGCATCGCTTTCGATATTCTGTTCTTCTTGCGGCATTATTCCCCCCTTGCAATGTAGCCAGCCGCACAACCCGGAGTCAATAGGAAAACAAATCTTGACACATGCTGGAGCTTGGAATACAAATATTTTGCTAATGAAACGCATAACCGAACAGATTGCCGCGGGCAGAATCCTTGTCTCTGACGGCGCATGGGGAACCATTCTTCAACAGAAGGGACTGCAACCCGGAGAATGCCCCGAATTGTGGTGCCAAACTCACCGCGCCGACGTGCTTGAAATTGCCCGCGCTTATATTGCCGCCGGGGCCGACCTGATCAAAACCAACAGTTTTGGCGGCACTTCATTCAAGCTGGAATTTTTCGGCCTGGCGGACAAGGTCGCCGAAATCAACGAGGCCGCCGCGGCCATCTCGCGCGAGGCGGCCGGTCATGATAAACACGTCATCGCATCCATGGGTCCCACGGGCAAAATGCTTTTGATGGGCGATGTAACCGAGGATCAGTTGAAAGACGCTTTTGCCGGACAGGCGGCGGCGCTTGAAAAGGGCGGCGCGGATGCCGCCTGTATTGAAACCATGTCCGATATAACCGAGGCCTGTCTTGCCATCGAGGCGGTCAGGGAAAATACCGGCCTGGAAATCATCTGCACTTTTACATTTGAAAAAAACGCCGGCGGCGAATACCGCACCATGATGGGAGTTTCGCCATCGGAAATGGCGTTCGCCTGCGCGGCGGCCGGGGCAAACATCATCGGCGCGAATTGCGGGAACGGTTTTGAGCAAATGCCGGCGATCGTGGCGGAAATAAGGAAGGCCGCGCCGGCCATGCCGATCCTTGTCCACGCCAACGCCGGTGTTCCGGTCAACATTGACGGAAAGACTGTTTTCCGCGATACCCCTGAAATGGCCGTAAAATACGTTCCGGCTCTGGTCGCGGCCGGGGCAAACATCATCGGCGGATGCTGCGGCACAACCCCGTCCCATATCAAGGCTATTGCCGGGGCGGTGCATGGCATACTGCGGCGGAAACTTTGAACTTTCAACATCAGAATCAAAGACCGTTCGAAGTTGGATGTTGAACGTTGAATGTTCAATATACATCAGAAATATGCGCTGCTTGAAATATTCATGCCTGTTATTTTTATTGACGCTAATATTTTTGAATTGCCGGATCAATTCGGCCGCGGGCAATTTTAAGGATTCTGTCGTAAAAATCTATGTTACGATCCAAACCGAGGATTACAAGACGCCCTGGCAGTCGGCCGCCCCCCGTTCCGGCAGCGGGTCGGGTTTGATCATCAAAAACAAAAAAATCCTGACCAACGCCCATGTGATTTCCGACGCGCGCTTCATTGAAATCCAACGCGAGGGTGATCCGCAAAAATATCAGGCCAAGGTTTTATTTGCCGGCCATGACTGCGACCTCGCCGTGCTGACCGTGCCGAATGCGCCTTTTTTTGACGGCACGCGCCCCTTGCCGCTGGGCTCAACCCTGCCGAATCTGAACGACGAAGTTATCGTACTCGGCTACCCCATGGGCGGAGAGCGCATTTCGCTCACCAAAGGGGTTGTATCGCGCCTTGACTCCATTCTTTACGCGCATAGCGGCATGGACGAACATCTCGCCATGCAGGTTGACGCGGCCATCAATCCCGGCAACAGCGGCGGACCGGTTCTTTACCGGGACCGGGTTGTCGGCGTGGCTTTCCAGGGAATATCCAATGCGCAAAATCTCGGCTATGCGATTCCTTTGCCGGTCATTCAGCATTTTCTGGCCGATATAGAAGACGGCGTCTACGATGGTTACCCGGAGCTGGGCGCCTTGAGCGTGGAGACCCGCAATCCGGCCCTGCGCCAAAGCCTGAAACTGGACGGAAAAAACGGCGGAACGGCCATCAGCCGGATTGATCCTTTCGGCAGCGCTTTCGGCCTTCTGCAGGCCGGCGATGTTCTCATGGCCGTTGACGGATATCCGCTCGCGGATGACGGCACCTCCGTCATTGACGGGCAAACCATGCAATACACCGAACTGATTGAGCGGAAGCAATGCGGCGAATCAGTTAAATGTGAAGTGTGGCGCAACGGCGAAAGCAAGACAATCACCGTGCCGCTTTTAAGATCCCATGATCCATTCCTATACCGGTATGAATATGACCGGCGGCCCGAATATTTTATTTATGGCGGCCTGGTTTTCACGCCCATTTCGCTCAATTTACTGGCCCAAACCGGCAAGGAACTTAATCAGCCTGCCAGCCAGCATCTGCTTTATTATTCGCAATTCGCCAAAACCGACGGACTGTATTCCAATCAAAATCAGTTTGTCGTTCTTTTTGACAGGCTGGCTCACCGGGTAAATACTTACGACAATCAATTCCTATACAAAACGGTTTCTGAAATCAACGGGTGTCCGATCAGGCAAATGAGCGATTTGCCGCAGGCCTTCAGCATGCCTTCCAACAACCCCGGAGCGGAACGCGGGGCTGGCCAGCATGTGATCCGGTTTAAAGAAACCTCTGTTGCGCTGATCATGGAAGCCAAAGAGGCGCAAAAGGCCGACCGCGAAATCAGGAGCAGATATAATGTTTCCGCCCCGGCGTGTTTGCGGGAGAAGGCCGTACAATGAAACGAGGAAAAAATTACCGCAGAGACGCAGAGATCGCAGAGGTAAATCAAAATAATTTATGTCCTTAAAACTCTTTTTAATAATTAAAAAATATTCTTTCCCCGCGTCCTCAGCGCCTCTAGCGAAGCGAGCGGTGTTATATTTACTGTTACCTGTTTTTTTATCCATTGCGGTCGAAACCGCCCTCCCGGCGGATGATGCTTCAATCGTGGAAGTAATCGCCACCGTCCAGGAATTTGACCCGCAAATCCCCTGGCGTAAAAAGCCGCCGAAAATCCGCCAGGGACTCGGCGTGGTTGTTGAAGGCCGCCAGATCCTCACCTTTGACGGCATTGTGCGCAACAGCACCTTAATTGAAATCCGGCGGGCCAAAGCCGGGATCAAATTGGAGGCAAAAATGGTCGCAGCCGACGAACAAACCGGCGCCGCTTTATTGAAGATCGGAGATGAAAAAGACGCCGCGCAATTCAAAAGCGCGCCGATCGCCGATAAAGTGCGGCGCAATGACATGGTCACCATCGTCAAAATGGACGAAAGCGGCCAGTTCCAAAGCGATGAAGGCCAGGTGATTGAAGTGATCAGTTCTCCCCATGGCCTGCTTTTTAAAATGCTTACCGACATCAGCATAGAAAAAAATGGAACGCCGGTTTTCATCGGCAATATGCTCGCCGGAATTACAATTAATTACGATAAAAGCGCTCAAACCTGTCTGGTACTCTCTGGCACAAGCTTAAAAACATTCCTCGCCGATGCCATGACCCCGCCCTATTCCGGAATCGCATGGGCCGGACTGGCATGGGAACCATTGCTTGATCCGGCAAAACGAAAATACCTTGGCCTCGGCGAACAGAAAGGCGGAATTCTTGTGGCCCGAACCGTCCCCGGCTCCGGCGCCGCGGATGTCCTGCAGAACGAGGATGTAATCATTGAAATTGACGGGGTTCAACTGGACAAACTGGGATACTATACCGATCCTGAGTTCGGCCGCCTGCTTTTTTCGCATCTCATCAACGGCCGGCATGCGCCGGGGGAAAATGCGATGTTGACAATTTTCCGCAACCGGCAAAAAACAACGGCGCAGATGCCGCTGAAACGACAGAGTGATATTGCGCAAATAATTCCTGAAAATACCGCCGGCGATCAGGCCGAATATCTGGCTGATGGCGGACTGATCCTGCGCGAACTGACCGGCGACTATTTACGCGCGGCCGGCAACGAATGGATCATTCAAAACAATCCCCGGCTCGTCTATTATTATTTCAACCCATGGCAATTCAGCGATAAAGCGGGGGAACACGTTGTCATTCTCTCCGCGGTATTGCCGGACCAGATAAATATCGGTTACCATGAATATCGCGACGAAGTCGTCACCGCCGTCAATGGCCGGCCGGTCCGCCGATTGGCGGATGTTTTCAAGGCTGTTGACCAGGACGGCGGGTTAAAGCGCGTTTCGCTCATGGGGTACGGAGTTGATCTGGTATTGGGCGAAAAGGAAATGGCGGAAGCCAACCGCCGCATCGCGGCCAACTACCGCATCCCAAGCCTGCGCCATCAACGTTCTCAATCCGATGAAAACTAATATTTCGCGCGCTTTTCTGCCTATCGGCCGCGAGCAGTCGTGGTGCGGTTTTTTTATTTGCGGCATTCAGGCAGTTCAACTTGTCATTTTTCACTTCTCACCGCAGGCGGAATAAACTCCGTATCCAATGAAATTTATTTTTTTTCTTATTTTGCAGACTTGGCTTAACGAGCCGGGCCAACGCGCGAAGACGCAACAAATCAGCGCAGTCCTGTTCCCGACACGTCTCTTTGCTGGCAATCATGGTTTTTAAATCCGCATATGGAATTCGGACACCGTCAACCTCCGCGTAACAAACGGAATCCTTGGCATCTGCGTAGGCAACTTTCCAGGCGCGGCGGCTGACATCAACTTCCACTTCATCCGCCACCTTAACGACCAAGTTGTCCTGAAAATCACGCGGCGTCAGTTCCCGGGCGGCGCCGTCTTCCATTTCGGAAAGGGCGGCAATAATCCGGCGATAATTATCCTCGGATTCTTCCACCAGGATATCAACGTCTTCGGTTGTCCGCACCAATCCGTGTAATATGCAGGCATGACCGCCCACGACCATGTATCTGGCGCCGTGCTTATTGAGCAGGGAACAGACGCGCATCAACGGATCCGGATTGATTGAATTGGGAGAAGACGATGACATGGCGCTACCATAAGCGTGGATTGGTTTGCTTTTGTTTCCAAGCTTCGTAATCCGCCCAGGATTTTGCCTTGAAAACGAATCCGCGCGGCTTGCGGAATGGATTCAGACAATCCACGCGCGCTTGCAGTGCCAGGGCGCGGCGATGACATTCAACGGGTGATAACGGCGATTGAAGATGACGGCGTCCGACAATTTTTTCCTGAACTTGTCTTTTCATTGATAGCTTCCGCGAATCAATACAGCTTGAAAACCAGTAACACGGTACACGTGTTCCTGGTATATTTCAAGCACGCATTTAAACATCACTAATTCCAGACCTCCTGACCTTGTATGAATATTAAAGGACGTTTTCTGACAAAGGCCGGGAATCGAGGAAAATATGCCATATTGTTTCCGCCAGAGGCGGGTCATGCCTAATACTGACTTGCAATCAAAATAATATTTAATGTACGGAAATTTCAAAAAGGTAGGGACGGACAGTCCAGCCTTCGTAGCCAGAAGGCTTTACTTCGGCGGAGTAGGCCCTGTCCGTCCGAGCATGAAAGACACGGCGGGACAGGGCTGTCCCGCCCTACCGGAGAACAGTTACCGCTTATATTCATGTTAAATTGAATGCAAATTGGTATAAGGCATGATCCGTTGGGATCAGAAAATCTGCTTTCGGAATGACTGCGACATCGGATTATTCCCCGGCGCGCAGGGCTTGCTTCCGGACCTTTTCGGATGCCAACTCAAGGAACCGGCGCGCGTTGCCGCTGAAGACTTTGTCCATGACCCGCGAAGATACTCCCAACGATCTCATTATCCGGCGGTCATATTGAACCCATTTCTTTGTCCAGAAAAAATTATATTGATTCGTCGAGCAGTCTGAGCCAAAAATGACATTGTTATCCACGTCGTATCCGATCTTGAACAATTTGGTCAGCGCCTCCCGCCGGTAGATTTCCGGCGTCCCGGGGGTAATGTCAATAAAAAGCTCAATATCCAACTCAGGATTACTAGTTTGCGCATTCAAGAACTTGCCGTACACCGCCAGCATCTCGTCACACCACGGCCAGGAAATATGCGCCATTGCAAACTTCAATCCCCGCACCCGCAATAAGGCCTCAAAAAGCACCGGGCGGTTATACATGGATGAAGGCTTGCCGTCCCACAAAATGCCGGAATGAAACAATATCGGCCGGCGGGCATCGGCCATAGCCTGAAAAATCTTCATGGCCCGCCGGTCTCCCGGCTCAAAATAATCGCAAATGACCTTGAATCCGCTGATCCCCTGCTCCACCGCCGAATGCACCTGCCGCAAAGCGTTCTTTTCCAGAGGGTCTATCCAGAAAAAAGGATAAAGCCGGCTTGAGAGGCGGCTCCATTCCAAAAGATTATCCAGACGTTCCTGCCAGGTTTTGAGCGTTTCTGCGGATGCGGCGCAAGGCGGCGGCTGAGACAACAGGACTCCACCGTCCATTCCGGCCTGCCGCATTTTGCGGATTAAGGTATCCCGCCCTTCATTACCGGGGCTGATATGGATATGACCGTCAAACATAAATTTTCGATTTCAAAATAACCCAAAATCAAAAATCCAAATTCCAAAATATATCAGCCGTCACGTCTGCGCAGGCTGTTCCGGCTTGATTTCGCCTGAACACGGCGGCAAGCCGGCCAGTTTCTGATAAAGATCATTGCGCGCCGCAACCAGTTTATCCGCCTCGGCCATCAAACGCTTGGCGTTATCCGGATAAGTCTGAGTCAGGACACGGAAGCGGTTTTCCTTCATGGCCGTTTCGCTGTATTTTACGACCGGCGGCTTGCTGTCCAAAGTCAACGGATTTTTACCCTCCTTGACAAAGTCGGGATTATAACGGTAAAGCGGGAAATGCCCCGATTGAACAACGTCCTTCTGGGCCGCCAATCCCTTGGTCATATTTATGCCGTGCGCGATACAATGAGAATAGGCGATGATAATCGAAGGCCCATTGTAGGCATCCGCCTCGGCAAACGCCTTGACAACCTGGTTCGGGTTGGCGCCCATCGCCACCGTGGCGACATAAATATTGCCGTAACTCATGCAAATCATGCCCAGATCTTTTTTCATCAACGGCTTTCCGGCCATGGCAAACCTGGCCACCGCGCCCATGGGAGTGGACTTGGAAGCCTGGCCGCCGGTGTTTGAATAGACTTCCGTGTCAAGGACCAGGACGTTGACATTCCGTCCGGAGGCAAGCACATGATCCAGACCGCCGTAACCGATATCATAGGCCCAGCCGTCGCCGCCGACAATCCAGACCGATTTTTTCACCAGATAATCGGCCACGGATACGAGCTGGCGCGCCAGATCGGAATCGCATTTTCCCAGTTTTTCTTTCAGTTTGGCCACCCGGTCGCGCTGTTCTTCAATCGCCGCCGGAGTTGACTGATCGGCGTTTTTAATTTCCTCCATGAGCGGCTTCATTTCGCCGCACGAAGGACATGAACACCCCTTCCCCAACAGTTCCAGCGCATAGGAGGCGAATTTGTCAACCGCCAGCCGCATGCCATAGCCGAACTCGGCGTTGTCTTCAAAGAGCGAATTGGACCAGGCCGGGCCGCGCCCGTCTTCGCGCGTTGTGTAGGGAGTGGTCGGCAGATTACCGCCATAGATCGAAGAACAACCCGTGGCGTTGGCAATCAGGGCGCGATCGCCGAAGAGCTGGGTCAAAAGCTTGACGTAGGGAGTTTCCCCACAGCCGGCGCAGGCGCCGGAAAACTCAAACATGGCCCGTACAAATTGACTGCCCTTGATGGTTGCGCGATTATACAGCTTGGCGTCCATGTCGGGAATCTTCATAAAGAAGTCAAAATTATCCGCCTCCTGTTTCCGAATGGGCAATTGGGCGGTCATATCAATCGCGCGGTGCCCCGTTTCCTGCTTGGTGGCCGCATCCTTCTCGCGCGCCGGACAATTCTGGACGCAAACACCGCAGCCGGTGCAGTCTTCGGGCGCAACCTGGACGGTATATTTCATCCCCACATATTCCTTACCCTTGGCATCGGCCGACTTGAACGCCGCCGGGGCGCCGTTCAGTTTGGCCGCATCATAGACCTTGACGCGAATCGCGGCATGGGGACAAACCAGCGAGCACTGTCCGCACTGGATGCAGAGATTCTGATCCCACTTGGGAATATCAATCGCGATATTGCGTTTCTCGTATTTGGTGGTGCCGGTCGGCCAGGAGCCATCGGCCGGCATTGCGCTTACGGGCAGATCGTTACCCTGCTGGCTCATGATGGCCGCCGTTACTTTTTGGACAAATTCAGGCGCATCCGCCGAAACCACCGGCGGCATTTTCAATTTCCGGGCGGGCTTGGCCGGCACCTGGACTTCCTGCAAGGCGGCCACGGACGAATCAACTGCCTTGAAATTCATCTGGACAATTTCTTCGCCCTTGCGTCCGTAAGTTTTGCGGATGGCTTTTTTCATCGCCTCAATGGCTTTATCCGGCGGCAGGACCCCCGCGATTTTAAAGAAGCAGGCTTGCATGATCGTGTTGAGGCGCGACCCGAGATTCAGCTCCTTGGCCAGCTTGACGGCGTCAATGACATAAAACTTGATTTTCTTTTTAATGATCTGCCGCTCAATTTCATCCGGCATATGATTCCAGACCTCGTCCGCGCCATAGGGACTGTTCAGCAGGAATACCGCGCCTTCCTTGGCGTCAGCCAGCAGGTCGTATTTCTCAAGGAATGAGAACTGATGGCAGGCCACAAAATCGGCCTGGGTGCATAAATAAGGGCTTTGAATCGGGGTCGGCCCGAAGCGCAAATGCGAAATGGTGACCGCGCCGGCCTTCTTTGAATCATACACAAAATAACCCTGGGCAAAATTCTCGGTTTCATCGCCGATAATCTTGATCGAGTTTTTGTTGGCGCCCACCGTGCCGTCGGAGCCCAGGCCGTAAAACTTGCATTCAATCCGGCCGGGATGGACGATGTGAAAACGGTTGTCAACTTCAAGACTGGTTTTGGCGACATCATCGTTAATGCCGACCGTGAAATGATTGATGCCTTTGCGCGACAGATTGTCAAAGACCGCCTTGACCATGGCCGGCGTGAATTCCTTTGAGCCAAGACCGTAACGCCCGCCCAGAATCCGCGGATAACGGCGGGTCTGCATTAATTTGTCGCTCATGGCTTCGCCGATCGCGGTGCGCACATCCAGATAGAGCGGTTCGCCGATCGCGCCCGGCTCTTTTGTCCGGTCAAGCGTGGCGATTGATTTAACAGTCGGCGGCAAGGCCGCAATAAACGCTTTTACGTCAAACGGCCGGAATAAGCGCACTTTAAGCAAGCCTACTTTTTTACCCTTGGCCACCAGGTCGTTGACCGTTTCATGCGCGGTTTCAGCGCCGGAGCCCATCATGATAATTACTTTTTCCGCGTCAGGCGCGCCGACATAATCAAACAGTTTGTACTGCCGGCCGGTCAGCGAGGCGAATTTGTCCATCTGTTTCTGGACGATGGCCGGCGAAGCCAGATAAAACGGATTGACGGTTTCGCGTCCCTGGAAATAAACGTCAGGATTCTGCGATGTGCCGCGCAATTGGGGGCGGTCGGGAGAAAGGCCGCGGCGGCGGTGTTCAAGGACAAGCTCATCGCTGATCATGGCGCGCATTGTTTCCCGGCTGATTTCCTCAATCTTCTGAACTTCGTGCGAGGTGCGGAAGCCGTCAAAGAAATGCAGGAACGGCACGCGCGACTCCAGCGTGGCGGCATGGGCGATCAAGGCCAGGTCCATCGCTTCCTGGACGCTGTTTGAAGAAAGGAGCGCAAACCCGGTTGAGCGGGTGGCCATAACGTCGGAATGATCGCCGAAAATCGAAAGGGCCTGGCAGGCGATTGAACGGGCCGTAACATGAAACACGGTTGAAGTGAGTTCGCCGGCAATCTTGAACATATTGGGAATCATCAGGAGAAGGCCCTGCGAAGCCGTGAAGGTTGTGGCCAGCGCCCCGGCGGTCAATGAACCATGTACCGCCCCGCTCGCCCCGCCCTCGGATTGAAGCTCGGCGACCTGCGGCACGGTGTCCCAGATGTTCTTTTTGCCGGCCGCGCTCATCTCGTCGGCCTGCTCGCCCATGTCGGAAGAGGGGGTGATCGGATAAATCGCGCATATCTCGCTGACCGCATAAGCCACCGCCGCCACCGCGGTATTTCCATTCATCATTTCTTTTTCAGCCATAACAGAATCGCTCCTTTCGGTTAATATCGTCCAATAAATTTTTGCAATCGGATAAAAAAAACGTGGAACAAACAAAGAAACAAAAGCGATTAAGACTAAAACATTTTTTCATGGATGACAAGTTAAATCCGGTCCTGAAATTTTTATACTGCATGATAACAGATACAATCCGCCCCACCCTGCCCGTTGGGCACCCCTCCAAGGAGGGGAACACAAGCTTTTATCCTTGAACTTCCTAATATCCCCTCCGCCGGAGGGGTGGCCCGCCTGCATCGCTATGCGAAGCATTGCGGGCAGGCCGGAGGCCGGGGTGGGTGACTACCGGAATGAATAAAGAATATGTCATGCACCCTCTGCTTCAAAGCCCCGATGATTAAACTTGTTCAGTCCGGACCAAAGAGTATATTTACCGGACATGGAATACTTATTGGCGGCTCTTGTTTTAATCGGCATTATTATCGTCATCCTGCTGATCAGGCTGTTGTTTCCGCGCGGGGACATGAATGCCCAGGCGCTGGGACTGCTTCAAAACCAGATAAACGCGAGCTCAACCGAAACCGCACGGAAATTTGACGGCTTTCAGCGCGGACTCCAGGAAGAACTCAACCGCCTGAATGAAATCGTTGAACGGCGGCTGACCGATACCAGCCGCAACATGGGCGAGCGGCTGGATAACGCGTCCAAAGTCATCAGCGACGTCCGCCAACAGCTCGGCCAGATGGATGAAGCTTCCAAGCGCATTTTTGAAGTCGGCCGCGAAATTTCAGAACTGCAACAGACCCTCCAGGCGCCAAAATTGCGCGGCTCAATGGGCGAATATCTGCTCAACGAACTGCTGTCCCAGATCCTGCCGCAAAAAAGCTACGAAACCCAATACCGGTTCAAAAACGGGGAAATTGCGGATGCCGCCATCAAACTATCCTCCGGCATTATCCCGATTGACGCCAAGTTCCCGCTGGAAAATTTCAAGCGGATCTTAAGTTCCGGCGGCAACGAGGACGCCCAAGCCGCCGCCGGAAAAGCGTTCGCGCGCGACGTCAAAAAACATGTTGACGCCATTGCCCAGAAATATATCCGCACCGACGAGGGCACTTTTGATTTCGCCCTGATGTATATTCCCTCCGAATCGGTTTTTTACGAAATAATCGTCCGGAATGAATGGAATCCAGGCGAGCCGCTTTTGAAATACGCCCTTGACCAGCGCGTTATCCCGGTTTCGCCCAATTCGTTTTACGCCTATCTCCAGACAATTTTGCTGGGCTTGCGCGGCATGCGCGTTGAGGAAAACGCGCGGGAAATAATGGACGGCATCCTGCGCCTTGAGAAAGAGCTTGAAGTCTTTGCCGAAGATTTTGAATTGGTCGGCGCGCACCTTAACAATTCAGCAAAAAAATACGCCGACGCCGCCAAGCGGTTTGACCGGCTTGAAATAAAACTGGAACAGCTCACCGGCCTTTCAAAGGCCGTGGAAACCGATGCCGCCCCTCCCCTGCCGCCGCCGGCGGACGGGACAAAATAAATCTTTTCTTTTCCGATTTCCTGCGTAATCTTACGATCAACGCTGGCATGCCGGCGACCCAAATTAAAAAAAGGATAACCACAGAGGCACGGAGAAAAAACAAGAGGAGAATTTGTCAAACTTGAGATTAGCGTTCCGCTTCTCCCAAATTTGACAAACTCGGTTATATGTTGGAGAAAGACCGGAGATTTGATTAGTGCAATTATCTCCTTTCATTCTCCAATGACAAGTCGTTGTTTGAAATCGGGTTTTGCCGGAAGCAAAACCCGATTTCAAACAATCTCTACTCCGTGTCTCCGTGGTGAATCTCTTGTTTTTTTTATCGCGGCGCCTGATATATCATTAAGACTAGGAGGCAGATATGGCGGGAATATTCAAGGCATACGATATCCGTGGAATTGTCGGCAAAGATTTGACCGAAGATATTGCGTTTAAAATTGGACGGGCTTTCGTGGATTATCTCAATTGCCGCAAAGTCGTGGTCGGACAGGATATGCGCCCGCATTCCAAGCCGCTTTTTGAGGCGCTCGTGCGCGGATTGACCATGCAGGGCGCGGACGTCATATCTTTGGGGCTTTGCTCCACCCCCATGTCCTACTTTGCCAATGGCCGACTCAACGCGGATGCGAGCATCATGATCACCGCCTCGCATAACCCGGCTGAATGGAACGGGTTCAAACTCTGCCGCGCCCAGGCCGTGCCTCTCAGCGGCGAAACCGGAATCGGCGACATTGAAAAGATTGTTTTGAGCTCGCGGTTCAATCCGTCCGCCAAAAAACCTGGTTCAACAAGTAAACATGATATTTTGCCTGAATACACCGCCCATATTCATGAATACGCCAAACTGGGCCGGCCAATAACAATCGCCGCCGACTTCGCCAATGCCATGGGCGTGGTTGAAGCCAAAACGCTGAAAAGCCTTATTGATATTGATCCCCTTTACGCCGAGCTGGACGGATCCTTTCCAAATCACGAGGCTAATCCGCTCAAGGCTGAAACATTCGCCGCGCTCCAGCAAAAAATCCGCGAGGGTGAAGCCCTTGCGGAACCCTCCGAAGCCAGGAATGGTCCGGCGAAGGAGGGCAAATATGATTTCGGCGTGGCTTTTGACGGCGACGCTGACCGGGCCGGATTTGTTGATGAGAAAGGCGACGTCATCCCCATGGACCTGATTACCGCGCTTATCGCCGAAAGCATATTGAAGGAAGAGAAGGGAAAAATCCTTTACGACCTGCGAAGCAGTTGGGCGGTCAAGGAAGTGATTGAGGAAAACGGCGGCACGCCGCAGATGTGCCGGGTCGGCCACGCTTTCATTAAACGGCAAATGCGCGAAGCCAATGCCGTTTTTGCCGGCGAGATGTCCGGTCATTATTATTTCCGCGCCAATTATTTTACCGAAAGCTCCGCCATGGCCGTGCTTCTTGTCGCCAATCTGCTCAGTCAAAGCAACCAGCCGCTCTCGGCCCTGGTTGCGCCATTGAAACGGTATTTCAAAACCCCGGAAATCAATTCGGAAGTCAAGGACATCGCCGCGGTATTTGACCGACTGCGCAAAGCCTATGCGCAAGGCAAAATGTTTGAACTGGATGGACTCAGCGTGGAGTTCAGCGACTGGTGGTTCAATGTCCGGGCCTCAAACACCGAGCCGCTTGTGCGCCTGAACCTTGAGGCGCGCAGTCAAAAGTTGCTCTACGAGCGGCAAGCGGAACTATTGAAGCTTATTCGGGGTTAATCAATCTTAAAGGTGACTTCCGCAGAATATGTGCTTGGCGCATTCGGAAACTTTCAACATTCAACGTTGAACTCTCAACATCGAATTAATATCCAAGCGTAAACTCCGAAAATTCATAATTTGAAAGTTGGATGTTGAACGTTGAGTGTTTTTTTGAATAAATTGCACGCTCAAAACTAATCATAAGCCGTGTATAATCAGATGAATTCTGCCCTTATTGAACGTGTAATCTCTGGCCACAAACTCCGTTTCGGCACTCCGCCCCAAGCCGTTGCCTATGCCCCCGGCCGCATTGAAGTGCTGGGCAATCACACCGATTATAACGAGGGTTATGTTCTTTCCGCCGCGATTGATGCCGGTATTTGTGCCGCCGTATCGGGCGGCGAAGGGAAACACTGCGTTTTGTCGGCCCTTGACCTTGATGAAACCGCCGAATTTGATTTACCGGCGAAAAAACCAATCAAGAATCCGCATTGGGCAAATTATCTCATCGGCGTAACCAATAAACTCGGCGTCGAGGGAAAAATTGAAAAAGGATTTAACCTGACCTTTGCCGGCGATGTCCCGCCCGGGGCCGGACTTTCCAGCTCGGCGGCGCTGGAAGTTGCCGCGGCATTTGCGTTAAGTTCATTTTACGGCTTGGAACTGCCGAAAATACAAATCGCCAAACTGTGCCAGCAGGCCGAGAACGAATTCACCGGCGCGCGCTGTGGACTGCTTGATCAGATCTCCAGCCTGTTTGGCGCGGAACATTCCTTGATTTTTACCGACTTCAGGTCGCTGATGGTTGAAACAGAGCCAATCGGGGCGGACGTGTGTTTTCTTCTGGCAAACACCGGAGTTAAACACAATCTGGTTGAATCGGATTACAACGAGCGGCGCGCTTCCTGCGAACAGGCGGCGAAATATTTTGCGTCGGCGCTGGATCATCCCGTAAAGGCTCTGCGCGATGTCGCGCCTGCGGAATTGAAAAAATATTCTGTTGGACTTGATCCGCTCATTTTCAAAAGGGCGGCGCATATCATCGGCGAAAACGAGCGGGTGCTGAAAGCACGGGGACTGTTACGGGTCGGACAAATGCGGGAATTCGGCAAGTTCATGTTTGAATCGCACGAAAGTTCGCGGGTTAATTTTGAGAATTCATGCGCCGAGCTTGATCTTATCGTGGAGACCGCTTCCGGTTTGCAGGAAGTTCTCGGCGCGCGGCTCTCCGGCGGCGGATTCGGCGGAAGCGCGGTTTTGCTTGTCAATCCCAAAGATGCGGAGAAAATCGGCGCAAAAATTTCATCCGCTTATGCCGGACATTTTGGAAGGCCTTGCCAGGTACGTGTCGTAAAACCATCGGCCGGGGCGCAGCTGTTGACCAATGAATGATCCGGATATCATCCTCGCGCTTAAGCAGGGCCAAGCCTCCGCCATTGATGAAATAATCCATATTTACGGAGACCGTCTCCTGCGCTCCGCGTTTCTCCTGTGCGGCAACCAAACGGAAGCGCAGGATTTGGCGCAGGACACCCTGATTCAGGTCCTGCAATCCATTCAAACCTTCCGCGGGGAATCATCGCTGTATACGTGGATGCATGGAATATTGCTTAACCTGAACCGCCGTCTGCGCCGGCAAAATCGTTTGGAATATAATAACGATTTGCCGAATCAGATGGAAGCACCCCACCCCGCTGAAACAGAACGCTTGGATTTGGAAACGGCCTCCTCCGCAATGAGAAAGGCCTTGCAGGCCCTTTCCCCGCCGCACCGTGAAATTATCATTCTGCGCTATTTTGAAGCCATGAAGATTGAAAAAATTGCGCGGCATTTGCGCATATCCAAGGGCACCGCCAAATCACGCCTGCACTATGCCACGCAATGCCTGCGCAATTTAATGCCGGCAAATTTGAACCTTTTTAGTTCTTAAAGCAACATACATACGGAGGAAGTAATGCGCTGCAATAAATGCCAGGATCAATTATACGAATATTTTGACGGGACATTGACGCCTTCCCGGCGCGAGTCAATCAGGGAACATCTGGCGCAATGTCCGGCTTGTTTTTCAGCTTTTGAACAGGAACGGCTGTTTTCCAACTCAATGACCGTCCGGCTTGAGCAACAGACGCGGGAATTGCGCCTTGCGCCACAAATCCGGGGGAATGTGATAGCGCGATTGCAGGAGCCACGCCGGCGAAACAAGGCATTCGGCCGCCTGCCCCAGGAAATTCTGAAAATTGCGGCGCTGATTGCCATCCTGCTGGCCGGTTTTTATGGTGGAAATATTTGGCGGCAGAAAATAGTAACCGATATCAGGTCAAAATCAGAAAAGGAGACTGACTGGCACTACATCCTCGTTTCTTCGCGCACCTGTTATTTTTTGAACCAGCCGGAATTACAACTTAGGCAAGGAGGAGAAAAAAAACCGTGAAAATTAACAAGGCTTTAATATTGATTTGGCTTCTGCCGTTTATCCTGGTTGCGTGCAATCGCGGGATGAAGCAACCGGACGGCAATGTAACGGCGAACTATCTTGACAACGGCGGTTTTGAAAATCTTGACGGCAAGGGGCCCCCAACACACTGGTACCGCGCCTGGATGCCGGATCTGGCGACCAATTTGACAATGGAAACAGACAAGAGCTGTGCCCATACCGGAACAAACAGCGCAAAGATATCCTGCGCCGGCCTTAAGGAACTGGTCTGCAACAACTGGGCTCAAGAGATTAATGATTTTCCGAAAGGCGCACGATTGCACCTTACCGGCTGGATTAAAACACATGATGTCCAAAAAGATGACGTAGTAATTTGCATTCAATGTTGGGATAAAGACAACCAAATGATCGGTTTCGGCACAACACAGAGAAATTATGCTTTTGAAGGAACCAGGGACTGGACACAAGTTCATGTTGACGTCTTTGTGCCCAAGGAGACCAAAACTATCTGCGTCCGTCTTTCTTTATCGGGCAAAGGGACGGTCTGGTTTGACGATATTTCCTTGTCGCCGGAAAAGCCGTCAGAATCTTCACCTTAATTAAAAGTCTAGGAATTTTTCCCGAGGCTGATCCGCCTTCAGAGGACAATGTTGTAGCCGGGGGCGCCGACCCTGGACCGGCTTCAACGAATCCGGCTACAGCCCGCCCTGAGCAAGACCGAAGATTTTTCTGTTACCAAAGGCCTGATTTGCCCCCCCCTCCTTGCATTCGCATCCAGTCCCGCCCCTTCATATATTAATCCGATTTTTTTTGAACCTTTTGCCGGTGAAAGACACAAATATACAAAGGCTCTTTATTGAAAAGAACTTTTAAAACAAGAAAGGAAGGCTTATGCAATCAAAAGGCGGTTTAATAGCAATGTCGGCAATATTCGGCGTTCTAATGGCGACGAATGCATTTGGCCAGACCAAGCAGAATTACGACCAGGGTGGCGATTTTACCAGGCCGCATGCCGGCGAAGGAGTCGGGTATATCAAATCCACCGCAGCTAAATCGTCAGATTGGACCTCTCTGACTGACGGCGTGAAGGCGGACCAATACCGCGGCAAGCGCGTCCGCATGTCCGCCTTTGTCAAATCCGAAGACGTGCAGGGCTGGGCTGGTTTATGGATGCGGATAGATGGGCCGAACGCCAAGTGTCTAGGCTTTGACAACATGGGAAAATATCCGATCAAGGGTACATCCAACTGGCAAAAATACGAGGTTGTGTTGGATGTTCCAGAGGATAGTATCAAAATTTGTTACGGTGTTATTTTGTCTGGAGAAGGCCAGGTTTGGATAGGCGATCTGAAATTTGAAACGGTTGGCGAGGATGTGCCGACAACTGAACCGCTATTTCGACGACTGATGCGCCGATTAATTTTAAACTTCTGTGGTTTGGGATTGAAAGGTAGTGGAAAGATCGGCAAACAGGATGTTCACACTCCAGAGGTCAAGGGATCGGATAATCCACCGCGAGGCATCGCCATCATCGTCTCCTCCATCGGCACGGACTACCGCGTGGAGGATTTGGTCCGTTTGCTGGAAAAAGGAAAGTTCTCGCCGCTGATCATTGATTTTGCCTGGATCACTTATCACTGGGAACAAACCAAATTTGAGGAAGTCAACCGTCTGCTGGAAAGCGCCAAAAAGGCAGGCATAACCGTGGCCGTCATGTATCGCCCCCGGTTTCTCTCGGATCCGACGGTACTGACTCAGGTGGATGAAAAAGGAAGAAACGATTTTCAACATGGTTTTGAAATCAATTATTTTGATTCCAAAGCGCGCCAATGGGGAATTGAATGGGGGAATAAAATTTTAACAAAGTGTCCGGGGGTTGATGAAATCATCATTTATAATCCCCGCAATCTTGACAAAAGCCCGCAAACTATTGAGCTTGAAAAAAAGAATCCCCAGGCCCGTGATGACGCCATTTGGCAGTTCATGCGCGAGGCGCGCCGGGCATGGTCGGCGCAAAAGGCGGGCGTGCGCATCGGCGTGACCGCCATGCAGGATGCGGATTTCTGGAAACGCGGTGTTGATTTGATTGACTCGGCCTACCCTTTTTTATGCGTGCGCAATGACGAGAATTTGCAGGATCAATTGGCGTCGTTCTATGTCGTGCGGAAAATTCTCGGGGGAAAAATGCGGGCGGCCCTGGCCAAGGTGACATGGGAAGAAGAACACCTGATTTCCCCCGCCGTATTCGCGCAATTTCACGGACTGGTTCAGTCGCAGAAAATACCGTATGTATTCTGGGAATTTGAAACGCTGGTTGACACCGGCCGATATACGTTGGCCGAGTCAGCTCGGATACTATCGGCCACACCGGACGACCTGAACACGTTTGCGTCAAAGAAAGCAAAACAAAAAACCGGCTGTGAACCAAAGGCCAGGGTGTCAGCGGCGCAACCCGATGATTTATTGGAACACATCGGCCAAATCCCCTATGCCCACCTTTACGAAGATTTTCCCGCCATCAACAGCGCCGATCTGGGTCTTGAAAAATTGGAGGGCAAGGCATCATTGGTTTATTGCAGTAAAGGAAAGAAACGCCTGGCCGGGCAAATTCAGACCATGCTGGAGGTAATGCATCTGATGGCGCGCGATGCGGCCGGCGCTTGCGTCCGGATCCATGGACTGATTGTGGTTGGGAATCGAAACGAGCTTCCCGCGAAAGCGCGCAACGCGCATTGGCTCAATGTGGACCGAGTGCCATGTCTGGTTCAGGAACTCGCCGAGGATGGCCTTCCCCTTCAGAACGATTTAGACCAGTACATGATCTTCGAACTCCTGTTGCACGAAAGCGTGGATATCGGGATCAAAGAGGAGTTTGGGCGGCAAGGGCAAACAGGGACATTGATGAAGGAAGATATCCGTTGGATTGTGGAAGGACTCGCCAATTATTGCGCCAATAAAGCTTGCCGGCAATTCAAACAATATGGCGCCATCCGTTTCGCAGCAACGGACGAATTAAAGAGCCTTCAAAAAGTAACCACACCAACGTTGAATCTCGAAGAAACCGCCACTTGGTTTCCGGCTGGCTACCAGGATCCCGGAGACGCCAATTATGCCTATGCCGCGGCCCATTATGTTTTTGCCCGTCTTGCGTCGAAACATGGCGAGGAATGGATCCGGAAAACTCTCGAAGCGATGAAGGCGGCATGTGTGAAGAAAAATACGCCGGCGGGAAGCACTGAATTTTGTGCGATAGCGGGCAGTTTGATTCACGAGGATGTCCGCGGGCTGGTCCAAAGAGTGGATGTCGGCGAGGTGAAAACATTTATGGAAAGCTTATTGTCGCCACGACCGTGATTGTTCAAATCATTGCCAACAGGCCGCCTGAGCGTGCATAAATAATGCCGCGGCCATTTTTCGCAAATCCATTTTGCAGTCAAACAGGAATAGAATCGGCTTGACGGACGAACGCCGTCTGATATGGTAACACTGCCTTTTGACAGGGCGCGATGGCCGAGTGGTTAGGCACGGGTCTGCAAAACCTGTTACAGCGGTTCAATTCCGCTTCGCGCCTCCAGCATTGATGATGGATATGTACTACGCTTATGTTCTTCGTTCTGAGCAAAACGGACGGCTGTACAAGGGATCGTGTCAGGATATCACCGTGCGTGTTCAGAAACATAATTCAGGGAATGTCAAGAGTACGAAGCCATATAGGCCGTGGAAATTAACGTATTTTGAAGAATTTAAGAGCCGGAGTGAAGCATTTCGGCGGGAACAATACTGGAAGACAGTCCAAGGAGCCAAAGAGTTACGTTTGTTACTTGGTGGTTAGGCACGGGTCTGTCCTCGGAGCCATCCTTGGACCCGGAAGGTCCTCCGGACCTGAGGGTAAGCTCCTCCGGAGCTGAGGCCAAAACCTGTTACAGCGGTTCAATTCCGCTTCGCGCCTCCATCATTATCATCAGGGACGAGCGGGAACGGGCTCATCGGCGTATTTGGACTTGGCGCCCATGACAACGTAATAATCGTTCTGAACCAGCGTCTTAATTACCTCTCCTAAGGTCTGCCGCGTCATCTTTGACTCGGGCATGACGACAATAGTGATATATTTGCTGGCATTTTTTTTGGCAAGCTGTTTGGGAATGTCGGCAACTTCATATTTTTTGCCATCCATGACAATCTTCTGATCCGCCGTAATGGTGGCGCTGACTTCCGCCGTGAATTCCACATCGCCTTTTGTTGTTGTTACAACCGGCTGGGGAGCCGGCGTTGAACATCCGGTTGTCAAAAGCATAACTCCCGCCACCGCCACTGACATGAAAATATATAAGCATTTCATCACTTCCATCCTTTCCATAGACGGTCAATTATAAACCGACCTTTATTTTTATTCTAGCCTGAAAAAAAACAAATCGCAATGAAATAGGTAAAAATATGTTATTCTGTTTTATCGTGTCCGGGCGGCAGCCATTTGTCAAGAATCCTCTGAAGGGTGCCATCGCTTTTCCATTTGGCGAGAATACGGTTGACGGAAGCCAGCAATTCAGGATCGTCCTTGCGCAATCCCCAGGCGATTTCATCCCTGGTAAGCGGCTTGCGGATTACCTCAAGATCGGCTTCATGTTCCGCGGCAAGCCAGATCACGCCGGGACCGTCGTGCAGGAAAACATCAATCCGGCGGTTGACGAGAAAGAAATGGGCGTCGGTGGGCAAAACATAGGTGATGGCGGTGGAGCGGCAATTGCGGTTGGCAAAAACATCGGCGGTGGATCCTTTTTTGACTCCGATCCGGGCGTCACCGTTAAAAATGCTTTCCATTGAATCATATTTTTTCGCGTCCCGGGTGCGCACCAGGGCCATTATGCCGAGTTGAAGGTAAGGATCACTGAAGGCAATGCGCACCTTGCGCGCATCAGTGATCGTCATGCCCGACATAATGATATCTATCCGGCCCTGAAGCAGGGCGTCAATCTGGTCTTCCCAGCTGATTTCCATAAAACGGACAGGGCGGCCGAGCGCCTTGCCGAGTTCCGAAGCCAGATCAACTTCGGCGCCTAAAATTCTGCCGTTTTGCTGGAACATAAGCGGCGGATAATCCGGGCAGACCCCGACCATGAGGTCGCCCGCCGTTGCGCCGGATTTTGCGCCGGTCGTCCGGCAGGCTGTCAGGAAAAATACGACCGAAATCAGACAAAGTCCGTATAGAAAATATTTCATATTCCGAATATTGATTTTCATTTCAAATCCGCTTTCATTCAGGTATTTTCAATTATTGATATAACTGTTTGATTAAATACAATTTTGAGCAATAAAGCAAATATATTTTCCATATTGACCGGTAAAATAACAAAAAAAAATATTCCGGTCATCAATTTCAAATGCATTTCGTAAAAAAAATACCGGCCATGATGTTTTGTCTCGGCCTGGACGCCATGTTCGCGCAAATCATCATGACGCGCGAGTTGATGGTGGCATTCTACGGCAACGAACTGGTCATCGGCATTATTTTTGCCGTCTGGCTGTTGATGGTAAGCATTGGTTCCCTGATAATCAGGCCTTTTTTATCCGGCCTGAGCGCAAATGGTCTTCGTTCCATGTCGGCGGCATTTCTGGCCGCATCGGCGGCCGCCCTGCCTTTGCTCATATTCGCGGCGCGCGCGCTGAGGATATTTTTCGGCACACCGATGGGCGAATATATGGCCATAGGGCAAATGATTGCCGGCGCCTTTCTCGTTCTGGCGCCGATATGTTTGATGGTCGGAATTATGTTCCCGGCCGCCTGCCGGCTGGCGGCTTTTGGAAGTGGAACCGTGGCCGGCGTTTATGCCGCGGAATCGGCCGGGAGCATGATTGCCGGCCTGGTTTTCTCGTTTATGTTTGTTTATCTGTTGCCGCCCATGGGCGCGGCCGCCGCGGCGGCGGTCGGCAGTCTTTGCGGCGCGGCCCTGATTGCACCGCGCGCTTCCGCGCGCAAAATATGCTGGATAACGGCCGCCGGCCTGACGGTCCTTCTGCTGTTTCCCGCACCCATCAAAGCGCTGGAAAAAGAGGCTGTTAATTTGCGCTGGAAATCGTTCGGCGTCCTGCCGCGCGGCGGCGTTCAGTATTTAACCGGCAATCCGCGCCTGATTGATTCAAGGGACAGCCGCTATCAAAACCTTGCGATTATTGAATCGGAAGGACAAAAAAACCTTTACGGCAGCGGGCAGGTAATGCTTGTTTTTCCCGACGAAATTTCTGCCGAACAAAAAATACATTTTATCATGGCGCAGAAACCGGATGCCCGGCGCGTTCTGCTCATCGGCGGCAATCCGGCGAACGATATTCCAGAACTGCTGAAATACCCCCTTGCCGCGCTTACGCACGTGGAGCTGGATGCGTTTATCAACGAGATTCTTTTTGACACGGGCGGCGATGAATACCGCCGGTGTCTTTCCGACCCGCGCCTGAAACAATGCCTGATGGATGGCCCGCGCTTTGTAAAACAGACCAGGGAAAAATTTGACGTTGTGATAGTGGAGGCGCCGGAGCCGACCACAATTGCCCTGAACCGTTTTTATACCGTGGAATTCTATCGTGATATCAACCGCATCCTCACCCCGGGAGGTTTCCTTTACACCGCGGTCAGCGCCTCCGAACAGATGCGGGACGAGGCGGCAAATGTAACCGCCTCAATTTACAGGGCGCTGAAAACGGTTTTCCGGCAAACACTGGTTACCGCCGGACCGCGCAACCAGTTTTTTTCCGGCAAAAATTTTGCGGGCAAAAAAGACGCTCCGCTGACATTTGACGGCAAAACTCTTTATGAACGCTGGAAATCGGCCGGGATTAAAACAAAATATTTCCGGCCTGAATATTTCCTCAATGCCGACGAAATCAGCGCCGACAAAACCGATTTTGCGCTCCGGCGGATTGCGGCGGTCTCCGCGCCGGCAAATTCGGCGTTAAGGCCGATCTCGGCTTTTTACAATCTTTCTCTATGGAGCAGATACAGCGGCTCACGCCTGGAAAATATGCTCAATCTCCTGAAAAGACTGCGGATTGAATTGGTCGGCGGCGCGCTCGCCGCATCCGCCGTTTTACTGCTGATTTTTGTCGTCATCCTGCTGGGACGGAAGAAAGCGCAAGACATCGGCCGGGCGGAGAGGACAATTATTACGGCGGTTATTGCGGCCACCGGGTTCACCGGCATGGCGCTTGAGCTGATCCTTATTTTCATATTTCAAACGCTCCTGGGCTACATTTACGCCAGTATCGGACTGATCATAGCAATGTTTATGCTGGGGCTTGGCCTGGGAGCTTGGTCCATCCGAAAATGTTCAACCGACCGGACGGAAAAGCGCTGGAAGCTTTTACTGGGATTGGATGTTGTTTTACTGCTGACAGCGGTCAGCCTGCCTTTTCTAATGGGACACGAATGGCGCCTCTCCGCAACCTGGCCGATTGCCGGCGCAATTTATCTTCTTACTTTATTGACCGGTTTTGCCGGCGGCGCGCAATTCATACTGGCCGTTGGTTTGATGGATGTTGAAATGAACGATAAAGCTCAGCAACCATCGCCGGCCGGACAAATTCCGCGCCATGTCGCCCTGCTAAACGCGGTTGATCTGGCGGGCGCGGCGCTGGGCGGGATAAGCATCGGCGTCATCTTTCTGCCGTTATTCGGGTTTGGCGGCGCCTGTTATCTGCTGGCGATTCTCAAAGCCGGCACGGCGGCGCTCATCGGCGTCTTGCTATATTTCAATACCCGGCATTTTGAAAAACATTGCGCAACTAATTAAAAACTGGATACAAGGTTTTTTGCCGCGCGTCTGCAATTCGTTTCCCATCTGTTTCCTCAACCTGATTTTCTCATGTGGGAAGGGGGGATTTTGAGAGCCAAGCGGTATTTAGCCACCGTGCGCCGGGCAACCTGTAATCCCTGGGCGCTTAAACGCTCAAATATTTCCTGATCTGAAAGCGGATGCGCGCTGTCTTCCTCCGCCACCATCCCGCCAACGAGGTCCCGTACCGCCTTATTTGAAACAAAACGGCCGTCGTTTGTTTTGAGTCCCGGCATAAAGAAATATTTCATTGCAAATACGCCGCATGGTGTTTTCATGAACTTGTTTGCCACGCAACGGCAAACTGTCGTTTCATGCAAACCGACCTGCCGGGCTACCTCCGCCATTGTCAGCGGTTTCAGGCAAGCGATTCCCGAATCAAAAAATTCCGCCTGGACCTTGACAATTTCCGAAGCAACCCGCCGGAGCGTCCGCTGGCGCTGTTCAATGCTTTTCATCATGAAAAGTCCCGCCTTGACTTTGTCCATAATGTATTTTTTCACCTCTTCCGTGCTTTGACTGTCGGACATCAGCTGTTGATAATACTTGCTGATGCGCAGGCGGGGAATCCATTCGTCGTTGAGAACGACATAATAACCGGCCTCCCCTTTTTCCACAAATATCTCCGGGGAAATATACGGCGCGGTCTCGCTGCCGAACGCAAGTCCCGGCCGCGGATCAAGGGTCGCAATCATTTTTGCCGCCGCCTGGACTTCATCCGCGGTTACATTCAACGTCCTGGCTATTTCGCCATAATTTTTAGCCGCCATGAGGTCAAGATGACCGCTGACAATTTTCATGGCCAGGGAAGAATCATGGCCAAAACGTTGAAGCTGGATCAGCAGGCACTCTTTCAGATCCCGCGCCCCCACCCCGACCGGATCAAAATCACGGATAAGCGCAAGAACGTCGTCCAAACACGCCGGCTCATAGCCGGCGGAGGCGGCCAGCTCCTCTATGCCCTGGATCAAATAACCTTCTTCATTAATACAGCCGATAATCAGTTCGCCGATGCGCCGGTCGCGATCGGACAGTTCGAGAAAGGCCAGCTGTTTCGCCAGATGCTCCTGCAGTGATTCTTCCGGCGCGCGAACTTCAAGCGCGTAATTCCGTTTTTTTTCGCTGTCGGCGTCAAACGGCTCGTATTGTTGCAGAAAATAATCATGCGTTTCCTTATCCAAACGCATCAGGATTTCAAACTCCTCCTTGAAATTGAGCTCTTTCTCGTCCGTATGATTATCGCCATCCGGCTGTGGATCAAGAGAGACGGCCTCGCCGCCTTTTTCTTCAAGCACCGGATTTTGCTGCAATTCCTTCTGAATCAAAGCGCGCAATTCAAGCACGGGCACCTGGAGCAGTTCCAATGACTGCCTCAATTGCGGGGCCAATGTCTGAATCTGACGCTGTTCCTGCGTCAGAGCCAATGTCTGATTGTTCATCACAAAAATTCCTTTATCTTGAATAATAATAATCCAAAGCGCCGGATACAAGCTATTTCAGGCCGCCCTGCGAATATTCTCGCCTTCATTAAAAATAAACTTATACTTGAGCCAGTTTTAAAACTTATCAAGAAACGGTCGCGCGAAAGCGCGCCCCTCCCAATATGGGATTTTTTTGAAAGTGAGGGACGCGATTCCCCCGCCCGCCCACAGCGCCACACGCAGTGTTGCGGGCGGGTGCACAGCATTGCAGGCGGGGCGCGTCAGATTGAGGTTTGAAATTACTTCGCTTGTTATTTATTTTTTTAATCTATGAAAGTCTGTATTCTGGCCAGCGGCAGTTCCGGCAACTGTATTTTTGTCGGCTCGCGTCAGGAGCGCGTTCTCATTGATGCGGGTTTGAGCGCCCGGGAAACCACCCGGCGCCTTGAACAAATTAACGTTCCGGTTTCCATAATTTCGGCCGTCTGCCTGACCCACGAGCATTCCGACCATGTCGCCGGACTGGCCGCGCTTCATCAGCGGCACGGCATCAGGCTTTTTGCCAACTCCGGCACGATTGAAGCAGTCCGCCGTAATGTTAAACTGCATCATTTGCAATGGCAGACCTTCTCCACCGGCGAGCCATTTCAGATCGGCGATCTGACTTTTGACCCGTTTCCCGTATCCCATGACGCTTACGAGCCGGTTGGTTTCATTGTAACCTGCGGGAACACGCGACTGGGAATTGTAACCGATATCGGCGCATCCACCCATCTTGTCAGGGAACATCTGCGGCACTGCCAGGCGCTGATCGTTGAGTCAAACCATGATGAATATCTCCTGTCGGGCGCCAAGCGGCCCTGGGTGCTTAAACAGCGGATTGCCGGCCGGCAGGGGCATCTCTCAAACGCTCATGCGGCTCAAATGGTGGCGGAAATAGCCACGCCGGCCCTCAGACAAGTGTTTTTATGCCATATCAGCCAGGAATGCAACCGGCCGGAACTGGCGCTGAAAGAAGTTAAAAGTTACCTTGCCAGGCACGGACTCAAGGACATCCAGGTCAAATTAACTTTTGCGGATCAAATCAGCGAAATCTGGACTGATGAACAAATTTAATCCACCAAAAAAAATATGAAACAAAATCTGGACTAAATTTCATATTATGATAGATTGCTCCGTATTGATTGAACAAAAGCGAGGCAAATGACGAAAAGATTTGAAAAGAAAGTGGCTTTGATCACCGGCTCGGCGCGCGGCATTGGACGGGCCATCGCCGAAAAAATGGCGGACGAAGGCGCCGAGGTTGCGTTATGCGATTTGAAACGCGAGTGGCTGGAAGAAAGCCTTACAGCCTGCGCTTCAAAAGGATGCAAAGCGGCCGCTTATGCGGTTGATGTGAGCATGCTGGCTGATGTCCAGAAAACCGTGGATGCGGTCATGAATGATTTCGGCCGGATTGATATCCTGGTCAATAACGCTGGCATAACCCGCGACGGATTTCTTTTGAGGATGTCCGAGCAGGACTGGGACGCGGTTTTGAACGTCAATCTGAAGGGGACTTTCCTTTTCACCAAAACTGTCTCAAGAATCATGCTTAAACAGCGTTCCGGATCAATTGTCAATTTAGCCTCAATTATCGGCTTGATTGGAAACGCCGGACAGTGTAATTATGCAGCTTCAAAAGCGGGTGTAATAGCCCTGACGAAGTCAACCGCAAAGGAACTGGCCTCGCGGAATATTCGCGCAAATGCTGTCGCGCCCGGATTTATCACGACAAAAATGACCGAGAGTCTGCCGGAAGATATCCGGGGAAAAATGTTGGCGGCCATTCCATTGGAGCGTTTTGGCGCGCCTGCTGATGTTGCCGACGCGGTATTGTTTCTCGCCAGCGACATGGCGGCATATATTACAGGCCAAGTCATAAATGTCAGCGGTGGAATGGTTATGTAGTATCATGCTGCGGACATCCGCCAGTGGCGGACGGCCGCAGCGGAAAAAAAACAGGAGGAAAAAATGGCGCTTGAAGATAAAGTCCGTGACATAATTGTTGAACAACTCGGGGTGAATGCCGAACAGGTTACCCCGGAAGCCTCGTTTATTGAGGATTTGGGAGCCGACTCGTTGGATACCGTCGAGCTGGTTATGGCGTTTGAAGAGGAATTCGGCGCTGAAATCCCCGATGAAGAAGCCGAAAAGCTGACGACCGTCGGCGCGGTAATCACTTATCTCAAAGAAAAAGGCTTCGGCGGCTAATTTCAGTAAAAAAAGGCCGGGGACTTACGACAGTTTCCCGGCCTTTTTACAATAGACGCAGGCATTCAGATTGAGTGATAACATAAATAAACTTATAAAATGCGAAAAGTTGTCATTACCGGCCTAGGCGTAGTCAGCCCGTTCGGCTGTGATCTGGCGCAATTCTGGCAAAAAAACATTGCCGGCGAAAGCGCCATCCATCGGGTCAGCCAGTTTGATGTTTCGGCATATCCATCCCAAATTGCCGGCGAAATACGGGATTTCAACGCTGATTTATTCTTAAGCAAGAAGGAACAACGCCGGACCGACTTATATTGCCAATATGCCATGGCCGCCGCCAAGCTGGCTTTGAAAGACTCCGCGCTGGATTTCAGCAAAATATCAGACCCGTACCGAGCGGGCGTGGTTGTCGGCTCGGGCATCGGCGGATTGCAGACCCTTCAGACCCAATACAAAATTCTCATCGAAAAAGGGGCGGGCCGCTGCAGTCCTTTCATGATACCGGAAATGATCAGCAACATGGCGGCGGGTTTAATCGCGATTGATTTCAAGATCAAGGGGCCGAATTACGCCGTTGTGAGCGCCTGCGCCACCGGAACCCATGCCATCGGCGACGCCCTGCGCATTATTCAGCGCGGCGACACCGATATTATGGTCGCCGGCGGTTCTGACGCCGGTGTTTGCATTCTTGGCTTTGCCGGTTTTTGCGCCTTGCGCGCGCTCAGCACCCGCAACGATGAACCGGAAAAGGCCAGCCGCCCTTTTGACGCCGGACGCGATGGTTTTGTCATGGGTGACGGGGCTGGTATTTTAATTCTTGAGGAATACGAACACGCCCGCAAAAGGGGCGCCAATATTTATTGTGAATTATCCGGCTATGGCGCCACCTGTGACGCTTTTCACGAGACGGCTCCGGCCGAAGACGGCAGCGGGGCCGCCAAGGCCATGACGCTGGCGCTCGAAGATTCGCGCGAAAGCGCCGATTCCGTCGAATATATCAATGCCCATGGAACGAGCACCAGTCTCAATGATAAATGTGAAACATTGGCGATAAAAATGGCGCTTGGCGAACATGCCCGCAAAGTAATGGTCAGCTCAACCAAATCAATGATCGGGCACTTGCTGGGAGCGGCCGGCGCTGTTGAAGCCGCTGTTTGCGCCCTGGCCATCAAACACGGCGCCATTCCGCCGACCATCAATTACACCACCCCCGACCCGGACTGCGATCTGGACTATGTGCCCAACACCGCCAGGGAAAAGAAAATCAGATTGGCGATGAGCAATTCGCTCGGTTTTGGCGGCCATAACGCCACGCTTGCTTTCCGGGCAGTCTGATTGAAGGAGTCAGAAATCAGTAGCCAGTAGTCAGAATAAAACAGACTTCATTCTGACCTCTAACCCCTGACTGCTGGCTTCTGTTTTAATGATGTTCCCAAGAACCATCAAAATATTCCGCAGTGTCTGTTTAACCGCCGCCCTGCTTTGTCTGTTTATCTGGCTTTCATCAGCGATAACGCTCGGCATTGCCGACCTTGCGCAATATGCCGGCGGAACCATCGGGACCTATCTGATAGACAAAGGCGCGGCGCGAATAATGCGCCGTGTCCTCCTCGTTGGCGCCGTCATCATTCTTGTTCTGAGCCTTAAAAAATTCGGCTGGCAGGGCTGGAAAGATTGCGGCTGGACCCAGCCTGAGACAGGAGTACCGCGCCGCTGGGTTCAGTTTTTACAGGGCATTTTCCTCGGCGCTATAACAATCGGAAGCATAGCGGCGTTGAGCATCATCGTGGGGCCGCATAAATTGATAGCGCCTGCAGAAAACGGACTGCAACTGACCGGACTTATCCTGGCCTTTTCCGTTTCCGGCCTCCTGGTTGCGCTCATCGAAGAGACGATCTGTCGTGGCATTCTGTTTCGCGTCTTTGCCCGCGCCTGGAACGCCTGGATAGCCGCCCTGGTTATCAGCATTATTTTTGCCAGCGCGCATTTTGCGGGACCGAGCAATGCCGCGTTTCAGGGGAATTCTTTTTTCGCGGTCACGCTTAACTTGACAGTCGCAACTTTAAAAAGTTTCCTTCCGCCATTTCATGCTCTTATCCAATTCATCAACCTGACCCTGCTCGGCATAGTCCTTTGCGCATTCGTCATGCGGACGAAAACGATATGGATGAGCGTCGGCGCGCATGCCGCATGGGTTTTGATAATAAAACTACATTCCGACTTCACCATCTTACCCCCCACGGCCCCCTCCTCCATCTGGCTGGGAAAAGAAAATAATTTCACCGATTCGCTCGCGGCCGTCCTGGCCTTTATCGCCCTTATATTATTGACGTTCTGGAAGAATATAAAAACAGGCTTACCCATAAGAGTTCGCGGACAGCTCTGGAATATTTACCACGCCCATGGCGTGGTTTACCACGCTCCAGGCGTGGTTATGCCTTCAGCAACCGATAAATTGGACAATTTTATTAAAACCGGCGAGGATTTATTCTCCACAGGCAATGTTCTTAAAACTTATCCGGGGTGCCGCGTTATCAGCAAAGACGGCCTGGTGTTCAAAAAATACCATCCCAAAAATTTTATCAACAGCCTGAGATTCGCCTTCCGTCAGCCGCGAAGCCGGCGCGTATTTCGCCTGGCAGGCGCCCTGATTGCCCGGGGACTGCCCACTCCTCCCATATTGGCCTGGTCAGCCGAGCGCTGTTGCGGATTATTGCGGTCGGAAGCCATGATTGTCAGCGAGGTAAGGGACGCCGAGCCGCTGACAAACTGGCTGGAAAGAAAGACCGATGATCCCGCTATCCGTTTAAAAGTGATGGAAGCCTATGGAAGTCTTATGGCGTCATTTCATAAAAATTGTTATTCAAACCGCGATTTGAAACATGAAAACGTCATGTGCTCAAAGGAGAATCCCTGGCTCCTCCAGGTCGTGGACCTGGATGGAGTTCGCAAGCATTGGTTTGTCACCCGCCGCCGGTCCGGAAAGGATTTAAGGCGGGTCGGCAAGTCATTGGCCGCGCTCGGCTGGACCGGCAAATCCGAAATCATGGCCTTTTTTACGGCTTATAACAAAGACGTTCCGCCGCGTTTGCATCGGCATTCATTCCCGGATTGATCAATGGATGATTGCTCCGCTTTACGCGACCTAATTCATGAGTAATATCTTTTTCAACAATTGCCCCGTGTAAGATTTTTCACAATTTGCCAGCTCCTCCGGCGTTCCGACCGCAACAACTTCCCCGCCGGCATCGCCGCCCTCGGGACCAAGATCAATGATATGATCGGCGGTTTTCATTACTTCCAGATTATGCTCGATGACCACAATGGTGTTGCCTGCGTCGCGTAATTTTTCAAGCACGTTCAGAAGTTTCTGAATGTCGGCGAAATGCAGGCCGGTGGTGGGTTCATCCAGCAGATAAAGCGTGCGGCCGGTGGCTTTCTTGCTGAGTTCCGCGGAAAGTTTCAGGCGCTGGGCTTCTCCGCCCGAAAGAGTCGTCGCGGGTTGTCCCAATTGCACGTAGCCCAGCCCAACTTCCGACAAAGTCTGGAATTTCTGGCGCAAGGCGGGAATACGGCCGAAGAAATCAAAAGCCTCATCAATGGTCAGGTTAAGCACTTCGGCAATGTTTTTTCCGTTATAACGAATTTCCAGCGTTTCGCTGTTATAGCGGTGGCCGCCGCATTGCTCGCAGGTAACATACACGTCCGGCAGAAAATGCATTTCAATCTGCAATATGCCGTCCCCCCGGCAACTTTCACAGCGGCCGCCCTTGACATTGAAGCTGTATCTTCCTTTCCCATATCCCCTGACTTTTGAGGCCGGCAATTCCGCAAACAACTGGCGAATCAAGTCAAACGCC
>Ga0074199_1000858_pt1 | contig 36112 bp, 47 predicted proteins | sample EPASupsiteSAE347_FD_64528 | JGI IMG/M metagenome (GOLD analysis project Ga0074199, IMG submission 64528) | Bioremediated contaminated groundwater from EPA Superfund site, New Mexico - Sample SAE3-47 | ecosystem: Environmental > Aquatic > Deep subsurface > Groundwater > Contaminated ... | reverse complement strand
CTACCAGATCCACCCTCATCAGCTAATTCGAGCTCTCCGTTCCGTCCTCCCGCAATCTGAAAACTCGCACGATGGTCCCATATAATCAGAAATATTCTGTCCATCTAAATTGAAATCCAACACGCACGAACCCTCGCCGCATGAAGGAGGTTGTCGGAAGCTACAAGTCGGTTCAGCGTTTTGCCGAGCGATACGGGGTCCTCGAGGAGATCATAAAAGAGCCCTTGAGCGACAACGCAAGCTCCATAGGTGGAAAGCGCACCGTAACGGTAAGAGAGCGCCCCGGCATCTCGCCCCTGGTCTTTACGGACCTTCTCCTGGAGCATTCCGTTTTCATGCGCCTATCCGATATCTCAGCCCTTATGTGGTCGACCACATAAGGGCTGTTATGTGGCGCTCGTGGTTATGTGGTGTAAGCGGGTTTCATCTGCTCCCCCATTATTCTGGTGTAGAATCTAGGCCACATAAGTTGGTTACCGTTATAGTCGAGTCCGATTTCAAACTTAACCCCATACAAGGAGGACTCGACTATGTTCCAAACACTGTATGAGCATCCACATGCCCTCAAACATCACCTCACTGCTCCGCTCCTGCATGAGCGGTCACGCTTTCTCACGCATTACGCCGAGCTGGGCGCAGCACGAGCTACGCTTCGGCGAATCGCCTGTTATCAGTTGGCCATCATCGATTACCTCAAACTGTCCGAGATGAGAGCAATCACCTGTACCGAAATTGAAGCGGCAGCTGAACGGTGGGCATATTATCAGGCAAGCGTGCGCGGGAAAGACGGGTTCTTGACATATCCCAAACGCCTTTTCATGACCCACTGCACTCATTGGCTTGATTTTCTTGGTTTCCTCGAAACGCCAGTTGCACCTCCACACCCTCTTGCACGGTTCATCAGCGAATACCTTGACTTCATGCGTGAGGAGCGAGGCCTGTCTTCAACCACAATTCACAATTGCCGTGGTGTTCTTGAAGTCTACCTCAGACAAATATGTGGTCAGGAACTCTCGCTATCCGATCTGACCATAACACACATCGATGATGTTTTGCTTCACCGCCTGAATCAGACGGAGTATTCGCGAAGGACCATCAAGAGGTATGCCTCATATCTGCGAAACTTCTTTCGCTATGCCGAGCAGCGCGGCTGGTGCCGCTGCGGATTAGCCGATGCAATCAAGGCCCCGCGTGTATATGTACATGAAACACTGCCCTATAGCCCAACATGGGAAGATGTTCAGCGATTGATCGCAACCACAAACGGCTCTTGTCCCAGGGACATCCGCGACCGAGCAATCCTTCTGTTATTGGCCGTTTACGGTTTACGCGCCGGAGAGGTTCGCAAGCTGCAGTTCGATGACATCGACTGGGAGCATGAACTGCTCCAGATCAGGCGTGTTAAACGGGGATCGGTACAGCAGTTGCCACTCTCTCATACGGTGGGAGAGGCAGTCCTGCAATACCTGAGGGAAGTTCGCCCCCGCTCAGTATTCCGAGAAGTCTTCCTCTCCATGCGTGCTCCTATCCGCCCGCTCACGAGTCAAGGTATCGCTTGGATTGTCACCAGTCGCTGGCAACCGCTTGACGTTACCCTCGCACACTATGGGCCACATTCACTACGCCACGCTTGTGCCACACGGCTGATTAACCAGGGTGTTTCCCTCAAAGAGATCGGCGATCAACTCGGCCATCGGAATCTGAATACAACACGAATTTACGCCAAAGTCGATCTTACCCATTTGCGTGAAGTAGCTGATCTCGATCTAGGAGGCCTGTTATGCGATTAGACACAGTGATAACGAATTATATCGCCTACCGCAGAGCGCTCGGAGAACGCTTTATAACCGAAGCAAACCGGCTCAAATCATTCTGCCACGCCATTGGCGGTGAAACCGAGCTCTCCGATATCCTGCCCGAGCAGGTCAACTCCTTCATCCGTGGCACAGGCCCGATCACGCTTACCTGGCACGCTAAATATGACGCATTGGCCGGCTTATACCATTATGCCCTCAGCCGTGGACTAGCCACAGCATCTCCGTTGCCGACCATCAAGCCGCCACGCGTGACATCTTTTGTGCCCTACATCTACACCCACGAAGAACTGCGTCGCTTGCTGGCTGCCGCTTTGACCTACCAGACCAGGCGCAGATTCATTGACCCGTACATGGTGCAAACTCTGCTACTGTTGGTATACGGCGCTGCTCTGCGTATCAGCGAGGCCCTATCTCTGAGGTTGGCTGACGTCGATCTGAAACAAGCTGTGCTTACCATCCGCGATTCTAAATTCTTCACCTCACGCCTGGTCCCGATTGGCTCATTGCTGAACGAGAGGCTTCAGCAGTATGCTGCGCTCCGACACCAAACCGGTGCAGCACAAACCGATGATGCCCCTTTCTTTGTCAAAAACAATGGCCAGGGAGTGACGACGGACAACGTTGAGCATGTATTTCCCCTCATCCGACGAAAGGCTGGCATCAGCCGCACGGATGGTGGCCGTCTTCAACCGCGTGTGCACGACCTGAGGCACACTTTTGCTGTCCATCGGCTCACCTCGTGGTATAGGGAAGGCAAAGATGTGCAGAAGCTTCTACCGCACTTATCGGTCTTCCTGGGCCACAGACATTTGGCCTACACTTCCGTTTACCTAACGATGACACCGGAGCTGCTAACCCAGGCATCAAAGCGCTTTGAGCAGTACGCGCTGAAGGGAGGCGACCTATGACTTCCCAGACAGCACTTGCTCCCTGGGTGCGCCGATTCCTCATGGAGCATCTGGTCGCGGACCGCAATCTTTCGCGCAACACGCAACACAGTTACCGAGATACACTGCGCCTGATCCTACCTTTTATCGCCCAACAGGCCCAAAAGCCTATTGATAAACTTGTCGTCACCGACCTTAGCGCCGAGCGCATTCGTCAGTTTCTATTGAACCTGGAGCAACAACGCCGTTGTGGCATCGCAACCAGGAATCAGCGACTGGCGGCCGTTCATTCTCTGGCGCACTTCATAGGCATGCAAAGCCCCGAGCATCTCGAATGGTGTGGGCAGGTTCGCGCCATTCCTTTTAAGAAAGCAACCAGCCCAGCCATTACTTATTTGGAAAAAACAGAAATGGATGCTCTATTGGCGGCTCCTGACTGTACTACAGCTCAGGGATGCCGTGATCATGCGCTGCTGTTGTTCCTCTACAACACTGGGGCACGTGCTGACGAAGCAGCCCAGTTGACGATTGCCGATCTTGCCTTTGCCAATGCACCACAGAGAGACCATTCATGGGTATTGATCCGCGGCAAAGGGAACAAGCTCCGTCGCTGTCCGATATGGTCGCAAACTGTCAAAGAGTTGATGCCTCTGGTGCAGGGACGTAATCAAAGTGAACACGTCTTTCTAAACCGTTGTGGACAGCCGATCACCCGCTTTGGAATCCACACAATGGTGGAGCGCTACGCCAAGAGGGTCTGTGCACAGATCCCAGCCCTGAAGACAAAAAGGGTCAGCCCCCACACGGTTCGACACACTACCGCAACACATTTGCTGCGAGCAGGCGTCGACATCAATACAATCCGTGCATGGCTTGGACACGTCTCCATCAATACCACCAACATCTATGCCGAGGTAGACCTCGAAATGAAAGCGAAAGCACTGTCGCACTGCGAGGTACAGGAGAACACTACCTTACCTACGCCAACAAAACGATGGCGGGATGATGAAGAGTTGATGAGTTTCCTACACTCCTTGTGAGCATGTTGGTTATGTGGCGTTCATCTATCTCAGATCCAGACATGGATGGATATCACTCGATGAATGCCACATAACCATAAACGCCACATAACAGCCCATCTTCCGCCCTACACGGAGCATGTGGTATCGGTCGAGATGGGAGCGGAGCAGCATGATGCCTACACCGAATTTGAGAGCCTCCTTCGAAGTGCCGTGCTCCAGGCTCTTGCCTGCGGGGACCGCTCGCTTCTTGGCGCCATGCTTCAATCCCTTCTTGCCTATCCGGATGGAGCCAGAAGGGGCGAGGTCATCTCCCCTCCTCACCGCCGGCGCTTGGACGGAAGCCCCGAGATCGTGGCCATTGCTCCGAAGCTCGATATAGCGCTTCTTCCCAAGGAAGAAAAGCTCCTTGAGATCTTAACTGAGCAAATCGCGCGGGGAAGAAAGGTTTTGCTCTATCTCGAGCACACGGGAACGAGGGACCTCATCCCGGATCTTGTCGAGCGAATCGGAAAGAGTGGGCTCTCCGCCCTGGTGCTCCGCCAGAACACCACTTCGGCCGAAAACCGCGAGACTTGGGTTAAGAAAAAGCTTTCAGAAGGAGACTATTCCATCCTTATCGTCAATCCTCGCCTCGTTGAAACAGGTCTCGACCTCATCGAATTTCCTACGATCATCTTCTTTCAGTGCGGGTACTCGACCTTCACTCTCCGCCAGGCAAGCCGCAGATCCTGGAGAATCGGCCAGATGCACCCTGTTGAAATCTACTATCTCTCCTACTCCAAAACCATGCAGGAGACGGCGCTGAGCCTCATGGGAACGAAGATGCAGGTGGCTCTCATGGTCGAGGGCGATCTCTCGGACAAAGGGCTTGCCGCGCTGGCCGAAGGGGATTCCTCCATGCTCGTCCATCTCGCGAAAAGTCTCATCGGAGAGGAGGAGGTGCAACCGGTCTCCGATGCCTGGACGGATCTTACGAGGCTTGGCCTTGCCGCGGAAGGCCGCTTGGACACACGGGAGAGCGAAAAGGAGACGCTCACCATCGAAAGAAGGGAACATAAAGCAACCGTAACTTTCGAGCGGATTGTGCGCGGCAAGGTCTACGTTCGCAAGGGCTATGCGGTGGGCTACGTCGATGGCAACAAGTTTGTTTTTAGAGATGGTAAGGTCATGTACAAAGAGCGGGTAGTCGCCGGCAGCTACGACCGAAACGGAAAGGGAGCCATCAATGGAAAACCTTTCCAGCTCATATCGACCGGCAGCGGCCGCGAGTACATGCTCGTCGAGCTGAGAGCGACGGCGTGATGCCCGCTCGGCAAGCGCTTGTGTGCAACGAGCTCATTCGCTTGTCAGACGGCTTCAAAGGTGTTTGAGAATTCGATCGTATTCGGCATGGGAGCCGATCCAGAACCAGATCATGGTCTCATCTCGTTTCATGCCAAGTGCTCTCCAGCCGATTCCCACCCGAACCGAAAAGACCGGATTTCTTCTGCTGACTTGTTTGAAATCGATGCTGGGATGATTCGGATCTTTCTTCCAGAGCTTGTAGCTTTTTCTTGCAATCTTTTGAATTCGTCCGGGCAATTGCTTGAAGCAGCGTACGAAGTCGCTTGTAAGATGCGATTTCACAGCTCGTCAAATCCCTTTTGGACGGTTTTGCCGGCTTCGAATTCTTGAAGAGCCTTATTGGCGAGCTTTTCAAGAAAATCCTCCGAACCGGCAAGCGTTTCATCCCATTTGAGCTCCCCTTCGATCTCCTCGAGCAAACCTTGAGCGATTTGATCCTGGAGGTTTTGGGGCAACTGGGATGCCCTGTCAAAAGCCTTTCTAAGCAAAGAAGTCATAGTACTCTCCTGGCTGTATGCGGAAAACGGTACGGCCGGGCCTCCCCACCGTGCCTTCGGTAATTTTCCTTAATTGTAGTGCAACCTCGATATGGAAACAACAAGAAGGTAGCCTCGAGTACCGCCTTCCATGGCGATACGTACCGGCAAGCACCGCCATCATCACCGATGTCGGCCGACACCACCAGGATCAATGATACTACCAGATTACCACAACTACAACTTGCTTGCGAAAACTCGGAAAGGAGCAACGCATGATCACGAGAAGCACGAAAACGGTTATGGCAACAGGCCCCCGACAATACACCGAAGAGGAGCTTGACGCACGGCGCCGCAAGATCCCCGTCAACATCATGAGCTGCCGGGAGCTGGAGAATGAGCTGGATAAGGAAAAGAAGCGTCTCAAAGGCAAAATCGACGCTCTCAACTCCGAAATCCAGGAGCTCACCTCGCAGATCATGGACGGATACGAAGTGTGCGAGCAGGAATGTTTTGTGGAGAAGGACTATCTCTCCAGGTCCAAACGATGGAGATCCTGTGAGAGCGGTACTGTAATCAAGGAGGCTCCCTTCCGGGACGGTGATGACCAGGTCGGAACCGACGAACAAGAGCTGCGCCCTGTTCCGGTGGATTCCATAAAGGGCGGGAGCCTATGATGATCGCTCATTCTTCCTGATGCCGCGCTGTATCTTAACCTCGTCACGGATTTGCCTGCCTTTTTGAAGCTACCCGGTTTCGCCAGCCACCACTGCACCAAATAAGGGGACCTCCATGCGTAACTTTAGCGGTTTCCAGCGGACTGTATGTGATTGCGAGCTATGCGTCGCCAATTGCCAGTTCATTCCAGGCTACCTTTTGCCAGATGACCTCATCAGTATAGGGCTTTTTATCGGCTATACCGACTTATCACCCTTCATTGAGCAGAACTTCCTCGCATCGCCCGGCGCACTGGTATCCAAAGCAGGTCAGCTCCTCAGAATCAGAACCATCGTTCCCGCCAGGGAAGAGCAAGGTTGGTGCAAGTTCTTCGATGGGAAGCTCTGTAAAATCCATCCTGTCGCCCCCTTCGGATGCGCCTTTTTTGACAGCCACCAGGAACTCCGCCACAGTGAAAGAATCTCGGCCCTCGGCCTGATGTTCGTTGCCGCGCAATGGCAAGACGAAGCTCATTCCCTCTACTGCCGAATCTGGCATCACCTGTACCGCGCGGGCCTCACGGCTCCATCCCCGGAGGAATGCAGAGAGTGGATGGCAAAAAGCCGTTCAACAACCTGTGCCTCAATGAGTTGAATTTGCAGTCTGTCGGGGGTGAATTCCACTCTTCAAACCCAATCACAGCAAAAAAGGAGTACATGATGATCCAGAGCTACTTGAAAGCCGGGTATCCGGCAATCCTTCTGCTTACCCAGGAGCCGCATCGCGCGGAGATCGTTCTCCCTTGTGATGGCTGGTCATTTCTTTCCTGGGATTGCCTGCGCGGATTCCGCCAGGCTGGAAAGCCCCAGAGCGTTGACGAGATCCGCGACCCGGTCGAGGCGGTCAATCGGCTCGGCGAGATGCAGGATACCGTTCTGCTCGCACACAATCTGCACCTTTTCATCGACATTCCGGAAGTCATCCAGGCTATCGAAAACGGTATCTCCAGGTGGAAGTCGACCGGCTGCTGCCTGGTCATGCTTTCTCCCATGATTCATCTTCGGCCGGAAATAGAGAAAATCTTCCACATGATCGAGATGCCGCTACCGACTGAGCAGGAGCTTTTGATCATGCAGCAGGAGCTTGCAAAAGGCGCAAGCCTGCAAAGCGAGCGTGGAGACCAGGTTGAGATACTTTCAGACTTGAGCACGGCGCAAGCCGCAAAGGGTCTCACGGAGTTTGAAGCGGAGACCGCCTTTGCTCTCTCTTTGGTGAAAAAGGGCAAGTTCAGCCAAAGGGTGATCACGGAGGTTAAGGCTCAGATGATTCAGAAATCCGGGCTCATGGAATTTTGGGAGCCCGCGGACATCAAGGATGTTGGGGGACTCTCGAACCTCAAGACCTACATCGCCAATCGCGCCAAGGCTTTTCAGCCCGGTAACGACCATCTGCCCCGTCCCAAGGGCATCCTGCTTTGCGGTGTTCCGGGGACCGGAAAGAGCCTCAGTTGCAAAGCCACGGCCTCAATCCTTGGCTGGCCGCTCATTCGGCTCGACATAAGCTCCCTCAAGAACTCCCTCGTTGGTGAGTCGGAACGCAGAGTACGCGAGGCTACCCGGGTAATTGACGCCTTCGGCCATTGTGTTCTGTGGCTGGAAGAGCTCGACAAGGTGTTTTCCGGTGTGCAGTCGAGCGGTCAGACGGATAGCGGAACGAGTGCCTCGATGTTTTCGCACATGTTGACGTGGATGGCCGAGACAAAATCGAATGTGGTCCTCATGGGAACGGCGAACAACGTTTCCAGCCTGCCTCCCGAATTTCTGCGCGCCGGAAGGTTCAGCGCTCTTTTCTTCGTCGATTTGCCAACGCTTTCCGAGCGCAAAGAGATCATTCGCATTATGAATGCCAGGTACGGATCTCACATCCCCGAAGAATATGCTTTGAGGCTCGAAGGCTTCAGCGGAGCCGAGATCGAAGAAATTGCCAGGGACAGTCTCTTCGACGGCCTTGAAGCCGCGATGAGCGCAGTCGTGCCGCTCTCCCGAACGATGAGGGATCAGATTAGCTCGCTACGTGAATGGGCAAAGACCAGAGCCAGGATTGCCAACAGTCCCGAGCCCGAAGCAATGGAGCTCAGGAAAATCAGGACGGCATAAAGTCCGCATGATTCCACCTGTTCACGCTTGCGCTTCAAGGTGTTCGTCGATTTCCTCGAACTGGTTGATTTTGACGGAGCCATCAGGAAAACGCACCGTGATTTCCAGGTCTCCCCCCATGGCTTTCACAAAGTTGCGCAAAGTCGAGATATACATATCGGTGCGGCGCTCGAGCTTGGATACCGCGGCTTGCTTGATCCTGAGCGACACCGCGATCTGCTCCTGTGAGAGCTTGCGTGCCTGGCGAAGCTCGGCAAGAGGCATCTCTTCCATCATGACACGAGCTTTAGCCTCTGCCCGAGCTTGCGCCTCCGGCGACATCTTGTCCCGAAGATTGCGAAATGATTTGGCCATCGTGTGTATCCTTTCCCGTTTCAGCCGAGATCACCTGATATCTCATCGAGATGCTCATCGTAGAGTCTGTCCGCGATAGGCACGAAGCGCTCATACCAGTCATCATCCCCCGTCTTGTCGCCTCCAATGAGCAATATCGCCACCCTGCGAGGATCAAACGCGTACAAAACCCTGTAGGGCCTTCCGGCATGCTGAATGCGCAGCTCCCGCATATGAGTGTGTTTTGATCCGCCAATCCCCGAGCTGTACGGGAATGGAAGGCTCGGCCCCTTCTGCTCCAACAGCCATACTGCCGCATCGACATCGACCTGTTCGGCCTCGGTCAGAGCATTCCACCAATCCTCAAACTCATCCGTGTATTCAACATCCCATGCCATGGATGGAATATAACCTATGAGGAATATGTTTCAAGCTGAATTGGGACTTCTTCGATTCTGAATCTTCTCCGAGGGGAAGGCTTTCTCGATGCGGTTCCATTGGATCATTGTCTGTCGAAGGGAGTGTCTTTCGTTTTTGTGAGCAGAGGCCGATGCGCCTACCACCATCGAAGCGAGAGCCCCCTTCTTGATGCATCGACTACCCATTACAACAAAGAAGGGAAGGTCAGACCATGGGTATGATTTGCAAAGGCATGGACTTCAAAAGCGAGGAGCGGGCCATCCGCAACCAGGTCTCCCAAGGAAAGCGGTGCTCCGATTGCCTCAAGCTCTTTAACAGCGGAGAAAGGAAACGCTTCAAGGCAGGATCGAGCTCCGTGATCTGCCAGAGGTGCTGGGCGCGTGAGAGCTTTACATCGGGCATCCTGGGAAAGGAGGAAGCCAGTGAGTCACATCGCTAAAATCGAGCTCCAGATCAAGGATCTCGATACCCTAAGAGCTGCGTGCGAGCAGATGAGCCTTCAATTCATGCCGGATCAAAGGTTTTACAAGTGGTACGGCCGCGCTGTCGCAGACTACCCCATCCCTGAAGGCTTTAGCGCTGCCGACATGGGAAAATGCGACCATGCGATCCGTGTTCCCGGCGCAAGCTACGAAATTGGAGTCGTTCACCGGAACGGGAATTACCTGCTTCTCTGGGATTTCTACAGTGAGGGCGGCCTTGAGCGGGTCCTCGGCAAAGGAGCAGGCAGGCTCAAGCAGGCCTACTCGGTAGAGCGTGTCCGCCGCGAGGCCAAGCTCAAGGGCTACCACGTCCAGGAGCGAAAAACCGAGCAGGGAATCCGCATGGTCCTCACGAAATAAAGAACGAAGGAGGTGATCACAGTGCCACAGATCGATGCTCAAGAGCCCCGAGAGCCCCAAACCAACCTCGTACCGATCAGAACCGCCTATTTTAACCAGGACTTCTGGAAAAGGTGGGATCAGATGACGGACCGGGAAAAAGACGCTTACCTCCTCGGATGGATTGCCGAGCTCGATCTTGCCATCCGCGGGATGTCCGAACGGGTACAAAGAATCGATGACCATTTGGAGGATGACGAGAAATGAAGCAAATTATCGTCGACGTCACAAATGATGGAGAAGTGAAGGTCGAGACTCGCGGTTTTACCGGCAAATCCTGTCTTGCGGAGTCGCAATTCCTGAAAGACCTCCTCGGCGAGGAGACATCAAGACAGCTCGTTGCCGCCTACTACCAGCGCCAGGACGAGAAAGAAACCGTGAAGAAGCACCTTCCCCTCTGCGGTTGATAGAAGCCGCCCCACGGATCTTTTCCGATTCACCCATTCACCCATTCACCGACTGACCTATTCACCGCCTTTGAAGGACCCTTAAGATGACGCCGCTCAAGGCAATACGCCGGCATTGCTTGTGGTGCGCCAACGATCAGGCCCACGAAGTCAATTTATGCGCATCTGCCCGCTGCCTGCTCCATCCATACCGTTTCGGAAGGATGCCGGACATGCCGGACCCCTCGCCGCTGGGAGCGATCCGCGGGAAATGCCTGGATTGCGTCGGGGGAAGCTTCCAGGACGTGACCACCTGCACGACGGCTTCATGCACGTTGCACGCGTTCCGTCTCGGAAAGAACCCGAGCTACGGAGAGAAAAAGCGCACCAGGGCCAAAGCTCTAACGCGTCATCCTGCGTAAAAAGTCCCCGACCAAATCGCGATTGAGCGATCAAAATTCAAAACCCGATAGAAAGTACCCACCCAAGGAGGAACCCATGGAAAAGGACCTTTTTCAGCAAGCCTGCCTCCTCCAGCTCAAGACATCCTGCTGGCAGGGCTCCCGCATGCTCGATCCATCCGTGATGGAGCAGATCGGAAACAGTGACTGGCTGAAGGGCAGAAAGCACCTCATCAACCCCGAGACCCTCAACCCCATCCGGGCTGTCGTAAGCCGCGCCCGCAAGGACATGGAGCGCCAAAGTTTACCCTTCCCGGTTGTCGGCCTCACGCTCGTTCCCAAGGAACAGCTCGCCCGCATCGAGGACTGCCTTGCCAAGCACCGCTCCGACTACTGGGATGAAATCGCGAAGTTCGAGGATCAGTATGAGGGAGCCCGGGAGAGAGCGCGGGAGAATCTCGGAGATCTTTTCAGCGATGCGGACTACCCCATCGACATCCGACGCCGGTTCGGTTTCCAATGGCAATATTTTACGCTCGACGTTCCGGGCAAGGCGGGCATCCTCACTCCCGAGATCTACGAGCGGGAGAAAGAAAAGTTCAGGGCCATGATGGAGGAAACCTCCGAGCTGGCCATGGCGGCGCTGCGCCAGGAATTCGCCGATCACGTCGGCCACATCGTTGAGCGCCTTACAAGAAGCCCCGATGGAAAGCCCAAAGTGTTCAAAAACTGCATGGTGGAAAAAATCCAGGCCTACCTCGACGTCTTTGACGCCAGGAACCTCTTCGCCGACGAGCAGCTCGCCGAGCTGGTCGGGAAAGCCAAAGCCATCATCGCCGGCGTCTCCCCGGAATCGATCCGGGAGAACGTCTGGCTCAAGAAGAGCATCGCCGAAGGCATGGGGAAGATCAAGCAAGCCATTGACCAGGCCGTCATCGACCTCCCGCGGCGAAAGGTTCGTATTGATCCCAATCCCGTGACTTCACGTGAGGATCTCGCCACGGTCGGCTGAGGCGATGACAAAACCGCATCGTCTTTGAAATGGGATGAGCATCTGTCCATGGGTGAAAGGAAGTGAAAGTCATGGATGAGCTGTACGCACTCATAACGAGCAAGGAGCGGATCGGCAGATGGTGCTACGGGATCATCCCCGATCCCGAGCTTTGCACTGCATGCGGGCAATGTGAGCTCCAGAGAAAGCTGCGGGAGCTTCAAATCTGAGACCCTCACCTGTTTATAGCAACGGAGGCAGTTCATGGAACAAGAAAAACCCTTGAAAATCATCAGGCTCGTTGCCGAGAACGTGAAAAAGCTTCGAGCCATCCAGATCACTCCGGAGGGACACATCGTTCAGATTTCCGGGCCGAACGCCGCTGGCAAAACGTCGGTGTTGGACTCAATCTGGTACGCCCTCGGAGGCGGCAACAGTCTCCCGGAAGAGCCCATTCGAAAGGGAGCCGCAAGAGGCGAGATCCATCTCGATCTCGGAGAGATGATCGTCACCCGGACCTTCACTCACAAGGGATCATATCTCAAGCTCGTGAACAAAGACGGCCTCGAATGGAAGAGCCCTCAGAAGGTTCTGGACAAGCTCATCGGAAAGCTATCCTTTGACCCTCTGGCATTCACCAGGCTGGATGAAACGAAGCAACGGGAGAAGCTCCTCTCCATCATCACGATCCCGCTCTCTTATGAGCGCTTACACCAGCTCTCCGGAATCAGCGTCTCGGCAGACACGGCCGATCCCATCAACGCCATGAACACCGTCTACAAGACGATCTTCGATGAGCGCAGCGAGCGCAACAGAAACATCAAAAGACTCGAGTCCGCCATCGCAACCCTTGAGATTCCCAAAGGCATGGAAGACCTGCAACCTGTGAGCGCCGTAGAGATCCTTGCCGAAAGACAGAAGCTGGTCGATGAAAACGCAAAAAACGCCGAGATCAGAAAGGCATTCGCCGAGCAGGAGGAGAATGTAAGGGCGCTTCAGGAGCAAAAAGGAGATCTCGAGGCCCAAAAGCAGGAGCTCCTAAGGAGACTCACGGAGATTGAAGCCTCCATGGCCGCCACGGACGATCTCATTTCCGCCGCCAACGATCAACTTCTTGAAGCTGCAAATTCTGTGAGCAACCTCCAAGAGCGGGATCTCACCGAGATTGATGCCAGGATCGCAAAGCTCGATGAGAGCAACCGGATCGCAAACGAGGTCACGAAAAAGCGGGATCTCGAGATAGAGCTGAATCAGGAAAACACTCAGGCGATTGATTGCACGCACAAGCTCGAAGCCGTTCTTCGCTACAAGTCGGAGCTCATGGAGCAGACCAATTTCCCCGTGAAGGGCCTCGACTTTCGCGCCGGCAAGATCGTCTATAACGGCGTCCCCTTGAGCCAGGCAAGCGCCGCGGAAAAGCTCAGGGTCGGGATGGGGATCGCCATGGCCTTGAACCCGAAGCTTCGCGTCATCCGGATCGAGGACGGCTCCTTGCTCGACAGGCAATCATGGATAGTCATCGAAGAGATGGCCCGGGAGGGCGATTACCAAGTATGGATCGAAACCGTTGCCGACGAGCCCGGCCAGGGCATCTACATCTACGACGGGCAGATTGGCGCCGGCCAGAGCCCGGATGCCCCGCAGCCCGCGCAGACCCAATTCCCCGATGACTTCTACGCTCCGGATCAGCACTCCGACCAGATGCTGATGTGATCAGCGCCTATCAGTAACGATTCCGTTCGCCCCGACTCCCGCTCGCGCATCTGGAAACAGGGGGCGGGGCGGCCCGCCACCGCTGCAATTCAAGCAGCCATTGTAGGGATTCAGAATAGGAGGGCGAAAAAGGGGGCGAATTTTTCATAATAGATTGACAAGATAGCAGTGGTTATCGGATTAAATGGGCCTCGATGAAGAGGCCGTTTTTGTTTAAAGATGGGTAGTGAGCTTTGACGAAGCTCGGCCGCCCTGAAACCTGGCACCCAACAAGGTAGCTCGGGAGAGATGATGGTAATCGCTGTTGCCGCCACGCTCAAGGAGATTTTAGCCAAAGGTAAAGATTATCCATGGCCGAGGCCATCGGAATGCCCTGAATGCAAACGCAAGCGATTGTGGGGACATGGGTTCGTATCCGCATGGTTTGACGAATGCGTCGGCATCATTTTTCTTCGACGCTACCGGTGCCCCGAATGTGGCTGCGTGATCTGCCTCAAGCCACAGGATTACTTCGATAGATTTCACTGCACCATTGAAGCGATCCGCACCAGCCTTTCCCACCGCATAAAGACAAGCCGTTGGCTTCCCGGTACTTCCCGGTCCCGCCAGGGGCACTGGTTAAGGGCGCTCAAGCGTAACGCAAAGGCATATCTGGGCGAGGTTTTCAAAGAGGACTTGCTCAATGCCTTCGATCAATTGCTGCATATGGGCAAAACGCCTGTTACCAGGTCCATATAATCCGGGAGAAAATCCGTTTCTTACCGAGCCTACCGAATAGTGCCATGGTATCGGGCCGCAGGGTATGTCAGGATGCCTCAACCATAAAGAAAGGAGACATTCCATGACGGAAGAGCAGAAAAAACAGGTGGCGGCATTTCGCTTCGGAGTCATCCATGACCTGGTAAACCGGATGGACATGGACCGGGGAGAACCGGAGAGGCTGATACGGGAGAAGTGCTCCAGAAAGTGGAGCATCCCGTTTAGCCAAAAGACCAACATTGGCCGAACGACGATCCTGAGATGGATGGAGCGCTACAAGAGCTCCGGGGCCAGGATAGAGTCGCTCTATCCTCCCGAGCGCTCGGATCGGGGCAAGTGCAGGGCTATGGATGAGGAGACCGTGCTCTCGCTCGTCAACTTGCGCCGGGAGTTTCCACGACTAAGACTGGCTGGGCTGATCGAGAAGATGCACGAGAGGAATCTCGTGGGAGCGGGAATGAAGCTCTACCCTTCAACGGTCTACCGGATCTTGCGCCACCACGGCGTCATGAAGCCCAAGGGGCAAGGACCGGAGGACCGGCGAAAATTCGAGGCCGAGCTTTCCAATGATCTGTGGCAATCCGACGTGATGCACGGTCCGATGGTGAAGGCAGGCGACAAGATGAGGAAGGCATATCTTATCGCTTTTCTCGATGACCATTCCCGCCTGATTCCCCATGCCGAGTTTTACCTCTCCGAGAACCTCGAGTGCTATATGAATGCTTTCGAGAAGGCTCTATCAAAGAGGGGCTTGCCAAGAAAACACTATACCGACAACGGCTCGGCCATGCGGAGCCATCACCTCGAAAACGTCTGCGCGTCCCTTGGGATAGCGCTCATCCATGCCCGGCCCTACAAGCCCCAGGGGAAGGGGAAAATAGAGCGATTTTTCAGAAACATTCGGGATAGCTTCCTTGAGGGATTCGAGGGTGGAGACCTCGAGAAGTTAAATGAGGAGCTAAAGCTCTGGCTGCGGGGCTATCATGAAAGAGAGCACGGCTCCACGGGCCAAAGCCCGTTCAAACGGTTCACCGAGAATATGAAGTGCCTCAGACCCGCCCCCGAAAACCTTCCGGATCACTTCCGAAAGATCGCAAGGAGAAGGGTCGCCGGGGACCGGACCATCACCCTGCATGGCAAGCTTTTCGAGGCGCCTGTTTGCCTTATCGGAAAACAGGTCGAGATCCTCTATCACGATAACGATGAGGACCGGGTCGAGATACGGTACGACGGAATCTCCCACGGGTTTCCAAGAGCCGTCGATCTCAACGTAAACTGCACCGTCAAAAGGGACAAGAACAGCTTCCCCCGGGTAACGACGGGCGAGAATCCGCCACGGTACAAAGGAGGAAGCCTCTTTTGCCCGAAAAAGGAGGAGCACTCATGAACGAAGCATACAAGAGCTTCTTCGGGTTTTCAAAAGAGCCTTTCAGGCCTGATCCCTGTTTGAAAGACATTCTGGAAACCGAAGAGATAAAAGGGGTTATGGGGCGGTTTGGCTACGCGGTGAGACTCGGGGCCATCGGAGTCCTCACGGGAGAGATAGGATCCGGCAAGTCCACGGCTCTTCGTTATGCCGCCTCCCGTCTGCATCCTTCCCAGTACCGCATCCTTTTTCTTACCGCCGCATCGGGCTCCATCCTCGAGATCTACCGGATGGTGCTTGGAGAATTCGGCATCGAGACGGCGAGCTCTTCCAGAGCCTCCCTTCTTCGCTCGATCCGAAAGGAAATCACTCACCTTGCGTGCGAGAAAAAGATGAAGGTGGTGCTCGTAATCGACGAAGCCTCTCTTCTTCGCTTGGAAGTCTTTGCCGAGCTCCACACTCTTTGCCAATTTGAAAAGGACTCCTTGCCATGGCTGCCCATCATCCTGGCAGGTCACTCAAGCCTCATCGATAAGCTGCACTATCCCGGATCCGGGCCGCTGGCGTCGAGAGTTGTGGCGAGGACCCATCTGGAGGGAGCCGACCGCAAGCAAATGCAAGCCTACCTCGACCATCATTTGCATCTTGCGGGAGCGGATGCCGCCTTGTTTGAAGAAGCAGCGGTCACGGCCATCCACCAAGGTGCGGCAGGGCTATTCAGAAAGGCTAACCACCTGGCCAGAGGGGCGCTCATCGCCGCCGCACGCGACCGGTCGGCGACGGCGAGCGCCGAGCACGTAAGGATTTCCGCAACCGAGATCTTTTGATGCAAAAGATCTTCCAGAAGCTGGATCGCTACTTTCCCTCCGGGTGGCACGTGGCAGTCCTTGACATGCTCAAGGGGCGATGGATCGTAAAGCCTGCCATCTCCACCATCGGCTACCTCAAGGCCGAAAATGCCGGTGGCAGGCACATTTTGATCCAGCCGGACGATCCCTCGCGCTATCTTCTGGCGGATGATCTGAGCTGGGAGCTGATCCTCTCGCACCACTGCCGCCCGGATGGAACATGGAAACCGGGGCGAATGGTCGTTGAAACCTCGCCCCGCAATTTCCAGGTCTGGATTCACGGCCAAAGCCCGCTGTCTCTGGATGACAAACGCCACTGGCTAAAAAAGCTCGGCGGCGATCCCGCGGCAGACCCCAATAACCGCTGGGGCAGGTGCCCCGGCTTTCGCAATTGCAAGGACAAGTACCGAAACCCTGAGGGAGGATACCCTCTCTCCCGCTTGATCTGGATTGACTGGGCAAAGCGCACGCAAATCCCGCGGATTGCAGATCCAAAGGCAGCGCTCCGTCCGTCCCCCCTTTCCCCTCAACCCATGGAGGGGGGAGTGTGTCATGGTCACAAGTCAATCCGCCGATCCTTCTATGAGCGTGACAACGAATCCACAACCGACTTTTCCTATGCGTTGGCTCTGATGCGCAGAGGATACACCGATGATCAGGTCCGCTCCCGTATCCTCTCTGAGAGAGACCGATGGCACAATCATCAGGGACAGCGAAAAATCGATGCCTACCTCGACAGAACAATCCGGCGGGCAAGGGCCATTATTCTTGCGGCATGAGTAAGCCTATACCAGGGCATCTACCAGATCCACCCTCATCAGCTAATTCGAGCTCTCCGTTCCGTCCTCCCGCAATCTGAAAACTCGCACGATGGTCCCATATAATCAGAAATATTCTGTCCATCTAAATTGAAATCCAACACCATTAACTAACCGCACAAGGAGAAACGTCATGCCTTGGACACACGCACAATGCCCCGATGGACAACGAAAGACTTTTGACGAATGCCTGGCTTGCCGGCAGGAATGCTTTGACATGGAGATCAGGGAAGCCCTCTTCGAGCGAGAGCGCAATTGGCAGGCCATCGAGCACACCGGAGACCACATCAGTGTCACTGCTCTCCTCGGCTGCATGCGCGGCACCTATCTCGAGCGAATCACCGACTATGCAGCGCCTCCCGAGTCCCAATGGTGGTCTCTCAGGGGCGAGTTCATCCATCGCCTCGTTGAGCGCCCCGACATGGATAACCCGTATCTTCGCCGCTCTGAAATGCGCCTGAAAGGCAAAGTGAACGGCTACGAGGTAAGCGGCCAGCTCGACAACTACAAGCAGCGCTTTCTGGAGAAAGGCGTCCTGAAAGATTGGAAATCGATCGGGGACAACGGTTTGCAGTACATCATCTTTGACGGCGCCAAAGAGGACCACGTGTGGCAAACCAATCTCTACGCCTGGCTTGGGCGTCAGAACGGCTACCGCACCGACCGCATCGAGATCGCCTACCTTTCCCTGATGCAGGTGGTAAAAACCGGACAAGTCGTTTCCTTCGTCGAATTTCTGAACAATCCTCCCGCCAAGAGCGGCAAGCGCAAGCACATGCTCGGCTCTCCCCGGCTCGTCAAACAATATGCCTCGGGAAAGAAGAAGTGGGAATGCTTCTACCGCATCCCGGAAGTGCCCATCTACGATGATCAAACCGTGATCGACTTCGCCACGCCAAGGCTTGCCTGTCTTTCCAAGGCCTTCAAAGCCGGAGTCATGCCCCCGGTTGCGGAAGACGAAGTCCGCAAGTGGAAGTGCGACGGCTACTGCAGGGTGCGAGAGGTTTGCGAGGCAGAGGAGAAGAAAAACGGCCGCTCATTGGTGATCCCCCAATAGAGAGAAGGATGAACATGGAGTTAAAAACTCTCACAGGAAAAGACTTGTTCGAAGCGTTCCGCGAGCTCGACAGGCAACTCCCGCCGCACGCCTACAAAAAGATCGAAGGCGGGAAAGGCGGTAGACTGGGGCTCACCGACATCATTCCCGCCTTCCTGCCCGATCTGCTCATGGAATTGTTCGGCCCCATAGGTTTTGGGTGGGGCTACAATCTCGACAGCATGGAGTCCACATCCAAAACGGTCGAGCGCAGCAAAGGCTATACGGAGGATGAGGTTACAGCGATATGCAAGTTATCTATTTGGTATCGTTTCCTGCATGATGGAGAGACAGTGGTCTCCGATCCCGTTCCGGCTACCGGAGGCAGCACGAACACTCTCGTTGAATGGGCAATGAAAGGGGCTCTCACCAACGCTCTGGGATGTGCATGGTTCTTCGCCGGCTATCAACTGAGCGTCTACAAAAACGAGAGATCCCACAACGGAGATAAGCCTCCAGCCGGACAGGGCCAGAAAGGCCAACAGGAACAGAAGAGCCAGTCAGCAGGCAAGCAGCCGCAACAGCAGCCTCCCTCAAACGGGCACGCTCAATGGAACGCCGCCATGGGCAGGATCGAGCGGCTGATCTTGGATCTCAAACTGCCTCGGGAAAAGTACTGGCGGTATGCAACGGCAAAGTATGCGGCCGCACGCGACAATCTCACCATTCAACAGCTCAACGAACAGATCGTGATTCTTTCCCAATGCGGGAAGAAATCCGAGAAGCTCGAAGAGTTCAAAAAGCTCTTGAATTCTCCATCCAAAGCCCCTGAGCAACAGCCCGTGGGATCGGACAACCAGCAGGGAGCGATGCACTGATCCCCTTCCATTTCCGGACTGCGCCAGCCCTTGTTGCCAGGGCTACCATGACTGCCAATAAATCACGGGAGCTGGCTCAGTCCGGATTAGACAGCAAAGGAGAACGCCGTGGGAAAACTCTTGATCGGCAAGTGGAAGACCGATGGGAGGAGCATCGTCATAAATCCAGGTACGGATGATGAGCTCCGATTCTCATTCGATTCGTTGCCAATTCAAATCGTCATCGATGATGAGGCCGGACCTCAATATTTCATCTTGGGGGCCGATGATGAGGGTGAGCTACATATGATCAGAGATCGCGATGGGGGAAGTTTGAAGGTGTAACCATGCCGCGTCCAGAAGAATATGGAGATATTGCCGTGAGCTCAAAGCCGGATCTCAGCGTCATCGAAGGAACCGTGACAGCCGTCAAGTTCACCGGCAACGACGGATACCACGTTTTGCTGGTGGAGCCTGCCGACTCCCAGCCCAAAGCCATGAATCGAAGCGCGACCACCGAAATCGTAGTTACCGGCCACTTCTACCGGGTCGGCAAGCACGACCGGATCAAAGCTGTCGGAGCCTGGCGGCAGCATCACCGTTTTGGGCTCCAGTTCGTTACGACAAGCTGCGAAGTGCTGCCTCCCATGACCAGGGAAGGCATCCTCGGTTTTCTCGGCAGCGGCATGATCAAGGGAATCCGGGAAGGCATCGCCCGCATGCTCGTTGATCACTTCGGGATGCAAACCCTCGAGATCATCCGAAACACCCCCCAACGACTTACGGAGGCCCCCGGCATCGGCCGGGATCGCGCCGCCAAGATCAGAAAGTCCGTGGTCGAGTACCAGGAAGTTGAAAAGATCATGGTGCAGCTCCACTCCTTGGGTGTTGCCTCATCGCTCGCCATCCGGATCTACAAACACTTCTTCAATCAGTCCGGTGATTCCGCGGCAGCCGGGCTCAAGGCGCTGGAAACCATCCGCGAAGAGCCCTATAGCCTTACGAAGATTTGGGGCATAGGATTTACCACGGCGGATGCCATTGCGCTCAAGCAGGGCATTTCCCGTAGCGATCCCCGCAGGCTTCGAGCAGGAATCATCTACTTGCTGGACCAGGCCACACAGGACGGCCATGTGTGCCTGCCCCATGACGTCCTCATGGCAAATTCTCAGAAGATCCTCATGGGTCAAATATCCGCAGGGAATTGGGCAGCGGTGAAAGAAGCCATGGCCAGACTGCACGGCGAGCATGCGGTCAGGACCGCATGCATCGACGGGATTGAATACTGCTACCTGCCGCACCTGCATGCCGCCGAACAGGGTGTTGCCATCAAGCTTGGAGCGATTGCCGCCGAAGCCGTGCCGGTCGTGAGCGAGAAAAAGACTCGCGGTCTGCTTACCTGGGTGGAAAAGCGGCTGGGCATTCGCTTCGCCGAAGAGCAGCGCAATGCCGTGGCCACAGCGCTGCGGGGCGGGTTGATGGTACTCACGGGCGGGCCGGGTACCGGAAAGACCACGATAACTCGGGCCATCGTGGAGGTCTTCTCCGTCAGGGATAAAAGCATCCTCCTTGCTTCCCCGACCGGAAGAGCATCCAAACGCCTGAGTGAGGCAACCGGCAGAGAGGCCGTGACGATCCATCGCCTGCTCGAATACGATCCGCGGCAGCACGCCTTCACACGAAACGAGATGAATCCTCTCCATGCGGCTCTCATCGTCGTCGACGAAGCCTCAATGCTTGATATCACCCTCGCCAACCACCTGCTGAAGGCCATCACACCGGGCACAACGGTGATCCTCGTCGGAGACATCAACCAGCTCCCCTCCGTTGGGCCCGGACGCGTGCTCCAGGATGTCATCGACTCCGGCGTCACCTCAACCGTGATGCTCAAAGAGATCTTCCGCCAGGCGCAGGGATCTCTCATCGTGCGAAATGCCCACCTGGTAAACCAGGGAGAAATGCCACTCGGCCAAAATCCCTCGGGAGAGCCGCCTGATTTCTTTTTCCTTACCGAAGCGGATCAGGAGAAGCTCCGGGAAACCATCGTCGGCCTGGTTGCTGCGCGATTGCCCGGGAAATACGGCTTTGATCCGTCCGCCGACATCCAGGTGCTATGTCCGATGAAAAAGGGGCCTATCGGCGTGCACGCCCTCAACGCCGCGCTTCAAGAGGCCCTCAACCCTTCCGGTCCAGCAGAGATGCGCTCTTATGGCATAACCTACCGCGCCGGAGACAAGGTCATGCAGATCCGGAATAACTACGACAAGGAAGTCATGAACGGGGAGATCGGCATGGTTTCCGGAATCGATCCCGAAGAGAACGTCCTTACCGTGGATTTCCCAGGGATCGGTTCCGTGGGCTACGAGGAATCGGAGCTGGGAGAGCTCGTTTTGGCCTATGCCACGAGCATTCATAAAAGCCAGGGCTCGGAATACCCCGTTGTCGTTGTGCCCGTCCACAATCAGCACCACATCATGCTCCAGCGAAACCTCATCTACACTGCCATAACCAGGGGCAAAAAGCTTGTCGTGCTTGTCGGCACGAAACAGGCGCTGGCCATCGCCATCAAGAACAACAAGGTCCCCGAGCGGTATTCACATCTGGCGGCTCTGCTTCGTGAGGCGGCCGGGACTCTGTAGATTTCATCCTCGACTACTTTGAGCACGGTGAAACTGACGAACTGCTCGCCCTGGGCCGCAAATTCGCATCAATGGTGAGGGAATTTCGCTGGCCTCCAGATGACTCGTAAGGAGAGAAACAGATGTGGCCATCAAGTGGAAACGGCAACGCATTCCCGGGCAGAATGCCTACCGTGCGGAGGTGTGCGGCTCCCTGGTCGTTATCAGGCGCCGTGATGAACTGGATCTCGGAAGCCCATGGATAGCCACCGTCTCCGGCGTGGGCGTCTTCGACGGTGTAGACAAGCCAGTATCAGCCGATTTTCCACGGGCCAAGGATTTGAAGGAACGAGTGGAGCTTGCTTCACAAGGCCTCATGCCGCTCGTCTTCGGCAGGGAAGGATTTCTGATCTGCGAGGACGGCCGGTGGATTTGGAAGCGGCCATAGGTGTAAACAGGCATGACGGAGGAGCTACATGACACGAGAACCCGATGGATACTACTATCTCCACGAAAACGGCAATCTGATCTACAAGAGGCTTGAGCCGGACCCCAGCGATTTCGTCCGTAAAGTCTGGCCGATCTATCTCGATGCCAGGGATTCCGCTTGGCTGCTGGCGATCGAAGCTCTCGCCCTCGGGACCAACTGGGAAAGGATTGAGGAGCTTGCCACCAAATGGGGCCTTACCGATGATGACGCTAAGGAGCTCGTAAAGCACGCGACCCTCGGCGACGATACGCCGGCTTTTCGTCTTTTCAAAGACGGCGACCGCTGGTGTGCAACGTTCCATGATTTCGTCAATCTCCAGGAAAGTCAGGCAGGATTCGGAAGCAGCGCGTTGGAGGCTTTTGCCGAACTGGCGAAGCCAGGACTGCTTCGTAAGCAGTTATACAAAGGAGACTTGGGATGAAAGTGGAACAATCGATGGTCACCAAGTTGACGATAAGCGACGTTCCGGATCTTGACCCAATAGCCGTATACCTCGAAGATCAAGGGGTTGGTAGAGGCAAGATCACAATTACGTGCTTCGACGATTCCTGGTCGTATTTTTGGGGAGCAATGGGCGATGGGTACGATATCAGATGCTTCTTCCTGAAGGCTGATACGGATTACATAGCTGGAAAACTCCAGCCATTACTCAAAGACACAGTGAATGATTTCTGCAACTTGGAGAAACATGCCAGGCAACACATCCGCAAAGAACGTCGAGAAGGCAATATTCCCAAAGAGGAAGCGCGTGAGCTTTTTGAAGCCGCTGAGCATTTGGAGACCATGCAGGACGATGATCCCACGGAATACCGCGATCTGATGTACCGCATATTTGGCGACGAATGGTGGTATAATGTGCCGCAGCAACCAAACCATGAATACGAACGGCTCTGTAGCATTATCAACACCATAAAAGAGGCGATAGGAAAAAAGCAGACCGCTCCTGAAGGGAAAGGCTACGAGATTCGGGTAACCGATCCCCAAAGCCCATACTGCGGCCAAATGCTGCGTGGCTACATCATCTACTACGACGTCAACCACACCGGAGACAGCCCTCATTTGATCCGTGCAATCGACCACGAGGGGAAATCGGTCCGGCTCTTGAGCAGCCAATGCGACATGGCCCACTACGAAGCGCAAGAAGTTGCCGAGCACATCGAGCGGATGGGCGCGAATGTCGGCGACTTCGTGAGAATCATCGAGACGGGTAGCGGAGCGTACAGACAAGGCTGGAAATTAGAAGGCATCCACAGGATTACGCGCGTCGATCCGAACGGCAGTGTCGAATTCGATGATGGTCTCGGCACGATCTTCCGTCCCGTAGTCGAGGTTGTAGAGGTGCATGATGGTTGATCCAGGATTGGATCTTCAAGGCCCCATGTCCGCCCTGTGCATCCAACAGCCTTGGGCCTGGCTAATCGTAAACGGCATCAAAGACATCGAGAACCGCAAGTGGTCCACATCCTTCAGAGGCCCCTTTTTCGTGCATGCAGGAAAAAGGTTTGATCACAGAGGCTATGAGTGGATCATGAGCGAGATGGGACTCTCCATCCCGAAGCCCGGCGAGTACCCCTTCGGTGGGATCATCGGCAAGGCCACGGTCATCGACTGCGTACGCAGCCACCCCAGCAAGTGGTTCTTCGGGCCATACGGCTTCATCCTGACCGATGCATCCCCGCTGCCATTTATCCCCTTGCGCGGGCAGCTCGGGTTCTTCAAGGCTTCATCATCAATTGTAGCAACAGCGGAGGAAAGAGATGTGTGATTACCAGGTTGGAACTTGGGAATGCCGGGGAGACGGATACCTCTGGGATGCCGACTCCGAGGGCTATGATCCCAGCGATTTTTCCTATCCGTGTCCAAAGTGCAACCCCAAAACCTTCCTTGCGGGTGCAAAGGAATATGCGGAGACAACCATCTTCGAGGAAAACTGCGGCCATTGCATTACCGGCAAAGAAGCCTGGGAAGATGCCGTGGCAAGAATCAGCCGGCTCCATCCGGAGCAGGTTGCTCATTTGCTCAGGGAGGCAGACATCGTAAGAGCGCTCGAGCCGGACCCGCGGAACACGGATGAAGACCGTGAAGTTGTTTTCAACCACCGGGAGGGACCATGAGGCAGAAACATATGTTTTTCGACGCGGAGGAGTATTGGCGGGATAAGCCGTACAAAAAATGGGTAGTACGGCTTGAGGGAAGAAACCGAAAAACAGGCAAGAAAGACAGTATGTGCATCAACGTCAGCGCCAAGACGCCTGAAAGAGCAATTGTGACGGCAAAAAGGCACTGTGCGCTGCTGGTCGGGAGAGTCGAGAGTACGGCCCGGCTCGCAACACCACCGGATTTGGGCATTCGCTGGGTACCTCCGCAGTACCTGACCTGATACCCTGACCATCATATCTGTGGCCTATCTGCATCAAATCACCCGCTCCCTCCCGGGAAGCACACAGACCATGCTCTCGAGTACCGCCAAAGTCGATGGCGCTGCAGCACCAACATATCCGGTGCGGCCGGCCGGATAATCCCTGAACCTCGATTTCATCCGTGAGTTTTGACGAAGAAAGAGACCCTGGTGGAGTATTCCTCTGTCGTTCATCGCATCATGAAAGGAGGCCTACGTGAAGTCGGATCGCAATGGAGTCAGTACCTGTCCGGCCGGACAGGAGAGCTATGAAGAATTCAAGCACCATGGTCACACCCACGTTCAGTACGACTACCGCAACCACGACGGCGAGCTGTTTTCGTGTGTGGCAAAGACCCTGGAGGAAGCACGGGGGCGGCGCGACGGCTGGCTCGCCGAGAAGCACCGCAAGCGAGTCGACCGCATCGTCTGCGATGCCATCGCGGAAGGTGACCTGCTTCCGCCGCCGCGCGAGGGCAGCGTCTACTGACATGCATCAAGGCAAAAACAGAGAGGAGGAAGGCTGTGAAATACCGACTTGAGGGGGATGTGATAGAGTCGATTGGCACGGAAGTCCGTGTGACAGTGAATGGGCGGACGGAGATTGTAGAGCGTCAGTGCCCGGAATCTATAGAAATCGCAACCCTCCTCGCAACGATGCAGGGCTTCTGGCCGAATAGCGCACAGCTGCAGGTCTGTGGCAGAGCCGCTGACGATGCCCGGCGCGCATTATCTCCGACGTAGAAGAACTGCATCGACGATAATGATCATCCACGGCCAGGAGCAACCCACCAAAGGCCTTCACCGCCACTTCAGGCGATACCGGATCCACCCACACCAAAACAGAAGATGCTCGCACCGCCATCTCTGAACAGTCTTTTCCGCCCGCTTCACCACCGGGGTCTCTCAGTATGGAGGGCGGGCAGTTAATCTCTGAATCGCGATTTCATCGAGGAGTTTTTCTCAAGGAAGGGCATCCCATGCGAGTCAACGGAGGCAAGGGCGGCTCGGGCGTCTTCCAGCGCATCATCTCGCTCATGCCCGCCCACACCGTCTATATCGAAGCGCACCTCGGGGCCGGCAACATCCTCCGCCGCAAGCGCCCGGCAGCCAGATCGTATGCCATCGAAATCGATCCCGAGACTCTTGCCGCATTCCGAGCCACGTACGGCCGCGAGCTGGCGAGCGTCGAGTACGTCCATGGCGACTGCGTGAGCTGGCTTCAGGATTTCAAGCACCGCTGCACCGGCCGGGAGCTGGTCTACTCGGACCCGCCTTACGTGCTCTCTTCACGCAGGTCCCTCAAGCGTCTCTACCGCTACGAGTACACCGAGCAGGATCACCAGCGCCTCCTCGGAATCTTCTTGGAGCTCAAGTGCTACGTCATGATCTCGGGCTATGAGAATCCGCTCTACGAGGAGCTGCTCACCGGCTGGCACAAGGTGAGCTTCACAGCGCAAACCCGGGGCGGTCCCGCAATAGAAACGCTTTGGATGAGCTTTGACCCGGATCAGGTTCTGAAGCACGACTACGAGCATACAGGCGCCGGCTACCGGGAGCGGGAGCGCATCAAGAAGAAAGCACGGCGATGGGCGAACCGTTTAAACGGCATGCCCGCAGACGAGAGGAACTACCTCCTGCGGCTCATCGCCGATCAGTTCGGCGGGGAGGTCCGGTTCCATGCCGGACATGCGGATTCGGGTATCGCCGGCACTGACGGCATTTCCGGATATACCACCAAAGACGATGATGCATCCAGGAGCATCATCGAAAGCTGACCAGAAGGAGCGCCCATGTACCAGACCATCACCGAAATCAATAAGGGATGGATTACCAGTCACATTACCTTTGCAATTTGTGACGGCTGCGGCGCCAGGGAGGCCATCAGGGAGTACTACGCGGCTGTAGGCGGATTGCCGTCAGGATGGACATATGGCTACAGGAGCGAGCGGTTAAGGATCTCGCGGACCAGGTACATCAGACAGAGCCTAAAGATCAACTACTGCCCCGCATGCAGCAAAGCCAGGCCACAAGCTCAGACATCCCAACAGGCGAGAGTCCCATGAAGATTCCCTACAAGGTTCAACTCCGGTTGAGCGATTTCTGGAACATCCTCGAGGAAGAAACAGACGAGCACGGTCAACTGGTAATTACCGGAGCTCTTGTAGGGAAGACCGAGCTGATCGTAGCCGTCTTCCCGCAACAGCATGGGCCGAAAGGATCTTGGAAAAGCTCCGAGCAGTGGGCGCTCCAAGAATAGCATGCTCACAAAACTCCATGGGCGGCGATGTCCGCAGCTCATCACCTCCCGCCAGCAATGGCGATACATCCAGGAAGGCTTCATCAAGTCTCTTAAATCACATCGATAAATCTCCTTTATCCAATTTTGCGCCTAAAATTGGATGAGCTCATCCATTCCCTCCCTATTTCGCTGGAAGAGTCCTTCCAAGCAGCTTTCGGCCGACACCGCCATTCGAGGCGGTAAGGTCCTCACCACCGCCAATGGTGATAGTCGATCGCAGGCTTTTGGAGGCATGGGGCGGGGGCGGTCGCCACCACTTCAGTCCATTCATCCTTCGTGACAATAACATCGGGAAAGGAGCACCATGATCGCCGATCAAGAAATCGTCGTAGATCTCTTTGCCGGCGGAGGAGGGGCAAGTCAGGGGATTCGAATGGCCCTGGGAAAAGACCCGGACGTCGCCGTGAATCATGATCCCATCGCCATAGCGATGCACCAGGCAAACCATCCCGGTACCTGGCACATCCGCCAGGACATCTGGCAGGTGCCGCCAAAGTGGGCAACGAAGGGACGGCCCGTCGCGCTGCTCTGGGCATCCCCCGACTGCACGCATCACAGCAAGGCAAAGGGCGGACCTCCCATTCGTGACGTAAAAATTCGAGATCTCGCATGGGTAGTGGAAAAATGGGCGAGAGAGGCAAATCCTCGAGTGATCATTCTTGAAAATGTCGAGGAATTCAGATCCTGGGGTCCTCTCGATAAAGACGGCAAGATCATAAGATCCCAGAAAGGGACAACCTTTACCGCTTTTGTCCGCTCCCTGCGCCGCCTCGGGTATCAAGTGCAATACCGAGAGCTCCTGGCCTGCGACTTTGGGGCCCCCACGGCGAGGTGCAGGCTCTTTCTGATAGCGCGCCGCGACGGCGGGGACATCGTATGGCCAAAGCCCACCCACGGACCCGGCCGGGACCATCCCCACCGCGCGGCCTCCGAGATCATCGACTGGTCCTTGCCTTGCCCCAGCATCTTCGAGCGCGGCAAGCCCCTCGTCGATGCCACCTGCCGAAGGATCGCAAACGGCATCATGAGGTATGTCGTGAGCACGGGCAGCCCCTTCATCCTTTCAGTGGATCATCAAGGCTCGGGCGATGGATGCTCCAGAAAGCACGATGAGCCCTTGACGACGATCACCACAAAGAATCGTCATGCCCTTGTAGCCGCCTTCCTTGCCAAGCACTACACCGGGGCAACCGGGAGTGCCCTGCCGAGCCCGCTTCCGACCATCACCGCCGTCGATCATAACGCCCTGGTCTCTTGCCATCTGTTTCGCCAGTTCGGAAAGAGCATCGGGCAAAGAGCGGATAAGCCCGTCCCAACCATCGTTGCGGGGGGCGCCGGCAAAACGGGGCTTATCACTTCGCATTTGGTGAAGTTCAAAGGAACGTCTCGAGACGGGCAGAGCCTGCACGAGCCCCTACACACCGTTCAGGCCCATGGGGTGCATTATGCGGAGGTGAGGGCATTCCTCTTGAAGTATTACGGGAGCAACGCGAGCCCTGGAAAGAACGGCAGCCAGAGCCTCCATGACCCGCTCCACACGATCACGTCCGTGGATCGTTTCGGAGTCGTGACGGTAAGAATCGGAGGGGAGCCTTATGCAATCGTCGACATCGGAATGAGAATGCTCACTCCTTCCGAGCTCTTTCGCGCACAAGGATTCAGTAGCTCCTATGTGATAGATATTGAGGTAAACGGAAAACCCATAACCAAGCGGGATCAGGTACGCATGGTGGGAAACTCTGTCAGTCCGCCGAATGCGGAAGCTTTGATAGTAGCCAATTTGGGAGAGACAGGACAATCGATCGGGCACTCTTCAGCAGGAGAGATGCTCCAGCTCAATATGTTTGCCGACGCGAGCGCCGGTCCTCGGCACTAAGAAAGGCGATGTCGAGAGAAATGAGAAGACGCAATGTGTGATAATGGGTGCGGCATGAAAGATTCCGCGCCAGGGAGTGAGCAACGAATCGGATGAAGCAAACAATCAGGAGAGCTCCACCGCCGAAAGCGGCGAGGGCACCAGGCAAGAACCTCCGGTCCCACCATCGCAGATGATGGCTCTGCCTCGAGGTATTGATTTTCGAAAAGACCATGAGAACATCAGAAAAGGAGCATCCATGTCATACGACCCAGGGAAGGATGGCTGGTTCGGCGCCGGCTGGGCCTCATTCAAGACCGGCCATATCCCAAAAGGCTTTGTGCCCCCACCAGGCAATGATGAGGCGCTCAAAGAGTGGCTCGACGGTTTCAAGAGTGCCTTCGCGGATTATCCCGACGAGGAGGCCATGAAGGGCATTCTGGATGGAGATCCCATGCGAGGGGAGGCTTTCGAGGATGCCCTCCTCCGAATCGCACCGGAGGTTTACGTGGTGTTGGCGGAAAGAGGGGAAGTGTAGCTTGTCTGGGGACCCTGTCAGGGAAAATGCTCCCATGTGGGCGTTGATCTCATCAGGCGAATTCTTCGGCAAGAGAGGGTTGCCGGCAGAATCGAGTGCCTGGGCCGAGGTCCGGAAGCTCGCTGGAAACGCATATAGGTACAATACTCAATAAATAGGTATTCTAATCATTGTAGTACCTATATCTCTTCGCACTTTCCATATGATTGTCCGGATGTCGCGAACATGCATCAGGCTTCCTGAATGCATCGGATCAGCGAATTTCCTCTATAATCCTAAGATTTTTCATGTTGGCGTTTAACCTGGAGTGGACCGGCAATGTGATTCCGGAGGCAAGCGATAGCACCGAGCCAATGCCCGAGCTTGCATCCTCCGTTGCTCAGGCGACCTATTCTTGTTGGATGCCTGCTATGCGATGATTTTCCAATTGATGACCAATGACGTACGCGGATACCCCGAATTCCTCCGCGAGCTCCTCTGCTTTTTCCCAAGTCACTACGGGAGATCTGATCCGGTCTCGAAGTGCGGCAGCCGGCGCAAGTAGCTCTGCCGCGAAGGCACGGTTTCTTTTCTGCTGATCGGTATTGGCGTCCGTGATCAGAGAGCTTCGTTTCATCGGCGCATAAAGGTATTCAAACAGGGCACGGCAGAAATGAAACCGGGCCGAAGCCGGGAGTGCCGGTCGAAGGATAAATGCGGGGCTATGTTTATGATTGATTCCCACCAGGGCAGCGAATGGTATTGAGCGGTTTGAAAACTTTCCAAGTGCATTATCGAGATCGTTTTTGCCTATTCCTAATACATTCTCGATATCTTCCATGGTTTTCAAAGGCTTTCCATTCAATCCAAAATGGGCGCGAAGTCTTTGTGCGAACGAGTAGCCCTGTTCCCAGTGAGCTCCCCCGCTGGAGCTCCCCCATGTACCGACCAACCTGGCGAGGCTTGTCAGTGGCCGGAGCTCCATCATGTTTCTCTCGGCATTCTCAACCGCCACCCTTACTTCTTCCGCATCCGCATTGAAGTCTCCCATTTCAGAACGCGCGGAGCGAAAGAATTCAGCGACTATCTCTTCAGGCAAGAGATTGCCGACCTTTTCTATTTCTTCTCTTTGAGTGTCATCCAGATCGTATGGGTCCAATCCAAGCGCGCCCGCGCATTCACAAAACGCTCTTTCGTCCGCGTCGGCTGCTCGAATAGCAGCCCACTCCTCTTGGAGACGACTGTCGGTGATCTCGTTGTTCTCCAAACGAGTCACGATTGCTTCAATGAGAAATGAAAGCCTATCCTTCAGTGTATTTGTTTCGATCCATGCCATGCCTTGTCCGGGAAATTCAAGCCGCTGAGATGGAAGTTTCTCGGGATACCATGAGACAAGCACGATAGAGCCTGCCGGCTCTATTCGAACCGGAGGGAGAGCGTACCCTTCCCGCGCATGCGCCAGAGAATGGCGAGTATCGTAGCCGGGCCTGTCCGAAGACGATGAGAGACCCGGCTCAGTCCAAAGAGACCACCATCGTTCGACCAACCATTCCGCAAAGGGATACAGGGGCAAATAGACGGCGTCGCGCATTGTCTTTGAGCGCTGATCGAATACTCTCGTCAAAGGGTAGTTGTCGACAGCCATAAACAGTCGAGCCCACGTGGCTCTCAATTCGGCCCCTCTTGCAGCCAGTGGGTCTATCCATTCAAAATCGATTGTAAGCTCACTCATAGACCGAATCCAGTCCTTCGGGCCACTCTGTTTTATTTAGAGGATAACCCTTGTACTCACCAAGCTCCCGGTTGACTAAACGAGCCTCATATACGGCTTCGTCCTCTTTGTGCCAGGCGTACCTCGGAAAATCACCTTCCAACAGGCTACTTATCGCTCCACGCCGAATCGCGGTCCTCAGCCATTCGGTGACTTGCTCTCGCTCTTCGGCCAGGCGTCGGTCGCAGATAGAGGCATCGGCTCTTGGTTTGGACTGCCCGGCAAACGACGGAGTATCCTTATGTTCCTGGCTTCCGACGTAACTGACACGACGTGCCAGCTCCTCGAGGTCCATGCCTGGTTGTGGCCCGGCTACTCGGCGACGGATTGGGCGTTTACGTTTCGTGGCTCTCATTTTAGGGTCCTCCGCGTTCCCGAGCTTACCACATCCTCCTTGCAGGTGACCACTGAGTCAGCAACTATCTGCTTTGGTGATGTCCAACAAGTAATTGATTACACGATTGCTCTCGTAGGATCAATGGAGATTCTCCAGCCGCGAAGCCAATTCGAAGATCCACCGGGTGACAGAGACGGATGTAGGAATGGGCTTTGCAAATCGGCTTCTTATGTCGAGTGGTGCCTCGAGCCGAAAGCGTTGCTCTCGGCTTGAGGAAACAGGCAAAATCACCGAGCGATGGCTGCTCTTGGATGACTTGGGGCGTACACTTCAAGTTGCAGATATTGTCGGGGTCTCCTGTTCAACCGGCTTTCCGACATCCCGGTGGTTGCCTTTTTACTTGTGCCACAAACCGATGCCTGCTACATCAAACCTCTGGAAAGAGCAAGATAAAGAGGGAACAAAACCGATTAAGAAAAGTGAGCTTGCAGAAAAACTGGCCAACGCCGAAGGAATCACTTTGAGGGCTGCGGAGCTGGCGGTCGAGGTGACTTTTGAGAGTATGGCGGACGCTCTTTCTCGTTCCGGCCGTGTGGAAATCCGCGGCTTTGGCTCTTTTAAAGTGAAGGGCTACGAGGCCTACAGCGGACGAAACCCCATGACAGGAGAACAAGTCGAGGTGCAGCCGAAAAAGCTCCCCGTGTTCAAGGTGGGAAAGGACCTCCGTCAACGGGTGAACGGTGGTGAGGAAGAACAACACGTGCAGGGTAGCGGAGCTACGGCCGAAACAGCATGACCTCCAAAAGCCATCAAAATGTGGTTTCCATCCTGAGCTTGACAGACGGTCTGCTGTCTCTGCTGGACCAGGAATACAAAGGCAGAGCCCAAAACAAGACGGTCAAAGATCTCGTTGTCGCCATCTCCGAAGAACTGGAAAGATGTTATGCCATCTGGCCGGGCGATATCGAGGAGTCGACGCTGCAAATCATGAACAAAAGGCTCTCCGCATTCGAAGCGCGTATCTTCGGCGGCCGGGTGTAGGTAGTAACTGCGACATCCATGTGCCTGGGCTTTTTGGAGGATTTAGGTCAGGTGGTGAATAACCCGGCTAAGAAGTGGGCCATTGATAAGCTTGCGGCGGCACTTTGGAAGCTCCACAGGTACTTTGATCGTCGCCTGGATCGATTCGAATCCTACGAGGACGCAGAAAGGGCCATTCGGCTCTGGGGTAAGCTCATGGGTTAGTGTAGGCCCGTTCACGTTGATCCGTCATGATCATGACTCTCGGGATAGTGTCTGAAGGGGCTGGACAAAGGGTCATTCGGATATGCATTTAGAATCTCATTTCGAAATTGCCTCGTGAATGACCTTGACCAGATTTCCATTTCCATCGTAGATGCTCCGGGTACGAGATTGCTTGCTATCAACCACAATCTCCGCCTTTTCCGGAATGATCCTGATGCGAGCTTCCGTTCGGTCCGGATACTGGATTTTTATGGCTTCTTCCCTTTCATCGATTTCCAGCTGAGTCTTGTTACCTCTGTAATCCGTAATGTCAAAGGATTTGCCGCCGTTTTTCTTCCCGTCCGATGAAGCGGTCATCTTTACAACAAAACGGCCGCCATCCCGAGTCATCGTATATTGAGCCAGGTCGGCGTTTCCGTCGTACTGGTACTTCTCCTCTTCCCCCCAATTTGTTTTGATGCGCGACAGGCTTCCATCCGCGTTGCGTTGAATCTCAAGATGCCGGCCATTGTCTTCAATTTGCGTTGGCCAGCCCAAATCATCGAAGATCATTTGAAGCTTGTCGCCGTATCCCGTTTGAATACTTGCGGGGCGTTTCCAACGGTCAAGCTCTGTTTCGATCCAATCACCACGATTCTTTTCACCTTCCTTGCCTTGCCCTGCACCGAAAAGGCCTCCAAACAATCTCCGCATCCAGTTCCCGTCTTCCTCTTTTCCTTCCCTGGCTACTGGAGCCTGGCTGATTCCTTTCAGAGCCCCATCGGCATCATATTCGAACAGGGCTCTTCCATGAGCATCTGAATACTCAACGGGGCGCCCGTCCGGTGCCACAACGGCACGTTCGATAGTCTGTCCGTTCTTCTTCAGCGCAACCTCTCCGCTATCCGGACTTTTCGACACTTCCAGCTTCTCACCCGATGTCGATGCCAAACTGTAGTTTTGCCGGCCTCTATCTTCCGTGACGCTGATGACCTCTCCCTCCATTGTATGGATACGGACATTTGCGCCACCTTGCTCCGGATAACTCCAATCCCAAAGGGAGCCGTCCTGTTTCACCTGGAGCGTGGGGCGCATCTTTTCATCATAGCGTGTTCTGATTCCCGTGCCGGAATCAGCCGCTTCAACCTTCCCGTCTTCCAATTCCCGGTATTCATACTGTTGCACGGCCTCAGCCTCACTGGTGTTTTGCATTTTCTTGACGCGTCCAAGCTCATCGTATTCAATGCGCTGAAGCAGTGTCTCGTTGAGCTCGATGCTTGCCAGTAAACCGTTTTGATAGGTATAGTCCAAACGCCCTTGCGCCTTGAAGCTCATTGAGGCCTTTTGTAGATCCTCTGGAACATCTCGGCATACTTCCATGGAGCGCAGCTCGCCGGTTTCAGCATACGAATACCTGACAGCTTTGCCATTACCGGCCCTCGCAAATTGAATGCGATTCTGATTGTCGTATGCCAACCGGATTTCAGCCACACAAGTGTCTCCGACAAACCCGGCAATCTTAAGAATTCGGCCCTGATCATCCCGCTTATAGCTGATGAGGAACTGCCCCTGACAGTCCCCGACCAACGAACCGCCTTCGTTGAAATACCATCGGCGTCCGTCGTGGAACATGACAACCTGGGCCTTCCCGCCTATCCGCTTATCCTCCATCGTTCCCAGCCCCAGAGCTTCCTCGAAATTGTCATCTACCAGGAAGGTGCCTTTCCCCTTGATTTTCCGTTCCTTCGCAAAAACGGCGTTTACATGGCCCAGGGGCGAATAGAGGTTGTAGACTGCCTGGTACTGTACGTGATCGCCTTCTTTGGAGAGCACCTGTTTTGATTTCTCCAGCTTCGGCAGGTCCATCGTCCAGCCTTTTCCGAATTCGCCGGACGGAAGGTTGAAGGAATTGAAGTGGCGCTTCAAACGCAGAGAATACTGACCGCCAGCCATGACAACCAGGTCATCATTGGCGGTTTCCAGACATCCAGGGGCCTTGGTTTCGGAACCGGGCAAGGCCAGGGCTGTTACTCTCCGGAGATTATCGTCCTTGGTGGGCATTGCGATTTCAACCGGGCGCAGCAACGGCGGTGACTGGCGATGAAAGGTTCGTTCAAGCTTCTCACCCATTTCCATGACTTCCTTGTCATCTCTTTGGGTCGTCACCTTCTTGGTTTCAGGGGCTAGATCGACTCCACCATAGAGCACGCGGGAGAAAGCTTGGTTTTCGCGGGGCTCATCCTCGAGACGGAGGGAAGGGGTTTGTGTCGGCATCGCGAAAGGCTCAATCGGATAATAGCGCATCCAGCCAGGCATTGCAGCGCCCTGTTCGCGCATATACTCGGCTATTGCGGTAATCTGGGCGATTCGGCGTAACTCATCGTAAATATACACTGATTTCTTCATGCCGTTGCCTTCGGGTGGAATCGAAGTCCATTGTCGGGCTATGTCATTGTAATGGCTAGTAAACCACTGCGAAAAATAGGCGGCGGCCTTCGTTGGAGCCTCGTCTTCCGCCGGTTCCAGTTTCCCGTCGACCATCTTCATGCGCTGGGTTCTGACTTCCAGGGGAACATCCAACAGAGCCAGGCGGGCTCCGTGCTTTTCCCAAGTGCGCCGGGTGGCTGACGCGGGAACGATCCAGTACCTTTCCCAGACCTCGTCGGGGAGCTCGTCAGTAACAAAGTCCTTATGAAATTGGTTTTTGTACCCCTCAATTGAACAGGACACTTTGTCTCGCGTAATATTGTCACGTCCCAGGCCCAAAATCTTCATCACGCGATCGGTCTCGAACAAAATCCATCCGGCGTAACTGAGTGCAGAGCCTTTCCCGTGGCGGATATTCATGACCGGGCCTTTTGGGTCTTCGGGAACGGGGTCAATGGAAACAAACGGAGCCTCACCCTGTTCGAAAATGGAACGAAATATGGTCGTGATTTCATCAAGGCGCATCGGCTCCGTGCCTATTTCCTGTCCGGCACCGGTCATGAGAATCAGCCGCCCGTTTTCATCCTGTGCGATGCCCTGAATCCGCCCAAGCCCTTGAAGATGCCTCGATGCCCCACGCAGCCAAACTCCACCAACATTTGCGGGAGCAATCCCTGATCGGCTGGAAAAAAAAGAACCAGGTACCATGGCTCCATGGGACGCGCTCATAGCCAGAGCGAGATTTTCAGGTGTTTGCCTTACCATGGATTCCCATTGATCCGATTTGGGATTGTATTGGTGGTCGACAATCGGCTCATGGCATCCGTCACAAGTTAAGGTCCGGGATCGTTTGTCAAGAGAGCTTTCAGCAAGGCGAGGGGGTTTTTTGTGACGTTCGCTTGACAATTCCGAAATCTTCAGAATTTGCTGTAAGATAAGTAACCAGGTCAGTGGCTTCACCTCGCTTAAAAGCCTGCTGATAGAAGTAGAGGTTTTGGTAGACCA
>Ga0074199_1000857_pt1 | contig 36120 bp, 43 predicted proteins | sample EPASupsiteSAE347_FD_64528 | JGI IMG/M metagenome (GOLD analysis project Ga0074199, IMG submission 64528) | Bioremediated contaminated groundwater from EPA Superfund site, New Mexico - Sample SAE3-47 | ecosystem: Environmental > Aquatic > Deep subsurface > Groundwater > Contaminated ... | reverse complement strand
TAATGCCTCTATCCCTTCTTATATAATTTGAGTGCAGGGCGAAAGTAATATGGGCAAAGGACTCCGCTTTCATCCCACGGCCTAAAGGCCGGGGACTTCCCGCTTCGTCCTTCGCAATCCTACGAGTTAAATTGCAGATGCAAATCGCGAATCTCAAAATTTGGTGGGGGAATAGGTCGATGGCATATTCGGTTGAACTCATATCTATGGAGCAAAAAGAGGAGCTTGCAGAACGCTACGGCGGCCAGGTTCTTTACGAGATCAAGGCTGAGATTTACGGATGCTGCATAAAGCTATTGACCGGACGGTCCGCGGTCAAGAATGCCTGGGAAGAGAGCTTCTATTTTGCCTCGCAGAACATTCGCTCGCACGGGCGGCTTTACGTGCTGGAGGAGCCTGCCAGGAAGGCGAACGAGGTCTGCTACGATCCGCATTCCAAGACGGCGTTCCTGTTCAACATCGACTATTACGGCTGGATCAAATCCCTGGCATTGAGCGTGGCGGGCGACATTTTGGAGGACAATCACGGCATCTACTCCGTGCACGGGGCGTGCCTGGACGCGGGCGGGCGCGGCCTGTGCCTGCTCGGCGGCTCAGGTGCGGGCAAGACCACGCACACCTACGGGCTGCTGCGCGAGTCCCGCGTCCGTGTGGTTTCCGATGACTGGTTCTTCGGGCGCATCTTCGGGGACGACATCCTGGCCTACGGCTCGGAGAAGAATTTCTACATCCGCGCCGACCTGGCCGAGATCTGGGTGGAGTTTGCAGGGCTGGTGAACAGGGCGGTCATGGACGAAAAGGGCCGCGCCGTGGTGGACCTGCGCTGGGTGATCGGCAAGGGGCGCATCCTGCCGCTCACGACGATGGAGAACGTGATCCTGCTCAAGCGCGATGCGACCCAAAAGGAGACGGTGCGGGTGCTGGATGGTGCGCAGGCTCTGCAAATCTTGGAAGAAAATGGCTACTACAATCCTCATCTACTGGTGCACAGCGACTTCAAGCGCCACATTCGCAGCCGATTCTTTGCAAAGCTGCTGGACAGCGCCAGCGTCTTCGAGGTCAATACCATTGGAACGCCGGAGGAGAGCCAGAGGGAGATCAGGAGGATTGTGGGGATTGAATAGAAATAGCTTTTTCCGATAGACTGCCTGAATGCCCACTTCAAATAATATTAAAATTATATGAGATTCACGATTGTCACTTCAGCTCGCCTTTTTCCAGCATATTTTTAATCAGATATTTGGTGGACGAGACGGGGTAATTGATGATCTCAGCAATTTTTCTCTGAGATGGCCGCGGTTCCTGAGACCATAGAACCTTTATATGCTCAATGACCTCTGTATTTTCCGATATCCTGAGCCGGTCCGATCCGGATTCGGAGCCGTTTGTTCCTGTCTCGTCAACGTCACCATCATCTTCCATAAGGGCGGATGGCTCTTCTGCTTCGGCATTGCTCGCATGGATGAATTGAAAAGCCCTTCGAGATATATTCTTCAGTATCAACTCGGAAGCCAGCTTCTTTAGGGTTTTGCCCTGCAATACCGCTTCAGCCTCAAGGCCCATATAGGCTTCTTGAGTTATCTCAATTCTTGTGTACCTGTCGCTTGGCATGGATATGCGACCTTTGCATTTGATGACAGCTTTGGAGCCGCGTTTTGGTCGTCGGCTTATTTAAATGATGTCGTTGAATTCAGACTCAATCCCAGGTCAACCGTGGAAGATGCTTTACAAATTCATCGATATCTGCAACCTCATAAAACTCTCGTCGTCGGTCCCAGACCCTTTCTGCAGCTTTCTTGCGCATCTCCGCCACGTCTCCCTCGGTGAGATACTTTCTGGTGACCATTGTCTCCAGCATCACTTCCACCATCTCCGCCTGCGCGGCGACGGAGGACTGCATGCGAGACATCTGGGGCTGGAAGAGCCTGGCCAACGGCCTGTCTCTCTCATCATACCCCTTGTCCACCAGCACAACCTCATACTTGAACCTGTTACCATGCCTGGACCAGAGAATCGTATCGCTGAATCTCATTACGCGCGGCACATCATTGATGCCGTGGCGGGTAATCGAAAAATGGCCTTCGTTCTTCATCATCATACGAAGGCGGGCATCCTGCTCGGGAGTGACCATAACCCTCATCCGTATGGAAAGGTCATCGCCATCAAACTCCTCATCGTAAAGGTATGGGTGGAGGACAAGATCATCAATGCAGAGACGATCGATTACCAGGTCCTCCAATTCCTCGATTGTGATCTCGTGGTAGTATTCAGGATTATGTTCGTCGCCCCGGCTGCCAAAGGCGCTGCTCACAATCTTCCATTTGCCGCTAATATTGCCGTCACTATCCTTGGAGCGGATACCATCATGCTCTGCTCTTCTTATCTTGAGCAGCAATGATCTATGAGCCAGAAGTGTCTCGGCGGTGAGTCCTATCTTAATTCGCCTCAACTTCGCGCCAGAATGCCTGGAGCGAAAGGCCGACTCTTCTTCCAGATATACTATCAATCCTTTGTCTCGGAAATCGACATCCATCGTCGTCCCATCCCTACGATATAATTGCAAACGGCAAACGGAGCCGTTCTGGCGATTATCAGGCTTTTTGCTTCGTTCATTTTTTCTTCGTTCATTTTCATAATAGACTGCATAAACCAAAAAAAGCGAAGAACGATGGGAGTTGCCCAATCGTCCTTTCAGAGGTGGAACTCTACGTGGAATGGTATGTAGAAGATCCATACGAAATAAACCAGCATCAATACAAGTCCGAGGGGAACACCAAGCTTCGCCCACTCCTTGCTCCCGATGCCGAGCTTTCCGGCGGCGATGATGTTCGGAATATTTCCCGGAATCAGCATACCTCCTGCAATGAGCAGACCCATGAGAACCGCCTGGATCTGAACCATGCTCATGGCCGGGCTCAGCTCTGCTGCGGTCAAGGTTGCATTGTCCAGGATTGCGGAGATCATGTTGACCCAGTACAGGATCTGCGGAGATACGCCAAGCAGGTACTTGTCGATGACTACCTTCATGCCACCGCCCAAAAGCAGCAGTGCCATGACGAAGATGTAGACTTTAACGGCTCGGATAACGACATCCTTAAGCCCTCCATCTTCTTCTGTGGCCGCAGCGCACTCCGGGGCTTTTGCCTTGCCTGTGAAGAACATCGCCAGCAGGCCCATAGCAATGCATCCGGGTATGATGTAAATGGCCAGTTGATTGAACAGGAAGAAGAATCCTGCGTTATATGGCGGACCCTGGAGCTTGGTGATGGCAATGGTGGATAAGGGCTCGCCCACCGGAGTTAGGACTGCACCAAGACCAATGGAAAAACAGGCGATGATGATGACATTGACCACCGTTTTTCGGTCAAAGGGCATACAGTTCACAAGCTCCACAAGCAGAAGCGCTGCAATGATGGCAGTTATCAGGCTTGAGGATAATCCCAATATAACAACAATCAAGAATACTACTATCTTGGCGGGAATAACCTTAATTATGGACGCCATCGCTTTCTGAGCATAGGAACGCCCGTAGTGGAAGATCAAGCCTGCTACCAAGACGGCAGGAACAATTCCCTTAACTATCGGCTCTTTGACGGCTTCCATTACTATTTCCATGTTCCAGCCGATGAGTTCCATCTGATGCTCGGAGTAGCCCAGGGCTTCCAATGCTTCTTTGCTGTAGAAGCTGGATATCGTTACCGCCAAAACACCCATAACGAACAAAAACGCCTCAAGGTTGTGCTCGATCTTCTTGACCATAAATGGTCCTACGAGCACCACCAGTACTATGGCAAATAAACCAAGGTCAAGTGGGTCAAATTGCATATAAATCCCTCAATATCTACAATCCCTCTAAAATTGATGATCTCCAAATGCTCTACCGACCAAAGGCCAGTCTTTATACGCAGGACTCCGGTCGTGCCGCCAGGCTCTGTAGCATCCCTAGCTCCAAACAGCAGGCGCCTGGTAAGTGCCTCCATTTCTCCTCCTCTTGTCCTCCCACAATTGTGCTAGCGTATTGCAAATATTATTTTTAGGACCACTGGCTGCTCCTGCTATCCTGACAAGCCGACACATATCATGGCCAAATGGAACAGCCCCTGATGGCAGGTTTGCCCTTTTGGCAAATGTGTGTCCGAATTGAGGCGCTTGATAAAGCACCATGCTGCAATGAGATATTCATAGGTAGCCTGCCAGTTTTTTTCCATTTGGCTATTTGCTTATTAACCTTTTCGGTTAAATAAACACGGTGGCTAAAATGCAAATTATGGTCGGATGCAAATGATATATTTTCGCAAAAATTAAATCAATAAGCCGGTCTTTGGATTCAGTCAAAAAAACAGCCATGATCCTCGGACAGGGATCATGCCCAAAAGATGAAAATCAGCAATTTTTGAAAGTTTTTCATGTGAAAAAGAATAAATCGAAGCTGTTCTGGTTTTCAGCCTATTGATCTTTGACGGCATCAAGGCAGATCAATAGTCCCGACCACCCTCAGTTTTCCGCCTTCGGGGTATGTCAGAACTGCCCTGGCTCCGGGCCGGTAGACCAGCTTCTTGTCGAGCTTCAGCGTCAGCTCAGCCTGGTGCCAGTCGCCCTCTGCTTTCACTGCCTCGATTCTGGCCGGAACATACTGCATCCAGTGGCCGATGTGAAGCACCATTCCCTCTTTCAGCGGCGATGGCCAGTATTTGACCACCTTTGCTTTGCCGGTTATGGCCGAGACCTGCTTGATGGACTTGTCGTTGGTGAGGATGGTCCCCCGGTCCAGATCGTCCACCTCGACGCCCTTGAGGGCGATGCCCGTTCTCTCGCCGACTCCCGCCGAATCAAAGTCCTCGTCATGCTTCTGAATGGACCGGACCTGCGCCGTCTTTTCTCCGGGCAGAACCATCAACTCATCGTGCTTCTTGATGCTTCCCTCGGCCACGGACCCCAGGACCACGGTTCCGATGCCGCGCACGTTGAAGAAATGGTCGATCGGCATGGTTCCCGTCGGGCAATCCTGCTTGGTTTCTATCCTGGCCACATCTGCCAGGAATCGCTCGCGAAGGGCGTTCTTGTCGTCCTCCAGGAAATCGTAACCGTCGACCACTGTGCCCTTGATGAGCGGCGCGATCTGCTCGCGAGAGAGGTAGTTTCTCAGGACCACAATCCCGTCTTTCACGCCGGCTGAGTCCAGCATGATCACCGATTCGCCGAAAGCCGGATTGATCTGGTCCACGATGAGCAGGGCCTTCTGGGCAATGGATACCGCATGGTAGAGGGGCGCGAGCCGTTCCGGGTATCTGGTCGGCTCGATAAATGTGACTGTGTTTTGCCCTTTCTTCAGATTGTAAAATGTAAGATCGCTGGCAGTGCCCTTCTTTCCCAAGTCTTTGCCGTAGTCGAGAGCACCCAGGATCGCAACATTGAGATTCGCCATGTGTGACTAAAATATCCCCGAATAATTCAGGTTTGCGGTGATCCCGGACGGCTCGGCGAATGACGGGCCTGGCTATTTATAGGAGCAGCAGAATGTGACGAACGATGTGCGGCGCAGACCTATCCGATTTGGAAGATCCCAAGCAAGAAAAACAAATCAAGCAGACGAAAGAGCCCAAACCGTCTGAATCACGAAAAAATGTCAAAGATCTGTCGATCACCGGCCACTGAACAATCAATAGCACGACGCAAGCGTATTGCTTTTTCTAACCGTTCTTTAGATCCACAATCAGCCTCTGCCTTTCCAAAGATATTTATTCCATCCGATCCCAATTGATAATGCTTTTCGTCATCAAGGGGTTGGTAAATTGCTAAGCTCAAAAGAACTGGAAAATATGGGGAAGGCTATCGACGAGATCGGTACCGCCAAGACCTGTATCACAAGTCAAGTCATGAAAGATGTCAGAAAAATCGTCCTGGAGAAGGGCCTGGACGCTGCAGAGCTTTACGCTGCCCAGCTCACGGGAACCGATCAGAACACTGAGCTGTCTCGCGTGCTGACAATCTGCCGCAAAAACAATCTAAGTCCTGAGGCCATCGCCCAGGTAATCGACAAGCTCGGCGTCATTGAATCCGGAAAGTGGTAATCTCCAACTAAAATTATCCCTTTTAATCTTTTTTCGGCAAGCAGTTTTTCGGAATACCGGAGCCCATCAGGGTGCATGTCGTCGCCGTTGAATTGATCTTTGCTCGCTCTTTGTTTGAATTGCCCTTTGCTCAAATTGCTGCTTCTCGATTTCTTGAATTGCTTTCTGTTTGCTTACTCTTGCTTAAATTGCCGCTTCTCGGTTTCTTGAATTGCTCTTTGTTTTCTTGCTTTTGCTTAAATTGCCGCTTCTCGATTTCTTGAATTGTGCATCCTGAAATGTTCTATTCCCAATCCCGCCCTCCCAATGTTCAATGGCTGTTCGTGGTCTGCAATGCATAATCTTTAAATACATTGTACTTTTTAACTCATTGTAGTACAAGATTATACATTTGATCCGGTGATTACTTTGAGTTATCTCCAAAAAATCGTGGACGGGCGGGACCTGAGCCTGGAAGAGGCCGAGGCGCTCCTGGGCGAGGTCTTCAATGGATCGACGGATGCGCAGATCGGCGCTCTCCTCATTGCCCTGCGCATGAAGGGTGAGTCGATCTCGGAGATCGCAGGCTTTGCCAGGAAGATGAGAGCCTCTGCCGTTCGCATTTCGCCAGAGGTAAAAGGCACGCTGGTGGATACCTGCGGCACGGGCGGCGACGCCACCAATACCATAAATGTAAGCACGGCTGCGGCCATCGTCTCAGCCTCATGCGGGATTCCCGTGGCCAAGCACGGAAACTATGCAGTCAGCTCGAAGTGCGGAAGCGCCAACGTTCTCTCGGAACTGGGCGTGAATATCTCTCCCCAGCCTGAAGAGGTGCAGAGGATGATCGAGACCGTGGGCATCGGATTCATGCTGGCCCCGCTCTTCCATCCGGCCATGAAGCGCGTCGGGCCGCTGCGAAGAGAGCTGGGCATGCGCACTATCTTCAACATCCTGGGACCACTGACTAATCCGGCAGGCGCAAAGGCGCAGGTGATGGGAGTCTATGATCCCGCGCTCTGCGAGAAGCTGGCCAATGTTCTCAAGATCCTGGGAACCGATCGGGCCATGATCGTGCACGGCAGCGGCATGGACGAGATCACCAACACCGGCAAGACGCAAGTCTCAGAATTAAGGGATGGGCAAGTGCGAAACTACTCCATTCAGCCTCAGGATTTCGGCTATCCCGCAGCAAAACCGGAGGAGATCGCAGGCGGAGCGCCGCAAGAGAATGCCCGCAAGCTGGTGAGGGTCATGCAGGGCGAGCGGTCGCGGGGGCGCGACATCATCGCCATGAACTCCGGCGCGGCGGTTTACGTCTCGGGCCGGGCTCAAACGCTTGCCGAGGGCATGATGATGGCTGAAGAGGCTCTTGATTCGGGAAAAGCCCTGCAAACCCTGAAGCGAATGGTGGCCGCAAACGGCGATCCCTCCAAGCTGGAGCGGTTCCTGTGACGAGGATAAAGGTCTGCGGAATCATGAACCAAATGGAACTCTCGCAAGCAGTCTACGCCGGAGTGGATGCAGTAGGGTTCGTGGTGGAGATCGAAAACTCCAGGCACCGCCTCTCTGCCGATGAGGCCGCCCTTCTCATAAAAAACGTGCCGGTGTTCACCAAGAGCGTGGCCGTGATTGCGCCCAATGACGCAAACGAGGCCGTTGAGCTGGCCGGGCGGACCGGGGCGGACATCTTGCAGGTTCACGGCTCCCTGAGCCCTACAGATATGTTGGAGTTGAAAGGCCGGGTCCATCAAAAGCTCATCGCAGCGGTGGCCGCGGGAACCGAATCAAAGGCCGTCCAGAGCTTTGCCAAAAGCGCAGATGCCATCTTGCTGGACACCCTGGCGGGCGGCAAGCTGGGCGGGACCGGAGCCGTTCATGATTGGAACCACAGTGCTGAGATCACCAAATCTCTGAATGCAATTAGCATCCCCGTGATTTTAGCCGGCGGCCTCAAGCCTGAAAATGTCGCCGCGGCCATACGGACCGTAAAACCCTATGCAGTGGACGTTTCCAGCGGTACGGAGACCGCGGGCAAGAAGGACCCGGAAAAGATTCTTTCATTTGTGCGGGAGGTGCGCCAATGTCCTCAGTAGAGCCAATCGTAGAGCCAATATTCGTGGACGTGACCAACAAGGTGAGCGTCGACGCTCCACTGTCCCTGTATCTCGCCTTGCGGGGGCGCAGATATCCTTATCTCCTGGAGTCTGTGGAGAAGTCGGGCCAGAAGGCCAGATTCTCTTTCGTGGGAGCCGACCCGTCCGCTATGGTCACTGTGAAGAACCGGCATTTGACGGTGGAGTTCTTCAACGGAAGCATGGACCCCCTGGAAGAGCGGATCAAAGGGTGCGTTGATGTGAAAAAGAACGGCACCAAGCTGGAAGGCCGAATTATGGAGGGCTACGACCTCTTCGATGCTCTGCGAGCGGCCATTCCCTGCAGCCGCGGTATGCCGAACAGCTTCGATCGGCAGGTATTCACCGGCGGGGGAATCGGCTATCTGGCCTACGACCTGGTCAAGGAGCGCCTGGGCAGAAGCTCGACCTCCGAGACGCCCGACGCCCAGTTCAGCCTGGCCGAGAGCACATTCATCTTCGACCACTTGACAAGGAAAGTTTACTTCACCATTGCCCCCATCCTTCCCGGACCGAAAGTAAATCTGATCGAGACCATCGGCGGAATCGATCCCGATTACGACCAGGCCGAGGACCTCGATGGGAAAGGAACCGTCCTTTCGGCAGGCGAGCCGCAGCAGTATGAGGATGCAGTTCTGAAGGCCAAGGAACACATCAAGGACGGCGACATCTTCCAGATCGTCCTGGCCCGATCCACCAGGATCGAGTGCCCGGACCCGGTCAAGCTCTACCGAAAGCTGCGCAGCATCAATCCCAGCCCCTACACTTACCTCTTTGAGTTCGGCGATCTGGCCATTGTGGGAGCATCGCCGGAGACTCTCTTCAACACCTACAACCGCAAACTCAAGGTAAATCCCATTGCCGGAACCTGCCCCCGAGGCAGAACGAAGACCGAGGACGACAGATATGCCAAGATCATGCTCGGCGACGAGAAGGAGCGGGCGGAGCATGTGATGCTGGTCGATCTGGGGCGGAACGACGTTCGGTCCGTGTGCAGATCGGGCACTGTGCAGGTGGAGGATTTCATGTCCGTTCTGAAGTACTCTCACGTGCAGCACATCGAGACCACCGTCTCCGGAGCCTTGCGGGAGGAGTGCGACCAGTTCGATGCCGCCAGGTCCGTCTTCCCGGCGGGAACCCTCTCCGGAGCGCCCAAGCTGCGGGCTATGGAGATCATCGACGACCTGGAGGAGGTGTCCCGCGGAATTTACGGCGGCGGCATCGGCTACTTCTCCATCGACGGCAGCACCGACTTTGCCATAGCCATTAGAAGCGTCCTGGTCAAGGACGGCGTGGCCACCGTTCAGGCAGGAGCGGGAATAGTGGCCGATTCCGATCCCGCCAAAGAGTTTCAGGAGACGGAGCGCAAGATGGCTGCCATGAAGCGGGCGCTGGGGGTGGCGGTATGACGGAAATGAACGAGCAGAGCAGACGGAAGGAGCAGAGAAAGCAGAATGAGCATGACGGAATGAATGGGCATGACAGACAGAATCGGCCCATTCTCTTCGTGGACAACCAGGACTCGTTCGTCTGGAATCTGGTGGACTACGTCTCAGTTTTCTACGAGAACACCATCGTTCGCTCCAACCGGATCACTCTGGTAGAGGTTGAAGCCTTGCAGCCGCAGGGAATCGTCATCTCGCCCGGTCCCGGCCATCCGGCCATTCCGCGGGACATCGGCTCGTGCCTGGAGATCATCCGGCAGTTCGATCGCACGCCTATCCTGGGAGTCTGCCTGGGCCACCAGGCCATGAACCTGGTTTACGGCGGCACCATCTCGCACACGAGGCCGCTGCACGGCAAGACCTCCGAGATCCGGCATGACGGCCTCGGCATCTTCCGGGGCGTGGATAGCCCGCTGCAAGGCGGCAGGTATCACTCCCTGGCCGTAGAAAAGCTGGCGCCCGATCTGGTAGTCTCGGCCTCGACGGCAGACGGCGTGGTGATGGGCATTCGACACAAGACCCGCCCGCATTGCGGCGTTCAGTTCCATCCCGAATCCGTGCTCACGCCATCGGGAAAGAAGATCATCTCCAACTGGGTGGAAGACGTGATGAAATGCACTCCCTAGTCGAGGGCATCCTGGCGGCCTCGCAGGCGAGAGGCTTCAAGCCTGCAGCCGCCTGGCCAAAGGCTGAGGGACGGGACCTGATCGGCTCGGCCCGTGGCCTGAGGGGCAGGGGCCTCATTCCCGTTATTGCGGAGATCAAGCCGAAGGCTTTGGGGAGATCTCTTGCTCTGGAAGAAGTGGCAGCTTATGCCAAAGCCTACGCGGAAAATAACGCCTGCGCCATCTCGGTCTTGACCGAGCCGACCCACTTCAAAGGCGCTCTGGAAAACGCACTGATCGCCCGCCAGGCCGGTTTGCCGGTTTTAAGGAAGGACTTCATCTTCGACGAATGCCAGTTGGCGGAGGTACAGGCCGATTTAGTGTTGCTGATTGCATCGCTCGGCATTGACCTGCAGAGCTTTGCGGACCGGGCCGAATCTCTGGGGATGGAGCCGCTGGTGGAGGTTCACACCGCGGGGGAATTGGAGGCGGCGCTGAAGACGGATGCCCGGATTATCGGGATCAACAACCGCAACCTGAATACGCTGGAGGTCGACCTGGGGACCTTCGAGCGGCTCGCGCCACGGGCAAAGGACGCCGGTGTGTTTCTGGTGGCGGAGAGCGGAGTGCATAGCAAAGAGGACGCCGCAAGGATGATCGCGGCGGGGGCGGATGCGCTGCTGGTGGGAACGGAGCTGATGGCAAGGCCGGGGAGGCTGGGGGAAATCAACTACTATTAAAAGATTAAAGGCGCGTTTGGCGGATTCTTGTTTTTGTGACTACGGTAAAATATCCCGAGAAAATCATTTTTGAATTGAGCACCTCAATTGCAGCTTCAGCCATCTTTGAAGGAGATAAACCATTTAGTCGAAAATATATTATCCCTTGTTTTGTCAGGAGCTTTTTTTCGTAGACAAGTTGGCCGAAATCCCTATCGAAAGTCAAGATGATGCGCTCATCGGCTTCTGCTAATGATAATATCCGGTCGTCGCTGCTCTTGGGGGAAATAGCTTTGATCCATTGGATGTCGTGCCCTTGCTCAGAAATCAGATCGACTACTTTGCGTGGGATATTCTCATCCGCCAAGAATTTCATGTGAACCTTCTGCTCTTGAGCATCATTGAATTAGAATTTATTGATTCAGCTCTAATCTCAAAGAACAGCAGCGGCGCAATGCGGCACCCGCATAGCTCAGGCACGCTTTGATATCTTCATGGGTTACGCCTGGATAATTTTCCATAATATCTGATTCGGACCATCCCCATGACAACAGATCAATAATAAGATCCACCGCCAAACGGGTTCCTTTGATCACGGGCTTTCCGAATAGAATATCTGGATTCCTCTCAATGCGTTCTTTCCAGGCTGCATTGGAATTTTCGTCAACTTCATCAGGCATAGTTGTCTTGGCTTTTGTCTCTCGGAGGCTGTGATGAAATGCGGTGCTCTTTTGGATTGGCTCACACATCGTTCTTTATTATGCAAGGATTAGCTAATTAGCTTTTCCTTCGGCCAAAATTAGAGAACTTGCGCATCTGACTGACTGAGAAAGATAACGACGGAGTTCTGATACATGATGACTGAGTGTGAACGGTCGGCAACCCCGCATATTTCGGGCAAAAGATAGTTGAGGTGTTCGGCGGCGGGAGCGGATGCGCTGCTGGTGGGGACGGAGTTGATGGCAAGGCCGGGGAGGCTTGGGGTAATTAACAAAGCTCTAATTTAATTCAAATTTATTTATTAAAAACTATTGATGCTGGATCTTAAACCCATAGTTGATCAAAATCGTCCTTAGAATCCCGGATACCTTGCGCTCGGGCGACCGCTCGTCTATAGGCAGGGCCGTACCGCAGAGATGAGAATCCGTCCGGCATTCCGCTTTAAATGGCAAAAATAGTCCATCAGTCCTTTCCGGCCTTAAGGCGTTTGCACCTTCATCTCACCTCTGCGGTACGCATCCTCAAGTATCTCTCCCAGTTTCTCGGACAGCATTTCTGCAGCATGGTCCGACATGCATATCTTGACGTCCTTGGGACCCTCAGATGAGATGTGAATCTCGTGGCCTTCTTGGCCATTCGGCTCATCCCGCAACTCTTCATCGTGATAATGACGGATGGCATCCTCCATGCAGGCGGTTTTGTCTCTATCGTCCGTGACGGCATAGGCGAGAAGCGTGAGCGCCACAAGCCTCTTGCTGGCCAGGTTGACTCTGTAAACCGGTCGCTGAGGATCGCTGGAAATTTTCTCCAGCATATTTTGCGCCGACAGAGCCTCCAGAGCATTCTTTATGCGTGGAGCCGATGATGCGGCCAGAACCTCCAGATCTTTGGGACGAAATTCTCGATATGGGTCTGCCGTTATTTCCCTAATAACCCTGAGCAGCACCGTGTTACCGAACAGTCCGCCGAAAGGAAGTCTGCTGCTTTCCATCTGCATCTCATCTTCTTCGGATAAAAGCGGCAGATCTGATGAATCCATCATTGTAAGCACCTCTATTACTACTGATAAATCTGCTCAACAACTATATCAAACTTGTTTTGGGTTACACAAAATAAGCTATAGCCGCATCCTGTGGCTGTGGTGCGGTATATCATAGCCGTAATTGCGGGCCCAAATGCTCGCCCATCTCCTATCCATTACCTTAACAATCACGATGCCGTGGCTGGTCCTGCCTACTCTTATGAGATCGGGCCCCATTTCTTTAACGAAATTCTTCAGATCCATGCCAAGAGGACTGCAGTACGCGTCACATTCTTCATAGGTAGCATTAAATCCCCTCTTCTTGATCCATCCAAGGAATCTTGCACCATTCTCTCCCGGATCTGGCGGGCTGGGCAACTCATCCGCGTATAGCTTTGCGTTTTCCTGCCTCTTCCTCTGGCGGCATGGGTATAAATGCTGCAAAAGCTAAGTAATAAAGTTAAGGATGATTAGTCGGGGCCATCTTTCGAATAGACAAATTCCTGGACTGGAATTTTGAGCGATTTCGAAATCATCCGGGATAAATGGTTTTCATCGGATAAGAATACTGCGCGAAATAGATGCTGCAAAGATCCAAAAAATGGTTCGATTTATGGCCGGTTTCAGGCCCAACGGCTAAAATTCTTTGGCGGCAGTTTTCACATCCCTTTGACACACGAATCCATAAACCGGCTTGCTTCAAGATCTCCTTAAATCATCCTTGCTCGATCCTGAACAGGCCCTTCTCTTCCGTGATCTCGATTTTTGCATCAAGGAATCTTGCCGCCGTCCAGATGTTTGTCTTCGTGTGCAGCGAGACCTCTCGGGCGGTGTAGCTCCCGCCCGCCATCGCCAGATAGGGAATGAGCTGATCGGCCAGATGGACGTCGACCGATGCGCGGGATTTCAGCTCCGCTATCAGTTCCTGCGCCGCTGCCCTTCCTACCTTTTCCGCCGGGAGGCCCCGCTCGCCGAGGCAGCTTGCACCCTTGCCGCCGGACCAGAGGGTTATCCCGCTTCCCATGGACGGCAAACGGAGGATTTCCGTCTTCAGTTCCGCATCAAATCCGGCTTGTTTCAGCTCTGCAGCAGCGGCTTCAGCCTGCCGCCTGGCCACGTGCTCCGGCAGGTTGCCGCAGTGAGAGATGCCCCGAATCAAGGGTTGCGCCGCTACTTCGTGCCGCAGATGTGCTGACTGAAGCGGCCCGGGATCTACCGACATGGAAATTGTTCCCTGGCCTTTGGGATAGTAGCCCCGCTGCAACAGCTCAAACTCGACCTCGGCACCAAAGAGCCTGAGTGCCGGCAGGAAGACAAACCGGAAGTAGTCAACCGTAGGAGACCACTGCACATCCGTGCCGCCCCGAACCTGCAGCGAGATGGGGCCGTCCGCCCTGATCATGGCCGGCAGGAGGCACTGCAAGAGAAGTGTTATGCTGCCTGCGGTCCCAATGTCGACGCTGTAGCTGCCTGCACAGATTTTGCCGGGCTGGAAGGTCAGTTCCACGGAGCCGGGCTGAACGCCTGCCGTCCTGGCACGGCAAAGCTTTGCCAGAGCCAAAATAGCTCCGGCATGTTGAGCCGCCAGGCCGGGCCTGGGGCGACCTTGGCGGATCTTGGTTATGTGAACGGGCTTCCCAGTGACCGCGGACAGTGCCGCTGCCGTTCGGACGATCTGCCCGCCGCCTTCTCCAAATGAGCCGTCAATCTCGATCATGGGCATAGGGGCAAGGGCTCCCTGCAATTGTGCGGCAGTGCTGCTATTCCTTCTTGAGATGGCCGGGGTAGAATGTCGCTTGAATTATCACTGCATATTGATTTGTTTGGCTTGACTCGATTGACTCGATTCTTTGACATAATATCTGAAGAGAAAATGGAGATCATACTACTTCATCATTGCTCATGGCCATCATTGCTCATGTTCATCATTGTTCGTGTCCATCGCAATTCATCCCCGTCTTGATCCATATCTCCATTTGCTCATCCGCCGGCTTCATGCACGTCTTCTTCGGAACCTATGGCAAACCTTTATCTCCTAGAAGCAGGATTCCTTTTCTAGTTCCGGAATGTGACCAATAGTGGTCGAACCGGTAAGGGTGAAAAAGATGAAGTCTTTTTACAAGTATATCAGTGATGCCTGGTCCTCTCCCCGAGAGGGCTACGTCGGCGCACTGAGACAAGATAGGCTCAAGGCCTGGCGTCAGGAAATGACCGTGCAGAAGATCGAGCGGCCTACCCGCCTGGACAGGGCGCGGGCGCTCGGCTACAAGGCCAAGCAGGGCATTGTCGTGGCGCGGGTCATGGTAAGGCGCGGTGGCCGCCGCAAGTCCCGTTACCAGAGGAACAGAAAGACCAGCAAGATGGGCGTGAACACCATCACCATGGGCAAGTCCATCCAGAGGATCGCAGAGGAGCGGGCCGGAAGGCGGTTCCGCAACATGGAAGTTCTCAACTCCTACTGGGTCGCCGAGGACGGCAAGCACAAGTGGTACGAGGTCATATTGGTTGACCCATGCGCACCATCCATCATGAACGACAAAAACCTCAAATGGGTTACGAATGACGTTCACCGGGGCAGGGCCGTGCGCGGCAAGACCAGCGCCGGTCGCAAGGGTCGCGGCATGAGGCATAAGGGCTTCGGCACTGAGAAGACAAGGCCCGGCATCAGAGCCCACGACGGCAAAGGAAAGTAAGTGATTGATAAGGTCTCATTCCGGGCCTTTGTGGCGGCGACTGAGGACGTTGACCGGGTGCGCGAAGCCCTCGGCATCTTCGTTCCTCTGGACAGGATTACCGCTGTAGCCGCAGAAGGCCATTTTGGAAATGAGATCCTGATCCTGGAGGCCAGCCTCAAGAAAAAAGAGGCCCGGGCCTTCTTCAGCATTTTGCACGAACAGCTTCCCGCCTCAGATCTGGCGCGATTGCGCCGGGAGATGGCGGACCGGCTGGAGGACGACAGCCACTTTTATCTGCGCCTGGACAAGCAGGCCGCTTACAAAGGCATTCTCCGTTTGACGGAATCAAAGGATGCATTGGATATCACAGCCCTCGTCAAAACCTATCCCGCCCGGCGCGAGGAAGCCTTGAAGATCCTGGGCGAACTCATATGAGCTTTTGCGAATGCCTGAAGGCCTATCCGGAAGGCTCGGCCTCTGCCAGCCGTCTGGCCTTGACCGCCAAAGGTCTCGGCTACTCTTCTCTGATCATCTGCAACGCCGAGCCCCAGAAGGTCTTTCGGCCCGATGCCGCTTCAGCCGTCAAGGGCGTTCGCGTGATTTTGGGCGCGGAGGTCACGGCGGCTCATCCCAAGGCTCTGAAAAGCCGCATCTCCGCCCTGAGAGCAAGATATCCGTTTCTCATGGTCCGGGGCGGGACGGACGAGATCATCAAAGTTGCCTCGGAGGACCCCAATGTGGATCTTCTCATGCACCCCTGTGCCTATGACGCCCGCCGGTCCCTGAGCATCGCCACCGCCAGGGCGGCCCGGCTCAATAAGGTGGCCATCGGCTTTGATTTGGGGGCGCTGGTGCATCTGCGGGGCAGCTCTCGCGCCCGATGGCTGGAGGCTGCCAGGCGAAATTTGCTTGTGGCCCGCAAGTTCGAGCTGTCCGTCGCAATTACTGCTGGTGCACTGTCTCATCTCGACTTGAAGGCCCCCCGGGACATGATCGCTCTGGCAATGGTTGCAGGCTTTGAGCGAGAAGAGGCGGAAGATGCCCTGAGGCTACCGGAAAGGCTGGTCGACCTGAACATGAGGGCCTGGACAAGTCCGGGAGTGGAGCTTCTTTGAGGAGCAGGCTGCCCGTGCTGCGGGCGAGAAGGAGATATATGGTCTTCGAGCTGGAGGCGGAAGATACCGTCTCGGCAAAAGATCTCATGAACGAGATACATTCGGCCCAGTTCTCTCTCTTCGGCGATGCGGGTGCCTGCGCAAACCGGCTCAAGCTCATCACATTCAACGGCAAGCGCGGCCTTCTTCGGTGCCGTCACACTCATATCGATGATACCAGGGCGATTTTGGCCACGATCTTTTTGATAAATGGGATTAGGGTCGCGTTGCATTCAAAAGGTGTTTCGGGAACGATCAAAGCCGCTACAGAAAAGTATTTACCGCAACTCGGTAAAATAAGTGATGAAACCGACGGAAGAAGAATCGAGCTGAAAGAAGTCTCCGGGTGCATTATTCGCACCCACGGCCTGAAAATCGATCTCTGTCCGGATGACCGGAATAAGACTAAAGGATCAGACACCCGATATTTGGGGCTGACCTCTTTTGATTTAAGTGGAGGACACGAGGATGCAGATGGCACCGCAGATGGGTTATGATAGGGCTATTACCGTATTCAGCCCTGATGGCAGATTATTTCAAGTTGAATACGCTCGCGAGGCCGTTCGGAGGGGAACGACGGCCGTGGGCATCAAAGCAAAAGACGGCGTAGTCGTGCTGGTGGATAAGAGAATTACCAGCAGGCTCATGGAACCCAAATCTATTGAGAAGATCTTTCAAATTGACTCGCACATCGGCGCTGCCACATCCGGCCTGGTAGCGGATGCAAGGGTTCTGATCGACAGAGCCAGAGTCGAGAGCCAGATCAATCGGCTGGTCTACGATGAGCCTATCGGCGTCGAGGCCCTGGCCAAGAAGATCTGCGACTTCAAGCAGCAGTACACACAGTACGGCGGCGTGCGGCCTTTCGGCACAGCTCTCCTGATCATCGGTGCGGAAGAAGATAAGACGCGCCTGTTTGAGACCGACCCGTCAGGTGCGCTGCTGGAGTACAAGGCAACGGGCATCGGTGCCGGTCGTTCTGCAGTCATGGAGGTCTTCGAGGAGAAGTACAGAGGAGACCTGACGATGGACGAGGCGGTCATTATGGGTCTCGAGGCGCTCTACAAGGCATCGGAAGGCAAAGTAGAGGCGGCCACCACGGAGATCGGCATTATCAAGCTGGGAGACCGAAAATTCACCAAGCTCACCGAGAGTGAAGTAGGAGAATACGTTAACCGGATGAAGGCGCAAGTAACTGCCGGTAAAGAGGAGAAGAGAGAGGCATAAAGAATGGTCAGACTGGATGATGCGGTTCCAGCGAGACTGAAGACCCACGGAACCACCTTTGAGGTTCTGGTGGACCCCGATGGTGCCCTTGCCCTGAAGAGGGGCGATGCCGTCAATCTGGAAGAGATCTTGGCGGTGGAGGATGTCTTCGAGAATGCCTCCCGAGGCGACCGCAGCGCAGAAGAAGACTTGCAAAAAGCCTTCGGAACGACCGATGTCACCACAATTGCCGAAGTAATAATCAAAAAGGGCGAGATCAGCCTCACGGCAGAGCAGCGCAAGCAGTTTATTGAGAACAAGCGCCGCCAGGTAATCGAGGTCATTGCTCGAAACGCCATCAATCCCCAGACCAAAACGCCCCACCCGCCTGCCAGAATTGAGCAGGCCATGACCGAGGCTCGCGTCAACATCGATCCTACCAAGTCCACGGATGAACTGGTCAAGATTGCCATGAAGGCCATCAGGCCCCTCATTCCCATCAGGTTCGAGGAGGTAGAGGTGGCGGTCAAGATCCCGCCGTCCTACGCGCCAAAAGCCTACGGGGAAGTCGCAGCTTTCGGCAAGCTCAATCGAGAGGCCTGGCAGAACAACGGGGCATGGATCGGCGTGGTTCAGATACCGGCGGGCATGCAGACGGAATTTTATGCCCTGATCAACCGGCTGACCAAAGGAGAAGCTGAGACGAAGCTTCTTAAGCATTGAATGACGTGGGATTGGATCGCATGGATCGCAAGGTGGTAGTACCGGGTGATCTTCTCTCTGAGGATGCCAAGAGGTCGGGCGACGGGACGTACATCAAAGATAAATGCGTCTACTCCCTGCTCTATGGTCTTGCGAACTACAGGGATAAGATAAATGTCATACCTCTGGCGGGAAAATATATACCTGCACCGGGGGACAACGTAATTGGAACAGTGAAGGACATAACCTTCTCCAATTGGATCGTGGATATCAATTCGCCTTACGACGGGTTGCTGCACATCTCCGAGTTCCCGACGAGGATCGATTCGGAAGAGATGTCCAAGCATTTGCGCATCGGCAGCTCTATCATGACCAAGGTGAAGGATGTGGACCCCACTATGAAGGTGGAGCTTACCTTAAACGACCGCAAGCTCGGAAAGATCATGACCGGCCAGGTCATTGAGATCAGTCATACCCGCGTTCCGAGGCTCATCGGCAAAGGCGGCTCCATGATCAGCATGCTGAAGAAAGAGGTGAACTGCAACATCTTCGTTGGTCAGAACGGACGAATATGGATCAACGGAGGAGCAGAAGATACGGATCTGGCCCTCAAGACTATTCACTTGATTGAGAAGGAAGCCCACACCAACGGTTTGACGGATAGGATTGTGGCCTTCCTCAAGAGCGAGAAAGGGGCCAGAAGTTGATCGCTATGGATAAAAGTGATATATCATTTTTTAAAGACGGACTGCGCCTGGATGGCCGAAGGGCGGATCAGCTCCGGCCCATAAGGATCGAGGTGGGTGTTCTGGCAAGAGCCGACGGCTCATGTTATATCGAGATGGGTGGAAACAAGGTCATCGCCGCGGTTTACGGGCCGAGGGAGGTTCACCCCAGGCACCTGCAGGAAGTCACCAGGGCCATTGTGCGCTACAGATACAACATGGCCTCATTCTCCGTGGAGGAGCGCAAACGACCGGGTCCGGATCGCAGGTCTTACGAGCTTTCCAAGGTGAGCCGCGAGGCTCTGGAGCCCGTCATCATGACCAGCTACTTCCCGCGCTCGGTGATCGATGTCTTTGTGGAGGTCTTGCAGGCTGACGCCGGAACCAGGACTGCCGGAATCAATGCGGCGGCTGTGGCCCTGGCGGATGCCGGAATTCCCATGAAGAGCATGATCAGTTCCTGTGCCGCCGGAAAGGTAGCGGATACCATTGTCCTCGATCCGATGAAAGAGGAGGACAACTTCGGCCAGGCCGATCTGCCCATCGCCATGACCCCGGGCGGGGACATCACTCTGATGCAGATGGACGGCGGTCTGAGCCCTGATGAATTCCATCAGGCAGTGGAGATGGCAATGAAAGGTGCGAGGGATATCTACGAGATGCAAAGAGCGGCTCTGGTGGAGAAGTACGGCAAGATTGAGGCGTCCACGATTGAGGTGAATGCCTGTGAGTAGCGTTATCTCCGAGATCCGCAAGGATTTCATATACAACCTGCTCCTCAAAGGCGAGAGAGTGGATGGCCGCACCTTTGACCAGTATCGCGAGATCTCCATCGAGCGAGACGTGATCCGCAAGGCCGAGGGAAGCGCGCTTGTGAAATTGGGATCAAGCCAGGTGCTGGTGGGCATCAAGATGCAGCCGGGAGAGCCCTTCCAGGATACGCCCAACCGCGGCGTCATCATCACCAATGCCGAGCTGGTGCCTCTGGCTTCGCCAAATTTCGAGCCGGGCCCGCCAAATGAGGTGGGAATAGAACTGGCGCGCGTGGTGGACAGAGGCGTGCGCGAATCCAAGGCCGTGGACCTGGAAGCGCTATGCATCGTTCCCGGCAAGCAGGTTTGGATCATATTCATAGATGTGCATATCCTGGATGATTGCGGAAATATCCTGGATGCGGCATCTCTGGGAGCCATCGCCGCGCTGCTCTCGACAAAAGTTCCCGCCAGCAGGTTCGGCCTGGGCGAAGATTACATGCTGCCGTTAAACGACATTCCCGTCGCTACGACTGCAATCGAGTTTGGCGATGTGTTGATGTTTGATCCGGGCGTGGATGAGGAATCGATAGCCAACACCAAGTTGACTGTCATCACCACGGCCAAGGGCGAGATTTGCGGCATGCAAAAGAGCGGCAAAGGATTGCTGAAGCCCGAGCAGATCTACCGCATCGTTGATATAGCATGTGAGAAGGCAAGAGAAATCCGGGAAAAGTTTCTGGAAGCATGAATTCGTTGATCAATCGCATAATTTGATAGTAATCGGAAGTAATCATCATGGCTAAGCAGACTACAAAAGGAAGAAAGAGCAGGTCGGCAGCTAGGTTTGGCCCCAGATATGGCCGCAAGTCGCGAAAGCTTGTGGCGGACATGGAGGAGAAGACCAGGGCGCTGTACGACTGCCCCCAGTGCGGAAGAACGAAGGTAAGCAGAGAGAGCACGGCTATATGGACCTGCAGCAAGTGCGGCTACACCTTTGCGGGCGGCTGCTTCATTCCCGAGACTTCTTTAGGCCGCTCTGTGCAGCGCTCTCTCAAGAAGGTTCTTGAGGCTGAGTAGAAAATGGCCTATAAGTGCACCAGATGCAAGAAGACCGTTGAGGTTGACTACGAGTACAGCGGCATACGCTGTCCTTATTGCGGGCATCGCATCCTGATGAAGGAGCGGCCCACTACGGTCAAAAAGATGTTTGCCGTGTGATGCTGGTCACCACATCGCGAGACCCGTCCGCAAAAGCGAGGAGACTGGGAAAGGCTTTAGCCTTATTCCTCTGTGCGCCTTATGTGAATCGGGGAAAGCAAAGTCCGGGTGATGACGAAACCTGGCTGGTGGTGGTTGAGGATCACGGCAATCCTCGCGGGCTTATCAAGCGTTCCAACGGACTGGAAGAGCAATTATCCTTCAAGGTTGCTCTCGAACCCGAGCCTGTCAAGGGACGCTCAAAGAGGATCGTTTCGGTAGTGACGGGCAAGATGGAGGAAGCCCTGCCGATAGCCCGGTTCTTCGAACTGGAATGGCAGGAGACACTTGAGACGCTCGCGCACGGGCCGAGGCGTGCCCTGGTTGTTGCATCCGGCGAGATCGATTTCGTGGATGAGGATGAGGCCAAGTTCAGGCTGAAGATATGCTAGGCTGTGCAGAGTTTGTCTTCGAGACTCCGGAGCCGGATGCGATTTATCAGGCGCTCGGGCCGGAGTTGGATGACGAACTCCATAGATCCAATGTGGAGATGCGCCTAAGCGAGGGCGCACTCACGCTGTTGGTCCGGGGCGATGATGTCGTCTCTCTCCGGGCAGCCTTAAATACCTGGATAAGGTTGGTCAAGATCGCGTTTGAGATGGTGAATATATGAGTGGCGAATTGCCTCCCCAGATACAGAATCAGTTGGCGCAGCTCCAGCAACTCCAGCAGCAGGCGCAGGCCGTTATGACCCAGAAGACTCAGATCGAGGGTCTGATCCGCGAGACCGAGGCGGCGCTAAAGGAATTGGAGAAGAGTGCAGACGACGCAGTTATATACAAGAGCGTCGGCGAACTACTCTTCAAGGCTGATAAGCCGAAGCTGACGGAAGAGCTCAAAGAGAGAAAGGATATGATGGATCTGCGACTGAAGACCATGGCCAAGCAAGAGGAACGCATCCAGGGCCGGTTTACTCAGCTTCAGGAGCAGCTCAAGATGTCTCTCGGACAGATGCCGCCCAAGGGCGGCTAAACCATTTAGCGGACCCGTGGCTTAGCCAGGATATAGCACCGGGCTTCTAACCCGGGGGTCGCGGGTTCGAATCCCGCCGGGTCCGCCTTATTATTATCAGGTGTTTTTATGTGCGAACTTTCCGTCTATACCGTCAAAGGCGATGCTCGCGAGAAGGTAATGGACGGCGTGGTCAGGTTGACTATCCAGGACGGCAGAGTGCTGATGGAAGGCATCTTCGGCGACTCCAAGGAAGTGGAGGGCAAACTGGCCGAGGTCAATATCATAGCGCAGACGGCGAGTATAGTCGTCGCAAAATAGCTGACCGGTGCAGTCCTCGAATTATTTCATATTAAAGTAGTATTTTTATAATTCTGTAGTATTATTCTACAATTTTAACTCCTTTCTTAAATCACCTTCAAGAATTGCGCTATCGAGATTGATTTGCCCGTTCGCGCTCCCTTCGGCAATTCGTTTAATGGTGGCATTGTCGAGTTTGGCTCTTGTCAGGTTGGCGCCCTTAAAATTTACATCCTTCAGCATCACATTTTTCAGAGCAGCTCCCGTGAGATCCGCGCCTGTTAGATTGACATTTTTCAGTATGCAATCCTCAAGGGTTGCTCCTCGCAAATTTGCGTAGCTCAAATCGACGTTCACGAACTGTGTGCCCTGGAAATGGTCCATTCTCAGGTCCGAGTGGCTCATATCCGTGCCGTTGAATTTGATGTCGTATAACCTGACGCCCTTCATGTCCGCCCGGCGGAGGACGGCTCTCTCCATGACCGTGTTGGCAAAGGAGGCTCTCTGCAGGGCGGCTCCGGTCAGGTTCGCGCCGGTTAGGTCGGAGTAGTCGAGGTTGGCATCGTTTAAGTTTGCACCGACGAGATTCGTCCACATCATGCGAGTTCTGGCCAGGTCTGAGCCGCCGAGATCCGCTTTGCTCAAATTTGCTCCGGAAAATTCGGCTCTGGCAAATTCGCCGTTGTAAAGGTAGCTCGCGCTGAGATTTGCATAATTCAGGCGCACACCCTGCATATTTGCATTAACAAGATACACGCCTTTGATATCGATGCTGTTCATGTTGGCATTTACCAGCCTTGCTCCGGTGAGGTCCGCACCTTTCAGATTCGAATCTTCGACGGTCATGCCGGTGCAATCGGATCCTCTGAGGTTTGCATTGCTCAAATTGACCTTGGAAAGCCTGGCTTCCTTAAAATTAGCGCTGCACAGCTTTGCCCCGGCGAGGGTTGAGTTGGAGATGCTGCATCTTCTGAGATCGGAATTGGTGAGATCTGCAAAGTCTAGGTCCGAATCGATAATTTCAGAACCGGCCAGGATCGCACCTGTTGAATTGGATCTCTTAAATGCTGTTTTATCGGCATGAACTCTCGACAAATCTGCATTTGACAGATCAGCTTTAGCAAATATGCAGCCGATCAATTCAGCTCCTGATAGGTCGGCCATCTTCAAGATCGTCGAGGAGAGATTTGTGTTCGTGAGCTGGGATGACCTCAGCTTGGCGTATGACAGGTCGGAGCCGGTCAGATTTGCGGCTGAAAGATCCGATCGGCAGAGATGGGCATGGCTCAAATCAACTCCTGCCAGATTTTTGTAACTGAGGTTGGTTTGATTGTGAATATCTTTAGCTGCAATATCCTCAAAAGCGCATCCTTCGAGGCTCGACAGCGTCATGCACGCACACAATAAAACTATTCCATATATCGGAATTCTGTTCATGCCTGTTGGCCTACCATTCCTTGCTTGCAGCATTTCGTCTCATTTCCTTCAAATTTGATTCATGCCCGGTGCTTAGTTTTCCTTAATAGTCTTCCCTCAATAAATACCTTTACCAGTCATATATCCAGGGCTAAGTAAGCTTCACCAATCAATGAATTTTTCCATGAAATCCTTCTTTGGTTATCGATTTTTTCCGGCGTTCGCGTCTGTTCACTATTACCGCATGTGGAATGGCGAATAGAGTCACGATGCAAAGCCGCTTCAGGCCGCTCCGGTTGCTTCAACAATTGCAAAAATAATTCGCAGCAATTGTCGCCAACACTCTTCAAAGTCAAATTTGCGAGGTTGCGGTCCTGCTCAAACAATCAATTGTGGCATTATATAATTTATATGATCCTGTCTTGGAAATGAGTATGGCGCATAATAGTAGTTACTGTCGTCCATTGTGCCATAGTAGCTGTCAACAGCCTGCCAGAGATCTTTATCCTTCCCGTCTTTCACCAGTATCCATTCGTGTCCCTGGCCTTCTGGATTATCCGGGTTGTACATATACATGACATCATAGCCCAAGTCGGTATATATTCTTCCCATCTTCTTGGACCCTTCAAAACACATCCCGTAAGGCGTTACTGGGAATAGAGCTGCCTCGCGAACGCCATTTATAAATTCGCGGTTGTTGGTTTTGGCATAGGTGATCCCTTTCTTTATCTCAAGGCTATTGGCAACTCTCGTCAACGCTGATGCGTCATTGGACCCTCCCTGGTGCGGCCTATCAGCATCCGAAATTTTATCCGCTCCGCTCGGTGGAATTAGGAAAACATCCGCCAGGCCCTGAGAGGCCCCGTTTGGCTTTAGATACAGCTTCTTTCCCGGAACGCTTGCAGTAACATAATTTCCCTGAGGCGCTGCCTGGTAGCCGTGCGCCGTTAAGAAGGTGGCCAGGTCATCGGTCGTCATCTTTGTGTCCTCATAGCTGGAAATCAGGTACCAAAGGTCGTTAGTCTCTTCTGCCTGGGGCGAGGCGGCCAGCAAAGCCCATGCCAATATGACTACTCCTAATATCCTGATAAGATGAGACCTCATGATTCCATAGTATTGAATGAACCTAAATTAATTAAAGATTACTGTTGGATGTGTGGAAGGTGATTGTATACTGAGATGGGTCTATTACATCTGAAAAATGCTAAATTAATCTAAATATAATTCACGAATCAAGATTAATTATTTTAATATGATTTTGCCTGGCAGGCATATCTAAATCATTCTACTAATTATAAAAAAATATAAAAATATTCCAAGCTGGTTTGCTGCGCGAAGTCCGCCTCCAATGGGCGAACGGTCCAGGTCCCTAATGGCTTGGTGTAAAAGTATTTATCATGGTATAGAAATAGCCGCTTAATAAGTGGACGCAAAAGCATTTAGCTAACGTTTGATGCTGCCTTAATTAAGCGTTTGCTGCGGCCAAATGGTTGCCGATAGCGTCCCTATCGATTATCCGGAAAGAGCAAAATTCGCGTGGAGCTGGGAATATATGGTCAGTATGAAAATGAAAAGCATCGGCATAGCACTATTGATGCTGTTGTCATGTGTTTTTGTGGCCCTGGGCCAGGATCAAAATAAGACGGAAGATCAGCAACAAACCGATCTGACGAACACGATAAATAATCTTGAGCAAATGAGGATAATATTGCTGGAGAAGCTTGTGGCCATCATTCCTGTAAAAGGGCAATTTGCTTCAAATAAGGCGGCAGCGTCTTCCAGTTGCAACCAGAAGGACTATCCCAATACCTGCACTTACAAATTCAATGGCGGCCAGACTCTAGTGGAGACGAGGGATTCGAGCGGTTATCTTCTTACCGACAGCTTCACAGATGATACGACTCATTTGCAGTTGGAGACTGAGTACACCATTTATAATCGACCTGTTTGCTACACATTGATTGATCAATTATTGCAGGTCAGCCTCAAAGTATGCTATCCTTGCGAAAACAATACCACAAGCATCATCTGGCTAAATCAGACTGTCACCAATATCACCACGGGAGACACTTTGACCTGGACGGCCAATTGCTGCGGCAATATCACCAAGAGGACTTACTCAAAGGTTCCTGGTAGGCCGATGGAGCCAACGACGCCGACGATTACACCTGATGAGGTTTCTGAAACGACATGTTCTGTTACTGGTCGATCGGAGCTATCTTAAAACGAGCGGCTAATGCCAAGACCGGTAATTCTTTTTTTATTTTTCTCTATTTTTGGGATATCCATTTTGGTTCATAGGTGAGCGCTACTGAAAATTCTCGCTAAAATCGACTGCATGGGATCTCTTTTAGAGCCAACCGTCAATTACATCACCTGTTAGCGGTTTTCTGTAGCTCACTTACGCGACCCATTTTGACATTAGCTAGTTATATCACTTCTATCTAAGCCAGCGACTATGCCATTGCTCATGCTCGATGAATTTAAAAAAGCTCTCGCAATTTATGGAGTGCCGAAGGCTTGGAAACCGATGTTATGGTCCATCTCCTCATTTTTGATTCTGGTTTTCCTCATAAATTCCACCTATGCGATGGAGAATGCAAGCAGCATATCCTCTGAAGGAATAAGTGCCAGCTTGACAAAAGAGTACAAAGACTACGGAGTCGATATCAATGGAGATGGTCTATTCGATCTCCTCGTGATAGAGACTGGCGTGGATGTAGATCGCTCCGGTGAGTACACGCTCAGCGGTTACCTGTATGATTCTGCAAGCCAAAGGGTGGCCTGGTCTTTAGATCATAAGAATCTAACCTCCGGACGCAGCTCGATGAGGCTTGAGTTCGACGGCAAGGCCATACAACAGCATGGGTCGAGCGGCAATTTCATTCTCGGTAATCTGCTTCTGTCATATGGCAGTGCCAGCACGGGAATGACTATTCTTGAGCAGATAACAAATGCGTATTTAACCTCGGCATACAACTTCAGCCAGTTTGCTTATCGCCTTCCCAATGAGAAAACTATCTCCGGCTCAGGGAAGGGTGAGATTCTCTTCACTGTCTCCATAAGAAAGACCCTGCCGGTCATCTCTGAAAAGTACAGTCTGGATATAACCGGAATTCATATTCCGCCGATATCTTCTACATTTAATGTCACAGGCTCAAAAAAAGGGTACGCATACGACGCGGAAGGCACTTACATGCCGAATAAGCCTAATAATTTTACCGTGACGGCTTCTGGAGTCAAGAACCTGAATATCGGACTGAAGAAGGTACAGGGCAGCTATGACAATTCAAGTGCCGTCTGGCAAGGCAAGTCTATCCGGATGTGGGTGAGTCATCAGGCCATAGCAGATGAACATGGTGTTGCCGTTCAGGATTCGGATCTCATCTCGCCGGGAATTTATGATGCCAGGATCTTTGGAGACGCAGACAATGTCTCTCAGGTCGACGTTACCATGACGTTGGTTAAGAAGATCTTTGTCGATGGCAGATTCCATCTGAGCATCAATACCACGGGTTTTCCAAGCGGCGATTATTCCATAAATGCGCGAGCTTTGGATGGAGCCTTGAAGCTTGATGAATTGGATTTGGGGGGGTTGTCGTTCGATGGTTGAACTATTAGATTTATGGCCGACAATCAGATCAAATATTGGATCATTTGACGAACCAGGCAAATGGACTCATAATTGATGATTTCTCAATAACTGGTAATCTGATTCGACGGCTTTCCATTAGGTCTTTGCGATCTAATCGGATTATATATTTTATTAATTTTCTCAGCTTATTGAATATTTTGGCTTGAAAAGGAGCAAACATTCTTATCGCTCATCATCATTAACCACAGGTATTAATTAGAGGGTCAATAAGAAGACTTCACGTGAAGCTTTTGCCTCGCGATCATTATCTATGGCTGACATTACCCGTATTTCTAATAATTATAGCAGAGATGCTGATCTTCGCCGGGCAAATGAAAGCAGCAATGATCGTTCATGCCTTTAATGTGGTATTATTGATCTCGATCTCTCTGTATAATGAAAATAAGATCTTCGCGATTTTGATGCTTCTGCCGCTATTTAGACTGCTAAATGCGGCCATGCCTGTTTTTTTCAATCTTACTCTTTATTCTTATCCCCTGGTTTACGCGCCTATGTTCCTTCCCATTTATCTCATTATGAAAGAAGGGATTTTGAGCCGCTCTGAGGCCGGTATCACCTTTAAGGGCTTTTTGTTTTACCTGCCCCTGGCGATCTGCCTGGGATTTGCATTAGGTTGGGGCGAATACAATGTGCTGCATCCGGGAATGCTGTTGCCGGTTCTGGATCTTAAGAGCATCATGATTCTTTGCGTGACCATGATTTTCTTCGTTGGAGTTGTGGAAGAGTTCGTTTTTCGTTCCGCCTTGCAGACGGTGCTCGAATCAAGGCTTGGTCCGATTGCCGGCCTCCTGGCAACGAGCCTCATTTTCGGCATTATGCACAGTGGATATCGCATGCCCCAGGAAATCGCCTATGTCTTCTTTGCAGGACTTGTATTTGGCCTTTTATTCTGGCTGACCAGGAGCTTGCCGATTATCTCCCTCGCGCACGGGTTTACTAATATTTCTCTGTTTCTGGTAGCTCCCTTTGATCAAAGCATGATGGTTTATTGTATCGGGGTGCCTGGGCTGATATTCGTATTATGCGCGGCCATGTGCAAAAGAAAACCTGATTCGTGTGGCGTTAATGACGGCTCCGACGGCGGTTCAGAAAGCGTATCCCAAGGCGGAAAGGCATAGATAAGCCAGATTAAGTGAAGCGATCGCCGAAAAGGGATTGCTGGAAAAGAGACGGGTTGAACAGAATGACTGCCAACACCTGAAATGCTTGCCGGAAAGATTCATCGGGATCGAGTGAGCGATCTTTAATGGTTTATTACATCGACTACCTTGTAGCATACAATTAGACAGAATGTTAATACCATTGGTATTATCGCCAAGTTGAGCATCGTGGCCAGGCGCTTATTCCACAAAGAGGATGCCGAGAGTATCTCTGAAGCGCTCAGGAGGGCGATCAGGCAAATTACGGAAATTACGCTTACCTCCGAGACTCCCATCGTGGAAAAGGTGCTGACAACCGATGATGTCGTACTTAATGTGCTGGTTGTGCTTAATGTACTGCTTACTGTGCTCAACATAGATGATAGCATACTGGTCCCTCCAACAAAGATTGCATCCTTAGCGACTTCTAAGTTACAAGGCTTGATGAAGTATAAATATGTTGTCGATAACTATTAGCCTTATTTTTAATACGTATTATTCGTCCTTAGATCTCCTCCCGAAAGGCTTTAATTCTCCTAAAAAAAAGCCTGGTGAAATATTTGACGCTGAGGTTATTAGTGCTTGGTAGGATGGGAGGGAGCTGATGAGACAATATAATTTGTTAGCTGCATTTTTAGTGTCTATGGCATTGATCGGTATTGTTAGCTGTGATACTAACGTGCAAACCAATTACATATATAAATTGGAGCAGAGCGTTGATGGAAATGGATTCTTCCGATCCTATCATGATATAGCAACTGACGATCTTGCTCTGGACACTCGAGATCATGGCAGCGGAAGATATGTTGGCGAGTCTGATTATACCGTACAAAATAAAGCGGATCAAAATTTAAACACGCTGGAATATACCATCACTGTTGATCAGGCTATAGGCTTCAATAAAAGCACCGACTTTGCCTATGCCCTGAAGCGTTTTGAACTTGGCAAGAGCTTTCATGCCACGATCCAATCCAAAGGTCAGGAACAGACCTCCATGAAGAACTATGATGGCAGCGATGAAACAAATCCTGGTGGTGTCTCCATGAATGCTCTATTCAATAGGCTTGACGTTATCAGTGGCACGACTTCCGCCAAGCAGTACTATAAGAGCCTTTATGTAGACGATGAGGACCAAATTACCTTCAACTCTACAGGATTTATCCGGCTTAATCTGGATTCGTCGTTCACCGGCAAGGGGCACATAGGATTTTTGGACCTGAGCGGAGATGTCGACAATCCGAATATGCTGGATGAGGATTATCTTGGAACCTATGCAATATCCAAGAAAATGTCCGTGGAATTGAGAAATAACTGGAGAAAGCAGGTTGATGATTGGCTGCCGTGCTGCTTCGGCGGTTGGAGCGGCCTGCGGTCCAGCGATAAGAAGTATCTGGGGTCCAGCACAAAGGGGGTTTTCGACTGCACCTGCTTTTCTGTAGCAGGGCAGAGCAATTAAGCAAGAATCTCAGATCCTGCCCTCAAATCCTATCTTTTTGATATTTCATTCTCTAAATTAATCTGATTGATGTTTTCCACTCATATTATAATTAAAATTTATATATCACTGCATCCTCATCAAATGGAATGTTGGCTGGCAATGCGTCTCTTTTTTTTTGGAATTATTTACTATCTATAATTTTATTTCCTCCATCTCTTTTTGCATTATCTTCAGCTTATTCATCATCTCCAAGCCAGTTGGAGTTGTCTTATAGATTTTTGGCTTTCTGGGCAGGGATTCGATGAGGCCGTTCTTGATTAGAATATCCAAATAGGATCTGATGGTTGTAAAATTTGTATTTGCTCGATAGACTATTCTGGTGATGTTCTCTCCCTCTGCGCAAACGCTCAGGATTTCAGATATGATCTTGTCTCTACTCCTTCTCACTCGCATTTCACCTCCCTCCAATGCATACAAATCAGTTCTTCAAGATTCTTCTCTGAGGCTGATTTTATTGCTTTCAGTCTCTTCCCTGTTGTCCATTTAGGTTCTTTAGCTCGAATTATATGCCGATCTTTTTTCCAAAATTTATTCTACAAATATCTTCATATTCTCAGATATCTTAGTTAAGACAGATAGTTCCATATAAATGTATCTTAGTTTAAATACTTAAAACTAATCTTTACCTGGATTAGACGGTCGATTGAGCCTTTTGCTGACAGGTAAGGGGGACTCCAAGGAAATTCGCCTAAATGATTTTGATGTCCCTATAAACCTCGACATTTAATTAATCCGAGACACGACTCAATGTGCAAGAATTGATTTTATCCTGGCATAGACCCAAGGGTTCCTTTCTGCGACAAAATAAACCAGATATGCCAGTCCAAGGCATTCCGGAATTAGTATTCCCGGATTCCTCAGGCCGAGCATCAGCATCTCCAAATAGCCGAGCGGGCTAACATAATGCGCAATGGGAAACGGTCCCAGCAGCGGCCAAAGCAGTGTCACGGGCGAGTTCCACATGGAGTCAAGTGCGAGATGAATGAACACTCCGCCGCAAAGCGAGGCGATCCTCATGTCGCGCAGAAAGACTGCTAAGGCCGCGATCACAAACAGGAAGAGCAAAGTGTGCGCGAAGATTCTGCCCATGCCGGGGGTGCCGAACAGAATGGTTCCCAGTGGCTTATCGATGATGTCCGGGAGCATCGATCCGATAGCGAGGAACGTGAGATCGGCTCTTTTGAAGGGGCGAGCAAAAAGCAGAGCCAAGCCCACATGGGCGAAGAGGAGCATTTTGCTTGGCTGAGCTTCATGGATATATAATTGTATCTTTGTATGTTTGCTGTGTCTATTATTATTTTAATTTAATTGCTGAGATATAACTTAATTCAAGTAAGGATTTTCAATTCCGAAACCTTTTAATTATAGATCCTTTCTCCAAGGTGTCACTGGTAAGAAAGTTAAGCCTGATACTGCAAGCAAAAATGCGGATTTCAAAATTATCATATTGAAGCTGACTGCTGAATTGATTCATGATAGGAGGCGTCAGCTTATACAGCGTTAGCTTTTTGCTGCAAATTCCTCGTCTTCCGCTTGTAGGTTTTCATAGCAGCAACAGGTTCTAATCAACCCCCAAAGCATATCTTTGGAGCGAGTTCGATCCTGGGATACTTTTTGGGAGGATTTATTGCGATCTTGCTGGGCCTGTAATGAAGAATCCTCTATCAGCAGCAACCGTCCTGCCTGCCCGCGAGTACGCGGCGGCTGCGGACGACGGCTGCCTGGGCCGCACCGCCGAGGTGGTGCAGTTGGCCGGGGCGGAGGTCATCCGCCACCTGCAGAGCCGAGGCAAGGGCGCGGCGCTCAAGACCGGCTTTTGAGGCGCTGAACGGGTCGGATATCATGGTTACCATCGACACGGACGGACCGCATGATCCGGCAGACATCCCGCAACTGGTGGGGCCGATCCGGACAGGCGAGGCCGACAATGGTGAACGGCAGCCGCTGCATGAACGGAAACAAGAAGGATACGCTCCTCTATCGCCGCCTGGGGCAAGTGATGACCGAGCGAAAAAAGGATAAATATTGATAGATAAAAAGGACTATTGATGAAGAGCGTCGAGCTGGCAATAAAAGGAGGAAAGGTTGTGGATGTCGGGTATAGGCCTTACCTTCTATTAAACGCCATGTATCAAGGCATCCAGAATATCTTTGCTTTCAATGTGGGAGAAAAAGGCGAAGAGATGGTGATCGTTCGGATAAAAGGAGAGGATGAAGCGGTCACGCAGTATGCAGATTTTCTCAAATCCAATTTTCCCAAACACGCCGAAGTTGAAGAAATAATAGAAAGAAGATTCGAAGGCCCGGTCATGGAAGCCGACAAGTTCCTTCAGCTCCTTCAGTTCGAGCAGATCAACAAGGCCATTCCCGCTATCATCAGCATAGATAAAAAACAAGATATCATGATCGAGAAGCAGGATGTCATGATTGGAAAGCAGGATATCATGATTGGAAAGCAGGATATCATGATTGGAAAGCAGGATGTCATGATCGAGAAGCAGGATGTCATGATCGAGAAGCAGGATTCTGCTTTGGGGATTCTCGATGGCGTCAGAGAGGATACATCCGCAATAAGGAATGACATATCCGCTCTCCGAAAAGATACCTCAGAGACTCTTTATGAAAAGTACGATCAATTAAGCAGAGAGATTACAGAGATCAAGGCAACCTTGTCTGAGATCAAAGCAAAGGTGGCTTGAGTAGATCCTTTTTTAAACCTTACGGTTTGCGACTTTCACCACAAGTTCATGTTTGTTTATAAAATTCTCTATGCGTCTTCCATGCGCTTCTAGTGTCTCTGTGGTGGTAGTTCGTAACCATTTGGATCTAACCAACAGCTAACGACTAATCCAACCCCAGAGACACAGAGAATGGATGAGCTATTCTTGTTTTTCTTTTGTTAGTGCAAAGAAATCACGAATAATAAACTCGCCTCTGTGCCTCTGTGGTTAGAATCCGTAACCGCGGGTTTAATTATCACTAGCTCTCCAACAAAAGAGATGAGAATTCGAATTCATCCGGTCCTGTTTTCATAGTATAGCATAACTGAGGAAATATCGTTGGTAGGAATTACAGCCATCTTGCCGGCCTATAATGAGGAGGTCTCCATAGGCAGCGTCGTCCTGCGCGCCCGCGAGTACGCGGACCGCGTGATAGTAATAGATGACGGCAGCCTGGGCCGCACCGCCGAGGTGGCGGAGCTGGCTGGAGCAGAGGTCATCCGCCACCCGCGCAACAGGGGAAAGGGCGCGGCGCTGAAGACCGGCTTTGAGGCGCTGAACGGGTCGGATATCATCGTCACCATCGACACAGACGGCCAGCATGATCCGACAGACATCCCGCGGCTGGTGTAGCCCATGCGGACAGGCGAGGCGGACAATGGTGAACGGTAGCCGCTATATGAATGGAAACAAGAAGGATACACCCCCATACCATCGCCTGGGTAATTTGTCACTATCCTTATAAATGATTAAAAACAAATTAAATTTCTATGTGCATTTCCATGATAGATGAAGACTGCGTCGAAAGGATATATAAGGATGCGGAAGATCTCTTTGTCTCTATGAAACTTCGGAAGAGAAAGAAGATTTCCTTGGATGAAGTGATTGCTGAAATCGGGGCGCATGTTGTTGATGATTCTGATGCCACCGAGATTGTCCGGGAGATGAGAGATAGATCATATGGCTATTAAAGTAACTGTAGACACATCTGTGATGGTAAAAGCTCTGGTTCCGCCCAGACGAAGGAAGCGAGATGAGCTTTACGAAGCACAGCTCGATCTCCATTTGCGCTCCAGGGAAATCCTTCTAAAGATCGAATCTGGTGAATATTTAAATCATCTACCAATAATTGCTCTGATAGAGACCGCGTGTGTTGTTTCCAGGCTATCAGATGAGGTGCGAGCGGATCTCGCCTTGGATTTTCTAAGCAAGAATTCAAGATTCTATAGTGACGGTTATTTGTTGGAGATGTCCATAGAAATCGGCCTCAAAACTAAGGCCAGCGGTTTTGACGTACTCTTTATGGCATGTGCCGAAAAAGCAAACTCGAAATTGATCACAGACGACCGGAAGATGCGGGATAAAGCAAATGATTACGGCCTTGAAGTCATATTTTTGAGAGATTATTAGTCCGGATGGCCTGCGAAAATTCACGTAGTATTGCCATAAAAACACACTGTTTTCATAATATAATTATAACCCGTGTCTAACGACTGCTCAACCACAGAGGCACAGAGACACAGAGAACGGGCGGATGATTCCTGATTTTTGAATTGCAAAGAAATCTGAATGTAGTCTCTGTGTCTCTGTGGTTTTGTTTCCGTAACCTTTGGTCTAATTCTCACCAGCATCATACAATTGAGGGGAATATCTTTGGGAGGAATTACAGCCATCTTGCCGGCCTATAACGAGGAGGTCTCCATAGGCAGCGTCGTCCTGCGCGCCCGCGAGTACGCGGACCGCGTGATAGTAATAGACGACGGCAGCCTGGACCGCACCGCCGAGGTGGCGGAGCTGGCTGGTGCAGAGGTCATCCGCCACCCGCGCAACCGTGGCAAGGGCGCGGCGCTCAAGACCGGCTTTGAGGCGATGAACGGGTCAGACATCATCGTTACCATCGACACGGACGGTCAGCATGATCCGGCAGACATCCCGCTGCTGGTGGAGCCGATCCGGACGGGCCAGGCCGATATGGTGAATGGCAGCCGCTACATGAACGGAAACAAGAAGGACACTCCCCTCTATCGCCGCCTGGGGCAAGTGATACTGGATAAGGTCACAAACCTTGACAGCGGACTGGCGGTGACGGACAGCCAGAGCGGATTTCGGGCTTTTTCCGGGAAGCGGAATCTGGCGCAGGCCTGAATCCTAACAAAAAAGCGGTTGATTCGCTCGGTCTAATGAATTCAAAACCAGATACATATGACTCATTTCTTGACTGCTTCAAGTCGAGCTTAGGTGGATTGAGCTTTGTGCTACAGAAATAAGACCATCGGAGTTGTCATACCAGCCTTTAATGAAGAGTTGCTGATCGGGGACACACTGGGGTCCATTCCAGATTTCGTCGATCGTATATATGCGGTCGATGATTGCTCTATGGATCGAACAAAAGAAATAATTGAGGATTTTGCTAAACAGAACCCTAGAATTATCTGCATTGGTCTTAAAAAAAATAGCGGCGTGGGTGGAGCCATAACAGCCGGTTTCAAGAATGCCATCAATGATGGCATAGAAATCATGGCCGTGATGGCTGGAGATAACCAGATGGATCCCAAATATCTAACTGATTTATTGGATCCCATAGTAGAGGAAGACGCAGATTTCACAAAAGGGAATCGCTTGAAACCTGGGTATTGGAAGGGAATGAGTACCTGGAGGATCTTCGGAAATTATTTATTAAATATCTTAAATAAAATAGCTTCTGGTTATTGGAATATAGAAGATCCGCAGAATGGATATGTAGCGATATCTTCTTCGGCTTTGAATAAGCTGGACTTAGAGGGTTTATATAATGGCTATGCCTTCGAAAATGATATGATGATTAATGCTAATGTTGAATGTATAAGAATGCATAATATAAGCATCCCTGCAAAATATGGAAATGAAAGATCAAAAATAAAATATAGCAAATTTATATTGGCTACTAGTATATTTTTGTTTTCTTCATTTTTATGGAGAATATGGAATAAGTATTTGGAGAAAGGCCACCCATTGGGTATTTTTTATGCTTGTGGATGCTTTGGAGTAATAATAGGGATAATTTTTCTGTTTATAGGGATGTGGAAAATCTTGGTTTGCAGTTCATTTCTCTTCGCATTTGCGTGCATGTGGGAATCACGTTTGGGGCCGACCTATCCAAAAATTCAGTGAGTTCTTTATAGTATCCAGCTAGATTATATAGTAATCCTTTTTAGCAGTTGAAACGCTATTCTGCTCTTAGCCAGAGATGCATGAACCATTCTATGCCGATAAAACTTTGTGAAATATTTCGC
>Ga0074199_1000856_pt1 | contig 36132 bp, 28 predicted proteins | sample EPASupsiteSAE347_FD_64528 | JGI IMG/M metagenome (GOLD analysis project Ga0074199, IMG submission 64528) | Bioremediated contaminated groundwater from EPA Superfund site, New Mexico - Sample SAE3-47 | ecosystem: Environmental > Aquatic > Deep subsurface > Groundwater > Contaminated ... | reverse complement strand
CAACCTTCTGCGGAAGGATACTTCCAGGAAAGATAGTCTTCGTCGAAAGCGCCTCATTGCTGCTTGGAATACGGAATACCTCCTGAAAGTGGTCTTTGGAATTTAAAGTTCACGTTTGCCCTGCTTTGTAATCCAGGAATGAAAGGCTCTTAAATAAACAGTGGGTAAAAAAAGCTTAGCGAACAACTTGTGAAGAAAGCACTTTCTTCACTCGATTGGGGCGCTTTAAAAGCTCATTTAGAAAGTATCGACATTTCAATCAACGAATTATCCGATCTACGCGGGCATATTAGGCGCTTTTCAAATTTTATTTGCAAGCATCCTCGCAGAGATTTTCAACAACGGCGCGATTCTTTTTGGGAAAATCTTCGACAATTCATCGAAGAGCGATTCGGAATTTCTGCGGCAAGCGAAGTTGAAAATGAGTTCGATCTTATCAAACAAATTGAGAGAGGTTACCACAGCATTCTTTTTTCCCTGGCAAAATGCTCTATTGGGAAGAAAGAGGCTTCCATTCGTGTGTCCAGCACGATTAAGCGCGCTTGCCTTGAATACAAGGACCTTCTCCATCGTACTGATAAGACTCTTTCTGAGAAAAAGCAATTAAACCTATTGTCAGGTATTCTTTTGCAGGATGAAAACGGGAATAAATTCTCAAGCGATGCTGTTCTCGAAGGATTGTCAACCACTGTTGCAATTACGCTTATTATGGAAGCCTTTAAGAACAATTGGTTCGAGAACGAAATTATTGTTCTTCCAGAGCTTCCGGAAGCTACTGAAGAAGATTGTTTCCAAGCTGGGGCAACCCAGATACACGCACTAATTTGGCTCCATTGGCAACGAATGGAAAAACAACGAAGGTTTTTGGGTGGAGATTTTTGTACCTTAAAAGGGGAAAAAATTCCACCAAGCTTTCCAAAGAGGATCGATGAACTGATTGAGTATCACCCACCGGATGGCGGATTATCTGAACAGGAAGTTTACGATTATCTTGCCAACACCCGCCTAAAGGACCGCCTCATCCAAACCTATACGGAAATGGAGATGAAATGTGGATTGTCAAAAAGGGGGAGTGGAATCTGTGGTAGTCCTGATTTACCCCCCAAGGATTTTGTCTCCGGGGAAGAGGCACATGCCTGCGTTTCGCTCTCGGAAACGCTCGGTTATTCCCTTGTGGACGATAATGCTCGGCCTGGGGGGCTCCGTCTTCTTGAATGGGTTCGGGGTTATGCGGTTCTCAAGGAAATTGCCTCAGTTCAAGCTTCAAGCGAAAAGGTTTCGAGTAATGCATTTTCAATTCTTTTATCGAAAACAAAATTGGTTGGAATCCTTCAGAACTGTGGTTTAAAGGGGGATTTAGCATCCAGATTCATTGAAGTAACCTGCCTTCGAAAGTTGAGTCACGATTTGTTCGATTACCCACTCATCCGAGTTGGGGCATCAGACTATCTTTTGTTTGGCCCTGCTGTCATCCATACGAATTTTGCGCTTGTTGTTCTGTCGAACCTAGCATCTCGAGGGGAAAATTTGGGGCGGAAGGAGAAAGCGTTTGAAAAATCAATGCAAAAATTTTTCCACAAGCAGGGGATGCAAGTGTTTTCCTTTAAAGTGCATCGCAACAACCAAGAATATGAATTTGATGCGGTCCTTCCCTGGGAGGGTTACATGTTCGTTTTTGAGTGCAAAAACCATAGCCTTTCCGGAAGGGAACCTGAACAGGTTTTTTACTTCGACCAGGAAACAAAATCTCAGGCTAAGCAAGTAAAGCGACTAGCCTGGATTTCCACGCCGGAGAAATCGCATAACATTTTCCCTCGAGATTATTTTTGCCGCAGGGACAATTTTCGATTTCCCCACCAGGGAACCTCCACCTCTTTTTCAAAAACCCCTGCTGAGCTTAGAATAGGATTGTGAGCCCGTTTGGGCAACCATACCGTCACCCCATCCTCTTTTATTTCAACATCACCCGGGGTGTCGATGAACCGGCGAAATATTTGCCTCGCCGTTGCCTTCTTGTACCCACGTAGGCCCTTTGCAAACCCCCGATAAATCCCGCTCGCCATGACGGTGAGCAAAACATCGAAGTCGATTTTGAGAGAAACTGCCGATGACAGTGCGTCCAAGTGGAAAAAATCCACACTGTCGGCCAAGGTATTTTCAATCAGCATCCGCTGAGCATACCGCGTGATCAACTGTCGAGGCGTGGATTTCAAGTCGTTGGTGAGAAGAATGGTTGGAGCCTCGTGACCAAGATCCAGAATGAAAAATTGGCGGATGCCTCCTTTGTATCCCGTCAAATGAACCATTTTCTCAAATACTCGCGGGGCTTGAAATTTTCGTTGCGGCAGTTCGAGCTGAATCCTCTGCCATGCCGAGGACGGGATTTCCGCAATTTCCGCAAGAAGTTTCTTCTCGCGACGTCGAAGGGTCATGAATTCGATGTGCATTTTGTCGAGACGGTTGAGGTTGCCATACGTGGTGAGTTTGGAATCAAAAACTAGGTGACGAGGGCGTTTTCCCGTGGTCGATTCCCAGAAATCAACGAACTTCAAGACCTCGTCATTTTCCTCTCCCTTCAAGAGGTCGGCGTTGAAGTAGCAAAAGACCTTAGATTCAGCATCCTGGGCGAAAAAGGTCAGAATGCTCTTTTGACGTCGGCTTCGTTGTGAAACATAGTGCTTCTCGATGAATTCATCCTCACCAAAGTAAGGAACGGAGTGGAAATCAAGATTGAAGGATGACTCCTCGAATAATCCCTGACCTCGAACTTGCCATTCGGTCAACAAACGAATATCCATGTGACGGTCGAGCCGACCGGAATATTCGGACAAAAAAGACTTTTTGGGTAAGACATTGAGGCCCGAAAACAAGGCCAGGCCTTCATCAAAGATCAGATCAGAGATGTGGCTCCTGCGCTCAGTTCCGATCATTTTTAAAGCCAGGGCAGATCGAACGGCATGGGTGCTCGGCACCATCTGGGAACCCGGAAATTTGGATCTCTTGACGAGGGAATCCATGTCGAGGTCGAGCAAAATCGGCATAAGCAAAAAGATCCCTGCTATCCGGGAATGAAATTGCCGCGGAACCCACTCGAACTTTCGGACATCGGAGACCGCAGCGCTCAAGGGATGGGGATAGGTTGGGCGTTCTGAGGCATCACGGCGGGGCAATCGGGCGAACCCTTCCTCCTGAAGGATGGCCGCGATCGCGGTAGAGCTGAGTTGGTGGCCCAACGTCTCCAATTCATATTGAATGTCGCAAACAGAATAGTATTTCTTGCGCATTCCAACGATCAAATCACGGACCTGGGGTTTTTCAGGGGAAGCTTTGCGCCCCTTTTCGATTTCTCGGAAGAACTTGTGCTCGGCTTGGCTCCGGAACTGATGGCAAAGGATCCGAAAATAGCCAGGACTATATCCGAAGTGCTTGGCGACTTCGAATGAAGACTCTTCGCCAAGGTAGAAGGCTCTCAAAGCCTCATACTGACGTTGAATGGGATCAACAGGATTTAGAAAGTACTCACGGAGAAAAGTTATGTCATTAGTTTTATGAAAAGGCATAAAAAATATTATTACCCTGGCGGGGATTTGTCAAGACGAAAATAAAGAAAATTTTAAAAACCTTACAGGAAAAGGTTTTTCCGAGTGATATGGAAATTATCGTTTTCGGAAAAAGGGAAATATTACTTATAGAATTCTTGTTTTGAGACAACTATAACAGTAACTATGAAAAACGTTCTTTTCTCTCGGAAAGTCTTTCTATTGCATAGAAAGGGAGGAAATTAAAAGGTCACCAAGAAAAAAACAAAACGAAAGCGGCATTACTTCAAAGAAATCCCGGGAATAAAACTACGTTCCATGTTAAAATTTGTTAGCCAATTGTTGGGGCGTGGAAATCCAGACTAGACCCGATTCCGCTCATCTGCGGCGTTCGACAAATAAATGCGCTCACGCGGGCAAAAAGCTCTTGTTGACATTCGATACACTGTAAATATAATATAAATATATGTTCACTTTTGAGTGGGATGATGAAAAAGCCAAAATCAATGTAAAAAAGCATGGCATAACCTTTGATGAGGGTTCCACGGTTTTTTATGATGATTACGCAAGGATCATAGATGATCCGGATCACTCTGAAAACGAGGCTAGATTTATCATTCTGGGTTTTTCAGTTGAAAGAAAGCTTTTGATGGTTTGCCATTGTTACGAGGAAGACGAGAAAATTATTCGAATATTTTCTGCCCGCAAGGCAACGAAGAAAGAAAGTAAACAGTATTGGAGTTTTTATGAGAAAAGAATATGACTTTTCAAAATCCCGGAAAAACCCTTATTCAAAAGAATTAAAAAAGACAGTTACTATACGCCTTGGTAATGATGTCATTTCTTATTTTAAACAATTGGCAGAAGAAATTGGATTACCTTATCAACAGCTTATTAACCTGTATCTAAGAGATTGTGCTTCGCATAAAAAGAAATTGAATTTAAAATGGGCCGCTTAATTTACTAATTGCAATTGAAATTTCAATCACGTGAGAAGCAGAATTAAAAACATGTCGAACAGGGCGATCGAGCGGAAATTGGGGGCTCGTCTCTGATGATGTCTGGTGGTTCTTTTTGTCAAGTTTTGTTGGGTGTCCTAGCCATTTTTCCGTTCACCCCCAAGCCGCTCAACATGGCGTTCAGACTGTCGGAAAAGTATAAAAACAGACGCGGTACAAGCAATAAAATCGAAACACTAGCTGGTACTTAAGACGATTGCGTGCTATAATGTCCTCACATCGCTTGTGGGGTGCTTTTATGGCTCGCTTTAAACCGTATGATTATAAACAACGCGTCATGATTCCTGTTTCACTTGACGAACAGATCATGCCGGGAACCTTTGAATATGCCATCCAGAAATTGGTCGAGAACCGCCTTGATCTTTCGCCCTTCCATGCGAAATACAAAAACGATGATACGGGGCGACCAGCCATCAATCCTAAAATTCTTTTAAAGGTCGTTCTTCTGGCATACTCCAAAGGAATCGTCGGTTCCCGGAGAATTGAGCAAGCATGTCATGAGAACATTATTTTCATGGCTCTGACCTGCGATTACTGCCCCGATCACGCGACCATCGCCGACTTTGTTTGCGGTATGCAAGATCAGATTTCCCCCCTGTTTACTCAGGTGTTGCTGATTTGCCAGGAGATGGGGTTACTGGGCGGAACCTATTTTGCCATGGACGGTTGCAAAATTCCGGGAAATGCTTCCAAAAAATGGAGCGGTACTCTGAAAGAATTGCAGGAGAAGAAAGAGTCTCTGGAGAAGAAGATTGAACGGCTCATTCGGGAACATCAGAATGAAGATAAAGAAGTTTCCACCGGCCATAGTGATGATCCAGACTCCCCGAAGAATTTTCGCAAACGCCAAATCGAGCATTTAAGCAGGCAGGCCGAGCGAATAGAGAAATTTCTTGCGGAAGCAAAACCCCGGATAGGCAAACAAAAGACGGAATTGAAATCGAATGTGATCGACCCGGAATCAGCAAAGATGTCTACCTCCCACGGCACGATTCAGGGTTACAACGCACAGGCGGTTGTCGATGATAAACATCAGATTATTCTGGTTGGTTTGGCGAGCGGGGAGGGAAACGACAACAGTCAGGTTCCCCTTCTTATGCCGATTCTGAAACAGAATTTAAAGACTCTCGGGTATCGGACCCAGGAACTTAAAAAGGCTACCCTCGTCGGCGACAGTGGATACTTCAGCGTCGAGAACCTCAAGGCGTGTGAAAAAGAAGAACTGAATGCCATTATCCCGGACAACAATTTTCGAAAACGAGACCCTCGACTGGCGGATCAAAAAAAGTATCAACCAAAGGGTCACGGAAAGTTTCCTCTGTTCAGATTTTCGTATGACGAAAAACAGGATTTCTACCGTTGTCCGGCCGGGAAAATCCTTACCTTTTATGCAAGGCAAGCTATGATTCACGGCCAAAGATGCCGCTTTTATGTTGGGAACAAGAAGATTTGTCAGGCATGTGATCTTCGCATCCAATGCCTGATCAAGAACGCCAAGCGCCGAACTTTGGCGATTCCGATTCCGGGACAAAAGTTGACGATTACGGAAGCAATGAAGCAAAAGGTGGATTCCGAGGAGGAGAGAAAGGAATACGCAAAGCGCATGGGAGCAGTGGAACCGGTCTTTGCAAATATCCGCCAAACAAAGGGATTGAAAAGGTTCACCCTTCGTGGGAAAATCAAAGCAGGAATTCAATGTACTGTCTTTGAAAAACCGCTTTTCCGACAGTCTCGTTAGATTGTGAATTGTCATTTATTCAGTGTTGACAAATATCCATCCATAGCGTATATTGGATACAGGAGGTATTTATGGCTCCAAAAGTTGATTATGTTCGTCATGGTTTGTATATTCCTAACGATTTGCTTGATCAGATTAGAATTATGGCAGATCGAGAAAATAGATCAATTAACAAGCAACTTGAACATATTCTTAAACAATGGCTTGTTTTGTTAAATAAGAGAAATGATAAGAAAATCTCGCGAAAAGATTTTTTAAAATTACCAATTAATCGAAGAAAAGCCATTTTAGAAAAACAAGCAAATGACATATCTGCACATTATGAAAATAATAGTGAATGGCAAGACCTTCAAGGAGAAGATTTAATTGAATACTAAAATTCCAAAGAGAGGAGATATTTGGCTAATAAATTTTGATCCAACCATAGGAGCGGAAATCAAAAAAACAAGACCGGCTGTTGTTTTAAGCTCTGACGCATTGGGTAAACTTCCTCTTAAAATTATCGTTCCGATTACAGACTGGAAGGATTATTATGAAGAAAATATTTGGCATATCAAAATTGAATCTGAAAAGGAAACCGGTCTGAGAAAATTATCAGCCGTCGACACTTTGCAAATTCGATCCGTTGATACTAAACGATTTATTAAAAAGTTAGGTATTTGCTCGAATGTCTTAATCTCTGAAATTACATCAGCTTTAATTGCCATAGTAGAGCACCAAATCGATTAATGACACAATCTAACGAATAAGGATAGATCGTACACGTAGCCACGATTTTATCCAATTGTTGGACCAGCCCTGATGGCTAACGGGCGCATAAGAAAATAAATCCGTTTTGGTTTTGGGTCCAGTGAGAGTTCCCACCCCGGAAATTTCTAAAATGGTCTGGCGGGGAGAACGTATTTTAGGTTCCCTTAAGAACAAAATTGGCTATTCTTGTTGGCTCCTGGACTCTTTTTTAGATAAAAAATGCATTCGTACAAATCAGCATTTCTCGATCGGGAAATGATCGAGACAGGGTAAATCAGGTTATCAGAAGGCTTTACGGCGGCCCGCGCGAAAAGGGGATGCCCGCTTGGCGTCCGACCACCTTCATTTCTGTGCCACATGCTGAACAGCGAAACGCGGGTCGGGAAGTTTTCACCCGGAGAGGGATTTTGGCATGCAGGAGGAGCTGAATCAATTTGAGAGTCTTGCCGGCATTCCCGTGCAGAAAACCGAAATCTCGAACCCGACGAAAACCCCGTGGAAGAACATGCTGAAGAAGAAGCCACAGAAAGTCTTCCCCGGCCAGACTGCGGTGGCACCATTTCTTCATTTTGCTTTCGCGATAACGAAACGTGATCTTCCCATCGCGGTTGGCGTGTTTTGTGCAGTTTTTGTTTTTCGCACAAAACAGGACAAGCCCGACAGTCCGGTGGATCAGAATGTTGGGCTTCTTATCTATTAAAAATTTCTTTAAAAAAATCTTTTTTGTTTAATTTGGTTTGCCAAATTTGATGCCTTCTCACAGAATCCATTCTTTTTTGAGGATTGATCGTAAGAAATCTATTTGTTTCAACGGGACCCAATTGATCTAATAGAACCCCAACGGCTTTTTTAATTAAATCTTCATTGTTAATTAAAATTTGTTTCTTCATTTTAAATCCTCCAATAAACAAAACTGAACAGGACTCAGGACTTTGATTTTAATATCATTCTTCAAAGCCTTTTTGATTAATTTGTCATCACATGAAATAAAAACGTCAGAAGAATTTTCAGCAAATGCCAAATGGGCCGCATCACCAATGCCGAATCCTTTTTTAATTAATTTTTCGGTTCTTGCATGAATTTTAATCAAATCAAAAACAACGTCGCTTTTGCATCTATCAATCATTGAAAGCAAATTGGTTTTTTCAATTTCGTCATCAATGGCATTTATTTCTGAAAAATGAACTGGGGAAATAATCATGGGAAAACGACCACTTCGCACATGGCTAAGAATCAAGTAATAGGCGTCGGTTTCGAACTTGATTCTCAAGGAATTTTGATCGTCGTAAGGCCGACAAAGTGTGCATACATCAATATAAATTTTAGAGGTTGTCTTTTTCATACTCACGAATTCATACTACAACAATCGATAACCTTTGTCCACATGCGGTTTTAGAGCCATCAAGGTAGGACGGCGGGTTGCTCCGACGCCCCCTCACGGATCCCGGCGTGTAGTTTTCCCGCATCTTATGTGGTGCGCCACATAAGGTGCGGTGAAGTTGCCAGCTTTGATTTAGGAGGTCTATTATGAAATTAGAACAGGCCGTTACCGAGTATGTCGCACTCAAACAATCGATGGGAATGCGTTTTCACGCAGAAGAAGTCATTTTAAAAGCTTTCTCTAAAACTGTGAGAAACGTGGACATTGAGGATGTGTCGCCTCTTGACGCGTATAACTATATCTCCGGCGCTGGCCCTGTCACACGGTTTTGGCATCGTAAACAGGAAGCACTTCGTGGTTTTTTCCGGTTTGCAATAGGGCGCAGCTATGTGAAATGTTCTCCTTTACCGAAATTATTACCCAAGCTGCCCAAGCCGTTTCTACCTTATATTTTCTCTCAAGAAGAGCTGAAGATGCTTCTGAATGCAGCGGTTGCTCAGGAGAACCCGCGCAGGAAACTTCAGGCTTACACCTTGCAAACTCTAATTTTACTCCTTTACGGTGCAGGGTTGCGCATCAGCGAGGCACTTTCTTTGAAGGTAGCCGATGTAGACTTGCCGACCAGCTTGTTGTCTATCCGCCAAAGCAAGTTTTATAAAACACGCTTGGTACCTATTGGTCCTCAGCTAACCGATGCATTGACAAGCTATTCCATCAAACGTCGAACATCTGGTCATCGCCAAACCCCGGAGATGCCTTTCTTCGTAACTCAAACAGGGGAAACAGTAACACGCCAAATGGCGGAAAGGGCCTTCCGTCGTTTGCGGAAAAGTGCAGGAGTTTTTCGCCATGATGGTGCGCGGTACCAACCGCGTCTTCACGATCTTCGTCACGCATTTGCGGTCCACCGCTTGGTTTCCTGGTATCGCCAGGGTGAAGACGTCCAACGTCTACTCCCCAAACTTGCAACCTACCTCGGGCACGTAAATCTTGCGGCCACCCAGCACTATCTCACAATGACCCCAGAATTGCTCCGCGAAGCTAGTTTGCGCTTTGAGCGTTATGCCGGGATGGGTGTTAATCATGAAGAATAACTTCTTAATTGGAACATGGGTCCGGCGTTTCTTGATTGAATACATTGTCTCCGAGCGTAACCTCTCCATCAATACTCAGCACAGCTACCGTGACACGCTTTTGGTGCTCCTGCCCTTTGCCGCGGGCAAGTTGGGGATCAGTGTAGACCGGCTTTCAATTGAAGATGTCTCGGCTGATTGTGTTCGCCATTTCCTTCAGGATCTGGAAAAGTCCCGTGGTTGCAAAATCACAACTCGCAATCACAGACTTGCTGCCATTCGCTCATTGGGTCGCTTCATCGGGGAAAACAGTCCGGAACACATCGCTTGGTGTGGAAGCATTCGAGCCCTTCCAATCAAAAAAACCACAAAACGGCTGATGCACTATCTCGATAAAGAAGAAATGGATGCACTGTTGAGTTCACCGGACTGTCGAACAGTTCAAGGGTGTCGAGACCATGCACTGTTGTTGTTTCTCTACAATTCAGGTGCCCGCGCTGAGGAAGCTGCGTGCCTGACAATTGCCGATCTAAGTCTCTTCGAATCGCCATCTGTGAAACTCTTCGGAAAGGGAAGAAAGGAACGTCGCTGTCCGCTGTGGGCTATTACCATTGGTGCATTGACGCCTTTGGTTGCAAATCGGGAACCTGGAGCACGCGTTTTTCTTAATCGTTGCGGTCAGCCGATGACGCGCTTTGGCATCCACACAATGGTTGAGCGCCATGTTTCCAAAACGAATGCACTGATGCCATCTTTGGCAACCAAAAAAATCAGCCCTCACACCATTCGTCACAGCACTGCCATGGCCCTTCTGCGAGCTGGGGTAGACATCAATGCTATCCGTGCTTGGTTAGGTCACGTATCTATCGATACCACCAACATCTATGCCGAAATCGATCTGGAGATGAAGGCCAAAGCTCTCGCCAAATTTGAGGTAGCCACAGAAAACCAACCCAAGCAGCACTGGCGAGAAGACCAAAGTCTTATGAAATTTCTGCAAAATCTTTAATCGTCCAGACAAAAATTATGTGGCGTCCCGATCAAGGAATCCGCTATTACCACTGCTTTTTCGACTGGACGCCACATAATTTTTGGCGCCACATAACGCACCGGGTTCTTCAAAATCACTCGCTTCCGCACTTACAAAGTGATCGTAGAAACGCATTCCATTTAAGCCGCCCATTTCTCAATTATCTTGGGTCCTGGGATTTGATATCTGATCAACGCCTCCTTGAAAGAACTCCAGTTATAGCTTCGGCGTTGCCTCCTCCGATTGAGCCATTTATAGAGAATCCCAATGGTTGTGAAATAGAACGCTTCTAACCGCCTGGCATTCCCAATGACTCCATAGTAGTTCCAATACCCCTGATATTTCAACTTCAAGGTCTTGAATATCTGGAGATTTCCTCCATTTCTGGCTTTCTTTATCCAAACCGTGAAGTTTGCTATAGCGGCCTTCAATTTCTTCTTCGCGGTGGTGAACCAGACTTGAGGGTTCCCTTTCCGGTTTTTCCCCCAGCGATATTCAAAACCCAGAAACTCAAAGCTTTCACCGTCCACCTGGAATCGGCTAAACCTGAGTATTCGCGTTTTCTCTGCTGCCAGAGTTAACTTGAACTTTGCCAAACGCCTCCCGAGCACCTGATAGAAGTTTGCCGCTTCTTGTCGGTATTGGAAGGAACAAACAAAATCATCCGCATAGCGGATGATTTTTGCGCGACCTCGACACGAGGGCCGAACAATCTTTTCAAACCACAGATCCAGGGCATAATGTAAGTAGACATTTGCCAGAATTGGAGAAAAAGTACCACATTGAGTAGTCCCGGTCGCCGGGTTTATCACCTTTCCGGATGGGTCAAGAATTCCTGCGTTGAGCCATTTCCGTATAAGCCGCAGAAGCTTTTTATCCGCAATTCTTTCCGCCAGCATTTTCATCAACCAGTCATGATCTATGTTGTCGAAAAATCCTTGGATATCTGCTTCGACAATCCAGCCAAAAGGCCCAAACTGAAGGGCCTGAGCAAGTTCCCGAGCAGCTCCCTTTGCTTCGAAGGTGTGAAAAAATTAAAAGTTTGCGAGTCAGGTGCAAAATTGATGTTGAATTCATGCGGGTTTGCGAGGTGACTGTACATAAAACCTCACCGAAACGTCGATTATTTCACACCTTCTCCGCAATTGGGTCGATACCCGTAACTACAATCAAGGAAATCAGCCTCATAAATTGCGGTCATGATTTTAGCAACACCCGCCTGGAGGATCTTCTCTTCCGTGCAAAGGATTCCTAACGGACGAAGTTTTCCATTCGGCTTGAGAATGAATTTGCGGCGAATCACTTTCGCTCGATGTTAACACCGGCCATAACCTGACCCACCCACCGCCGGAAAGCTGACCCACTTTTCCGTTTTTTTGAGAGTTCAGGAATCTATTTTTTGCTGACCCTTCCCGTATATTTGCAAACCCTTTTTACTTTGCCTGTCACACACAGTCTTCTTCCATAGAAGGCCTTTTCCGAAGTTATCTTCGTGAAGCCGTGATCGAATAAAAGCACATGGCTTCATCACGGTTGCGAAAGCAGCCGTGATTTTTATAGGAATAGGCGAGCAAATTTATGGGACAAGCCTGCAGGAATTGCGGCAGAACATTCACACCACACCCATCGGTATTTCATCAGGAATTCTGTGGAGAACCCGACTGTCAACGAACACGAAAACGGCTATGGCAGCAGAAGAAGCTTGCCCAGGATCGGGATTATCGCGAGAATAAATCCGCTGCTCAGAAAAAGTGGCTAAAAAGAAATCCAAATTATTGGCGGGACTATCGAAAACGAAATCCCGCCGTTACTGAGAGAAATCGTCTCAAGCAGCATGAGCGAAATCGTTGCAGGCAAAAATCCCGATTGATGATTGCAAAGATGGACGAGCTTGGTGCCGTTCCTGTCCTGATTCCAGGGATGTATCGGTTGGTTATGAACAAAGATGACGTGATTGCAAAGAACGACGAGCTAATCATTCAAATCAGCTCTATTTCACGAGTTTGCGACTCACCCGCAAGCCTTGGCTCTTGATTGCAAAGATAGGACCAGCTCGTTTTCTCGAATGATTGCAAATATATTTATGACATGAACAATCTGATTGAAAACCGACCCTTGCAGGAAATTGGACAGTCCTGGGCATCATTGCGCCTTATTACGCCCAGAGCGGAAGCGGCAATGGCACAATCGTTGAAACTCTATGGGCAGATCTCTCCCGTGGTCTGCGTGCAGACCACGGGAGGTCTCGAGCTTCTTGACGGTTTCAAACGGCTACGGGCTGGGTATCATCTGAAGTGGCTCACAATTCAGACCATTCTTCTTGAAACGACGGTTCGGGCCTGCGTATTATCCGGTTGAATCGAGTTGCCAAATCAATCACCGACTTGGAAGAGGCCATGATTCTGCAATCCTTGCATCGTGACGATGGCCTGTCCCAGATTGAGATTGCCACCTTGTTGGGGCGGGACAAAAGCTGGGTTAGCCGGCGGATATCGCTTATCGAGCGGCTGGCCGACGAAGTCCGACGACATCTCGAACTGGGCCTGATTTCGGCCAGTGTCGGGCGTGAACTGGCTCGATTGCCCCGGGGCAACCAACGCTTTAGGTTTTTACGGCGGTCCCGCGCCGCGAAAACCTAAAGCGTTGAACTACCCGCGCCAAGTTGGACGGCAAGCTCGGGGTGGACAGGTTTTCGAGGGCGACAACCTCGGACAGGCGGACAGAACAATCGGACATTCTTCCCGGACAATTTGGAAAAGAGGCAAGATGTGTCGGTCGCTTCGCTACTATGAGATTCGTGGTAAACTGATTTCTGAAAGAGGTTTTTGTTTCCAACCAACGTCTTAATAAAGAGGATACCCGGCCATGTTACTAACAATTTCCACCAGCCACAAACCTGCAACTGATCTGGGCTTTCTACTCCATAAGCACCCTGCCCGTTGCCAGACTACCGCCATGCCATTCGGTTTGGTATATGTGTTTTACCCCGTGGCAAATGAAGAATTCTGCACAGCAGCTCTTTTACTTGAAGTGGATCCCATTGGGCTGGTCAGAGGCAATCGTGGGGCTAACACATCCATGCCCCTGGAGCAATACGTAAATGACCGACCCTATGTTTGCTCTTCTTTCTTGAGCGTCTCCATCGCAAAGATTTTTGGTTATGCCTTGAACGGTAAGTGCAAACAAAACCCCGAACTTGTTCAGAGAAAAATTCCCCTAACCTGCCAACTTTCTGTCCTGCCCTGCCGGGGGGGTGATTCATTCTTGAAGAGGCTTTTCGAGCCGCTAGGTTATTCTGTGACCGCTCAGCGCTATCCTCTGGATGTGAACTTCCCTGATTGGGGTGACAGTTCATATTTTACTGTCGGGCTGTCCAAAGAAACCACGTTGATGGAACTCCTGACCCACCTTTATGTACTCGTCCCGGTCCTGGACAATCAAAAACACTACTTCATCGACCGAAATGAAATCGAGAAGCTCATGAAACGCGGAGAAGGATGGTTAGCGTCTCACCCTGAGAAAGAAGCCATCGCCCTGCGCTACCTGAGATACCAGAAATCCTATATTCGTGAGGCTTTACAGCGGTTGATGGAGATCAACCCGACTCAGGAAGAACCGGAAATTTCCGACGATGCCTCAAAAGAAGAATGTGTTGAACAAGAGATTCGGTTGAACGATGAAAGGCTTGGAACCGTCATTGCCTCGCTTAAAGCTGAAGGTGCTGAGACCGTCCTTGACCTTGGTTGCGGAGAAGGGAAGCTGTTGCGCCTTCTGATCAAGGAAAAAGTGTTCAAGAAGATTGTCGGTATGGATGTTTCGATTCGGGCACTTGAAGTTGCCTCATCCAGACTAAAGCTTGATGAGCTTCCAACTGCAAAGAAAGAACGAATCAGCCTGCTTCATGGTTCTCTCATGTATCGTGATCGCCGACTTGAAGGATTTGATGCAGCAGCGGTAATCGAGGTCATTGAGCACTTGGATGTGCCCCGGCTTCGGTCATTCGAAAGAGTGCTCTTTGAATTTGCTCGACCCAAGACGGTAATCCTCACCACCCCCAATCGTGAATACAACACAGTTTGGGAGAATGTTGGCCCCGATCTATTCAGACACAAGGATCATCGGTTCGAGTGGGCCCGGAGCGAATTCCAGAGTTGGGCACAGGGGGTTGCCGCCAAATTTCATTATCAAACCAAGTTCCTATCCATTGGTCCGTCGCATGCAAGTTTTGGGTCTCCAACCCAGATGTGTATTTTCAGCCGCAATTCGGTAGAGGGGGGCGTGTCGAAATGAACATCAAACTCCCCAAACTTTCCCTGGTCGTCATGGTAGGTGTTTCGGGATCTGGAAAGTCTTCGTTCGCCAAACGCCATTTCACACCCTATGAAGTATTATCTTCGGATTTTTGCCGAGGGTTGGTCTCCGACGATGAAAACAGTCAAACTTCCACCGGTGACGCCTTCGACGTGCTGAATTTCATTGCATCAAAAAGACTAGCCGGGGGCCGGTTGACCGTCATTGATGCAACCAATGTTCAAATCGAGGCCCGTAAGCCTTTGGTTACTTTGGCCCGTCAATTCCACACCATTCCAGTCGCCATTGTCCTGGACCTTCCAGAAAAGCTCTGCCACGAACGAAACAAGGCCCGTCCCGATCGCACGTTCGGACCTCATGTCATTCGGACCCAGCATTCTCAACTCCGACGCTCCATGCGAAACTTAAAAAGGGAAGGATTTTCCCACGTTTACTATCTTTCCACCGTGGAGGAGATTGAAAACACTGTAATTGAGCGGACGCCGCTTTGGAACGATCTGACTCATCTTCAGGGGCCTTTCGATATAATCGGAGACATTCACGGCTGCTTTGATGAGCTAGTCCTTTTATTGAACCACCTAGGGTATGTGGTTGATGAAAACAGGCCAGAAGGGCTTTTCCCCGACCCATTTTTCTCACACCCCCAAGGGCGGAAGGCAATTTTCCTTGGCGACATAGTTGATCGTGGGCCTCGAATTCTCGATTCCCTCAAACTTGTCTTTAACATGGTCAAGGGAGCATCAGGTCTATGCGTTCCCGGGAACCATGACATCAAATTCAAGAAAAAGCTCGATGGGCGAGACGTTCAAATTACCCATGGCCTGGAGCAGTCGATTCGAGAATTTGAAAGTCTCACGGAAAATGAGCGAAAGGCATTCTTGGAGAAAGTCCTCCCTTTCCTGGATGGCTTGATCAGTCATTATGTTCTGGATAGTGGGCGGTTGGTTGTTGCCCATGCTGGTCTCAGGCAGGATATGCAGGGCCGCGGTTCTCCGAAAGTTCGGGACTTTTGCATGTACGGTGAAACAACAGGAGAAACCGACGAGTTTGGACTTCCAGTCCGGAATAACTGGGCTGCGGGGTATCGAGGCCCGGCAACCGTAGTTTATGGCCACACCCCCGTACCGGAGGTTGATTGGCTTAATCGGACCATCAACATCGATACTGGATGCGTGTTTGGAGGGAAACTCACCGCTCTTTGCTATCCTGAAAAGGAGATCGTCTCGATTCCGGCAAAGAAGGTGTATTTTGAGCCGACGCGACCCTTCCTATCTACCCCGATCGAAGGTGATTTGACAGCTCAACAAGAGCAGGATGATGTCCTGGACGCTGAAGACGTTCTGGGAAAGCGTTTCATCACAACCCGGTTGCGGACAAATGTTTCCATCCGTGAGGAGAATGCTATTGCAGCCTTGGAGGTCATGAGCAGATTTGCTGTGAATCCGAAATGGCTGATTTACCTTCCACCGACGATGTCACCTGCGGAGACCACGAAGAAAGACGGATACCTTGAGTATCCCCTCGAAGCTTTTTCCTATTTCCGGTCCCAAGGGATTCCCAAAGTTGTTTGCGAGGAAAAACACATGGGGTCGCGAGCTGTTGTCATCCTCGCCAAGAAGGAAGAAGCTATTACCAAGCATTTTGGAATTGTTGGTGAAGGCCCTGGAATCATTTATACCCGGACGGGAAGGAAGTTCTTCCATGATCCGAAAATCGAGCAAGATTTGATTCAGAGGTTCGGAGAGGCAATTGAGCGGTCAGGTTTTTGGTCCCAGTTTCAAACTGAATGGGCTTGTTTCGATTGTGAGCTGATGCCATGGTCTGAAAAGGCTCAAGAGCTTCTACGGTCTCAATATGCTGCCGTTGGCGCTTCGGGAATTGCTTCTCTTTCGAATGTCCTGGAGAATTTAAAGCGGACTTCGGCCCGTTCCGATCTTGAGACTGGTTTCGAACTTCCAACTGAGAGTCAGGCAAAGGAGTTCTCTCCTAAAGTATTGCTCGAAAAATGTCAGAGCAAATTGAATTCAATTGTCCTTTACCGCGATGCTTGGCGGCGGTATTGTTGGCAGGTTCGGGACCTCAACGATCTCAAGTTGGCCCCCTTCCACCTACTTGCTGTTGAAGGCCGTGTCTTCGCCGATCAAGACCACGAATGGCACATGAACACGCTGAAAGAAATCTGCCGACAGGACGAGGGGGTCCTCCTCCCCACCAAGTATCTCACCGTTGACCTGACCGACGAAACCAGTATCAATTCAGGGTGTGTCTGGTGGGAACAGCTCACGGGTGCTGGAAATGAGGGAATGGTTGTGAAGCCTCTCACCTTTATCGCGAAAGGAAAAACCGGTTTGGCTCAACCAGCCGTGAAGGTTCGCGGGAAAGAATACCTCCGAATAATTTACGGCCCAGAATATGATTCTCCCGAGAACCTCCCGCGCCTCAGGTCAAGAGCCCTGGCAGGGAAGCGTTCGTTGGCTCTAAGGGAGTTTGCGCTTGGAATCGAAGGTTTGGAGCGGTTTGTCAGGAAAGAGCCCCTGCGCAGGGTTCATGAATGCGTGTTTGGGGTTCTTGCTCTGGAAAGTGAGCCGATTGACCCAAGGCTTTAAAAAAATGGACGTGTGGTGGCTGAAAGCTGGCATTCCGTAGGACTATGGTTATGGTTCCAAAAGTTCTCAAATGCCCAGGTGAAGCAAGCACCGCTCCTACGACAGGGAATGAACCGGATCTCCAAATTGAAGATTACCGGCCTAAAATAGGATTTAATAATACCTAAATTTTGCGTTAAATTTTTCAAAGATGGTTCTCTAAACTTTGTGTTCTTTGCGCTCTGGTTATTTAATCTATGGGACGCCACCGTTGTTTTGGCGTGTCTTTGAATCTTGGGAATTAAAGGTTAGAGTCTGTAAGAAAATAACTATTACAAATCGTTGTTTTCTTACAGACTCTTATGGCCGGTCGATGAACGAAATTTGTTACAGTTATTTATTAACAAGGCCTTATGTGATTTTGACGACTACGCATGTGAAATCATCATCGAACTTGGCATTTCCGGAAAAATCGACGACTTTCTTATAAATTCCTTTGATGATTTCATCCGGATCAAGTTGGTTTAGTTCAATGATAGCTTCCGCAAGGCGCTCAACGCCGAAGAAATTATCGTTTAGATCTCTTGCTTCAGTTATTCCATCGGAATAGAAAAAGAAAACATCATTTTTTCCAAAATTACTTGTACTTTCCAGATAATTTTCTTCCTCGGAAAATCCCAGGGGGCACGATTCCTGTTCGAGCAGGACATAATCATGCGTTTCATTCCGATAATGAATGGTCTTAGAATGCCCGCAGTCGATGAAAACAATGCGTTTTTCATCGAGATGGAATCTGGCGAAACACAAGGTGACGAATTTTCCCAGACTGATCAATTGTTGGGTTAAATCGGCATTCACCATGTTGGTAAGCGAAGTCGGAGACGGAATAACTCGTCCTTCGGATAGGGCGAATTGGCTTCCCAATGCTCGAAGAAATTCGCTCTTGGTGCCGGCTCCCACCAATGCAGCCGGTATTCCCTTGCCCATGACATCGCCGATTATAACGTCAAAGCAGGTATTTCGGTGAACGATAAAGTCGTAGAAATCCCCGTCGATACCTTCCGAAGGAATGGTTAGAGAAGCGACTTCAGCGCCGATCAATCCTTTGGGCGGCTGTCCTATCAACAGCATTTTTTGGATATTTCCCGCGATTTGCACTTCTTTTTCTCTGGCTTCTTTTATTGCCTTTTCCGCCAGTTTTTTTTCGGTGATGTCCGTAACGATTCCATCGATTCTGGCGATAGCGCCGGTTCCGCCTTGGGATGCCCACAATCGCAATCTGACCCATTTGATTTGATCGTCGGGTCTCAGAATGCGAAATTCAAATTCCCCCGCTCCCTTTTCTTCGACGATTTGACTCCAATTTTCGATAAGCTTTACGTCATCGGGGTGCGCGGCATCGAACCATAGATTCGGATTGGCGTAAAACTCGATCGGTGTTCTGCCGTAGACGCGTTCGGAGGCGGGATTAAGATACAAAAGTTGTCTTGTTTCCATGTTGAGAGCCCAAACGGCGTCGTCAATTGAATTCAATATTCCGTTTAGTCTCTCTTGCCCCTCACTTACGAACTTCTCGAATTTCATTCTTTCAAGCCTCTCCAACTCCATTCTTCTGCTCAAATCCGATTCGGTCTTTTTTCTTTCCTCAATATCACGGATTAACGCAATGACTTCGTCGGCGGAGAATCGCAACATTCGGCATTCGAAAAATCCGGTTTTGGAAGTGGTATTCAGATCGAATTCAAATTGCTGCATGACACCCGTGTCCAAAACTAACTTAATGGTTTCAGCCCAAATATTATTCGAAGGTTTTATTGCTTCAGCAATTGACAAACCTATCAACTTGTCTTTATTCGCGATTAGAGGTTCGGGGTTTCCTGTTTTTAAATCAAGAATTCTGCCGTGTCTATCTATTCTTAGGAAATAATCCGGAATGGTTTGATAGATTGCATCCAGCGCCGCGATATTTTGCTCATCAACCATGACCATGGATCGTATAATAGCATGCTGCTTGTGGTAATTCCAAGACATGGAACGCAAAAAATTCGTCGAGTGTGATATACTAATTCCGAAATTCGGAGACGTGATTTTCGAGAAAAATATTCCCTAGCCGATATATCTGTCCGAATTTGTAAATGACATGCTTATCGTGTTCTTCATGACTTGAAATGAGTTGAGACTTGAAAAAGGTTAAACTTTGGAAAAAAATTCATTAGAAAATATTAACCGATAATTATGGATACTCTCGGAATAATAGTCAGCAAATTAAGAGATATTCCAATACTTAATACTGAAGCCTATCGGTTGATTGACTATGTCTCCCAGCCTCAGCCTTCGTTCGTTGAACTTGAGGGTATGATAAAAAACAATCCCGGTCTTTCCAGTCAAATTGCCAGAATGGCCAATTCGAGCTTTTTTAAGAGATCCAGGCAAATTGAAACGCTGAACGAATCGTTGGTATCACTGGGCTTTGCGACACTCAAGCAGATCTTTACTTTTAATTTCTACTCAAGCGTGGGAAGTATTTTAAAATCCCAAAAAGATGTCATCAATCACGGGGTTCAGTGTTCAAAATTAGCCGAATTCATCGCACGCGGTGCTGTAAGTCCTAGCGATGAATGTGCAAAAGTGAGTTTGGCCGGATTGTTGCACGATATTGGGCAGCAATTCCTGGCTTATTTTTTTCCATCGCAATATGAGCAAGTGAAGAATAAAATACGTTTCGAATCGAAGCCTACTTATGCCGCGGAAAAGCTGATTTTCGGTACCGATCATCAGGTGCTGGGGAAGCTTCTGTGCGATCGCTGGAACTTCCCTCCGTATTTGGGAGCGATCATAGCGGATCATCACAAACTTTCCGATTCGGTCTGGAACGGTTTGATCCTACCGGTTTTTTGCGCCAATAATTTTCTTAACGAAAGGGATCGAGTTCCGTTCGAACCTTATTTGGACAAATTGAAGGAGTATTTTGCGATGAAGCATCGTGAAATACCCTGGAAAAGTATTAAGGATGAATTCGCCGCGTGTGTCCGAGGCTCGGATTCACCCTTACAGTCGGCATTAGCCCCTAGATAGAGAAATTAAAAGATGTTACGGCAAGTTCTTAACAAAGCCTTAACTCAGTCGATCAGCGTCGTTGACAGTAGCCGATTCCGTTCTTATAATTAAAGCAAGTTGTACGTCGCTTTCCGGAAAATTAGCTCCAGGCCAAAAGTGGAGGTGTTTTATGGTCATCCGCGGCAAGATTAAAATCAGAATCCTTTCATTAGTAACAGCCCTGTTTTTCATGGGCTCGGTATTCGGCGCCTATGCGCAGGATGTCGTTTCGCAAACGCAGCCTGCTCAAGTAACCATAAATCTTCCCGATCTTTCAGCTCTTCTAGGGACTTGTCCCGAGATCAACGGGCTCCAAACAAACCTTGGAACGATCGAAAATTCGTTGAAGCAGATCGAGCAAACCGCCAAGCCGCTTTACGATGCGGTCGCACCCACCAATATGGAAGCGATGAGCATCAGTGAGCGCATTAAAGCGATTGTCGGTAATACGAAAAGCCTTGTAAATAACGGCGTTCAGTCGTATCAGGGGCAAGTCGCCGAATGGAATGCCGCGCATGGCATCACGGCCGATTCCACTTTTGAAACCGAGCTCAGCGTCGGTCTTAATGAAGTCGGAATTCAGGCAAGCAGTCTCCCGTTGAATGGAAAAGGCGATGTGGTCGTCAGTAAGCTCAAATCCATCATCGAAGCCATTAAAACTAAGCTGCAAACCATCATTAATGTAATAAAAGCCAAGATCGTCGCTCTCGCCCAAAAAGTTGGTTTGATGAAGGAAACCGATGAGGGCAAATCTTCTTCCAAGGACGCAGCTCAGGTTTCAAACCAGAGTGTGCAACAAGCCGACACATTCAGCGCGAAGTTGAGCAAGGGAGTCTCGGAAGGCACCGAAAACGCCAAGCAATCCCTTAAGAGTAGTTTCTCGCTGAGCAATCTGGCCGTTACTACAGCCGTAGCCGTCGGAACCAATTTGGCTCTTCAAAAGATCAAAGGAGAGAAACTCTCCATCGGAACAGCGGTCAAAACCGTTGCAAGCTTGGAATTCGCGGGAAGCGTCGTCGGTTCGGCGCTCGGAGCGGCCGGCGGCCAATTTTGTTCCACTCTTGTAAAGACATTTATTCCCGGTCCCATCGGATGTCTTGTCGGCGCGGTAATTCCAGTCATGATGAGCTCCGCCGCTGGGCAAGTGGGTTCTTCACTTGCCGGCGACGCCAAGCAAGGTCAATTTGATATCGTTGGTGCGATCAAGAAAGTCGACAAGGTTGATCTGTTAGGTTCCTCAATCGGTTCGACGATAGGCATGGCATTGGGTGCTCCGATACCCATAATCGGGCCGATCATCGGCGGTATTCTCGGCGGGATAATCGGCAGCAAAGTAGCCAACTACATCTTCCGAGGTAAAAACATCACCCTGCCCAGCATCAAAAACTGGAATCCTCTTGGACAAAGTTGGCAAGTCGCGACCGGAACGAGTTCAACAGGCGGCATCTCCGTCGGCACGGTCGGCAGCGGCGGCGGCCAAAGCTTGGGCGTATATACCGGCGGGCAGATCAACAACGGTGGTCTGATTCCGGTGGCTGATCAATCATCGGCACAAGTTGCCGGCGACATTCAAACCATCGAAAAGAAGTATTATGAAACTTATCTGAAATACAACAAATTGGTCGAAGCCGGAAAATACGACGAAGCTAAAAAAGTATATTCCGATCTGAAAGTTTACTCCGATCAATATAATGCCATGAAATCGCAATCCAAGGAAACTACCAAGTAGATTTTTTATTTCTGGTTGAAAAGCCTCGCCTATCGTGCGGGGCTTTTTTCGTCTTGCATCTTGATTGAATATCCGGGTTCTTCATTCCTAATTTTCTTACAAAGCCTTAGTTGACGAATCAACGGGCTCATAGTAAGATTCTTCCACTGCATTCATAGCCGTTCGAGGAAATCGTGAAAGTATTAGTTTTGGGGGCCGGCGCTCGGGAACACGCATTTATCGTTTCTCTATCAAAATCTCCTGCCGTACATAAGATAATCGCATGCCCGGGTAATGACGGCATGAAATCTTTCTGTACTTGTATCCCATTCTCCTCTAATTCCGAATTGGTGAAATTTTCAAGAGAAAACATAGACCTTGCCGTCGTCGGTTCCTCTCGCTTCGTTTCCGAAGGAACGGTTGATGCCCTGATGACGGCTGGCATACCGGTTATCGGCCCCGCGGCCGATGCCGGACGCATAGAAACCAGCAAGGCTTTTGCCGCTTCATTTATAGCTAAACACAACATTCCCGCGCCGATTACCCAAGTTATTTCCAATCGGGGAGAGGCCGAGCGTTTCTTATCTGAGAATCCTTGGGTGCGCGTAGTCAAACGCGACGGTTTCTCATCCGGGAGCGGTGTCGCCGTGGTGAATACACCCGAAGAAGCATTGGATGCTGTTGTCAAACTTCTTAAAAATTTCGGTCCACCTTTGATCCTTCAAGAGCGTTTAACCGGAATCGAGTGTTCTTATTCCATTCTTACCGATGGTCATCAATGGGTCTCTTTTAGTTCCAGCCGGGATTATCGACGTGTATTCGACGGCGATGGGGGCTCCACGACGGGCGGCATGGGTTCAGTAAGCCCATTCCCGGGCTTGTCTGCCGAGCTTGAAGAAAAAATTCGAAACCGCATCGTCATTCCTACGGTAAATGGATTAATGCAGGATCGTCTGCTTTATCGCGGTTTTCTTTCAATTCAATTGATGCTGACTCCGCAGGGGCCGCGAGTTCTCGAATTCAACGCGCGCCTAGGCGATCCGGAAACTCAAAGCATCATCGTGAGGTTTCGCGGAAATCTGGCTACGTTGCTGATGGATTGTGCTCTTGGACGATTGGATTCGACCGGGTCGGAAGTGGCTTTCGGCAGGCATTCCGCTGTTTCGGTGGTTTTATCAAGAAAAGGATATCCGGAAGACGAAACCGCAGAGCCTTCCATAGAGAACCTTGATGAATTGAAAAATGCAAATGTGTTTCATTCGAATAGTGAATGGATGCTTTCCGAGGATCGTTGGAAGTTCAAAAGCGGCCGATTGATGACCATCACCGCTTTGGGCGAAACCCTTGCCGATGCGCGTAAAAATTGCTATTCGGATTTGGCGCTGCTGTCTCTTAAAAATGTCCATTATCGCAAGGACATCGGCGAAAGCTGAGAGAACTCTATTTCTCGCGTAGAAACAAAGACACGAACCGAAATCCGCATGAAGCGCTCGAATCGGGGATTGACTTAAAAAGTTGCTCAGATGGACTGATTATAATTACTCAGGATCGGGCATGGAAAGCAACGGCGCGGCTTTCTCAGATTTCGCGGGCGATTTCGATTTCTTCGATCCGGCTTTTCCCGAAGCGTTGGTATGATGAGAATCTTTTTTATCGATGGAATCCTCAGGAAGTGACGGCATCGTTGTCAAGATGGAAGCATCGGAATTTTGGGATGATTGAGAAGTTGGAACAAATGAGGTTATCGAAGCTGTGGTTTGACTATCGCTGGTGTTTTCCGTTTCATCGTTTGCATAAGGGGCCTCTTCACTTTCTTCCCCTTCATCTTCTTTATCGAATGCCTGCGGCGGAGTAACTTCGCCGATATCGCCTATAGGGCCGCCCCAGAGAGTTAACGGACCCCTGCTGTTGGAAAGGAAAAAAATATTTTTTAGATCCGGACTGATTTCAAATCTTCGTAAATTGTATGATTCGATCAGGTTGACCAAAGATTTTACTTTTTCGCGAGGCAAATCGAGGCAGAAACTGATATTTCTTTCATTGAAGGGATAAGGAGTAACTCTGAGATTGAAGGTTTCTCCGCGAGCATTGATTTCCGGGGGCGGTTTCAAGCCTATGAACCAAGTCGTGACCATTCGATCCGTAAAGAGCTGATTCATATGGCCGTATCCGGCATCGTAAATATTTTTGAATTTGCCGTCCAAACTTTTTATTACATAGCAATATTCGAGGGGAAGATCCATATGGCCTATTTCCGGAGATTTCCCGGAATTTGCCGTTGGACCTTCGGTCATTACGAATTTTGGCGTGGGTGTCAAGCGCGCGAAGAGATTCCCTCCCATATCCCAGAGGGGAGATTGAATTCTCTGACTTTTCAGGTGTCCTTCAAGAAACAAAATGCGGTCGAGGCTCCAGAAACTCACCAGTTTGATGGTGTCGCTGGAAATGTAGCGCTGAGACGGATCATCAATTACATTTCCCGATTTGTTTAAAAAACAACGATGTAGTATATATCCGCCGAAATCGCGATCATCAAATTCTGCTTTATCACGCGCTTGTCCGATAACTTCAACATAGGCAAAGGATCGACTGTCGGGAGACCAAATAATTTCCGCGATATTATTCAAAGCCGTGACGATTTTCGGAAAAACCTTTTGAGCGATAGTGTCGATAAGGTTGATTTCATTGTCGGAAACGAACAGCAGCGATGTTCCGTTTGGCGCCCAGTATGGATACGCGTATTGATAATCACTTTCGATTCCTGAGGAGTTGTTTACGTATTCAAGGCGCTTGTTATTTTCGGCATCGAAGAGGAATATCTCGCGATCGGAGGTTTCCTTGTCCAGGACGATTCCGGCAAGAATCGGGGTTGTGGGGGACCATTCCATGTCGAGAAGCACCTTGGAATCGCTATTGAAAATCGAAACGGCGATCGGCGATGAAGCCGACGTTTTCTCCGAGGATGCTTTGGGGACAGAGCAATTGATTATCTTAACTTCGCCGCCGTCGGTGAAAGCGACGAACGGATGAGATTTCGAAGCTTTAAGGTTATGGTAAAACCTTTTTCCCCTTTCGAGAAGAACGGTGCCGGAGGAATCCATGGAGAGTTTGGCGAGCAAACTTTCGGACCCGTCGGGTCTGATTGTCACGGCTTCGCGGTTTCCGATCAGTTCAAAGTCGGCTTCCGGTCGTAGTCCTTCCAAGCTTTGAGAAAGATTTGTAAAATTCAGGTTCATTTCGATGGTATCGGTTTTCCGTCGCATTTGATCTTTTATGGTAATCAGGCCGATGGCGCTATCGATCAAGAAGGAGCGAAAAGTTCCCTTTTGGTTTTTGAGCGTCTCATTAATGATTCGTAGAATGAGATTCATACCGAGATCAGGGATCGGTATGCGGTTTTTTGATGAAAATGTTTCACCACCGCCCTCGGGGGCATATTCGAGGTTGAAGTTAGTCGAAGATGCGACTTTCTTCATTTTAATCAGATATTCGAGGTAATTTTCAACAAGATTATGAACGAGGTTCAAATGGGGAATTTCCCGCGCGAGCGGGTGAGAATCTCCAAGACCGGAGCGACTGGGGGGTTGAAATGAGATCTTCAATTTATCGCCGATAAATGAGACCAAACCTTCGGAAGCAAATGAAGTCGTTGCGCACAGACAAAGCAAGAGGATTACCGACAGGCGAACCGCGAGTATTTCTCGGGAAGTTTTATTATTCATTAGTCAACGACTTTTAGTCATCGTTCCTTTCAGGTTAATTTTCTCATAAACTACTCAAAACCAATCGAAACTATTCCAAAACGATGAAATTGCAGTAATTCAATCGTTATTTGCTGGCATATCTACAGTGTCATTTTACTTATTGTTATGATTCGATGCAAGATAACGATTGATCTCATCGAGCAAGCCTTCCACCAACTCGGATGCGGGCAGGGTTTTTACCACCTTTCCTTTTCGGAATATCAAACCGCTCTCCTTGCCTCCGGCTATTCCGAAATCAGCTTGTCTTGCCTCGCCCGGACCGTTTACGGCGCAACCCATGACGGCGATTTGCAGGGGAAGCGAAATGTCGGAAATTCGTTTGCTTACCTCGCTTGCGATTTCCTGAAGAGGGATTTGACAGCGTCCGCATGTCGGGCAGGAAATGATGGTAGGACCTTGTTCGCGACAACCCAGGCATTTGAGGATTCTGATGCCTACGGCAACTTCTTCCGCGGAATCTCCGGTAAGGGAAACCCGAATGGTATCTCCGATCCCTTGAAGGAGGAGAGCGCCGATTCCAATGGAGGAACGGACAATGCCTTCTTGAGGTAGTCCCGATTCCGTGACCCCGAGATGTAAAGGATAATTGCAGGCTGCTGCTACTATTTTGACGGCTTCGATCATCATATCGATATTGAAAGTTTTAACGGCGATTTTAATATCTTCAAAGCCCGCTTTTTCGAGTAGGGCGACTTCCCGCAAAGCCGATTCCGCGAGAGCTTTAGCGGTTACTCCACCGTGAGTCGCTACGAGTGCCGGATCGAGCGAGCCAGCATTGACGCCGATACGGATCGGTATTTTACGGTCGCGAGCCGCTTTTGCTATTTCCTTGATTTTATTTTGTTCTCGAAGGTTGCCGGGATTGATGCGAAGTCCGTGTACCCCGGAGACGATTGCCTGCAGAGCAAGATGGTGGTCGAAGTGTATATCGGCGATAACGGGAATCGGAGAGAACGGCGCGATTCGTTCGAGAGCTTTGGCGGCCTCCATGTCGGGAACGGCCAGACGAATGATGTCGCATTTCGCGATGTGCAGGCGTTTGATTTCGCGTAGCGTAGTTTCATGATCTCGTGTGTCGGTCTTAGTCATGGTCTGAACTGAAATCGAAGCATTTCCTCCAATTTGTACTTTGCCGACGAAAATAGTTTTTGTGTCGCGTCTGATTATTGATTTCATTGTTTTTTCCTTAATAAAACGTAGGTTATGTCGTCGGGGAAATCGGATCGTCCTGGGAGTTTCGTCAAATAATCTTGTATCAAGGCATGACACTCGTCCATTCCTTCTCGATCGTGGGCGGCAAGATATTCGAGGAATCCTTTCCCTTCAGGGTCTCCGAAAGCTTTTAAAAGACCATTGGTCGCGCACATTAGAAAATCACCGTTTTTAAGATCTATCCGGGCGCTTGATACCGGCAAGGCGCCGTTCATTCCCAAGGGTTTTCCGACGGCGGTTTGCGGAAGAGGGGGTTGTCTGTTATGAGAAAACAGCAGCGGTGGGGGATTTCCGGCGTTTAGTATCGTGAGGTTTTCGGAAGTGATCTCGATGCAAGTTGCCGCCGAACGTAGCGGAGGGTCGGAAAAATGGGCGAGGACGCGGTGAGCGGCTTCGACTCTTTCCGATTGGGGAGCCGACCTGAATGCCGAATAGACGATGTGTAGAGTGAGAGCGGCTTGAATCCCGTTATGAAAGGCATCGCACAGAAGGACAAACGACGAATCGGGGGAATTGTGAATATCGATGAGATCGCCCTTGATTTCATGAGCCAAGGAAGAGAAAAGTCGCAGGTTGTATGCGCCGATCGCGGTTATCGATTGGTCGGCTTGGATTTTACCGTAGAGTCGGCGGGCCCACTCGATTTCACGCGAGGCACGATCACGATCGACCACTGCTTGCATCAATACGAGGGAATCGAGGATAGGAGTAATCTCCTGACAAATTCCGGCAATTAAGCTTTTTTCTTGAGGAGAATACGGTAACTTGCTTTCCTTGGCGGCGAAATAAACAGCTCCCGTGATTTCCGGACCGTGATATATCGGAAATCCCAGCTTATAGCCGCGTAAAAACCAGGCTTCAAATGGCGCAGGGTCAAAAATCTTGGTTTCTTTCCCTTCTTCGATCAATGCTTCAAGTTCTTCAAGCTGAGGCCAAGATGGCGGAAGAGGTGGAAATACCGATTCGATGATCGGTGATGTTACGACAATTCCCGATTTCATTTGAACGATCGCAGATGAAAAATTCAAAACCGGTTTGAGTTCTCTTAACAACCTATGAAAAACCTCATGTGCGGTCGAAGCTTGGCGCATTTCCTTCAAAAGGTGTCTTAGAACCGCGGTAGCGTCGAAAGAGCGTTTTCCGAATAACTTGTCTACAATCATGACGATAAATTCCTTAAGCGGAGAGAAAACCGCGGCCATGACGAGCGTCGTCAAAATCGTAGACCAGGTTCCGGTGATGTTTAAATTGTTTTGGAGGAGGTTCCCGACCACTTCCAGACCGATGGTGAGGATCGCGGTAAGAAGCGTATAAACCAAACCTATCGAGAAAATCATGTCGATTTCCATCAAGCGGTAGCGAAGGATGGCGTAACCTAGAAGAAACGCCATTGCGATTCCCAAGGTCGGGAAAATCCCGAAGGTATAAATGGTCTGACCGGATAAATACCATTTGCCGAGGGCTACGAAAATCGATCCGGCCGCGGCAGGCAAAACAAGAGCTGAAAATGTGTATCGCAGGCGTCTTTCCTGAAATTCGGAATCGATGTTTTTCCATGCTTCCGATAAAGTCCGGAGCGAAAGAAGAAGATATCCTATGACGATTCCCTTGGCGAGAAATTCGAAAGAGCCGAAGGAAAGTATGAAACCGAATTGTATCGGATCTATTAACGTCGGCAATTTTCCGGCCCATAATAAGCCGATGAGAATGACTGTCGGGAGGAACAACAGCCACCCCAAAGCTCCTTTGGAAAGTATGGGCGCGGATTCCAGTCTTCGAGGAAAGATTGCCGCAAACCGGGAGAAAACATAAGGCAGTAATACGATCGGCGTGAACAGCAGTTTAATCAGGGTTTCAGAGCATCCGAAGTAGATTGTAAGCAGTTCTCCCAGTGCCCATAATAGGAATAAAAAAAGCAGGAGGCTGAAAACTCGGTTTACGGGGTTTCGCGGAGATCGGGATAGAACCAAAGCTCCTAAAATAAAATGCGTACCCATTGAAAGAAAACAAAGAAGCGTAGCCAGTTGCATCGTCGTTCAGCCTGGAATCAACATGCCATGGACCTCATTGCAGCGGAATTTCTCAGCGGAATTTCCAGTTGGACTGAAGCAAGCGATTGTGAGCAGCGCGCAGGGTAACGGAAGTGATGACTGTTATGAATTCCTTATTTTGTCTGACTTTCATGCGGACACGAATGAACGATATTCGTTGGCGTTGGCCTGTGTCGTTGGCGACGAAGTCAAACGGGAGAAAAAGAGGGCTCAGAGATCCCTCGGGGCCGGGATCTTCATAAAATGGAAAGAAAACTTCCGGTTCTATATGGTCGGCTGAAAAAATTTCTTTTGCCTGCTCTCCCTTTTCGGCTCGTATCAATATGGATTTTTTTTCTTCCTTGACGATTTCATAGGTGACGGTAACTAGAGAAATGTCGGATGGATCTTCTTCTTTTCGCGGATCTCTGAACCTGCTGATTTTTATTGAGTTTTGAGTTATTTCAAGCACTTCTTGAGCGCATTGGAGATCGGCAATCATTGTCTCCAGTTTACGGCGGACTTCCGATTGAATGGTAAGCCGTGTTGTTCCTTTCTTGACGGTTTGGAGACCGGTGGTTTGGAGAAGATATAGAACGCCGCCGACCAAGACGGTTAGCGACATGGCGAGAAGAAGCTCAACCAGAGTAAATCCGGATTCACGATTTGTTTTCATTTGTGCTTACTTATAAGTGTTACGACTTCGGCGAATTTGTGGCCATGTTGATCGAAGACGAAAACCGTGATTTTCTTTAGCCTGGGTGGTACCGAATTATCGATTTTGTCATCGACGTCTATTACGCGACGAAAGCCTTTTACTTCATCGGGACAAAGTTCGAAATCACGAAAATAGGCCGATTTGTAGAGATTCCGTAATTTTTCGTAGGTCTCTTTCTTGGTGTCATCCTGTTGAATCATTTCCTGCGTTATAATATCGGAGAATGTTTTCTCGAAGTCGACTTTGTTTTCAAAAGGTGCCTCAAATCCAGGACGATCGGCATAAACATCTCGAAAGTTATCAAAATCGGATTTTATAATTTCAAACGGAAGAGATTTGATTTCCTCGATTTTTTCCCTGGCCAAATTGTAGGCTACGATATGTTCGGAATTTTCGTTGCTGCCCTGCATTCCGAAAACGAACATCTTTGTAAAGGGTAGGGCTACGAGTGCCATCATGGAAAGTACAATAAGAATTTCGACGAACGTAAAAGCACGATGATTCGTATCGGCGCATTTAGAGCCTGTTGGAAAATAACCGGATCGTCTGGTTGTTTTCTTACATGCTCTTGTGCCCGGAAATCCCAGAAATCCGTTACAGTTATTTGCCGACAAGGCCTTAGTTGAGATACCTGAAAGTATGTTTCTCGTCGAATTATGTCTCAAGTCGAAAATCCGCAACCTTCGCTACAGCGACTTGGTTTCGGCCTCCTTCTTTTGCCTTATACATAGCTTTATCGGACTCTTCAATAAATTCCTCCAATGTTGGATTACGACCGGAAAGTGAAGTTACTCCGATCGATATGGTCACGTTAAGAGACTTTTCATTCGAGGGATAACTGATCGATGCGACGGCTTTGCGAATGCGCTCTGAAACCAGAACCGCGTCGTTCAGGTTAGTTTGCGGAAGAATTATCGCCAGTTCTTCTCCGCCGTATCTACCTGGAGTATCGACGGCTCTTATGCTCTCGAAGATTCTTTGAGCCGTTTCTTTGAGAACCAGGTCTCCAACTTGATGTCCATATTTGTCGTTGAATTTTTTAAAATGGTCGATATCGATAAGGACAAGAGATAATTCGGTTTTGTAGCGCCTGGCGCGAGCCAACTCTTTTTCCAGAGATGCCAGGAAAAATCTCCTCACGTATAGTCGCGTTAAACTGTCGGTGATCGCTTGCTCAAACAACCTTTGTTTTTCAATGATCAGGGACAAATGATGGCGAAGCGTTTCAACGAAACTTCGTTCATCTAAAGTAAATGCTTTGGTGATTTCCTTGTGGGGAAATGTTTCTTTGTAAATAAGGTAAACGCCGCCGAAATCTTTTTCTTCGAAAAACAAGGGAATACCCAACACCATCCCCGGAGTGTCCTTGATATTTTGCAATTGCAGGGTCCTTTCTGTCAGCGCATCCGCTATGGTTTTTTTTATGCGCTCCGCCATGATCGGCTCTCGCAATTCGACAAGGTAGAGATTGCTCAATCCTTCTCCTTCGTTGATCCAGGCGATTCCGGCCTCTTGTGCCCCAAGATGCTCTTTGAGATTTTGAGCGGCAAGTTCGAAGACTTCACGTTGATTGTGTGCTGTGGACGCTTTTTGGGTAAGATTATAAAGAACCGTGAGTTCGGTGATTCTATTGCGTAGACGCTTTGTCATATCATTGAAGGCTGTCGAAAGATCTCCGAGTTCGTCCCGATCCCCGACCGGTAGCGTGAGATTCAAATCACCCGCCGCGATGGCTCTTGTGCCCTTGGATAATATTCCGATCGGCGCTAAAAATCCTCGTGAAAGCAGGACCACGAGGAAAAGCGAGCCCGTTATACTTAGAAACAGGGCTATCAAGACGAATCCATAAATCCAATAGATGGACTCGATGATTGTATTCCATCCAATGCATGCTCCTAAATAATAACCGTCCAGTAATCGTCCTTGAGAGAGCGCGACAAGAATCGGCTCGTTTTCGTCTTGAATTTGTTCCGCCTCGGCGAATTCCCGGATTTGAACGATGTTGAGCATGGGAATAATATTGGCCTTGAATGTGGGTTGCAAGGCAGGTATCGAATCGGTAATATTTTCTTTCGAAAGGGCGAAAAATTTCAGATAAGAATCGCATCTGGTTTGGTTGCGAAAAGCCTCCGTCAGATATTCTTGATCGAGAGTGTTTTTATCGAAAACAGTTATTATGGTCGTCGTTTCCGTAGCATTTTTCTCAGGAAAATACATGCATGCAAAATCAAAAAACACCGTTGTTTTTTTCAGCGCGCCTGGAAGATTTACGTGATGAAATAGTCCTTTTTGCCCGGCAAGCCGGTTAATCAGCCCGATATCGAGAATATCTTTTTGCATGGAACCGACATTTTCCACCGCTTTTTCAAACGTTGAAACTCCCATCGCCCGTCTTCCCAGCTCGGCGAAAAACGTTTTTTTTCCCGCTTCTTCGAATAAATGATCTTGGTCAAAAAGAATATTTCCGCTACGGTCCACAAGATAAATTCTTTGCAGAAATTTTTTATCGAACATTCCTTTGAAATACTGCGAAAAGATTTGTGCATTAAATATTTTCATCTCCGGAAGATTCTTTAGCGATCGCAACCAAGCCATTTTTGCTCGATAAAACTCTCCGGCACCGTCATCCAATCTTTTCAGCTCTTTCATCAAAAGTTGGTTGGCATTGCCGGCGAGAACTTTAGCTCGATCGAGTGAGTAATGCAGGCCCAGGAGACAAAGCATTGAAATCGGCAGAAACATGGAGAGGAAAAAAAGTCCGGCGATTTTTACTTTAATTGAAATTCCTTCTATAAGGCTTTTTTGGAAAGCCTTATAGAAGGAGATGCATCCTATAAGTAACAATATGAATGCGACCACGGCTCCCGTAAAATCGTTGTTTTCGTAATCGGTACGCAATTTCCGAATTGAAAACAAGCTGAAGAGTCTTACTGCGGATGATTCGGATAGGGGAACGACGATCATTATCCAATCATTATTGCTGATTGGTGATTTCAGTGCTTGGCGATAATCCGTAAGAAGTTGCTTTGCTATGCCTTCTAGCGGCCTAAAAGAGATCTTAAGGAGATTTTGATCCTCCATATTTAAAAAGCCGTAAGTAAATTCCGGGTTAGCGGATCGATCGTCTGAAAGCAGATGCGAGAAACCGTAGGTTTCTTTGATTTGCTCCAAATGAACGATACCCGCGAAGCCGCCGAGCGAAGATGATGCGACTCCCAAAAAGTCCCAAAAAAATAAAATGCGGTGCTTGGGATCTTCTCCTCGGACGAGGGTACCGGGAGAAAGAATCGTGGAAACGTAGGGAAAATTAGAACCGAAAGTTGGTTCGAGTTGGGCAAATAAGTCCCTGTTGTTTCGAGAAAAAGTCTCAAATTCTTGCCCGGTTTGCGGATTGGCACCTTCCCCGAATTGAGTGCAACCTTCGGATAGAATTTTAATAAGAGCCTTTGCTTCCGTTGCATTGTTTTCCGAAATACCTTCATTAAAGTTGCGATTTTTATCGGCATCCCAAATAATTACGCTGCTGTTCGGCGGAAGTTCACTACGAAGGTTATTGACGAGAAGTTGCATCCTGTCGGGCTTTTTCGGATTGAGTTTGAAATTATCTCGAAAATTGTTAAAAATCTGCAGAAGTACTCTTTCATTCGAGACATGATTTCGTATTGATGTCAATTCTCTGGTATAATATTGAATCAATTTTTCGGATGAATCGGTGAATGTACTTTGAAGATAAATTCGGTATCCTTCGTAAAAAATTCCGATTGGTAAGGCGTAAAATAGAAGAAAGACCAGGAGCCATCCGATTCCATGACGGCGATAAGAAGATTTGTCAGCAGGAATAGAGCTCCTTGACAAATTACGAGTATTATCTTGCGTCGCCGAAATAGTCGAAGAATTTTTACTTGGAAGTTCTATTTTCTCCATTAAATAATCTTATACCATTTGGAGGTTCAGAATGTCTAATAGATCAGCGGTTCCCTTTTTGATAATGGTCTTTTTCGGTGTTTTGGTTTCGGCTTCCGGTTTATCGGTGAGGGTTATTCAGGGTGGAGTTCCTATAGCTTCTCCTCGGGAATTGATTGAAGAGGGTATTCGGTTGGGAAATTCCGAATTGTTGAGAAAAGCTTGGGGATCATATGAACAAGCAGTAAAGCTGGAACCTAATGTAATAGACGGATACATGCAGCTCGGGCGTATCTATTTTCATCTTTCCATGATGGGAGTTGCGACGGATGACGAGTTTCAAAAAGTAAGAAATTATGCAAGACAGGCATTATCGAAATCGCCGGAAATTGCCGATTCCCATCATTTAATGGGTATGGTTTTATCGGGCAAGGGATCTTACCTTGATGCCATTGATGAACTTAGATTGGCGCTTAATCTCAAACCCGGCAATGAATTCATTCTATGTGATATGGCGGCAATTCACTTGGCACTTCACCAACCTGAAGAATCCATAAACATTTTAGAAGGAAAAAAGTTGAAAGACGGATGGTCGTATTTTATTCTCTCCCTTGCATGGCTTCAAAAAGGAGCAAAGGGGCGTGCACTTTTAAATCTAAATAAGGCGAAAAATGTCGGATTTTCCGGCTACTGGCTAGATAAAACTCTTTCTGCGTTGGAAAAAGATCTGGGTATTCCGTTGAAATTGCATTGACGTCGTCTTGATCGATTCTTTCGTTTTTTCATTATGTATAATACGAACGAAGCTGAATTTCCGTAGTCTATTATTTATTCCGGTCCGGCGGGGGAGGGGCTTGGAAGCTGAACTTATGATCGTGAATGGAAAATGCGGTTCCGGATGCGTTTGTGAGTGGCGGATGGCAGGTTGTACAACTCGTTCCGGGGTTGTTCGACGGATGTTGATTCTTGTTGAAATGGCAGGTCAAACAATATTGATCGTGGGTTAGATAGTCGGAATTCGATGCGGTCTGAAAATTCCGGAAATTTTGGCAATAATCACAGGTAAGGCCCTTCGCGAGAAAAAGGCGGTTTTTCAAGAAATCCCATTGGCGATGGCGATCGGCAAGGCTTTCATCTCCGATAAAATTTGATTGGTCCTGGCCGGGCTTGGGAGTCAATCCCGAGTAAAAAGTCGTTAAATCGTCACCGGGTTTGAATCCGATGGGGAAGAGGAAGCGACCGCTGTTGTCAACACCCGAAGTATGGCATGATTCACAAACCATCTCTTTACGTTCCGCGGAAAGCCGGGCGGGATTCACAATGAAATCCTTCGAACCGGTTCTTACATGATTGAGACCCTGACCGTGGCAAGACTCGCATCCTACGCCGGCTTCCACGAAACGATCGTTTTCCGCGGAAAAGCCTGTTGAATGACACCCGGCGCATTGCTTGAGCCAAAAACGCTTTGTCCAACCGTAATCTTTTATGGGAAGCCATTGCCCTGTTTGAATATCTAAAATTTTTGGTAGAACCACGAGAGTTCCGGTTGCTTCAGCGACGAACCTATGAACGAAATGCGATCCCAAAACGAATTTTATGCTTTCGATCGGTCGCTCGAATTGATCGGCGGGAATTCCCGATGCGGCTTCAACATCACCAAGACGGCGCGTCATCCGGGCATGAGGTGTTTTTTTCCATTCATCGTAAATCTTCGGATGACAACCTTGGCATGCGGTTGACCCCACGAATGAGCGACTTTCAAAGCTTCTCGGCAAATGCAGGGATTCTCCGGGTTTTATTGAATCCAAATTCGAATGGCATTTACGGCACAATTCACCCGAAGTGTTTTTAGAGATCAATAGAAAGGTCTGATTTGATTCGGTGGCCGTCATTTGCAATGATGAGGTGATCCAAGGTTCCGACGCCGTCGCTTCTTGATGAGGGGAATGGCAAGTCAAACAACCGATTTTTTGTCCGGATTCCAGCGGTAGTCCGCATGTTGACGAAGCATCGATTGCGATGGGATGAATCGATTTGGCTTCAAATGCATGGCAGGATACGCACCATTGACTTGAATCCGACTTGATTGAGGTAATTGTTGACGGTTTTTCCCCGGGTGGCTTGGTTGGCGGCGCGAAATGACAATGAAGACATCCCAATTTCTCGGCGCCTTTTTGATGATCGTAACCGAAAGCCGCTTCACGAAATATGATTGAAATGAAGACGGAGATGAAAATACTTCTCAGGATAAAACAAATTACGTTACAACTGATTG
>Ga0074199_1000855_pt1 | contig 36220 bp, 42 predicted proteins | sample EPASupsiteSAE347_FD_64528 | JGI IMG/M metagenome (GOLD analysis project Ga0074199, IMG submission 64528) | Bioremediated contaminated groundwater from EPA Superfund site, New Mexico - Sample SAE3-47 | ecosystem: Environmental > Aquatic > Deep subsurface > Groundwater > Contaminated ... | reverse complement strand
CAAAGACGGGTTTGGGGACGGGCATTTAGGAAGGCCGGTATCAGGATCGGTAGGGCATCGCCCTGCAGAGCAAAATTCAGCATCTTGCCCCCATGTGATGGGCAAGAGGAACAGGAGGAGCAACAACAATTTCAGCATGTAGCTAGAATAAATTGGCGGACCTATAAAGAGATTAACGAAGCCAGAATAATGATTATAGAGAGCGAACACAGTATAAGGCCCATAATGATCTGAAGAAGATCATGATACGAGTTACGAAGCTAGTGATCACTCAAGAACCTCACTGCTCAAAGGGAGAGTTCATCGGCCCGGCCAGCCAACGGGCCTGCCATCGAGACGAGATAAAACCGGGCCGGCAATATGCCCGTCATTGATTCATGGATATAAGGCAGTATGTGTTACCGCAAAGCAAGATCTATGGCAAATCCCCAATTGGGCAATGCGCGATATTTCGCGATGCGAAAATCAGATGTTGCGTGTATATGCTTTTAGCCATCGCTTCAGATTACAGGAAAAAGATGCGAAATCATCTTCGGTCAATTGATCTTCCTGCCAGCCCCGTACGGTACATTCTACCTTAGCATCACCTTGCTCAACGTAACCAGGAACAGGGCCATCAGCAGCCAGCCCATAAGCGTCTCGATCACGGTCAGGTACTCGAATCCGTCACTGATGTCCAAATTCTGCGGAGTTCTGCCTAAAAATTCCATGCTGCTGAAGTAGAGAGCATGGCCCAGGGACACATCGGCGCTCGCGGCCAGACGAGAATTCTGGTCCAGGCCCTCAAACTCCAAAGCATGCCCCGCCCAGTAGATGCCGGTGAAGAGAATGATGATGAAAATGCTGAGCAAAACTGTATGAGCCGGACGAACGCCATAGCCGCAGGCAAGCCACATCAGACCGTCGGCTGCCCTGGAGATCGGCTTCTTGGTGCGGGCCTGCTTCTCCTTGCGGTATTGGTAGTAGCAGTCGTCCTCATCCTTGAACTGCTCCAGGTTCCTGAAGTTCTTGACCAGTGTCAGGTAAACCGAGCCGTTGAAGGGGAGATGATCCTTGACCGTGTTCCAGCGAACCACGATGCGATTGAAGTTGAAGTCCTTGAGGTAGATGCTGGACCCATCCGTGAATTGCGCATCCGACAGCTTCAGGGTGTAGATCTTGGCATTGGAGAGGTGCAGGTTCTTGTCGAACCTCGCCCGGCCAAAATCGGCGTCGTTGAATCTTGCCCGCGAGAAGTTGGCCTCCGTGCTGAAGTGAGCACGGGAGAAATTGGCCTCGCCCTGAAACTGGGACTCGGAGAAGCCCGCATCCTCCTGGAAATGTGAATCGGAGAAGTTGGCGGCCTTAGTGAAGACCGTGCCGTCGAAGTCGACCAATTGAGAGAAGGAGGAGTGGTCGAAGAACACATCCCCTTTGATGATGGAATATTCGATTTTAATAATTGATTTTATTGCCTTTCGCTTATTTTTGCTCTGGGGCAGATCCAGGCGGTGCAGATCCAGGTCTCCGTAGATGATGATATTCTCATACTCAACGGGTTTGCCCTCCTCGATCTTGGCCAGTATCTCCTCGGCTTTGATCATCAGAAGGCTATCGACCATAAGCGTTCCAGGTTATCGATGAATGCAGATATCTCTTTTGGTGATCGGCTCTTTGTGGCTCATGGGAGCATCATCCCTCCCGGGCCTTTCCCAGGACCATTTTTCCCACCCAGTCCCAGTCGTGCTCGTAGACATGCGCCGAGCTGCTGGTGGTAGAGATGGAGCCGGGCTCAGCCCCCACCTCTGCGGCAACGTACTCCAGCAACCTGGCCAGGCCGTAGAGGTTGGCGGGATAGGCTCCCGCGAAGTCGTGGCTGCGGAAGAAGACGGAGAGATTGAGGCGGCCATCGCGCAGCTTGAAGTCGTCCACGATCATGCAGGGGACCTCCTCCTTGGCGCAGTCGATGGGTGCGATCCAGGTCACCGCCGTGGCCCGGCGGGTGACAGTGGAGGCTTTTAGGCGCTGGATGGCCTGCTCGATCTGGTCGATGGGCTGCGGCTGCAACGGTGCACGCTCGCCGGGCATGGACCAGGCCCGCAGCCGCTCGCCGTAGGTGTACTCGAAGCCGGGATTTGTGCCGCTCTGAAGCTGCAGGGCGTACTCCTCCAACCGCTCTTCATTCCAGGAATACTCGACCGGGATCATGTCATGGTAGGGATCTTCCACCACTATCTGCAGCGAGAGCAGCTCTTTGATCCTGGTGCCGCGCTCATCGCATATCTCCTGGCCCTGCCGCCAGATGAGGTACAGGCCGCGGTGCCAGGCATCGGCGATGGTCCGGCCCCGGATGAATCTGCCAAGTTTAGCCATGTTGAATCAGGAACGGATGAATGGAATTGTTGCCATTTTGCTTATTGAATCGTTTCCTATCAGATCATCATATCATCATATCGACGTTATCGTTACCATTACGCCATTCCCGATTTGATCTGCGGCCCCTTTGATGCTTCCAGCTCGGCGATGGCCTCGGGCGAAAAGGCCTTTACGATGTCGATCTTCTTCACACATCGGGTGGCAATGCCGTATTTCTTGGCGATGGGACGAAGCTCTCTCATGCTGAACTTCCTGGCGATTTCCTCGGCGTCCATAGAGCTTGCTTTTTGCCGCCCGGCTACTTAAGTTTTTTTGGGATCCTTGCTTTTTTGGAATTTTCGAGAGATCAGCTTTGCAGAAATCCAAGATGATCAAGCTCGATCCCAAGGCCACCGAAGCTGATCTTAACGCCGATCAGGCCGCTATGAACCAGCAAAAGCAAGATGATCAGCAGAACCTCTAAAAGGATGAGCAGGGCTACGAGATAGACCCTCAGGCCCGGCGTTTGCAGAGCCTCGAATATGAAATCCCACAGCGTTCTCCCCACGACCATTCTTGCCATCCTCGGAATTTTGAACAAAGACTGCCCGGCCAAAGCGCCAATCGCCTTTGGTTATCCTACATAGGCAATAAAATGAAGCTGTGCGCGGGGCGAAAGTAATCAGAGGAAAACATATTTTAAAAGAGGCCATCAACATGACCTGAAATGGGCGACTTTGAATGGGCTCTTGTAAACGCCCTGAACTCCTTTTTCGAGAGAGACGGCATCGCCGCCATAGCCTACCGGCTCAAGCAGTCGCGCTTTGCCTCGCAACTTGTGGACATCCTGGTAGATTCGAGGAACCCCGAGTACTACCTGGCCATCGAGTGCAAGAGCGTGGATGCCCGCAAGACCAAGACCCTCTACTTCAAGCAGCACTTCAGCAAGGCCGCAGGAGCGCATCAGATGTCGCGGGAGACGGACTTCATCACCCGCTCGGGAAGGCAGGGCATCCTGGCAGTGGAGCTGCGCCACGGACCCGGCCAGCCGAGGACGGCGCACCTGCTGCCCTGGGGCCTGGCCTTCCGAAGCTTCGAAGACGGCCTCCTGGGGATCACGCGCCAGGAGATAGAGGCCAACCCGCCGCTGGAGAGGAAGGGTGGAGAGTACAAGATCTCCAGGCTTGACATCGTGCGAATCTCGGGATACTACGACCTGGCCGGGGCGGACGATTCGCTGGAAGCGGACATGCCCCTGGATGATTAGAGAAAGTGTTACTTGATTTAACTTCAGGCAAGTCAACTTGGATTAACCTTTTATTCCAGCCCGATTCTCCACACAGCCATGAAGCTTCCGGGCACGGCGACACAAGAAGAGAACATCCACATCGCCATGGGAAAGCTGAATATCCAGCCGGGCAGTGTCTTTTTGGACATCGGCTGCGGCTCAGGGGCGGTATCCCTGGCAGCCTCCCGTTTTACGGACAGAATTTACGGCATCGACGTGCGCGCGGAGGCTGTGCAGGCCTCCAGGACACTGGTTGCAAAAGGCGAATTCTTCCTGGGAGACGCCGCGGAGATCCTGGCTGCTCTTCCCGGCATCGATCCGTCCGGAATCGATAGGTGCTTCATCGGCGGCACGCGCCACATCGATCGGTTCTTTCCCAAACTCCTGGAGAAGGCCGCGCCCGGCTGCGTGATCGTGGTCGACCTGGCCAGAATCGGCATTGCCGCCCGGGTGGCGGCGATGATGAAAGAGGCCGGCATCTTTCAGGAGCTTATTCAGATTCAGATCTCAAGGGGCTACGAGCTGGCGGGGGACATCGCCCTTCGACCTGTGAACCCCATCTTCATGGTGATCGGCAAATGTTAATCGGCATCAGTCTCGGCCCCGGCGACCCGGAGCTTATGACCTTCAAAGCTGCAGCGGCCCTCAAGAGATGCGACTGTGTCTTCGTTCCGGGAGAGATGGCGGCAGAGCTGGCCCGGCCTTACTCGGTCCCGCAGATCCTGGAATTTCCCATGATCGAGGACAAGGATGAGCTGGAGAGGATCTGGCAGAAGAATGCGGACACGGTGGCCGCTTCCGCTGCCGGCGGAACGGCGGGCTTCGCCTGCATCGGTGACGTCAACACCTTCTCCACCTTCAGCCATCTCAAGAGAGTGATCGGGCGGAGCCACCCCAAGATCGAGGTCGAGACCGTTCCCGGCGTCGGCGTCGTTCCGGCTCTTGCCGCGCGCTTTGGCGTCGCATTGGAGAAGTCCTTCGAGGTCTCGGACGGCTCGCCTGTGGAATCGGTCATCCGCATGAAGGCCACAAGACCAAGGAAGCTGGCCGAGGAGCTGAGGTCCAGGGGCTTTGACGAGTTCATTCTGGGAACGAGGCTCTGCACTCCCCAGGAAAAAATAATTCGGGGAGAGCTGCCGGAAAGGAGCGACTACTTCAGCGTCCTCTTGGCGCGGAGGCGGAGATGAAGGTCTGCTTCGTGGGCGCAGGTCCCGGAGACGCGGACCTTATAACGGTTAAGGGCAAAAGGCTGCTTGATGAAGCGGATCTGGTGGTTTACGCAGGATCGCTGGTCAATCCCGATCTCCTGACGGGGCTCAAGGCCGATCTGATGGACAGCAACGGCGCATCCCTGGAGGCCACCAACGCCAGGATGCTGGAAGCCCTGCAAGATGGAAAAAAGGTTGTGCGGCTGCACAGCGGCGACCCGTCGCTTTACGGCGCAATTCTGGAGCAGATGCAGCCCCTGGAAGAGGCGGGAGTGGAAGTGGAGGTCGTGCCCGGTGTCTCGTCCCTCTTTGCCTCGGCTGCGGCCTTGAAGACGCAGCTCACGCTCAAAGGCGTATCCGAGTCACTCATCATCACCCGGCCCGCCGGAACGACCCTGGAAAAGGATGAACTGGCGGCCTTGAGCCGGCACGGGACAACTTTAGCCGTCTTCCTCGGCATCGACAAGATCGAGGACATTGTCAAGTCCCTGGACCGACCGGCGGACACGCCCGTCGCTGTGGTCTATCATGCCTCCTGGCCGGATCAGGAGATCCTGATAGGAACACTGGCCGACATCACAGATAAGGTCAAAGCCGCGGGCTTTTCCCGCAGCGCCCTCATTTTGGTGGGGGGCGTAGTATCAAGAACCGGATTTGGGAGGTCTCACCTATACCGCGCCAGATAAAGCAGGGATCGGTCGCCATTCTGGTCTTTCCCAGAGACGAAGATAAGGGCGAGAGGATCGTGCAGGCCCTGGAGGAGAGCTACCACCCGACGCTGCTCTTCTGGGATAAAGAGAAGCTGGCGGATGTTTTGGCACGCTATGATCACGTGGTGGCGGTCATGGCCGTGGGGATCGTGGTGCGAAGCCTTTGCGGCCATCTGCACGACAAATGGTCGGACAGGCCCGTGGTGGCCGTCGACTCATGCCTGCGCTGCGCCGTTCCCATCGTCGGAGGCCACCACGGAGCCAACGAGCTGGCCGAGTGCCTGGCAAAGAGGCTGGGGCTTTTCCCGGCCATCACCACCGCTACGGACTCTTCCGGCAGGCCGTGCCTGGAGAGCGCAGCCGCAAGCCTGGGAGCAAGAATTGCCAACCGGGACTCCTCAAAAGCCGTCAACCTTGCCTTTCTCAAGGAAGACGTGCCGGTCCTGAGATTGAAGGGGCCGAAGATCGTTTTGGTGGACGAGGATGTGGCGGTCCTGAAGAGAGTCGGCATCGTGGTGGGCGTGGGCGCGAGGAAGGGCGTTTCTTGCGCCGAGGTTCTGGAGGCGGTAGACGCCGCTCTGGCCGAGGCTGAGAGGAAGAGAGAAGAGGTGGGAATCTTTGCCACGGCTTATCTGAAGAAAGACGAAGAAGGCATGATTGAAGCCGCTAAAATATTGGGCTGCAAGATGATCTGCCTCTCCGAAGAGGTGCTCAATTCTCAATGTCCCAGCACTCCGTCCCGAGCCTCCGACCTGGGGCTGACAGGCGTTGCCGAGCCTGCCGTGCTGGCGCTGGCAGAGATGCTGATCCTGCCCAAGAAAGTCTACGGGAGGGTTACGGTTGCCATCGGAGAGTAACTTGCGGAGCAACAGCGCCGGGGACGATTCCAAAAACAGATTCTACATCGTCGGCATCGGCCCGGGCTCCCGGAGCCTGCGAACCTTTGCCGCCGAGGAGGCCGTTCGCAATGCAGACTACGTGGTCGGCCACAGGCTTTACCTCGATCTCATTCGCGACCTGCTGGACGGGAAGAAGGTAATACCCAGCAGCATGGGAAAAGAGGTGGACAGGGTCAAGGCCGCCGTCGAACTCCTGGAGGAGGGCTCCGTGGCTCTGGTGAGCAGCGGAGACCCCAACGTCTACGGCATGGCCGGGCTTGGCCTGGAGATGGCACCGCGACCCGCGGAAGTGGAGGTCGTCCCCGGCGTCACATCCTTCACCGCTGCGGCAAGCCTTGCCGGTCTCTCTTTTCGGGAGACGGTGGCCGCCGTCAGCCTCAGCGATCTGCTCACGCCCTGGCGCGACATCGAGGACCGCCTGCGCCTGTCAGCAGAATTCGAAATGCCGGTAGCCCTCTACAATCCCCGCAGCAAGAGACGCGACTGGCAGCTCATCCGCGCCCTGGACCTCTGCGGCAATAGAAAAGTACTGGTTGCAAAGGACGTGGGCCGCGAGGAGCAAGAGCTGTTCTGGACCTCATCGCGTGAGTTGATCGAGAACGAAGCCCTGCGCGAGAAGATCGATATGACCACCCTCGTCATCCTCTGCGGCAAGGGCACATTTTGGGGAGCTGCCGGATCTGAGGCAATGATGAACGTGGTGGGCATCGGACCCGGTGATCGAAGACACCTGACTCATGAGGCGGAGAGCATCTTGAAAAGCTCCGCCAGGATCTTCGGCGCACAGAGGTATCTTGAGCAGATATCCGACCTTTCCCCGGCTGAGAAGGTCAATCATACCGGCCCCTGTCCGGAAAGAATGGCCGCCCGCTTCCGCGAGGCGACGGCACTGGCCGAAACGAGTCGGAAGGCCTCCATCCTCACGGGCGGAGACCCCAGCATCTTCAGCTCCGGCTGGAGGATCATGGAACAGGCACAGGCTGCGGTCCCTGCGGTTCCCGTCCATATTTCACCCGGAGTCAGCGCCTTTTCCTCCGTGGCCGCCAGGGCGGGAGCGCCACTGGTCAACGACTTTGCTCTCCTCTCCGAGCCGGGAGATCCGGCAAGAGTGGCACTGCTTGCCGCCGCCGGCTACGCCGTTGTCGCCTACAACGTGAAGGGGCATGAGATCGCATCCCTCCTGCGTGACATCGACCCGGCGCGTCCCTGCGTCCTGGCCAGAGATGTGGCGAGGACAGGAGAGGAGATGATGATATTGACGGCGGAGGACCTAGTGGCCGCAAATCCCGGCGGCTTCCGCTTCACGCTACTGGTAGCCTCCGCCAATTCCTGCATCAAGGACGGAAGAATAATCACCAAAAGAGGATATCAGACAAAGTACAGCTACTAAATTTTGAGTTGGATTCCCATGATCGAAAATTACACGGACATCGGGGCCACCACGGCGGAGGCCATGCAGATCAGCACCAAGAGCCGCAAGCTTATCTCCGAGCTGATCGGGGATAAATCGATAGAGGATCGGATCCGGCAGCGCTGCGTCATCGCCACCGGAGACCCGGCTGTTGCCTATATTCTCAGCTTCCAGCATAATCCCGTCGAGGCCGGCCTGCGAGCCCTGCAAAAGGGTGCGCCGATCTACGTGGATATCAAAATGATGCAAGCAGGAGTGGTAAAAAAAGGCCACCAGAGCGATGTTGTCGTCATGATCGGCCAGGGCGACGAACAGGCGGAAGCAAGAGGAATCACCCGCTCCTCGGCAGGAGTTCTGGCGCTGAAAGAGAAGTTGTCCGGCTCCATAATCGCCATCGGAAACGCGCCATCCGCTCTGCTGACCCTCTGCGACCTGATGGAGGCCGGCGAGGTCTTGCCGGAGCTGGTTATCGGCGCGCCGGTGGGCTTCGTCAATGCCGCCGAGAGCCATGAACGGCTGCGCAAGATCGATGTGCCTGCCATATCCGTAGTGGGGACCCGCGGCGGGACGCCCATCGCCGTCGCGGCCCTAAATGAGATCATAAACACCTATGCCAGAAACAGTCACTGATCCAGTCACACTCTTTCCCATTCCCCTATCGTGGATCGAGCAATGCGCCGACCCCGGGGCTCTGCAAAAGATCCGGAGCGGACGCTTTGTTCTGCTCTCCAACGGCGAACTGATCCGGCGCGGCCTGACCACAGGCACCACCGCCGCCGCAGCCTGCAAGGGAGCGATTCTCTCTTTGAAAAATCCCATCGATTCGGTAAGCGTCACGACACCTGCAAGGATCGATGTCTCGCTGCCCGTCGTGGGCAGGAATGGCTATTGCATCGCGGTGAAGGATGGAGGCGACCATCAGTTCGACATCACCAGAGGAGTGGAGATTGCAGCACAGGCAAGACCGGCGGACAGAGTGGAGCTGGCAATTGGAAAAGGCATAGGCCGCATCACGGCACCGGGCCTGTGCGACGAGATGGGGAAGCCGGCCATCAGCCAATCGGCGCGCCGGCAGATAATGGCAGCAATTGAGGGCGCACTGAAGGAAACGGGCTTTGATGCGGTCTGGGTTGAACTGGGCATTCCCCGCGGCGAGGAGCTGGCCGAAAAGACCCTTAATTTGCGCCTCGGCATCGTGGGCGGCATCTCCATTCTGGGCTCAACCGGCTTTGTGGAGCCCTGGAACGATCACCTCATCGAGGAACGGGCGGAGGAGCTGCGGGGCGCGGGAAAGGTGGTCGTAACCACGGGAAGGGTCGGCCTCAAGTTCAGCCGCATCCTGTTCCCCGATCACAAAGCCGTGCTCATGGGCAGCCAGCTCGATCGACTGGCTTTTGGCGAAGAGCAGGAGAGCATCCTTTGCGGCCTGCCCGCGCTCATTCTCAAGTGGGCCTGGCCGGGGGTTCTGGAAGGAACGGGCTACGGGACCGTGGCCGAGATGATGGAATTGGAGCCCGAGCATAAAAATATCACACTGGCGCTGGAAAAGGTCAAGAAAAAATTGCCGAATACCCGCATAGTGCTGCTGAGAAAGGACGGAAGCATTCTCAGAGACGTGCCTTAGCTTCAAGGAGTTGTGCAACTAATGATCATCGTGGGAGTCGGCGCAGGACCCGGCATGCTGACTGAAGAAGCGATTTCGGCCATCCGGGACGCCCGCCTCATCTATGGCTCAGAGAGGTCCATAGATCTCATCAAGGAGCACGTCTCGCCCGGCTGCAGCGTTCTGGTCATCGAGGACTACAAGAAACTGCGCACGCTTCCCGAGGACGCACTGGTCCTGAGCACGGGCGACCCCATGCTCTCCGGCCTCGGATACCTGGAAGGAAGGGTCGTTCCCGGAATTTCCAGTATGCAGGTGGCCTGCGCCCGCCTGAAGGTGAGCCAGTTGAAGGTTGTGCCCATCACCGTGCATGGCCGCAAGATGGACCCTGAAGCGATTGCCTTCGAGCTGGAAAGGGGAAAGAGCGTCTTCCTGATATCGGACGAGAAGACCGACCTGGAAGGGCTCTGCTGCCATCTGGAATCGCGCGGGCTCTCCCGGAGCGTGGCCGCCCTGACGGACCTCGGCTACCCGCAGGAAAAGATCAGCCGGGGGAGCACGGCCTCGCCGCCCCGGGCACCCGGCCTCTCCTGCATCTTTATCGGAGATTTTTAACGGGAATCCGGACACATGGTTACCCGACTTCGCGTCCGCGGCCTTGCGTGAGATTTTGTTTCATGCGAAAGTTCCTCGGATGCGAGAACCGGCTTATGCGAAGTCGCTGCAGACGCAAAATTCCGGCGATTGTTCAAGATTTTGGCTTATTGAGAATAGCCGTGCGTCACCAAATAGCCGTGCACCACCCGGAGTCGCCATTATTCAAATGTCGGGAGAAGAACAGCTCTTGCCAAATCCTCAATTGACTTCCAAAAATTGACTTCCCGCATTGGCCGGTGACGCGCGAAGCCCCTTGAATCCCTAAAAAAGAAAAAGCCGCAGGAGGGCTCACGGACTGCAAGTCTTGCAGGGAATGTATCCCTGTTTTTGCGCCTCCTCAATGCCGGCAAAGTAAATCCTGTTTTCCGGCTTGATCTTCAAGGCATAGCGGCAGTCGGGCCGGTGGTACTTCTTGGAGGTCTTGCTTCCCACCAGCCGAGATCCTCCTTCCCCCGGCTGGCCCGAAGATGCGTTAAGAGCAAGAGACGTGCCGGCCTGTGAGGATGAACTGTTGTTGCCCAATGCGCTATTGCCGGAGACGGGATAATTGCCGGAGACAGAGTAATTACCGGAGACGGAGGCCTGAACCGCTTTTTCATCCCGCTCCGGATCTTCCTTTGCCGCAGCTTCTTTTGGCTCGGAATTCTCCCGAGAGCTTGAAGTTCCATTCTCAGATTTGGGCTTTGGCTCATTCACGGAAGGCTTACCGTCGGAGGCACTTGATTTCGTGCTCTCTTCCTCCGCCTTCTGAGTCGGCTCTTGGCGATCTTTCACATCTTCAGCCTTTTCCTGCGAAAGTTTTTCTTCTTGCTGCTTTTGCGCGGCTGTCTTCTCTACTGTTCGCTCCGGCGGAGGCGAGGCAGAGGCGAGAGCCTTTTCCTCCCAGACGGAAGCGAGGCTGCATCCTCTGGTCTCGGAGTACAGGAGACCTTGCGGGCCGGTGATGTCAAGTCTGCAATCATAGCTCCCTTTGCGGATTCTCATGTTCTTCGAGATCTCAAAGCCGTGATCCTGATCCGGCTCAACCCCAAGGAGGAGGTATTTTGTGCCGGCAACGGCTCTGCCGCTTTGCAGCAGAGTGGCATTGAGCAGAAGATAGGGTACTGTGCTGTTGCATGCAAACGCCAGGTTGCCCGTAACGCGAAAGAGATCGCTTTGCACCTGCGAATTGAAATCGACCAGCAAGCGAGAAGGCGATAGGGCGCTCCTTCGCCCGCTGTGCTCCCCAAGCGGCTCGGACCGACCTTCCGCTATTCCTTTTGTCGCTTGATCCCCCAATTCCTGGCCTTCTAAAAACCCATTTTCTGGAACGAGAGAAGAGGATGAATCAAGCTGCTCAGGCTTTTCGATGCAGCCCGACATGGCAAGAAAAATAAGAGCGATGACGCATAAAAATGCAGATATTCCACACTTTCTAAAAAAATTTATTACCAATTGGACAACCCCTTTATTTCCAGTGGAGATTTTGTAATCGGGACTCAGATACGGTTTGAATTACAATTCATCCTATGATTTTATGAAATATGATCTCGCCAAAAATGGACTTGCCAAAGGCGATCTCATTAGATTTGATTTCATAAAATATTATTCATACCATGATCTCATAAAACGTTTCTCATGAAAGGGATCGAAATACCCTGAGCAACCCTTCCACGCAGTCCAACTGCTTCTTCAGCTTATCCAGGTCCTGCTCCTCTTCCAAACCCCTAGTGAGAGAGGCCAGCTTGCGAAGCAATGCCGCACGCAGATCTTCCTCGGCCCGGCCAAGGTCAAGGCCGGCTTGCCGACCGATTTGCAGCGCGCTTCCTGCCGCAAGCGGAATAGACGGTGACACCTGCCGCTGCATTCCCGGCTCTTTGGCGGCCTCAAATCCCGCAAGCTCTTGACCTGGCTCACTCTCTTCCAAACCAGCCGGCCCGCTCGACTGGAGCGTTTTCGCTCTCTCCTGCCTCGACGGCGTAATAGGCTCGCTATCTGCAAATGAGCAAACAGGACATACAACCTCTCCCTGGCAGCGAAAGAGCGGCGCACCGCAGTCATGGTGAGTGGCCAGCATTGTGCAGCCCCGCTCCAAGAGCCTGGTAATCTTCTCTAAAACCTCGTCTTCATCCATCTCCTTTCACCTGGCTCCACATACGTTTAAATACAACAACCATACCATCACTGCTTAACTGATTAAGACGGACATCGTCATTAACCTTTTTACCACAAATGAAGGTGGAGATTCTATGACAGCTGAGAAAGTCCTTAACCAATGCGTTGAAGTTTTAGAACGCATCATGAGTGATGATGCTGTCCCAAGGAATATCCGGCGCTCAGCAGAGGGCGTTAAGGCTATCCTCATGGACGGAAAAGAAAGCGAGGCAGTAAAAGCTGCTTCCGCCATATCGATACTTGATGAAATCAGCAACGACCCAAATATTCCTCTTCATACCAGAACTTTGATCTGGAACGTGGCCAGTCAGCTTGAGACCATCCCCGTGGCCTAAAGCCAACTGGCTTTTATATTATCGGTTGCGAACACGCTCTTGTATTTTGGCGAAATCCTTGATCACGAGACCGGCTCGAGCTATGCAAAAGCCAATGGGCCCATCCTAAAACCAGAGCTACAATTTAAAAGCCAAGATCTTCAAGCGACAACCTACGTAGTCTTGGCTGCTTAGGAAAAGGCCGCAAGGGCACTGAAAAAAGACCGCAAAAGAACTCAGAAAAAATCGCATAATCAGCTTGCACCAAACCAGTGCGACGTCTTTTTCGCATGAGGAAAAACGGCAGGAGTTAGTGGCAAGGCCCCGGACACGAACATGAGATCAAAGAGAGACCGTATGGTTTCCACTGGAGATTTTAGTGCGATGTGCAACGACACACGCATTTGCAGGCTACTCAGATCAAAAAATTATGGAAAAGACTTTTGCATTGGTTTTTCAAATTTCGCATCCTGAGCATCCCGATCTTAATCGATATTTATGCCTTCGGATGCCATCAACTCGAGCTCGAATTTTAACCAGATTTCCGAATCCGGATATCAAATCCCAGGTGCCAAATCTAAGAATCGAATCCGGTTATCAAATTTGAACTTAGGTCGGAATTCAGGCCTGAATTCAGGTTTCGAATCCGATTTCAGCATAGAGCTTTATTCTGTAGCCTGGCTGCGATTCCTTATCCCATGAATATCTCAAGCAATCCGAACTCAATCAAATCGGTAGTGCAAATTAACCAAACACTTTTTAATATACCAAAAAATTTTATTAACCACAAAATACAAGTAAAATTATTTAATTTTTCAATAACATTTTATTAAATTTAACTCAATACTTCAAAAAGTATTCTTTATAGTTTCGCGACTACTCCCACCATGATTAATACAAAGGCTCTCGCAATGGGCTAAATTAATTCTTAATTTTTTGCTATTTACGCGTATGCTTTGGATTTGTTTAAATAAAAATGTCGTTTTCTTATAGTCAAAATTTGCTAACGACAAGACTTAAATACAAGTAAAAAGATAGCTACCAATGACTAATTTTATTTCATTATCAATCAAGAGAAAACGCTGTAAATTTTATTTCGTCTCCAGTGGAAATCATGGGGTGAGGGGCCAAAGTTCCAGTGGAAATAAAGGGGAGTTCACCATAACTCTTAATATCCCTCAAGGTGAAGAAAAGATGTTCGAGGGGAATTATCTTGGTATCTATGTCAGGAGGGTTATTTGCCGACTTATTGGCGCAAGGAGGCATATTCCAAACAAGAGATGTTTTGCGCCCTACTTATACGCCTAGCGAGCTGCCTCACAGAGGAGAGCAGATCAATAGCTTGGCATCTGTTTTAGTTCCGGCATTGAGAGGAGAGACTCCTTCCAATGTCCTCATCTACGGAAAGACCGGCACAGGAAAAACGGCTGTTGCCAAGTATGTAGGCAAAGAGCTTGAGGAAGCCGGGCTTGGCGACATGAAGTGCACGGTCATCTACATCAATTGTGAAGTCGTGGACACGCAGTATAGAATCCTGGCCCATCTGGCAAGGCATTTCGACAAGGAAATCCCCATGACCGGCTGGCCTACGGATCAGGTCTATGCCGAGTTCAGAAATGCTCTGGACGACGAAAAAAGAGTTGTCGTGATAATGCTGGACGAAGTGGACAAGCTGGTGCGCAAAGGAGACGATGTCCTCTACAATTTATCAAGGGTCAACTCGGATCTGCTCCGCTCCAGAGTGAGCATCATCGGCATATCCAACGACCTGAAATTTACCGAGTTCCTGGACCCGAGAGTCAAGAGTTCCCTTGGAGAGGATGAAATCATCTTCCCGCCCTATAATGCCGAACAGATCCGAGAAATCCTGGAGCAAAGAGCAAAGCTGGCTTTCCGTCCCGGAACATTGCAGGAAGGCGTCATTCCTTTGTGCGCAGCCTTTGCGGCTCAAGAGCATGGAGACGCCCGCAGAGCCCTGGACCTCTTGCGCATCTCCGGAGAGCTGGCGGAAAGGTCACGCTCAACGATCGTTTCCGAGGATCACGTGCGCTCCGCCCGAGAAAAGATCGAGCAGGACAGGGTCGAGGAGGTCATCAAGACCTTGCCCACTCAGTCCAAGCTGGTGCTCTACAGCATAGTCCTGCTGGAGGAGCTGGGCACCAGGAACATCACCACCAGTGCCGTCTACAACATGTACAAGCAGCTCTGTCCCGTGGTTGAGACCGACTATCTGACGCACCGCAGAATCACCGACCTCATCGCGGAGCTGGACATGCTGGGCATTTTGCACACCATCGTGGTCAGCAAAGGCAGATACGGTCGCACCAAGGAGATCACTTTGAGCGTTTATCCCGGCAAGCTCAAGGCCACGCTGCAACAGGATTACCGCCTGAAGGTTCTCGGCAATGTTAACGTGCCCCTGCAATCCCGGCTGGGGCTTTAGCGTTTTTTGTCCGGCGGATTTGCCGGAAAATCTGCTGCATGAGTTTTGCTGGCAGCAATTGGGATTCCTGGAATAATTAGGAATAATTCTTTTGGAAAATTTTATAAAAAAGAGCCGGGGTGGGCTGAGAGCTGATGGCAGGCAAAGCATGGCTCTTATCCTGTCCCGGCTTCGCTCGCGCTCTGACCCAAATCTATTTCCCTTAAAAGCGGCTGATAGGCCTTCGGAGGTTAGGATTTATGAAGCTGTTAGTCTGTCTCATGCTCATCATCTTTATTGCTGGAACCGCAGTCTCTGCGCAGCTAGGCGGCTCAAGCGGCAAAATGCTCCTCTTGGGGAGCATGAACAAGGGAATTGTGGATCAGAATAATATTTTGAACCAAACCAATAGCACAAACAGCACGAACAGCACAAATCAAACCGGTGCTGTAGAGATAAACAACCAAATGAGGCCCGTGCCGGCCATAAACAAATACAAGAGCGCAACCATGCCCAACAATATTCAGGCAAACACGATTGCGTATCAATTCACGACTTGAGAATTCCTAAGTTCAAGGAAGCAAGGGCAAAGCCGAGGTAGAAGCACTAGTGAGGATATGCGCGATTTTCGACTTCGCCCTGCAAAAAATGCATTTGCCGTTCGACCATAAAAAAAGGTGGTACAAAAAATCCGGGTCTCGCCGGCATCGGGCTTGCGCAATTTTGTCTGGTGTCTCAAATTGGAGCCGGAAAGTAGGAGAAAAGGGAAAGTAGGAAGGAAGGGCAAAGTCGATATCGAAACAGGTAGGAGGATAAAGGATGGTCATAGCCGACTTTTGCCCGATTCCTAATCGACGTTCGACGATATAAACGTATGGTACACGTCGCTAATGTGCCTCTCTTCTACAAAATGGCATGTCACGCATTGATATGACGTCTTGATATGGCGTCTTTGGTTTCCTGCAGTTCCTTGTCATGAGCGATCAATTTCGTGATGCTGCGAAAATAATCGGAAACTTTGAGATGTTGTTTCAAAGGACTCATGCTTTTCTCTGAGAAGCCTGCTGAGCAAAGCAGATTGCTGAGCAAAAGCAGATATTCTAATATAATTTCCCTTGACAAAAAAGCAATAATAAATTAATGTTTAAATGCGCCGATCGGGATTCGAACCCGAGTTTAGGCGTTGGCAACGCCTAGTGATAACCGCTACACTATCGGCGCTTATCTGTTGCACGAAGCATCCCCTCCAATAACCTTCTAGTCTAAAAACATTGCGGGTAAAACGGCCTTCAGGCATGGTCCCGTCCTCGGTCTGCACACCCTTTATCTACCTTGAGCCGGACGTTCTTATAGGTGAGTTCGCTTGCATGATGTCGTCATAGTAGGAGCAGGCCCCGCAGGGTTGACCGCAGCCATGTATTGCGCGAGAGGCGGAAAGAAGACGCTGGTCCTCGGCAATATCTACGGCTCGCAGCAGTCCATGGGCGGCCTCTACGAGAACTATCCCGGTTTCCCCGACGGAATTCAGGGGATAGAGCTCTCGGAGAGGATGCTGGCCCAGGCGCAAAAGTACGGCGCGGAGAACCAGACGGAACAGGTGGAGAAGGTCGTGCATCTGGGTGACTTCTTCCGCTTGAAGACTGAGAATTGGCAGTATGAAGCGCGAGCAGTCATCCTGGCTATGGGCGCCGGCCACCGCCAAATGGGCGTTCCGGGAGAAAAGGAGCTGACGGGGCGCGGCGTCTCCTACTGCGTGCACTGCGACGGCGCTCTCTTCCGGAATAAGACTGTGGCAGTGGTCGGTTACGGCAACGGTGCCGCCCGCGCCGTCGTCTATCTGGCCAACATCTGCGCCAAGGTTCATCTCCTCACGGCGCGCGAGGCACTTGTGGCGGAGTCGGTCTACCTGGAGCGCATAAAGGCTCTCTCCAACTATGTGCCGACCTTTGGTGCCGATGTTATGAAGATTCAGGGCGAGCAGTTTGTGACGGGCATTGAATTCAATGCCAGGAATTCGCCCCGCTCCCTCAAGGTGGACGGGGTCTTCGTGGAGATGGGAATGAAGCCCAAAGCGGAGTTGGCCGAATCTCTGGGCCTGGAAATGACGCCCGGCGGATTTGTGAAGGTGAACCGGCTCAATCAGGAAACAAGCATGCCGGGCGTCTTCGCAGCGGGAGACCTGACGGGCGGAAGGCTGCAGGTCGCGACGGCTGTGGGCACCGGGGCATCTGCGGGCATCAGCGCATTGCAGTATTTGGGATAGTGGGATAGACCGGAATTTGGGATAGATTGGAATAAACCTGAGCGAAGGGCGGCAGCAAAAGGGCGTGCCGATCCCGTTGGTCGGCAGTACGCCCGAGCACAAGCAAACCATAGAGCAGGATCGATTCAATGCATCAAGGAGATAATCGGGGATAATGGCCAGAACTGAGAGATCGGACAGAAAGCTGGATCTGACAAAGCCGGTTACCGTCTGGCGTTCGCAGGATCTGATGGACGGTCGCGAGATCGCGAGCTTGACCATGATCCTTCGCACCGTCGGTTGCCGGTGGAACCGCTGCACCATGTGCGGCTATGCCGGCGAGGGCGCGAGCGCGTCGGCGGAGGATCTGATGGCCCAGTTTGAGAATGCCATGCATTGGTCCTCTCCCGAGGTCGGAGTGGTCAAGATCTACACCAGCGGCAGCTTCCTGGACCCGCAAGAGATGCCGGTGGCGGCGCGCGACGAGATCTTGCGCCGCCTGGGGGCGGCAGGGATCAGGAGATTGGTCATCGAGACCCGGCCCGAGTATGTGACGGGCGAGCGGGTAGATGTGTGCCTCTCTCACCTGCAGACCGAATTTGCCGTGGGCCTGGAGACCTCGAACGATCTCATCCGCGAGCATGTCATCCGCAAGGGCTTCAGCTTCCAGGACTTCGTAAACGCCGCTGAGGTTGTGCACCGGCTGGGCGGGCGGGTCAAGGCGTATCTTCTGCTAAAGCCTCCTCTGCTTTCCGAGGGCGAGGCCATGCGAGACGCCATCGCTTCCGCTCGAGCGGCCCGCGAACACGCCGAGATCCTCTCCTTGAATCTGTGCAACGTCCAGCGTAACACCGTTGTCGAGCGCATGTGGGAGCGGGGCCAGTTTCGCCCGCCCTGGCTCTGGTCGGCATTGGAGGTCTTGAAGAGTGTTCCGGGACCGTTCGTTTGTGACCCGGTGGGTGCGGGAACCCGTCGCGGCCCTCACAATTGCGGACAGTGCGACTCCGCCATCGCCGAAGCCATCCGCGCACACGCTTTGAATCAAGACGTGAGTGCCTTTGACAGGCTGGATTGCGCATGCAAGGCGACATGGCGCGATATGATGGATCTGGAAGAGAACTCCTTCGGAACTCCTCTGGTTTAGCGATCTCGTTGCATCGCGATTTCTTTCTTTTTTATTCGTCTCCTCTCCATTCTTCTTTTTGCTCGATCATTGCTGAGCCATTGAAATGATGGCAAGATTGTCTTATCTCTAGGAAAGCGAAATCAGAATCTACCGGCAATTGATCATATTCAAATATTAAGAATATGCATATCTTTATTGGTGGGTTAGTATGTTTGAGAAAGTCTTGGTTCCAATAGACTTCTCTCCCTATGCAAAGGCTGTTTTGGGGTGCGTGGGAGACATTCCGGGTGTCAAAGAGGCAATGCTCTTGAATGTAGTGACCAGGCCGACTTTGACAAGGCTTTGGGACCCGGCGGCTGAGGTTCGGGAAGCTGAGAAGAGGCTGGAAGAGGAGAAGAAAAATCTGCATCCGGGCATCCTTGTTAAGACCAAGGTCGTATCCGCTCTGGAGGGCGAGATTCCGCGCGCTATTCAGAAGGTGGCAGGCGAGCAAAATCCGTCTCTGGTGGTTTTGGGGGCAAGAGGAAAGAGCATAATCGAGAGCGCTCTTTTGGGAAGCGTTACCCGGAATGTGCTGCGCTTTGGAGACAATCACTTGCTCATACTGCGCTTCAAGATTGCCGGGGGAGCAAAGGGCTTTGATTTTCCTGGGAGCAAGGGAACCAGGGGACTTCGCGAAGACGAGGCGGAGCCCTTGCACCTGGAGAAGTATTGCGCAGATCTCTTCTCTCGTGTCCTGATTCCCACGGATTTCTCCCAGCCGGAGGAGGCGGCCATCTCTTTCCTCAAGGCCATACCGGGGCTGGAATCGATTCACCTTCTTCATGTCGTGTCTCGGGGCGAGAGCCGGGAAGAGATCGAGTCGATGGCCAAGGATGCTGAAAAGAAGCTCCAGGAAATCGCTCTGGAGTTAGGCGGCGACGGACGGGTGGTTTCCAGCCGGGTTGTGATCGGAAATCCTGTGGAGCAGATTCGCACCATCGCAGAGGAAGAGGATATCTCGCTCATCGCCATGAGTTCTGTGGGCAAGGATACCATGTACACAGGTCGCATAGGCAGCAGGACATACGATGTGGCCAATACGGCAAAACGGCCCGTATTGGTGGTGAGGATGAAGCCGATCTATGCCGTTCCTGCGGCTTGAAAGGGGGCAGGAATGCAAATGATACGGACCAGAGCCATAGGAGTGCAGCATGGCCAATATATCTTCAGTAATGGGTGGTCTGTTGGTCAGCGATCGAGCTAATCCTTTTTAAGATCTATGCTCTTTTGATGCGGTTTTGCAATTAAATCAGCTCTGCTGGCAGCTCTTTATTTTATTATGGGTCTTTCCTGGCCAAATGATTAAATGGGAATTTTGCCAAAAACCTTTTTAGGGCTTATTTTTGGCCACAAACACGATTTCGCTCTTTGTTTAATGATCTGGAAATAGATATGTCCTCCATGAAGATTTAACCTGAAAAACGTATATTTGCAGGTATTTTGGCTTTTCAATCTTTGGTTATTTTCCATAATACCTTAAGGCATCAAAAAATAGATGATTTTCGCCTATAATGGCCGCCTAAAGGCTCAAATAAAAAACCAAAAGCATTTAATATTGGAAGCGCATCGATCTAGCAAACTCTCCCTTGGGAGAGCGGGATGTAGGAAAATAAACGAGGTGGTCGTATGGTTTCGATACTTGGAGAAGTTGTTACTCCAATCGATATTGGTTTATTTGTTATCGTACTAATTGTGCTTATAGCCCCATTTAAAGTAAAACCTGTGGAAAAGAATCTGGAAGCGTTCCTCTTCATCATGGGCGCTCTGGCAGTCACATTGACCAGCAAGTGGTCGATGGAGCTTGTGAAGCTGGCCGCGGAAGAGCCCATCATCAAGGGCATCGTGCCTGCAGTTTTGATAGCCGGTTTGCTCTTCTTCTATGGCCAAAAGCAGTTCAAATCATTCATGAGCGGCTTGGTAAAGAAGACGAATCTCTCGGTCATCATCTTTGTAGCAACTCTCGTCCTTGGCCTTGTTTGCTCGGTTATCACTGCCATTATCGCTTCCCTTTTCCTTTGCGAGATCGCCAACACCCTTCCCCTGGAGCGCAAGGACAAGATCAATTTCGTTATCATTGCCTGTTTCGCCATAGGTCTTGGCGCAGTGCTGACGCCTCTGGGTGAGCCCCTGTCCACCATTGCCATCACCAAGCTGCAGGGCGCGCCTTATCATGCAGGCTTCTGGTACCTGGCAGACCAGCTCGGTATATTGATCGTTCTTGGCGTGTTGGGTTGCGCTCTCTTCAGCATGTTCTACGTTGGAAAGAAGGCAACCAAGGGCGAGGTTATGGCCATGGGCGAAGAATCCGGCGGTATCAATGAGGTAGTCATCAGGGCGGCCAAGGTTTGGCTGTTCGTATCTGCCCTGTTCCTGCTCGGTGCTGGAATGGAGATACTTATCTTCAAGTATCTGACCAAAATCCCTGATTACATCCTCTTCTGGGTGAACATGATCTCCGCTATTCTGGATAATGCCACATTGACCGCAGCTGAGATCTCTCCCGCCATGAGCCAGAGACAGATCAACGCAGCACTCTATGGTCTGCTCATCTCCGGCGGCATGCTCATCCCCGGCAACATCCCCAACATCATCTCTGCCGGTAAGCTCGGAATCACCAGCGGTGAGTGGGCAAAGCTGGGTGTGCCATTCGGCCTTGTCCTGAACGCCATCTACTTCGTAATCGTATTCGTTCTGGGCATCAACCCAACCCTTGGGCTCTAAATAGATTAGCTTAGATTAGCTCAAGGTGCAATCTTTTTTTATTCTGAATTCATGCATTATGCCGAAATAACTGCAAGTCTTTTGCATCTCCTATACAAAAAAGGCGACTTCTGCATTTCGTTCTTTTCGAAAAAAAGACAGCTACGGAGATGTCTTTGGGCCGACAATAGCATAAGACAATTGCATAATCAATTCATGCCGATAAAAAAGGGACTCTCGTTTTGAATTATATAATTAATTTTGCGTGGATAGGCTACAATCTTTGCTGCCGTTACTCGTAGCCTTCAAGTGTTTCCAGGAGAAGTAGCCGATCAAGCATAGTACCACGCCGCCCATCTCCAGGACAAGAACGGTTGAATTATATACGTTTGAGAGCAGCATCAGGTCCCAAGCGGCAATCATGGCCACAAGCCCGATCAAAGCTGTCAATACCGCAATCAGCTTCAGGACTATAGTATTGCATTTGCTCATATCTTGCCTTCTGTACTTGTTCCGCTTTCCTGGATATGAATATTTGCCCGAGCGGCATTTCAATAGTGGCCGCTATTTTATGGCCATCTGATTTGTTCGAGTTTTGCAAATCATTTCTCTTTCGTGCGGCGCAGTCCCGGCGTGGTCAGATACCATCTGCCTTTTTTCCCCTTCATGAATGCCAGAGCATCAGCATAATCATCAAAGTAGCTGACCTCGCCTGAATCCAGGTTCATGAGGGAGATGCGCCGCTCAAGAGTGATCCCTTTCTCTTTGAGCAGGTCCTCGATCTCCGTCCTGAGCTTGCTTTTCTTGTAGATCAACTCGTCATCATTCATTTCGGCCTCCGAAATTCATGGCGTTCTCTTCCTAAAGCTTGGCGCTCTTGGCCTGGGAAAGTGCCCATTTGATGTACTCGGCGGCGGGAAATTCATGGACCGATGTGGCCACGATCAGCCCCTCTCCGAATTTTGCCGTGACAAGGACGGCTCTCCCTTTGTCATCCTTCAGCACAGTCTCGAATCCGTCGCCCGGCATGAGGTAGCCGTCGCACTCCGGGGTTAGGGTGCAGATCAGGCAGGAGCACTTATGCTGCGAAGGCGCGACGGTCTGCGTCCCCAGTTCGCAGACATATTTGAGCCTCAGGGGCAGCCATTCGTAGTCATGCTCGGACATCATCGGCCCGAAGACCGTCAGGACGCCTCCTTTCTTTACAAAGCCGGCGATATTCGATTTAGACCTCTGCAAAGCCGGCAGGGCTTTGGAATAATCTGGATTGGCAAAGCCGGTGGGAATCAATAGCATCTTGTACTGGGGCAGGAAGGGACTGCCGAGGATTGCGGGCTGGAGAAATTGGAAGGATGCGCCGATCTCCATAAAGAGCTTCTCAAACAGGAAAGTGCGGTCGCCTAAGAGCGCAATATCTGTCATACCGCTGCTTTTTTGCTCGCGCTCAGGGAAAATCTTTATGGTCCCTATGCTCTTTACTTCCGCTCTATTCCTCGACCTCTTGTGGGCCGGTCTGCACCTGGTTTGTCGGTCTTAACATTTTCATCCATTAACTTTATTACTAAATAACATTGGTATATTGATCGCGATAAATTATGGAACAAGAACTAATGAGAATCGGGGTTTCGCTGCCGGAGAAGCTTCTCTCCAGGTTTGATGAGATCATCCTGCAGCGCGGGTACTCCTCGCGTTCGGAAGGCATCAGAGACGCTATTCGAAATTACATCGTCCACTACGAGTGGATGAGCGACGTGCAGGGCGAGAGGGTGGGCGTCATAACTCTTGTTTATTCTCACTCTCAGAGGGGCCTGGTGGACAACCTGACCGAGATCCAGCACGAATTTGGAACCATCATCCAGTCCAGTCTGCATGTGCACCTGGATCACGAAAACTGCCTGGAAGTGATCGTTTTGCGCGGCGAGGGCCAGGATGTGCGCAAAGCTGCGGAGAAGATGATGTCCCTGAAGGGCGTAAAGCACGTCAAGCTCACCACGACCTCTATGGGAAAAGAGCTCTAGGGTAGCTCCAGAAAATATCCGGGGCAATTTTTTTTTATGTCTCATCAGGAGATCCGGCCGGGAGTCTTTCTCCTGGATTTGGAGGGGCAAAAGAGGCTGGCCACCAGGTCGGACGATCCCGTGCCGGTTTACGGGGAGCGCATCCTGGACGGCTACCGGCTCTGGGACCCCAACCGCTCCAAGCTCGCCGCCCTTATGCTCAAGGGCGGGGGCAAGGATCTCTGCCTTTCTCGCGACTCTATGGTCCTGTACCTGGGCGCAGCCACGGGCACGACGGTAAGCCATGTTGCCGACATTGTCTCGGACGGCTTGGTTTATGCCGTGGAGTTCTCCCCCCGCGCCATGCGCGATCTAGTCCGGTTATGCGAGCGGCGCAAAAATATCGTGCCCATCCTGGCCGACGCCGCCCGTCCCGAAACGTACAGCTCCCTTGTGGAGAGAGTGAATCTGGTCTACCAGGATGTGGCGCAGCGAAACCAGGCAGAGATTGCAGCTCTGAACTCAGGCCGCTACCTGAGAGAGAACGGCAGCCTTCTCTTTATGATGAAGACGCGCTCCGTGGATGTCACGGCCACGCCTCGCGCCGTTTACGAATCTGAGACGAAGAATTTGGCGGGCCTTGAGATCCTCCAGGCAATGGATCTTCTGCCGTTCCACCAGGATCATTGGGCCATCACGGCCCGCAAATCCGTGTTATAATTTTTTCAAAAAATTTCACAAAAAATTGATGGTTTAGACGCCGAATATTTTAAAAACTGGCTAATTAAAAAATTTATCCTTTAAAAATTAATAACTTGGATATTTCGGCATCAGTCTATTCAATTGTCTATTCAACTTGCTCCCATGATTTTGCGAATCTCATCATAAATGATATTGGGCAGCAGCCGCACGTAGCCCACCAGCGGGATCTTCGCCCTGGCGACGCCGATGACCCACTCTTCCTTCACGGGCGTCAGATAGCTTATCCCTTCGCCGACGTAGGTTCCATTCAGGGTCTTGTAGATCAGCAGGCCGGTCCCTTTGTCGATGTAAACATCGTTTCCTACGTCCCTGATCTCATTGCGGTGAGATTGGATATAGGACATGTTGGCCTCTCCGTAGATCTGTCCCGCCATCTGGTCGATCACCTCATTATGGTCTCCCTTGGTGATGTATCCGGCAAACGGAGCCGCGGGCCCTTTTTCCCACATCGGTTCCCCGGCCTTGACATATCGCAGAGCGCGATGGATAATGGGCGTGGCCTTATCCTCGCCGGGCGATATTCCCAGCAGCATTGTCAACTGATCCAGAAGGTTCGGGCTTGCCTTGCCGTAGGGGCGGTATAATATTACATCTCCGGGCTTATTGAACGTGGTGTAATTGCTCTTTTCCGCCACATCCCAGGGGATCACTTCAGTGCGAGACGCTCCCTGCACTACGATAATGTCTCCGATGTTCAGATTTGGAACCATGCTTCCCGACTCCACGGCCACCATCGGCGTCCAGAGCCCCAAGGCCAGTTGGGAGAGAATGGAAATGCCACCCACCACAACGACCACGAAGATTATATCTTTGACAATGCCGGGAAGCGGCAAGCTGTCGAACCACTCTTCGATCTTCATGTGCATCATTTATCAGTTGGTACGTTCTTATACTCCTTTCGATGATGCAGGTGTCGCGCTCTCGCAATGGCAGCGGGCAAAATGGGCGTTTGGACCTTCGTGATATACTTATGAGGTTCGCGGAGCAGGGCTATCAGCTTGAGCCTGAGGCCCTTCAGCTCATCTGCAGTCACCCCGGTTCGCGAGAAGAACTGATACGGCAGATCCTGTCCGGCATTGATCGGTCCGTGGCCGTGATTCGCGCATGTCAGGTCTCAGATCTTGCTAAATCAACGGTTGCCAGGTCAGCTACTGCCAAAATGGTTGTGCAGATGCCGCCCATTGCCAAATCTATGCCCGCATCCGCGCCTTCTTCTTCACCTTCTCCGGCCTGGAGAAATCAAGCGGAAGGCAACTCACTGGACCTTGAGGCATCCGATGCATTTTCTCTTTCCCGCGGCGAGCCGAGTCCTTCGCCTTCGCTCTCCCCGTCGCTCTCTCCTCTGGCCGCAGCTACCGAGCTGAAGTGCGACATCACCGGGCGCTCGACCTGCGTCGGCGACTACGACGACTTTGTGCGCTACTTTCGCGACAGGTATTCCAAGATCCGGGAAATCCTCTCTCGCCGCCTGAACACCCGGCCCATCGAGTCGCTGGGAAAGAGCACCGCAGGAAGGGAGGTCTCCCTGATCGGCATGGTCATGGACGTGCGCACCACGGCCAAGGGCAATCGCGTCATAGAGCTGGAGGACCCCACCGGCATGATCATCGCCGTCATCCAGAAAGACAACGAGATCTATGATCAATCCATCAACATCCTCACCGATGAGGTGATAGGCGTCACGGGAACCTCTGACGGCAACGGCAGGCTCTTCGTCAAGTCGCTGCTCTGGCCGGATATGCCGAACCAAACTCAGTCACTGGAAAAGGGTCGAGGCTATGCGTTGCTGCTCTCCGATCTGCATGTGGGCAGCAAATACTTCATGGCGGACGCCTGGGAGAGGTTTGTGCAATGGCTCAACGGCGAGGTCGAAGATCCCTCCGGCCTTGCATCGCAGGTGGAGTACATGGTTATCGCCGGTGACCTTGTGGACGGCATCGGCATTTATCCCGGCCAGGAGGGCGATCTGGCCATAAAGGATATCTATGACCAGTACGAGGCAGCTGCCGAGCAGCTAAACTCCATTCGCAAAGGCATTTCCATCATCATTGCTCCGGGAAATCACGACATCGTGCGCCAGGCGGAGCCACAGCCTTCTCTGCCGGAATCGGTGCAGAAATATTTCCATGCAGCCGATCAGCTCTTTGTGGGCAATCCCGCCTGGGTCACCATCGGCGGCGTCTCGGTTCTGGTCTATCATGGCCGCAGTATCGATGATCTGGTGCTCCGGCTGCCAGGAATCTCCTATGCCGCACCGGAGAATGCCATGATCGAGATGCTGAAGCGGCGGCACCTCTCTCCGATTTACGGCAGCCGCGTCTCCATTGCCCCGGAGCGTGAGGACCATTATGTCATCTCCAGGCCGCCGGCAATACTCCATTGCGGCCATGTGCATACCGTGGGAATTGCCAGGTACAAAGGCGTGGTTGTCATAAACAGCGGCACCTGGCAGTCTCAGACCGATTTTCAGAAGAAGATGAACATCCAGCCCGTACCTGCCGTGGTTCCGATCGTCGATCTGGCCACCATGAAGGTGCGAAAGCTGATCTTTGCCTGAATGACGGATTGGCTCATCCGCATTGCTGTCGAGAAAACTGTGCAAATTTTATTTTAGGTTACTGTGTAAATATTATTACTAAGCAATTTTTAATTTATCCACGACTCTGTGCTATTTCTAAAACCATATCATTCGATCTGAATGTCGCTCTACGTTTAAGGTGACGAGATGACCCGGATACCCATAAAATATCGTCCGTTTCTGGCTATTGAATTCATGCTATATCCCGCCGTTTCATATCAATCCTGATATGTCTTACCAAAAAATATAAGTATAATCAATGAAAACAGAAGCTAATAATAAGGAATGTATGGGGTGAGATTATCAAAAAAATTGGAGTGATATTGCTATTGGCCATAGCGGCTCTTATTATTCCTACTATGGCTGAGAATGCAATAGTTGGTGCAGGCAGCGTGGATATCCTGGGGAACGGGATCTTTCAGAGTGCAGGAAACGCATTCCGTTTTCCGGTTGTATCCAACACCAACTATGATTCGGTAACGGTTGGCGACGATAAAGCACAGGCTTTGGGAACGGGGAAGGTTTTTCCTTTTGGTTTTAGGAGTTCTCTCCCGAAGGCTGAAAATAATCTGGAAATCTTGAAGAGCCAGGACACGGGCGGGAATACAAGCCCGAATGGTGCCTATACTCTCAAGGTCAATCTCAACCAGATAAAGGTGGGCAGCAGAATCGCCACAGCTTCAGGCGACGCCGCATCGCTCAACAATGTGAAGATCGTGGATAACCAGATTTAGAGTATAACCCGCAGTGCCCAATGGCGATTTGATCTTTTTCAAAGCCGTTCATCGGGCATTTCTTCTTTCTGTCAGGCAATTTTTGACGATATTTGGTCTCATCAGCATCATGATGACGAATTGGCGACGAATGATAATGACGAACTGTTCCTGTATGATTGTGATGATGTCAGAAAAATAGTCGGAAACAGTACGATCCATCTTTTACTGTTATGTACTAATATACTTTTTATGTGTTACAAAGGTGCACATGAAGATACATCCTTTATTTTTTAATAGTTGTTTGGCTCTGAAGATTTATTGATCCTCCTTGATTGCCGGCAATTTTGTGGATTTTAACGACTAAGATAACGCTCTGATTATGAGATACTCGAAAACAGCCAATGAGATCTTCTCTTGCTATTTTGAAGATATTTTTTAAGTTATGATTTAGATCCAATTCCCAATCAAATATCTCTAACCAAAAAATATAAATATTATTACTCCTAACAGATGACTATACTAAAGAATGTATGGGGTGAGACTATCAAGAAAATAAGTGTATTTATGGTCCTGGCGATGGCCTTATTTTTCGCACCGGCTATGGCCGAGAATGCAATGGGCGGAGATAGTGTGGATATCCTGCATAATGGAATCTTCGAGACGGATGGTAATGCGTTTTCCTTCCCGGTTGATTTCCTTAACACAAACTACGGCTCCATCCAGGTAGGGGACGATAAGGCCAGCTCCTTTGGAATGGGCAGCAGCTTCCCCTTCGGATATAAAAATGGGCCCGCCAATGCTGAGAATAACTTAGAGATCAAGAAGAATCAGGATGCAGGCCCGCGTTTTGATGTTGAATCAGGATTCGACACATCCAACAAGCTCAACATCGAGCAGATCAAGGTGGGCGACCGGACGGCTCAAGCATTCGGATATGCCACAGCTATCAACAATGTGAAGATCGTTTCCAATCAGGAGTAAAGGGCCTTAAATCAAATAGGGCCCTTGGACATGATTGCACAGCCGAAGCCCACTGGCTTGGTGCTGGTGGGGTTCCTAACTCTTTGTTTTTTATCAGGTTTAGCGCAGGCAGATTTGCATAATAGTGCATCTGATTCTTTGGATCTGATTGCAAAGTTCGAATCCGATCCGGTGGGCCACGGTCAGGCTTCGGGAGGAGGCGAGCTGAAGCTGGCGGAAGGAGTTCTTCGCTTTCCCTGGGCTACTCATCATGTATCCGGCTCCAAGCCTTATCTGCCCGGCGGCAATTTTTGGGCTTCGAATTCGTCCGGGCTGCAAAATGATGAAGGGGCCGGAAGTGTCTCTTTGCATCCGGGGAGTGAGGATGTCCGTCTGCAAGAATCGTCGGCATTAAATCCTGCAAAAGTGCGAGATTTGACCTACGACGCCTTTCAAAGCGATTCCTTCTCCGAGCAAGAGGATTCATGCCGGTTGAATCTAACCGTGTCCGGCGAAGGGAATGCCGGCGGGGGAGGCAATTTAGCCGCAGGAACAGGCGACTTGATGCGGGAATTCATGCATGATTTTCTCCCCAAGTCACAAGAAAATGCCGCTTCAAGCCAAATTTCGGAGGGCAATCCGGTAGGCCACGGCAATTATTTGAATATCGATGTTCATGGCATATCCGTCCAGGCGATTAATACCATCGAAGGCGGAAACGCGGTGGCGACCTCCAATATAATCATCAAGCCGGTTCAGACCATCGTCGGCATCCCGGAAGTGCAAGAACGGCTTGAGTAAATAATCCTTTTCGCAAAGAACTTTTTTTCTGACAGTTGAACGCAGTCTGTTACTCTTATCGTTTTGCTCCTATCTTGAGAACATAGTCGGCACCTGGCAAAGATGCAATCTTATAATTGAATTTTGCATTCTTTCTATCAGTATGGTTTTTTATACGAAGTTAAAGCTTCTTTCAGGAATTTCGATATCAATGGACTGCCTATGTGGTCCGGCTATTATCTTTTACGCATATTTCATGTAAAATTCTTCCTCTGAAATATCACTAAAAATCTAAGAAATTCGCCTGAAAAACACCAAAAGATATATATATAATTGGGTGTTAGTAAAGTCTAACCTAAAAGGATTATGGGGTGAGACTATCAAAAGAGTAGCAATATTCTTTGTGCTGGCTATGGCCGTGGCCGCTCTTGCGGTTCCTGCTATGGCCCAAAGCGCAATTGTTGGAAACGGCGGTGTAGATGTCCTCGGTCAGGGGATCTTCGAGACTCAAGGAAGCGCCTTCAAGTTCCCTGCCGCGGCCAATACGAACTACGATTCCATTGAAGTCGGCAACGATCAGGCTCTGGCAATCGGTGTTGGCGGGCAGTTTGGGCCATTCGGCTTAAACAGTGCAGCCGTCACCGCTCAGAACAACCTGAAGATCAAGAAGAACCAGGATTCCGGTGACGCGCTGACCTGCGAAACCTGCAGCCCGAAGTACAATGTGGAGCAGGTTGTGGTCGGAAGCAGGAGCGCTACCGCCATCGGAGTGGGCGTTCAGGGTGCATTCCCGTTCGCAAGGAACGCTGCATCTTCCCTGGCTCAGAACAACATTGAGATCGTAACCAACCAGCAGTAAACTAAAAAAGGTCCTCCGGGACCTCTGGCGGGTAAAGAATGGATCGAATGCATGGACCCACCGGCGCATTGCTGGTGGGAGCCACTTTTGTTTATTTCTGCCTGATTTTTGCGGCTCTGGCCGCAGACAATGCTGCCGATCCCCGTTCTTTTGGCGCACTTGACGGAATTTTGGCTCATCATTCATTCATCGTTCTCCACTCGCAGTCATCCGATTTGTCTTGCCTGGGAACGCTCTCTCTTCCCGATGGCAGTCTAACCTTCCCCTGGGTGAAGAGGATGCCTCCAGCCTCAAATCTCAGCAGCAATAAGCTTCTTTTCGGCACCCCGCCCACAAAAGACGAGATCGTCCTCTCCGGGTCCGAACCCGTTCGAAAGATGGTGGATTATGGCAGGATAAACTCAGATCTTGAAAATGTCAGAAATGCTGTTGGTTGTTATGATAATTGTTATACCGTTTATGATACTGATGATTCCAAAATGAAATCCTGTTTGAGCGAAGAACTAAAGTGCGCGGGCGCTTCCCCTATGTCGGCGCAGCGCTCGGATAGTCTCTTTGGGAATAATAATTTGAACAGCATGAACATCGATGTCGGAGGGATATATGTCCGTGCCGTCAACACCGTGCCGGGCGGCAACGCCGTGGCCACCTCAAACATCGTCATCAAGCCCGTGCAGATCCTCATCTGTCCGCCTGAGGTTGAAGAAAAGCTCAAATGAAACTTTCACTTTTTATGCGCTTTTGCTTTCATGTTTCATTGGCCTAAATGTTTGCCGCCAGCAGCCAGAAGACCATCATGGCAAGGGCCATGATCATCATGGCGAGCGCGGTCTTGGGGTCAGATCCGAATACTATGGGGATCGGTCCTATCATGATCACGCCGCTTCCTTTGATCCTGGCGGTTCGGCCATCGTTTCCTGAATTCATTTCTGATCCGTCTTTGGAAACTTTCGTAAAATTCTCTTTCAGTTTCCGATCGGTTTTCCTTCTTTTGGGCCAAAGAAGCACCGCGAGCCCGATGATTATCAGTGCGGCTCCCGGCAGCAAGAGCCTCATCAAGCCCGCCCCCGAAAGAGCAGAAAAGCAGCGAGCATGAGAACGAGCGCCATGATCATCGATCCCATAGCCATCTGCGGGCTGGAGCCGAAGACAATGGGTATGGGGCCGATCAGGATTACGCCGCCAAAGCCCATGCTCTCGCTTTTTTGGGTGTCGTTTTGCGCCGGAGTCGGTATTTTGGTCCACGTCTGAGCTTGCGTCTGAGCATCATCTGGCATCTGCATCATGGATACTACCACGAGCAGTATGCCCGTCGCGATCAGCAGCCATCCCCAGTTGCGGCTCATGGCAGGCCTTTATCCATCACAAACTATAAGGGCATTTTGCGCTATTCTCTCTCGCGATATGATTATGCAGAGACCTAGAGGCACCAGGGACTTTCTCCCCGCGGAGTCCTGGAAGCGAAGACGGGCGCGCGAGGCCATGCAGGAGATTTTGGGGCGCTGGGGCTACCAGGAGGTTTCCACGCCCACCTTCGAGCACCTGGAGCTGTTTACCAGGAAATCTGGCGAGTCCGTTCTGGAGGAGATCTACAGCTTCCAGGATAAGGGCGGGCGCGATCTGGCACTGCGCCCCGAGCTGACCGCGCCGGTGATGCGTATGTACGTCTCGGAGCTGCAAAATTCTCCCAAGCCGCAGAGGCTCTTTTACTTCGGCAACTGCTTCCGCTACGAGCGGCCCCAGAAGGGGCGTTTCCGGGAGTTCTGGCAGCTCGGGGCCGAGCTGATCGGCGGAGCCAGGCCCGATTCAGAGGCTGAGGTCATCGCTCTGGCCGAGCGTACGCTGCAAAGCGTCAACGTTCGCGGCGACATTCACGTCGGATACCTGGGCCTGGTCCGGTCCATCCTGGAGAAGATCGGCGGCGAGCACAGGTCGGCGCTCATGAGGATGATCGACAAGAAGGAGCGCGAGGCTCTGCGCGAATACCTGGAAAAGATCGACGCCGTCCATTTCGGCCTGCAAGAGCTGATCGACCTGAAGGGCAAGGCAGCCCTCGATAAAGCCCTGCAGATCGCCGGCGATCTGGAGCGGAAACCCGTATCATCTGATTCAACAAAATCCGTTCAGGACGCCGGGGCGCGCATAGGTACAGATACAGGTACAGTTGCAGGCGCAGGCGCGCAGGGGGATGCTGCTGCATCGTCTGAAGGGCGGTCGTCTGCGCGCACGGGCCGGGCGGTGAGCACAGAGTTGAAGATGGATGAGTTTTGCCGGACCGTTGATCTCCTGGATGCCTACGGCGTGAACTATACAATTGATTTTGAGATCGTGCGCGGCCTGGAATACTATTCGGGCACGGTCTTCGAGATCTATGCCGAGGGGCTGGGCGCGCAGCGGCAGATCTGCGGCGGCGGAACCTATGAGCTGGCCAGCCTCTTCGGCGGCAAGGAGACTTCTTCAACGGGCTTTGGCCTCGGCTTTGATCGCATCATGGAGATTGTGCAGATCGACGAGGAGAGAAAAGCGCCCGTCTTCCTGGCCTGCACGCCCGACGTCAAGATCGAAGCGGCGAAGGTGGCGATGAAATTGCGCGAGAGCGGGCTGCCCGCGGTCCTGGACGTCATGGGCAGGAGCCTGGGCGCGCAGCTCAAGGCGGCAGGGACGGCAGGGGCAGAGTTCGTAATAATCATCGGCAAGGATGAGCTTGATTTGGGCAAGCTGACGCTGAGGGATATGTCGGGCGGCGAGCAAGAGAGCTTGAGCCTGGCGGAGATTGAGAAGCGGCTAAAAGAGCATTTCAATTGCCTGTAGATCCCGAAAAACTTTGGAAAGGCCTTCCGAATTTGGGAAGGCAAACTTTTATTCTGTCTCTCACGCGGAAGCGGTTGAGGCTATTATCAGCATGATAAACGCTAACAGCAATGTGCAAAGCAATATCAGGTCGCTGTATTTATTCCTCAACAAGCTGTCCACCAACGTCGCTTGCCCCTGTTGCTCCATTATTTCAGACAATGCCACCACTCCAAAAACTTACAGGGTGTCCATGATTTAAGTAGTTTATTATGAATGAATCTTATTTGAGATTTCCATCCCGTGCGCGGCGGAATATCGGTGCGCTTGCGGTCGAATTGCTCAAGACGATTTGATCTCTTGGATGACCCAATCAAGGATTTCGAGCAATTGCTTGAGGGAATTATCATCTTTGAAGACTGATAGATGGATGTTTGGGCGACGGGTTATTGCATCGTCAGGCAGGCTTACGCCTGGGATCTGGTTGAGACGGCTTAGCAGTTCTTTGCGTTTTGCCTCCGCATCAAACGGCGGTCTTTTTTGCAGCCATTGGAATTGAATCTCGATTTTTCCATAAGTCCAAATCGCGATCGGGTAATATGAAATTCCTTTATAGTCTAATGTTGGAAAACATGAACCATCCTGTTTTCCGTTTCCCCACCAAAACCGGGGGAGCTTGTTTTTCGCCCATTCCAGAATCTTCCTGGCAACCTCTGCGTCACCTAATCCTTTCTTGGCTTTTAATTCCCGGAAGAATGAATCCCAATCCCATTGCATAGTGGAATTGACATTTCTTCTCGTTCTCTCGATCTGACCGTGAACTCTTGGAACCAGAGACTTCCATCCTTGGCCTGTGTATTGCTTGATCTCGACGGCTAGGACTTCGGCTGGGTCCATCTGTTCGTTAAGAAATTCCACAATGCGTCGTAGCTCTTTTGGAATATCATCTGCAACAAAGAGCATACGGATTTTGCCCGCTTGCAGATTCGTTTTTGCCATTCGCCAAAATTCTTCCGCGTCATCCGAGTCGTTCAGGAAATTTCGGAGAGTCTCATCTGGGTCAACATTTCTTTTGCTGCATGTATCTTCAAATTTGGCTTTTATTTCCTCAACCGGCCAGTAGACCACGGCATTGGCTGCATAATCGAGCATTTGGCCGACAACCTCGCGCCTGATGCGAGTATCGCAGCTCCTTTTGACCTCAACTAACGTGGGGATTGCATCTTGGTCTAAAAAGAGGTGGTCAACCGACCACCTATCGGCTCCATTTTCTTCTGAGGGCAGGGCGGCCTCTCGCGAGATTAGCAGCCAGCGTCTTGGTGATCTATCATCTATCTGATCGCCGGGAATGAGGCTGGGATAGTCCGCCAGGAATTTTTGAAGAAGATTCTCCGACGTGTATTCTTCCTCTTGCATCTCGATAAGCTGGCCGCCGTCTTTGATGAGGAACACGCCGCTGACCATTATTATCCTCTTTCGGGAATGCTTATAATTTTGAACGCGAAAAAAAAAGATTTACAGCAGCCCCATGTTTTCGAGCTGCATCCTGACGATCCGCACGCCTTCTTCGCACTCTTCCGGCGACTTGCCGCCCGTGACGACCAGTTTGCCGGAACTGAAGATCAGCACTACCACTTTGGGCACCTTGATCCTGTAGACGAGGCCCGGAAACTGCTCAGGCTCGTATTCGATATTTTCGAGGCCGAGGCCGAGAGCGATGGCATTCAGGTTCAGGTCGGTCTTCAGGTCTGCAGAGGCCACAATGTTCTGAACGTGGATCTCAGGCTCCAGATCGATCTTCTCGAAGCCGATGGATTTGAGCGTCTTGGCCATGTTGGTGATGACCGTGCGAACGTCCTCGACGTTCTTGGCACCGGTGCATACCACTTTGCCGGACGTGAAAATGAGAAAAGCAGCTCTGGGGGCTTTGACTCTGTAAACAAGGCCCGGGAACTTTTCCTTGTTGTACTCCGCGCCCTCCAGCTCGGCCTCGATCTTGTGCAGATCGAACTCCTCAGCCAGCTTGGTAGATGCCACCACGTTCTCAATGTTTATTGTGGACTCCATACGCAAATATCTCCAAGTATTCTTTTTAAACTGGGGGTATATATACGTGAGTATTTAAGATTTAAATATCGCTTATAAATAGCTTAAATACGATTTATAAATCCTCGCGAACCCCCCGGCATCGCGAGGATAAGTTCTTCCCTCCTGCCATGTGAATTAATGTGATGAATGTGATCAATTATGAGATTGTCTTGAGATTTTCCTGAGATTACCATTGAGACCAATATTATCAAGATATTCCCAACCCATTAATGCCCCTAGAAACGACGAAGAGCAAATTTTGAAGCTCGAATTAGCTTTTGCTCTTTACCAAAGGGGCATGCTCGCTATGGGACCTGCTCGCAGGCTTGCCGGGATTTCAAAACGGGAATTTATCGAGGAATTGGGAAAAAGAAAAATAGAACGGCATTACACGATTGAGGAATTCAAGGAGGACCTGGCCTTTGCCAAAGGTGGCCTGTAATTTCACATCGCCTAATTCGCCGTATAAAATATCTAATCAAGAATATTTAGAGTCCCGCGATTCGTATTGCGGTTTCCGTCACAACGACAAAACGGCAAGAGATCTGATCTTCCGAGAGCGATAGGGCCATCTGCATCATCGAGATCTTTTTCGCCACGCTCGGAAAACCGCTGCGAAGCAGAATGACTCCACAATGCGGCATTTTCATTCGAAACACCATATCCCCGAAGTCCTTGTCCATGGTTACTACTATGCGTCCTTCGGAGCAAGCCATCTCAAGTATACGTTCATCCGCCCATCCTCGGCAATCCTCATAAGCAGATTTAGCATCGTGATTATTCTCACGCAGCCAGCATGCCACCGAGGGACCCACGCACTCGTCAACCAGAAACCGCATCTAACTGGCCTCTGCCTTCAGGGGAACAAAAGACGCATCCTCAAGAGTCTTGGATGCAAATAGGAGACAGGCATAAATGTCGTCCTTTTCCAGGCCGGGATACTCTTGCAGGATATCCTCCATGACAGTGCCGTGAGCGAGAAGCCCAAGGATATATTCCACAGTAAGTCTCGTGCCTCGGATGACAGGCTTGCCAACCATGACTTTTGGATTTATGACAATGCGTTTTAACAGCACTTCGTTATTCACGAGATATTCTTCTGTCATTCTTTTGATTTAAACATGAGGACAGTACAAGAGAAGGACGTTGATCAAGATATTAGAAGGCAACGGGCTTCAAGCCCCTACCTTCATCGCCTCTTTTCCCGCCGCGAGCGCCGCATCGAGCTGGCCCCACGTTCGGCACGCCGCCCTGGGCCCAGATCCGGCTTTCCGCCGCCTCCGTCGCCAAGGGCCTTTGCCGCCGACTTGAGTGGAGATTATTCAATATCAACCTCAGGGTCTACAAGGGCACACCAGCGGCGGCCTTCTTCATTCTCCTGCAGAAATCCCGGATGTCCCGTGCCATTTTAAGATACTGATTTTCCGCCAAAACTGCTACAATTTTTTCATACATACTATAAGTACTTACGAGACATATTGAAGAGGGACAAAACGAATCATAAATATATTAGTAAAAAATAATCAGATAAAGTATTCCATCCAGTGTACAAATTCTTAAAAAACCTGCAAACCTAAAAA
>Ga0074199_1000853_pt1 | contig 36352 bp, 33 predicted proteins | sample EPASupsiteSAE347_FD_64528 | JGI IMG/M metagenome (GOLD analysis project Ga0074199, IMG submission 64528) | Bioremediated contaminated groundwater from EPA Superfund site, New Mexico - Sample SAE3-47 | ecosystem: Environmental > Aquatic > Deep subsurface > Groundwater > Contaminated ... | reverse complement strand
AATACCGTCAAAACATCACCGATCGAGGCTCCGGCGCCGGCTCAATCCGATTCGCAAGTCTCACTGGTTCCACCACCCGCCGAACTTCCGCGTGTACAAAACCCGGCGTTGATTACATCCATTTCTCCCACGGCGGCGGCTTCCGCTCTTCCCTTCCCGGCGGATGTAAAAGCAAAAAAAACAGCATCGCACGCAAAGGCGACCGCCGCAAAAACCGCGGTTAAACCTGGAAAAGCCGCGGCGGCCGCAACCAAACCGCAAAAACTTTTTTCCTACGTAAGAATGTTGAATTTCAGCCCCCATCCGCAAGAAGAGGAATTTCTCAAGGATAAACCCTTGGTGCTGAACGGGAAAAAATATTCCATCTCGGTTACTTATTTGGAGAACTGGAAAGTCATCGGTGATGACGACGGCTATCTGCAAAAGCTTGGTTTTGAAATCAGTCTTTTCGAAAACGGAAATAAAATCAGATCGTTGAAGACTCCGAGCGTGGCGTTGGATGCCAAATCGATTAAAGCCGGTCAAGTGCTGGGCATAGCTGAAGTCGCACCCTATAAGTTTCATATAGCGGTTGACAGTTTCAAAATAAAAGAAAAGGCGATTTCCGAAATAGTATTTAAATTTGACCTTTCCGGGTAAATTGAGTTATCGTTCTTCGGTCTTAATTTCGGTCGAAACCCCTAAATGTTCCCGAGTCAGAGGTTTTTCTCTCTCGAGAAAGTAAGGTCTTGTAAGAATTTAAGCTGGTGATTTCTTTGTAGTATGGCCATAAGTGCCCGTTAGGAGAGCAACCTTAAAAGAAGGAGGTTGTTTTCCGGCGGGCTCTGAGGTTTTTTATGCTATTTAAGAACAACATGCGAAATGTTGGTTGCTTATAAATGTTGATAATTCCAAATTGGTAGGAGAATCCGGGCGTGGATAAAGTAACGGTTTTCGGAACGGTTTTCGGCTTCTTGACGATGTTTGCCAGTATATATTTCTCGGACCAGATCGGCAACTTCTTCGTTTTTGTCTACATAAAGCGATTGCTGGGGCCTCTTGGAGCCTTTTTTGACGTTCCGTCGGTGATTGTCGTTTTCGGCGGAGCATTTGCCGGAACCTGCATCGCTTACAGCTACGATCGAATACGATCGTGTTTTCAAGCGATGAAAGCCTGTTTTATCGCGCCTCCCCAGATAGATTATCTGAAGCTTATCAGCACGATTCTCTCAACTTCCGAAATTGCCCGCAAAGAAGGAATTCTCGCTCTCGATTCGAGGTTGGCCGAGGTCGAAGATCCCTTTTTGCAAAGAGGTCTTCAGATGGTAGTCGACGGAGTCGACGTTAAAATCATTGAAGAAGTAATGGTCGTTGAAACCGAATCTCGCAACTCTCGCCACGCGGATGTCAAAAGCAGTTTGGATTTGATAGCCAGCATAGCTCCCGCCTTCGGATTAATCGGAACGATCATGGGTTTGGTAGGCTTGCTCAGAAACCTGAACGATCCCACGACGATCGGTCCGAATATGGCATTAGCCCTAGTAACAACATTTTACGGAGCGGTCGCCGCGAACATGTTTTTGATTCCGTTCGGGAAAAAGCTTGACGAGCGAAGCCACGATGAGTCATTATACGGAGAGATTATCGTTCGTGGGTGCCTTTTAATCGCCGCCGGTACTCACCCGCGCATAATTCAGGAGCGCTTATTGGCGCCGTTGCCTGATAAGGCGCGAAAGGATTTTAACGAACTTCATTTGGCCGAGGAGTTAAAAAAGAGTGGGGAAGGCTCGTAAGTATGACGATCCGTCGGCGCCGCTGTGGTGCCTTTCATACGGAGACACGATCACCAACATTCTGTGCTTTTTCGTGATGCTCTTCATGTTCGCTTCAATGAATGCCCGCGGTCCACGAACTACCAACCAGGCTCTTGAACAGGCATTCAGCGCCACATTCAGCATCTCGAAGCAATCGGGGGAAAGCCCACTTGTAACCAAAGGAAACAAGGGGTTTCTTCTGATTCCCAATCCTCTTGATAGACACCCGATTCCGCGAATCGTAAAACGCGTCAAAAACCTTCTGCAAACAACTTCGATGAAATCATCATTAATGGTCATTCAAGACGATCAAAACGTGAAGATTAGAATTCCTTCGAAAGTTTTATTTCAGAGCGGTTCCGCCGTCCTGAAGCCGGGTTCCGAAGAAGTCCTGCATGCCCTATTGCCGGTCATCAGCGAAGTGCCATATGATATCCGCGTCGAGGGACATTCGGACGATATTCCTACGAAAAATCCGCAATTTCCTTCGAACTGGGAACTCTCCGCCGCCCGCGCCTGCGCCGTCGTGCGTTTTTACGCCGAGAAACTGGGACAAGACCCGGTAAGGTTTTCGGCTCAAGGCTGCGCTGAATTCAGACCACAAATCGAAAACATTTCAGAGAAAAATCGCGAAATAAACCGTCGAGTCGAAATAATCATTTTAACCGCTCGCCACAAGAAAACGCCGGCCTTTTCCTGGGAATAAGAATCAATCTTAGAGCCTCTTAGAAAATAACCATTACAAACAGTTGTTTTCTTACAGGCTCTTATGGCCGGTCGATGAATGAAATTTGTTACAGTTATTTATTAACAAGCCTTATACCAATTCCATTAAATAAAGACGTATTTTTTTCGGCGGATTACGGTGGAAAGCACCTAATCCGCCCTACGGAATACGACATTTCTTTTTGGGAATGGTATTACTTGACGTTTCCTCGCCTTTGCGCTTCGAACAGCAGATCGCGGGCTTCTTTCATCAATGAAAGCGGTATGGACGGGTGTCTGTCCTCGACAAGAGGTTTTAAAATCATCGCGGCTTCTTTGTATCTTCCCATTTCTATAGTTGCTCGCGCTTTGCCGATCATAAAAATCGGGTCTTCGGGATGATTTTTAACCAAATCCGTATAATGCAAATACGCTTTCAGATAGAGGCGCTTTTTCAAAGCTTCGTTGGCGGAATCGGCGACGGATTTGCTGCGGAGAAAATCCGGTTTTTCAGGCTGGGAGGCTGCCGGAGGAGGCATATATACCGGTTCAGAAGCTTTCACTATGCGCGGGGACAGGTTGGTAAAATTGGGGCCGAACCAACCCCGTTTGAATTTTTGAGCCGTAACGCTTTTGTCCGCCGTCGGTAAAGGCAGAGGCATCGGTTCCAATTCACCGGTCATGTGTTCGAGTTCATTAAAAATATCGCGATATTGAACAACCAGCGGATGCCTGGCGTTGATTTGAGACGCCAGCCGGAACCACTCGCGAGACGAAGCGAATTGCCGCGCCGCAAAGTCGATACGACCGAGAATGAGCAAGGGTTCGATCTCCTTGGGAAACGCTCTTTGGATCGATATTGCCAGCTCACGAGCTTCATCGAGATGTCCGGATTGCAAAAGTTGATCGGCGGTTCGCAAAGGTTTGGACAATTCGCCGGCAAGCAGAAAAGCCGCCGACAAAACGAGCATAAAAACGATAATTATGGTCAGGCCGAAAAATTTTGCGTTTGCCCTGTGTGTCAAGGTTATTCTTGTGACGGATCTTTTATGGTGTTCCAATCAAGTTCGGGATGAGTAAGATTTCCCGTATTTGTCGGGGAAGGTAGATCGTTCAGCGTTTCGGAAGCCGATAAAGCGGACGGTGGAACATCCATGGGTTGTCCGGCTCCCGGCCCAGCCTTGTGTTCGATATCGTAGGAATCGCCTTCTTGCCAATCTTTAGGCGGAGCGAAATCTTCATTTCCGCTCAATGCCAAGTATGCTTGATTCGCGACCAATATGAAGATCGCAAATAAGATAAAAACTGCGCCCCATTTCCATGTTTCATTGCCTGTTTGCATTTCTACTCTCCACTAGAATCGTGTGTTTCCGGGTTAATTTCGGCAATTCCCAGTTTTTGCCTTCGGATTTCCTTTTCCTTGAGAGGGAAAACCAGGATGGCTCCACCTTTAATGATACTCGATTTGTCCGAAGCCGATTTCTCAAAAATCATTTGCATTGATCTTACACCAAAAAGCTGTAAAGATTTATCGGCTTCATGAAAAAAGCTTCCCCAACCGGAGAAGTTGCCCTTGAGGGAAATTTTAATCGGAAGGATTTCAAATCCTTTCCATTCCGAGTCCTCGTTTTGGGAAATTCCGACCGGCATACCTTGGTCATCCAATTGCGGCAAATTTTCGCCTTGTTTAATGGGCTGCATTGCCGTGTTTTCATCATTGCGGTTTTTAATAAAGAAAGTCGCCATCGTTTCGAATTTGTCGATAACCGTATTCGTATTAGAAGCGATCTCGTAAATTTTTTTCATCAAACCGCCTTCCTGACCGTATCTTAAAATGGACAATCCCTTTTTGGTAATAATTCCCGAGGCTTTTTGCGCGATGAGGGTTTTAATTCTTTCATCAAGCAATTGCCGGTCGGCATCGAATTTTCGAGTTTTCTCATCGAATTCGATTATTTTTTCATGCAATCCCGCGAGAAAAACTTTTTTACCGGCGAAGAAGAAAACCGATAAAACGATTATGGGTATCAGAATGAGCAATAAAAGCCGATTCATGGCATTTCACCTTTCAGAAGAAAGCGGGTTCCTTCTTTTCCTTTGGAGGCGGCTTGTATCAATCTGTAACGCTTGATTATACCCGTACCGGTTAATTCTTCAGCGAATGAAGCAACGGAGTTTTGGACCTTCGCGATACCCTTGACGACAAGAATTTCCCCGCCCAGATCTTCAATATTCCCTGAATTCGGACTTTGCAGCGGAGTCGGCCCCGTTGGTTGGTTTGAATATTCGGACATCGACGGCGGCATTACCGTAACGACACCGGATGCTTCGGAACCTGAATTCAGCATAGAGATCGCGGGTTCGACGGGGGCTTGCTCTTCCGTTTCCTCTACATCAAGGTTCTCCATTTCCGAAATCGGATGGACGGAAATTTCTTTAATAATAATTCCCTGAGGTTTCTTTTGCGTGATTGTAAACAACACTTCAGCCTGCGAAAAGTGATCTTTGAGCAAGGGACCGAGGGCTGATTTCTCCGCCGCGGAAAGCTTAACTTCCGTTTTTTGCGCCCCTTCAAGTTTCAGAGCTTTCGTGGAAGCAACCAATAAAGCTCTTTCCGCCGTTGCCGCGGCATTTTTGGCTTGATCAGCTTCTTCCGCAAGATTGACTTTAAGATAATTGAGATAAATAAGAATGATGATGAAACCCAATACTCCGATCCAGATGGGAATTTGACGCGACAACACGGCGATTCTTTCCTCGCCGCGAAGTTTTTGGAGACGACCCCAGAGGTTGTTGTTCGGCGAAGAAGCGTCGGCATGCGCTAAATATGCGCTTACCGCTGGAAGGAACGGCATCAGCTTGGCTTGTCTTTCGAGGTTGGAAATGTTGTCGCCGAAGCTGGAGAAAATCGGCGTAATATCGATTTTAGCGGAAATATCGAGCAAACCGACCCGCGACGGAGAAAAATAATCCTTGGCGTAACCGAAATAATCGTTGCGAGTGGCTCCGCCGCCCATGAAGAGCATTTCATCGATTTGTCCCAACTTGGTTATGGCGCGAAAATAATCAAAGCTGAAACGGATTTTCTGCGAATAAACCTCGAATTCGCCGGGTTGCGGAGCAGGTGAAAAGTCGCCGATTCCCGAAGGAATGTGCCGATAGAATTTCAATTCCCCCGCGGAGAAAATCTGCAGATGAGTTCCGGAATGGCCTATGTTGATGATCGATAATGCGGGAAGACCTTGATTGGGTAATGAATCCTTGGCGGCGAGAACTCCGAAAAGTTCGTTATAAGCCGCTGAAATCGTGATTTTAGCATCGGCGAACAGCTCCGCCGTTTTTTGCAGATGCGATTGTGGAATGACACTTAGCGCAACGGTCGGCGGATTCATTCTAATAGCACGGTATCCGAATATGAAAGGTTCCGTGCGAAAGTTAGGCGAAAGCAGTTTTTTTGCTTCCCAGGCAAGGATGCCCTCGAACTGATCGGGTTGTACTTGTCCCGGAAGCTCGACGATTTTTATCTGCAACTCGCGGGAATTAAAGATCGCCAAGATTTCTCGACATTCCGCGAGTGGAAGACGATCCGCCAGCGTTCTCGTTGTTTGGACCTGATGAATGTGAAATTCGGTTTCAGCGGGAAAATCCGTAACGGGTTTGAAGTTTTCTTCCTCAATCGCGGCAAGCCGGTCTTTGCCTTCGCGCCGCTCGATGATGACGGCTTTTACCGCATGCGTGCCTATGTCGAACGCCGCGTATAATCCGTCCGGCAGAGTCGGTTTCATTGTGCCTCCCTAAAACGCCCGGTAGCAAGTCTTCCGGGAAGATTTTCAACACCTGTTCGTTCCAGACAAGTTATCGCCACGATTTTCCTGTTTTCCTCGACACCAGCTTTTGCTTTTAAATTCAAATTTCCGCCGGCCGCAACGCCTTCGACGGTCACCGAAACGATTCTTCCGGGGCCGAGATTCGTCGTATAAGAAAACATGAAAGGGGAAAATTTCTTGCGGATTCGCGCCAGACCTCTTTCCAATCCACCGTCGGCGGCATGAAAGGTTATCGTTTCAAGAACGGACGAACGACTGAGATCGAGGGATGTTCTCGCGATGTCTTGGGCTCCGAGAGAAATGAAAAAAAGCACGGTCGTGACTACGAAAGCCAGAAAAAGAATAAAGCCTTGGCGATTTGGGACGATTCTTTTCATTGATTCGTCCTGACGCGGAAACACCACAAAACGGGCGGCAGTTCCTCGCCTCGATTTACTTTTCCATTTTTGTCGAAATCTTCATATAAACCGGCGCTGACGAAAACACCACCATTGGTGTAAGGTTTTACCGTGAAGCTCGTTAGTCGCAGATTGCTTTTCAAAAAAGTCGCCTCTTTTTCAATCAAACCGATGGAAAGGGATGCAATGTCGCCGCTGCAGATTTGTTGTCTCAGAAAACGTTGGAAATCTCCGACGGCGGTCCGCGTTCGCCAGGATTTCGTTAAAGCGGAATATCTTTGTTGTCCCCATTGAAAAAGATTAAGTAAGCCGCTAACTGAAATACCCATTATCAATAGGGAAACCACGACTTCGATTAAAGTAAAACCTGATTTGTCGATCCGCCGCGAGTGAAGAAACAACATAATCAATTGCTTTTTCCCGAAATCGGCACGAAAAGGAACGATTCGAGCTTAACCGAGTCTTTTCCTTTGGAAACCTTGCTTTCAAGCCTTACGCTTCCTTCCGGGGGTTGAGGCGACCAGATAATGATGGAAGACCATCCGCGCGGTGCGGCGAACCTGCCTTTTGCCGAGTGAGTGCCGAGCGGACGTGCACCGGATAGGAGATCCGTTTTGAGTAATTCCATTTCCCTTTCCGCCATGAAGATTGCTTTTTCCTCAAAACGGCAGTAGTTTTCAAGATCGTTTGATACTTGAAGACCGCCGAATATGGGAACCAGCGCTCCGGAAACGATCAACAGCGACAAAAGGATCTCCAGGAGCGAAAATCCTCGGCCTTGTAGAAAACGGCAATTACCGAGATTTCGAGGAGAGTTCTTACGGGCTCTTATGGCCGGAAATCCCGGAAATTCGTTACAGTTATTTGCCGACAAGGGCTCCGGGGCGCTCGATACGGAAGGGTGAGTCGTTTCCAATTGATTTTTCATTAAAGTTCCCGCGGATTTAAAACGATTTTTTCGCTTGAATTTTCATTGAAACGAACGGCTACTTCAATTTTGTCGAGACTTTTACCGGTTCCATCGAGAGTTTGAGACGCCGTAAAAGTTGTGCCTGTAAGCGCCTCGCATGAGTCGCGGGTGATTCCCCGAATTTGACAACTCGGCCGGTCGTTTCCTTCGATGGATAGTCCGAGATCATTCGCGATCACGCGCGTCGGAATGCGTCGAAGAACGGCTCGCTGTTTGCAGGCGGCGAAAAAGACTGAAAGAGATTCGGAAGTAGTTCTCCGGCGGGCTTCATGAGTCGCATTGGAATAATACCCGACGCCGACGGCGGAAATAAGACCGATAACAAAAAGGACCAACAATGCTTCAAAAAGCGAGAAGCCGGTACAATTCCGCTTCCGACGAATCGTCTGGAAATCATAGTCATTGCGGTTGGACAACTGAGAAAAATAAATGTAACTGCGGAGCCGCGGAGTTCGTAAAGAATGAATACCAACTTGAATAAATGATTCGGTAATACCTGACGAATTTCCCGGATAAAAATCAGCTCGCGTGGGCTGCATGAAAGCCGGTTGCCGGACTGACCCGGAATTACCAGTAATGATGAGCGCTGTCCTTGGAACCATCGGAACCCATTTGACCGTTCATGCCGATCCAGCGGGGTCCAAGGCGGAGGGCGCAAACAACACCTCTGCCGCCCATGCTTCCGGTTGATCCGATTATCCAAAGGCCGGTATTATCGGTATCGTAAAACCGGTAGCTGGAGCCGGGCCAAGTATAACCCCAGCGATTGGCGGCTTCGGGGCATATAAAAAGCTTGCTTTCCTTTGCTATATCATTCAATTGGAGCAAAGCATTGGAATATTTCCATCGCATATTTCCCGAGCGGTCTATCCAGGCGAATCGATTTTTTCCCGGGTCGAGTTCAAAGTTTTTGGCTTCCCAGAGGGAAACCACGCTTTCAATGGCTTTTTGATTTTGCAGGCATGATTTCGCCCGCGCCACGGAGGCAATGCTTTGATATCTGGGTATGGCTATCGCCACGAGAATTCCTATGACAAGAACCACGATCAACAACTCCACCAAGGAAAAAGCTTTCCGGTTCATTGGTGCCTCCAATGGATACTTTGACGAAATTCGCCCGAATATTCGCATATGATACTTTATCGCACCACCTTAATTATGTCAAACAATGGAAGGTACATTGCGAAAGCCAATGTCGCGATAAAGACGGCTAAAAACACGACCAAAATCGGTTGAATAAACGTAACGGCGGTTTCAATAACGTTTTCCAAATCCCGTTCGAAATATGTTCCGGCTTTTTCCAGCATTTCACCTGTATTGCCGCCTCTTTCCCCGACGTCCACCATCAAGATCAAACTCTCGGGGAACAAATCGCGATGCTTCATCATTCCCGCGGAAAGGGATTCACCCCTCGATACGCCCGTCTTGATTTCACCGAGAATTTCCTTGTAAACGGCGTTGTTCAGCGCTTTTTCGACTGCTCCAAGCGATATCAATATCGGCACTCCACATTTTAAAAGAGTTCCAAGGGTGCGCGCAAAGAGGGCGAGTTCCATTTGCCGCACCAGATTCCCGATCAGCGGAACAGTCAGCCCCAACGAACTGAAGAAGCGTCCGCCGGAAGACGTTTTTCGAATTTGGATAAAAAAGACAATCAAAAGAGTGAGCGAAGCGAATAGAAGTATGGAATTTTCCGAAAGAATCTTGGAAAAGAACAAAACAACACGGGTTGGAAGAGGTAAAATCTGTCCGTGCGACTCTATTTGTTCGATAAAAACGGGGAACACCTTAACGAGCAATGCCCAACTTACGATGATGGTGACGACAAGTAAAATCGCCGGATAAATCATTGATTTGATTACTTTTCCGCGGATGCGCAACATCGCGTCATGGATTTGTGAATATCGTTCGAGAACCTGATCGAGTATTCCGGCCACTTCACCGACTTCGACCATGGTGATGAAAAGATTGGAAAAATTGTGAGGGTGGTTTTTCAGGGCATCGGAAAAAGATTTTCCCATCTCGATTTTTTCCTTCAGGTCCTTGAGCAAATCCTTTAAAGGTCCTGAATTTACCTGGCGATATAAAGCCTGAAGGCTCATGATCAAGGGGCACCCGGCGTTGATCAAGCTGGAAAGCTGAAGCAGAAAGAAATTCATATCGTGTGTAGAAATCGTTACGCTTCCTTTGGGCAATGCAGCAAGCGTCGCCAAAGGCGCCGAAGAAATTTCCAATACAAAATATTGGCGGTCCGACAACCAATTGCCGACTTCTTCCGAGGATGTCGCCTCCATGACGCCGGTTAGGGTTTTTCCCCGCGCGTCCAACGCCTTGTAGGAAAAAAGCTTCCCCGCCATCTTTAAGCGGAATCCTCGATTTCGGAGAACTTTTCCAGTTCCTCGCGATGCGTCAATCTCACGACTTCGTCAAGCGTGGTGACTCCTTTCAGGGCTTTCTGGAGACCGTCTTCGCGCATCGTCCGCATGCCTCCTCTCACGGCGGCTTTTCTTATGTTCCGCGCCGAGGCCGATTTTAAAATCAAGGAATGGATTTCATCATTGATCGTCATTATCTCATGGATTGCGGTTCTTCCCGAATAACCGCTTTTGCGACAAGTCAGGCAGCCTTTTCCCTTGAAAAGACGGGCGTTTTGAATATCTCTATTCTTCAATTCCGTTGCCAGGGAAGGATCGGGCGCTGTGGGGGCTTTGCAGGATTGGCAAATTTTTCTGACCAATCTTTGCGCTCCGACTCCGATTACGGCGGATGCAACCAGATAGGCTTCAACACCCATCTCAATTAAACGCGTAATCGCCGAAGCGGCGTCGTTCGTATGCAGCGTTGAGAATACCAAGTGCCCGGTCAGCGCCGATTCGATGGCGATTTGAGCCGTTTCGAAATCGCGGATTTCTCCGATGAGTATGACGTTGGGATCTTGACGAAGAATGGAGCGCAATGTTCGCGCGAAGGTCAAGCCGATGTCGGGACGCACTTGTACTTGATTGATGCTTGGAATCAGGTATTCTACGGGGTCCTCGACGGTCGTGATATTGATCTGTGCGTTTCTGATGAAATTAATGGCGGCGTAAAGCGTGGAAGTTTTGCCCGATCCGGTCGGGCCAGTCATTAGTATGATTCCGTTGGGGGATAGGGAGAGGGTCTTAAAAAGCGTGAGAAGTTCTTCATCGAAACCGACCTGATCGAGAGTCAACTGCATGCGGCTTTTGTCGAGAATGCGAATGACGATTTTTTCACCAAATACGGTCGGGAGGGAAGAAACACGAAGATCGATTCCTGTGTCCTTAACCTTAACTTTGATTCTTCCATCCTGGGGAAGGCGCTTCTCGGAAATATCCATTTGCGCCATAATTTTCAGGCGAGAAGTGAGTTCTCCTTGGATTGACTTGGGAGCTTTCATCAATTCGGCGAGAATACCGTCGATTCGATATCGAACTCTTATCAATTCTTCATCCGGTTCGATGTGAATATCGCTTGCCTTGTCCGAAATGGCTTGCTGAATTACCGTGTTTACGAGATTGATTATGGGAACCGTTTGTTCATCGCCGCCCAGATCGAAAGTATTGAAAAAACTTTCGTCGAGTTGCACTTTTTCGTCGCGCTTTTCCGCCGTGATCGTGTCCACGGCTGCTTGCAGGGTATCGCTGGTACCGTAATAATGCTTTATTCCTGCTTCGATCTGCGACTCGGGGCTTATGGCTATTTGTACTTCATAGCCGGTTTGGTAGTGAATTTCATCGATTATGAAGACATCCAAAGGGTCGGCCATGGTTATTCGCAGGCGGTTTCCTTCAAGGTGGATAGGCATCAGATTGTGACTTCTGACGATGCCTTCCGGAATGGTCGTCAATACTTCCGGAGGAATGGAAATTTCATTCAGATTCAGGAATGGAATATTCATCTGGCGGGCGAGCGTTCCGGCGATGCTTTCTTCAGTGGCCATGTTGTTTTCCACCAAAACCCGGCCGAGTCGGACGCCCATTGTTTTCTGCTTTTGCAAAGCTTCCTTTAATTGATCGGCCGTAATGAGGCCGGCTTCGACGAGAGTGTCGCCCAGTCTCTTTCTTGGTTGGCTCGCGGCTTTCGGTTGCATAAAGTCCTGACTTTTCATTGCAGCCGGTCGGCTGCCGATTAAACGGCGGTGACTCTACTCATCGCTCTATTGCCCAAAGCCGTCAGCAGTGGGCGATCATCTTTTCCAGAAGGATTTCCTCGCGGTTTCATAGCGCGGATTAATTTCAAGGGCTTTGCGAAATGCCATCATCGCCTCATTTTTGAGCCCCTTGGCTTCGAATGCAAGCCCGAGTTTATAGTAAGCATCGGCAAATCCCGGATTTTTTTGAATGAATCTCCGCAACTGACGAATTGATTCCTCGATCAGATCTTGGTTGTCAAAAAGAACGGAGAGATCGTAATTGTAGGCATCGACATCTTGAAGTTGATATTCAGCGAAGAAAAGCGCAATCACTTTTTTATATTCGTATAAAGCTTCATCTTTCCTGTCAAGCGCTTCCAGGATTTGTGCACGCTCGTTTAAGGCTTCGCGATATCTGTGATTCATCGAAATGGCTTCCCTAAGAAGCTCATCGGCTTTGAGCAAATCTCCCTTCCCGCGATAGGCGCAACCAAGGTTGAAAAAGGTATCGGGCCAGCGGAGATTTTTCTTCACCACTTCTTCAAACGTTGAAATCGCGTCTTCATATAAACCGGCGTTCAAAAGAGCTTTTCCGAGATTATTCAAATACTCCGGGGAAGAATTGCTGCTTATACAGATCCGGTATTGTTTTATGGCTTCTTCATGCCTGCCGAGTTGGGCCAGAGCATTCGCGAAGTTGCAGCGAAGCATGTGATTGTCGGGATCGGTCTCAAGTTTTTTTCGGTTTTCCTCGCAAATTTCCTCCAGCAAACCTTCACTATAGTAAGACTGCGGCTGCTTAAGTTCGGTCACTGGTCCTCCAAGAAAATGTGTTATTAAGATTGGAAAGCGGCACTCACTTCTTTTTTGTTTGAGGAGAATTCGATTTGTTGATAACAAGAGGAGCGACCACAACGGGTGGAGCTTTCTTCAACTGCAATTCGAATGAACCCGTGGCTGGGGTGGAAACATCTTTCACTTGTCCAAAAACCGGGCGCGGACTTCCGGGAATCGGCGGCATGGTCGGCCGAACTATGTTCTTGGTTCCTGAGGCGGTTTCCTTGGCCGGCTTCGCCACGACGACATCGTTTGGTCTTTCCCAACTGCGGTATTCTTCTTCCGGGCCGGCGGGTGAGAAGAATTGGAGAAATTGACAGACATCCTGCGAATCGTTGAGATATTCGTGAAAGGTTTGCGGAGGGATATACGCGGTTGTATCGGGGCCCATTGTCTTGGTCTCTTTCTCAATTCTAAGAGTGAGACTGCCTTTAAGGACATAGACGACTTCCGTGACATACACATGCCGATGGCTGGCGATATGAGCGGTGGGGAGAAAGGTTATATGTTGCATCGCGGCAAAGGTCGGCCCAACTTTCACGGAATCGATAAGAAGTTTGGATCCTATGCGTTTGTCGGGGGATGTATAATAAGGGGCGTCCTCGAAAGAAAAAAATCGATGAGATTCTTTGGGTGGCGCAACGTTTTTTTGCTTGCCTTCAACTGTATTGGGGTAAAAAAACTGAGTAATCAGCAATCCCAATATAATTAACGCCGGGAATCCGGCTCGAATTGAAAAAAAAGTAGAAAAATAATAATAGTTGTTCTTTTTCATGGTTTGGATTCTAGCCATAACCAGGATCAGTTGTCAAGGCACTTTACGTTGACTTTACAGATGAAATTTTGTACCATTGAAAGAGTGAATGAATTTGGGACGCAATAAAATATATTTTTCTCAGGCCAACCTATATATGGGTATGGTAATTTTTCTATTGGTCGTATTCTTTGGCGGCTGTGGGTATAAACCTAAAACACAAAACGCCGAAGAACCTTTTCCCGGCGAAGGACGTATTTCATTAACGGGTAAGAATTCGAACTCCAAGGGCGAAAAAGGAACCGAGCGAAAATTTACATCGACTGCGGCAAATAAATCCGAATCATCCTCATTCGAAAAAGCACAGAAGAAAGAAATGGAAATCACGGGACAATTGGAAGAAGCTTCCAAGATGATGAAAGCCTCGAACTTGGATGGCGCTCTTCGTATCGTGCAAAGAATTCAACAGGAAGATGGTGAAGATGTTTACGTTTCCATGAGAGTCAACTATCTGAAAGCCATGATCTATCATCGTCAAAAAGACCCCGGCAAAAGGAAAGAAGCCATGAATCAAATGTTGAAAAACATGGAATATCTGCAGAAAGACCCGAGATTTCAAGAAGGCTTCGAAGACGGGCAAGCGAATGTGGACATGATAAAAATGAGCATCAAAAAAGCGGGAAAACGTTATGGCAATTGAACGTCGCGGCTCTATTTTTCTTATAGCTCTTACCGCGTTGACAATATTGTTTATTCTTGGTTTTTCAATGACTTTTTTTACGGGCCAGGAAGACTGGTCTTCAGCTCTCTCGTATGAATCCGAAGTCTCTTTCAATTTGGCTGAATCCGCCGTTGAGGAGTTCGTCGCCAGGCTGAAGAATTCCCTCAATTTTCCTCAAGGCAACAACCAATTATACAGAGTATTAAGGGATGCCAAAACGGATATCAGTAAAAGCATTCCTTTGGAAGCCGCGCAAGTGGCGAATTTGACAAGTTACACAAGAGAGACCGCGCGCCAGATTTATGGAATTCAATTCGGGCAAGGTCTCGTATCGTCACGGGACTTTTCAGTTGATGCCTCACTCAAACTGAAGCATATGAATGCCGTGGAAGCAAAAAACGGGAATCAAGTCCTGTACACTCTCCGCCCGGATCCAAAAGAGAAGGAAGGGGAACTTACCGTCGTAGCGATCGTTAGCTATAGAGGGAAAACGGCAAAGGTATCCTTGAGCTTTCTGATAAGAGTAGTAAAGATTTTTGTTCCGCCGTTTAATTATTTTACGCTTTACATTAAAGATGGTTCTTTTTTCTCGGGTACAAATTTGAATTGTTGGAAATCCGACACTGGCTATCAGGAAAAAAACCTGGTGTTGGACAATGGTTGGAATTCCATCAAACCCAAGTTTGACGCGGTTAAAGACGTTGATTTTTGGGAGGATGCTTTATCTCAAACCGGTTCAAAAGGCAGGGTTCCGCCAGGCAGAGTCTACATCGGGCGAAATCCTAATCCGCCCGCGAACATGGACCCGTTGGGTATGGCGACCACTATTCACTCGACGAATGGAGCGAAACTGTTGTCCGACTGTCCGACCGATGGGCAGTATTTCGCAAAAGCCATAAACGGGCAGGAAAACCTCTTCTTGAAATACGATGTCGGCGATTCCACGAAATGGATGGGTTTGAAAGATTACACATCGCATGAAATGAAGGCCCAAGGGCAAGAAGTCGCAAAAGCTCATTGGTGGAACTTTTTCAGCACCGGTTGGGACAACAAGACCGAAGTCAGGATACGCAACGTCGGTTCAGGTTACGAACTGGATGACGCAAAATTAGGCAAGAGCGCATCCGGCCAGCCGATGTTCAACAGCGCGATCGGATCTTTTATTGCATTCAGAAAGAAACTGATCGAGAAATATCCCGAAATCGCTTTTATGAATCCTGATGTCAGATGTAGCGGCATAGATCTTTTTGGATATGCAAAACCCGCGGGAGCCAGCTCGAAATTAACCAGCCCAAACGACCCGATTGACACAAGTTATATTTCCCCAACCATAGTTTACGGCTCTGTTTGGAGAAAATATTTTCGAGTGGTTTCCGTGAGAGGTGAAAACGATACATGGCCGAAAGACACGCCTTTCCGGGCGGTTGATCTTCCCTTTTGGCCGGTTGATGACTCATCAAAAAAACTCATTCCTTGGCCATTTAAAACCGGAAACGATGTCAGCGCAACCGAAGCTTCTCAAATCTGCAAGTATTATGAAATGTCGGACGACAATATCAAAGTGCTGATAAACAACTGGGACAACATCCCCGGGCCCATGAAGAAGTTGAGTAAATACGACAACTTCATGAGCAATTCCGACACGGAACCGTATAATATGGGCTTGGGAAATCTGATTCAACGTATCAGAAAAAACTCGGGCAAAATCAGCACTAATATTCCTTATATCAGCACCGAAAACAAAGAGCCTCCATTGAAACGATACGTGCAAGGCGCGGTTCCTCGAGCCATTCCGGGTTTGGAAAATTCAGGTTTTTTCCAGGAAGATCTTCAATCGCCGATGTCTGAATATTTTAACGGTGACTTCTGGTATGCTCTTCCCGAAATGGATTCGGCATATCTAATGGACTTTTTTTTCATTCCGAGAAGCACTGAAGATTTTTTCCGCGGTCGAATGACCATTTCGGCCGGAGGAAGCTCATGGGACAGATTCGTATTTAAATATATCAACGATGTGCGATCTTATCTATCTAATGTGAGCAATCAAACCCTGGAACTGAACGGAATTCTTGTTTTGAACGATTCAACCGAATTGGTTTTGAGGAATTTGACTTTTCGCGGTCATGGAGTAATATATTCTAGCCCTATGATGGGCGGAGGCCCCGTTATAATCGCCGGAGATTTCTTTCCGGTAAAATACGGATCTCCGAGCGTTGCCCGAGTTACCGCCGCCGATCGTAGGGGCACGCATGATATGATGACGATTGTAGCCCCCCAAATTTTAATTGATACGAGCAAAGCGCAGGGAGATCCATGTTACGTGGAAGCCAATCTTATCTCGGTTAATGAACCGATAAGAGTTTTGGGAAGTAAACGAGTCCACATCAAGGGAATGGTAGCCTGCCCCTACCTGGATCTGGAAAAAAGTTTCGGAAAGGATGCCGACAAGAGCAGCTCTCCGGGCGGCGTCATTGAATACAACCCTCTGAACAGCATCTGGCGTATCGATTGGCCCGATATCTTAGATGAATTATACGTTGCAAAAATCGTGACCGGCGGTGTGGGTAGATTTGATTGGAGATATGATCGTGTGCTTGAATAGACCAATGCTCTTTTTGTACACACGCTGCTCCGGCGCGTCGTCACGAGGTTTTTCCTTGATTGAAGTGCTTATAGTTGTCATGCTTCTCTCGGTAGGTATTTTGCCGATTTATTCCTTGATAAAATCAGGACAAACACGAATCGTGCGTGCCGATACGCGGGTGATGGCCACGCTTTTCGGTGCTTCAGCGATTGAATTAGCCCGAACCCTCGGATACGATCGAGCTCAAAGACTTGGGCAAGAAAAGGATTTCATAGAGCTTAAAGACAATGCGCAAAAGAATGGGTTCTACCTTGAATTTGCACCAAATCTACAACCGATAAAACCTCTTCCGGACGGAGCAAAACCGATGTTTCTTCTCCGCATTCAAATAGTCATAAGACCTATCAGTAGAACTTTTGTCGATTCTCCTGCTTTAAAATTCGTCACGATTTTGACCGATCCTAGATACAATTATTATTAAATACGGTAAAGAATACAATGATGCAATTCAACTCTTTTACACTCCAAAAAATGAAGCGTTCCCCAAAGGGAATGACGATGATTGAATTATTGTTTGTAGTAGGAATGATTGCGCTTCTATCGGGAACGATTTATAAGATTGTTAATCAGGTACAAAGATCTTTTATTCATTCGCAAAATAAACTCGATATTCTCCAGGCAACTCGAATTATCATGTATGGTTTAAGAAATGAGTTGAGAAACTCGGTCGACAAACCGCAGGTTTTCAACGATCGCTTAAACATACCAGTCACGGCCACTGAAACGGTACAATATTGGTTCGATGAAAAGCAAAGGCGGCTGTATAGGGGCATCAAAAAAAGCGAAATAAATGTTGGAAAAGATTTGGATCCGGCGACGGAAATGAAGGCATTTGGATTTGATGACGGTCAAATTTTGAGGTTCGAATATGATTCCAGTTATAAAGATTCAAATGCTTTCGTGGAATCTGAACTGACCTTGAATTCAAAAATATGGTTCAAGGTGACCATGACGATTCTTTATACCGATAAATTTCATCTCTTATCGGAGGCGGAAAAGAAAAAAATCGAAACGGATCCGAATGATCCGCGTGTTAAAAATTTCTTTATGATGATCACTCCAAGAAAAGTAAACTGGCTGTTGCAAGCCACGCAATAAGATCGGATAAAAAAAACACCCCGCTTCCTTTCCAAAAAGGGAGGCGGGGTGTTTTTTTTCCGTTATCCGGTGAAGATTATTTCGATGTTGTGTTGGTTAATTTTTGATATTCCTTGAGGGCTGCTTCATAGGATGCCTTTAAAGGTTTAACCAGATTGGCGTCGGTGCAATTGACATAACTTTGATAAGCTTTGCGGTATTTATCTTCGGCAGCCTGGATTCCCTTCTCGACGGTGGGAATCAAACCTGATGAAGCTCCGGTCGAAGCACTGCTGCCGCTGCTGGTGCTGAAGCTTGAAGTTGTCGTTGAGCTGCTGCCGGTGAATATGCTTTTGAGTGTTCCAAGTATTCCGGAGCTGTTGGAACTGTTCATGAACAAAAGACCGCCGGTTGTTGAATAATCCGCGCAATGAAGCACGCTCATTGCCATTCTTCCGATAAAGCCTCCGGCCAGCAGACCGGCGACCATTCCAATCGGGCCAAAGGAGGCAAGAGCCATGGCTCCGACTGCGGCTCCGCCGAGAGTCGCGAGACTGGTCAGACTGCAGGTTCCGTAATCCGTAATAATTCCGCCGACCATCCAACCCGCGACAGCGCCGGCAACCATCCCTAACGGCGGGAAAAATGCGGCACCCAACGACGCTCCGGCTACCGCGCCGCCTATTCGACCGGCAATCTGGAGCATAGGCCGTAGAGCACTGAGTGTGCTGCTCAAAATTCCGGCTTTTACCGTCATTGGAACCGCAAAGAAGGAAGTCACTAAGGATAAGATAACCAATAAGCTGAGTGATCTTTTCTGTGCCAGACATAGACTTTTCATATTTCTAACCTCCTCTTAGGTAATCCCCGAATTTATGTTTTAATTTTAACAAACGATATGCGTACCCCGCAAGGTCTCATATCAAGGTTTTATCAATTACTATTATTTTTTGCGAAAATTTTAATAATATTTAAGGTAAAAAAACTCGCCCCGAAATATATCATTTCGGGGCGAGTTTAATAGGGGATATTATATCAATGAAGGAAACTCTCGAATTCCTTTTGGTAAAGAGTATAGATTTCGAAAGTTGAAAGCGATTCCAGCATGTTGTCGCATTGCTTTTCCATCCAGCCGATAAAGTTATCGTCGGTCATCAACTCCGTTATTCCGACCATCTCGGGGTGAACCATCTGCGTCCTCCTTGAATTGTTCTAACTGAGTTATCGTACTTTTTCTTTTAGAACCGAATAACTAATCGACAATTTTTTATTTTTTTTTCACCCCCTTTTTACGTGCCAGGGCAATCGCACGAAAAATCGACAAATTCCATTCAGTTCAGGGTGGATTACGCTTCGACGATGGCTTGCTAATCACCCTACAATCGCTTCTCGATAATGGTTTCATCAATTTCATGCAATTGCCCTGCTTTATGTGCTGGATTTTGTGTTTCTTAAAATGAAATCTCCCGAGGAATTCACTTGGGGAAAAATTTTTAAAGAATTTTCGAATGCTTCTCACTGCTTTTCGGTTTATGCCGCAACTCTTCCGTCAACAAGTATGAAGCCTTTTCGTTCACGAACTTCAGAACCGTTGATGAGCTTTCGGCTCTCAAACCAGGGCAATCGCACGAAAAATCGACAAATTCCATTCAGTTCACGGTGGATTACGCTTCGCCGATGGCTTGCTAATCCCCCCTACAATCGATTCTCGGTAATGGTTTCATCAATTTCATGCAATTGCCCTGGCTCTCAAACTTCTCTCTTGACTTTGTAAATAATTCTTTCTATAAATGAAATGGATTGTAAGTCGGTTTATTGCCGATTCAGTAATAAGGAAGTGCCTGATGGGTATTGTCACTGTTTCAAGAGAATTGGGAGCGGGCGGGGCATACATCGCTTTGAAGCTTGCTCAAGCTCTTTCCTATCAATGCGTTGACAAGGAAATCATTCATGAAATTACCCAAAAGATGGGGAAGTCTGAAGATGATTTGAAAGATTTCGATCAGGATACCTACAACAGAATAGCGGTTTTTTTCGAGCAAGCTTTGGAAAGCATTGCGCAAGGGGGAAGGGTCCTGCATCCTTTCGGTATCGGCCCTCTCGATTGGAATTCCCCCACGCTTTTTCATTCTTTTCCTGAGGGAAAATTCGAGCACGATGAATACGGCGAAGTTCTTAAGCAGGTAGTTAACGAGCTTGCGTCGAAAGATAAAGTCGTTATTCTTGGCCGCGGAGCGGTAAAGCTTCTGGAAGGGAATGAAAACGTGTTTCACCTGAGAATCGTCGCGGAATTGAAAGACCGTGTGACACGATTTAAAGATGAACAGCAGATAGATGAATCCAAGGCGCTTGAAAATGTTAATCTGCGCGATGAATGCGCTCGGAAATTTTTCGAGGATTTTTTTGATGTCGACTGGGCCGATCCGCATTTATATCATCTCACATTGAATACCAGTAAAATACCGCTTGATGATTGCGTATCTTTGGCTCTTCATGCATTTCAAAACAAGATTTCGGGTGATTGATGAGCAATCGTATTCTCGGTATTCTTTTAGTCGTCGTCGGGCTTCTTGCTCTTCATTTATTCGGAGGTCCTCCCGAGACAAAAGCAATCTGGAAGATCTCCGTAGAGAGTGAAATTCTTTCTCAGCCGATCAAAATCGATTCGGATATATTTCTCATCAACGCTCAAAATCAAATCCTTAAAATGGATTTCAGTGGGAAAATCGTTCTTTCGAAAGAAATATCGGCTATGCCGGCTTTCCCGATAATTCCGTTGGCTTCGTCAATCATCGTTCTTGATAAAGAAGGAAGAATCCAAGGTTATTCGGCGAAAGATCTCTCCGTCGTTTTTACAAGCCAATTGTTGGAATTACCCAGAGTGCGTCCGATTCCGCTTCCTGAAAATCGGTTTTTAATTGCGGGAGCACGAAACGTGTTTTTCAGCGTCGATGGGACAACAGGTAAAAAAGTTTGGGAAACTCACCTTCCGGGAAATATAATAGAAGTTACCATCGGTAAAACTCTTGCATGCATCTATGGCTACGATGATTTGAATAAACCCTTGTGGAAGCTTGCCGGGATAGACATGGAAGACGGCGAGCTTCTATGGACGCATAATGAAAACATTGATGATAAACCTCCGTTGGTATATGCCGATCATTTCATCTTTTGCAACAAAGACGGGCGCCCAATTGCCGTCGATCAGACAACCGGCGAGGAAAAATTTCGTTACGATCACGAGGGCTATAAAATAGTTGATCTCATTGATGACTCCCTGTATCTTTTAGCTCAGGGAGGCGCTCAACTTGAAGCACTCTCTATTGCAACCGGAACATCGTGGAGCGCAACTCTGCCGTCTCCTTTGTTGAAAATTTTTGGAGCGGGAGATCGATTGATCGTCGTTGACGGCAAAAGCATCCGTTGTTTGAACTCGAAAAATGCCGATTTCCTTTGGCAAGGCGAAATGGGTAAAACATTCGATGCTTATTATTCCGGAACCGGTGTTTTCGTCACTTACAAAGATTCCTTTATCGATCGCCCGAATTATTTCAGCGCTTTTAATCCACAGTCGGGTGAAATTGCATGGACTTGTTACGACACCAAAATGTTCTATGCTCCGATTACCGTTCCGAAGGGTGAAATCGTATTTTCAATGTCGGGAAATATTAGATTGATGCCTGGGCTTCCGCCCTCCAAATCGGAAAAGAATACCGTTTTTTCCGCGATTGCTTCTCCGAGTTTTTCAAATTTCTTTCCATCCTTTACGCCCTCCAAGCCATCCTCCGGAACCAATCGAATTCCCAACAAAAGCGAAAAGAAGGACAAAGATACTCCCGCCTGGGAATAGACTTCCTTTCTTTTCCGTTCAACCCGGAACTTGATTTTCTCATACCCGGCTTTTGATATCGGACCAACGTCGAAATTCGGTGGTGTCCAATTTTAACTTTTTTTACGGCAAACACGGAAGAAAATCATTATGAATTCCATGAGCTTTCTCTGCATCTCAGCGGCTCTGCGTTGAATTTTTCAGTTAATTTAGGACACTACCCAAAATTCATCAAATATCAAGAAAAAGCGGTAGCTGTTCAAGTATGCTCAGATGAAACGCGAAGATGAATTTGTCAAGCGCGCTGGTAAGTGGTATCATACGAAATTCACACGGTTTCTCAGGAGGTTTCTTATGTCGCATCACGATTTAACCATTGGATTTGATCTCGGCTCGGTCAGTTTAAACGGAGTCGTTCTCTCAGCCAACGGCAGTTTGTTGGAAGAACTTCAGTATCAAAGACATTTCGGAAAAACCCTCGAGGTCGTTTTCAAGACGCTCGAAAGCATCGAAAGCAAATATGGTCGTGATGCCGTTTCCCGTGTGGTTTTCACGGGAACGCACGGAGAAGCCGTCGCCCGAGAAACTAAAACTTATTTTGAAATCGAGACCACGGCTCAAACCAGGGGTTTACATTCATTGATGCCCGACGCCAAGGCCGTGATTTCCATCGGCGGTCATGATTCCGCGCTTCTTATGATTGCTCCGGCAGGTGAAGGATTCATTTTAAACGATTTCAAGTTGAACGAAGCTTGCGCAGCGGGAACCGGAAGCTTTATCGACCAGCAAGCCGAAAGAATTTTTGCCGATTTACCTCAATTTCATTCGATTCAAGATCCGCAACAACGCATGGAAGCAATATTAAACCATTTCGTAGCGGAAGGAAAAAAGTCCGATCAACCGGCGAATGTCGCATGCAGGTGCACGGTTTTTACGAAATCGGACATGATTCACCTGCAAAACAAGGGCATTGCGATACGCCACATCATAGCAGGTTTGCACGACGGCGTGGCCAAGAACTTCAAATCCACCCTCATCAGTAATCGTCGGCTGGAAAGTCCGGTCGCTTTTATCGGCGGATATGCCTCCAATTCAATGGCCAAAAATTCATTCGAAAAAATATTGGGGCTCAAGATTCAGATTCCACCTCATCATACAAGTGTCGGTGCGCTTGGTGTGGCGCTTATTGCCGGAGCTTCCGGCTTGGGACGATCCATAAGAAGTGATGAAATCGCCGGGTTGAAGAGTTCAGCCGCTTTCGCCGCCGCGACTACCGAGCCGCTTGCCGTTCGTTTGGCGCCCTTTGCCGGATGCGGTGAAGCCCGGGGTTTACCCGCCGGTGACGGCTTGGTCGAAGTATTCATGGGCCTGGACATCGGTTCGACAACCACAAAGATGGTTCTTATTTCACCGCAAGGCGATGTTTATTATAAGCGGTATATCCCGACGGAAGGGCAACCGGTAGTCGCGATCAAAAAGTGCCTCAGGCATTTGATTTCATCCATGCAGGCATCTCGTTTGAAAATCCTCGGAGTCGGAGCGACGGGGTCGGGTCGGGAAGTCGCCAATCTCTTCGTCGGCGCGGACGATGTTGTTAACGAAGTCACCGCCCATGCCCGGGGAACCACTTTTTTCAAAACCGACGTCGATACGATTTTCGAGCTTGGCGGTCAGGATGCAAAATTTACCTCTCTTTCGGGCGGCTTCGTCGTGGATTTTAAAATGAACAAAGTATGCGCCGCCGGCACCGGAAGTTTTCTTGAGGAAACCGCCAACAAGCTTGGAATAAATATCGCCGGTGAATATGAAACACTTGCGTTGGCTTCCAAGGCACCTTACAAACTGACCGAGAGATGTACGGTTTTCATGGAATCGGATCTGATGTCTTTCATGCAGATGGGCGCGCCCCGCGAAGGTCTCCTGGCTGGTCTGGCAAGAGCGGTGGTACATAATTATCTGAACCGGGTTGTCCAGGATGGAAAAATAGGCAATTCCATCAGCTTTCAAGGCGGGCCGTCTCTGAATAAGTCGATCGTTGCCGCCTTTGAGGCGGTCGTGGGAAAACCCATCGTAACTCTGCCTCACCGCGAAGTAATGGGGGCGATCGGCGCCGGACTGCACGCACACGATGAATACGAGAACATGTCGGCTCAGGGAAAAGCTCATTCCAGCCGATTCCGGGGTTGGAAAATCGTCGATGCGCCATTCTCGCATTCGGAAGAAATTTGTCGTCGAAACCCGAAATGTCACAACCAATGCAAGCTGCAAGTCTATCGCATCGGCGGCGATGAAGCCGTCTACGGCGGAGAGTGCGGATTGTTCGAATCCCGCGCTCAAGCTGAAAAACGGACTCCCGACTTCGCGCGTATCAGGCAACAATTGTTTTTCAAGGCAATCGAAGGAAAATATCGGATTCTCGGGGAATCGGCGAGCGTCGGCAGACACGAATCTAAAACCCCGATCGATGCTGATGCCGACTGCGTATGCGGAAACAACAATCGTCGTCCGACTTTGGGAATTCCCCGTTCCCTGAGTTTTTTTCAAATGGGTTTGTTTTGGGTTCATTTGATGGAAAATCTCGGTTTCGATATCGTCATCACTCCGGAAACGGATAGCTCGATAGTAAACATGGGCATCGAAACTATGACTTGTGAGTCTTGTTTCCCCGTGAAGATTTCCCACGGACATGCCAAAATGTTGATGGGAAAGGTTGATTACCTTTTCATGCCGATGATGATCGAAATGGAAGCTCCGGTCGGCAAAAAAGGGTATTATTGTCCGTATCTTGAAGCCAATACTTATATGTTGAAGGCTGCTTTGGGTTTTGATTCGTCAAGAACGATAATGCCGGCTATCTACATGAAAACCGGAGCGACAGGCATCAAGGAAACTTTCGCCGCGGAATTCCGGAGATTGGGGCTTCCATTCAACTCTGAAACCTTCGATACGGCTTACGCGGCCGGGCAAAAGGCGAGAAATCGGTTCGAAGCCGAATTGAAGCGCATCGGCGATTCCGTAATAAAAAATCTTGGAAACAAGCGTGCTATCATCGTAGCGGGGCGCCCATACAGCGCTTACGATTCTCGTACAAATCTCAATCTATTTGCCACATTCAGCAGACTTGGAATTACCGCAATTCCACAGGAATTTCTGGATCTTGACAACATACGAATCGACGAGGACTATCCGAATATGTATTGGGGTTTCGGAGACAGAATCCTGAAAGTGGCAAGATTCATCAACGGGGACGCGCGATTTTTCGGCTTGTATTTGACAAGTTTCGCCTGCGGTCCCGATTCGTTCATATTGCATTTTTTCAACCATGAGATGAATCGAACCGGCCGTCCCTATCTTGAACTGGAACTTGATGAACACTCGGCGGGCGCGGGCGTGGAAACACGTTTGCTGGCTTTCGTCGACGTCATAAAAAACCAAAAACAGATAAAAATTCTAGGCAAGGACGTTCATATTCAACCACGTAAAGCGACGGCGCCGCTTGCCGGAAGAACGATTTATCTTCCCAAGATGTCCGATGGTTCCGATTGTCTTGCTGCGGCTTTTGAGGCCGTAGGCAGCAGCGCTAAGGTCATGAATACTTACACTGAGGCGGGAATTGAATTCGGGAAAAGCAACACCTCGGGAAAAGAATGTTATCCATGCACGGTTACGACCGGCGACATGTTTAATTTGCTCAACGAATTGCGCGCTCAAAAAATCGATATCGAAAATCACGTCGCTTTTTTCATGCCTGAAACCGAAGGTCCTTGCCGATTCGGTCAATATAATCGCCTGCATCGCATATTGCTTGAGAAATTCGGATTCGGAAGCATTCCCATTCTTTCACCGAGTTCCGAGGATAGCTATCGTTGCAGTGGTTTGTTCAACGACGAACAGGCCGATGAATTCCGAAAACTCGGATGGCAAGCGATAGTCTATTCCGACATCATGGAAAAAGCCCTGTGGCGGATTCGCCCATACGAAAAAGTAAAGGGAACAACCGATCGCGTTTATTCGGCGGCGATTCAACGCGGAATAAACGCAATTCACCGCGGCGGCGGACTTAAGATCTTGAAAGCTGCGGAAAAATCCGCCGGGGAATTTACCGCAATCGAAATTGTCGGCGGAAAAAAGCCCTTGATCGGAATCGTGGGTGAAATCTATTTGCGAACTCACAAAGCGAGCAATCAGCGCCTTATCAACACGCTTGAGGATATGGGATGTGAAACTTATACGAGTTCCATATCGGAATGGATCGAATACACTACTCATACGGGCATCGAAGATTCTCAGGCTGTCTGGCAACGGCAGCCATCGCTGAACGCTTTCGGGGAGATCGCGAAATTCTGGTTAACCGACAAATACCAAAGGCTTGTCGCCTGGATGATCGGTCGCCCCTTTTCTCGACTGATCAACGGCAGATTCGATCATACGACCGCTCATATTCTCGAACTCGTAGACGGCATATTTTCGAACCATATCAACGGCGAAGCGATTCTTTCGATCGGAGGCGCGCTTTCCTTCCAAAAAGACGGTTTCAACGGCGTCGTTAATGCGCTTCCTTTCACATGCATGCCGAGCACGATAGCAAGTTCTATTCTCAAGGTTCATCTGCGCGGGAAGGTTCCTTATGTGGATATGGTCTATGACGGAACGATCCTGCCGAATCGCGTAACGAACATCGCTACGTTTGCCTTCCAGGCGAAACAAAATCTTCAGAATAAGGCCTTGTTAAATAAATAACTGTAACAAATTTCGTTCATCGACCGGCCATAAGAGCCTGTAAGAAAACAACTATTTGTAATGGTTATTTTCTTACAGGCTCTAAAAATTGAGAGGAATACGGCAACCGGAAGCTCTCAAATAATCAGCCGACATACCCGAAAAAGCACACCGCCCAGGCGTATTTCGGATATCTACGCCATCCGTGGACGATATGGAGGGCTGAACTTGTCGAAAACCTCCGGTTTTCTTTGGTAATTGCCTTTTATTATTTTAACCGGGCGGAGGACCACCGCCTGGAGGCGGGGGCGGAGGCATTAAACCCTTGGTTGTCTTGTCCGAGCTACCGTAAATAACGGTTTGTCCCGCTTCCAAATCTCCCTTGACGATTTCCGCGTAATTGTAATCCGACAGCCCCACAACAATATCGACCGGAGCGATGGCCCCGGTGTCGGACAGCTTCCAAACGCGAATCATCGAAGGATCGGGATCCGGTAATTGTAGAAATTGCGCAGGAATTCGGGCCGAAGGTATTTGAAAATACAAGGCTCTTTCCGGCAGTCGCAGAACGTTTTTTTTCTCGGATAGAAGGATTTCGACATTGGCGGTCATACCGGGAAACAGCAATAGTTCGTCGTTATCGACTTCCACCATTACCGGGTAACTCACGACGTTTTGCGATATCTCGGCTGAATAGCGAACCTGGTATATTCTTCCGGAAAAAGTGCGACCCGGATATGCCTTCACGGAGAAAAACGCGGTTTGTCCTTCTTTAACACTCGCAATGTTTGCTTCATTTACGGAAATATTGATCGACATTTTACGTAAATCATCGGCGATCGTAAAAAGGGTAGGAGTTTGAAGCCCGGCGGCGACGGTCTGACCGGCGTTAACTACCCGGGAAATAACTACGCCGTTTATTGGTGATGTGATGACGGCACGATTGAGATCGACTTGGGCCGCGTCCAATTGTGCCTGAGCCTGCCGGATCTGAGCCCGCGCACCTTCAAGTTGGGCTTTGATCGCCTCGATTTGAGCAAGTATTGATTTTCGACGGGGTTGATCGCCTTCCACTTGAAATTGTGAGGCGTCAAGATTAGCCTTGTTCGTATCGGATGTATTACTGGCGGTTTCGAAGTCCGCCGTGGATATTAAACGGTTCTTAAAAAGAGCCTTGCTTCGTTTGAACTTTCGAAGGCTATCGGTATATTCAACTCCGGCTTTGCGAAGATAGGCTTCGTGACTTGCTTGGTCGGTTTCGGCAATGACAAGAGAGCTTTGAAGAGCGGCCTTTTGAGCTTCAAGATCTCGTTGGTGCGATTTTGCCTGATCTAAAGCCGCTGCGGTTTGAAGAACGCGAGCCTCAAGAGCCGATGGATCGATCATTGCAAGGCATTGCCCGGCGGTTACTTGGGAATTGAAATCAACCGAAATGGAAGCAATAATCCCGCTGACTTGGCATCCCACTACAACCTGCGATACCGCATCAAGCGATCCGGTTGAGGAAATTACCTTTCGGATGTCGCCACGGCTGACTTTTTGAGACGACCATTTCGGCGCCGGGTTTTTCCAGGAATACAAGGCATACCCTCCGGCACCTGCGCTCAGGAGAAAGACCAGAATAAGAATTCCTAGAATAAACGCAGTACGCATTATGACTCCATTCGTTAAAAGCCTTAATTTAAGGCTTTTGATTAGTTATTGAGTCCTGCCTTTCGAAAACTCCTCAAGCTCGGCGGATTACGGCGCTAGCAGCTAATCCGCCCTACCCGAAAACCGGCTTTCATTTTGCAGCTATCAATAAGTCCGCGGGTTTTCCGCCCTTGGATGTACGATAATCGCCGCCCGACGGCCGTGACGGTCATTTCAGATTGCTTAACCCAGGACCGTTATCGTAATTATATTACCTTTTCATAGTATAAAAATGAAATTTGTTCGGGTCAACTCTTTCCGAGAGAAGAAATGTTAAGAAACATTAAGAAGCCTTCGTAGGGGGGGGGCTATCAAGGGAACTATCGGGACGTCGGGTAAAATCTGTTAAGAAAAAATGGATTTTTTTCTTTGTAGAGCCGCGAAGCAACTTCGTCGGCGGTTTCGATGGAGCATTGCTCCTGCAAACACAGGACGGTGGGCGGCCGGTTGAAAAGGCCGGTCACCTTGAAATTTACGGCTCCGCAATAATGGAAACAACGCCCGTGGTAGGCGCAATCGGTACAGTCGGGCCATTCGCGAGCCGATTCCAGCATTATTTTCGCGCGGCTTTTCAAATCTATTCCGGTGTCGAGAGTGCCTATGACCATGGAATTATCCGAATCTTCCTTGACGAAGCGCAAACATGGATAAAGATTCCCGGAAGGAGCTACGGCGATCTCGCCGTCGTTTTTGTCGCAGCACGAGCAAATTGCAGCTTGCGGCTTCGTATGCGCGGCAATCTTTGAGTCGAAAACACTGATATAAATATATTCGGAACCGGCAAAGCGGCGGTAATAAAAGTCCGCCAGTTTGCGGTATTCTCGACGTATTTGCTCGAGAGCCTCATCGCTCCAGGCTTCCTCATAATTGGGACCGATTATGAAAATTTTAAATCCGCGTAAAAAAAGCTTTTCTATACCTTCAGTCAAATATGCCGCGTTTTTGGGAGTATAAGTGACGAGAATTTCAATATTGGGAAAGAAATGTTGAATTAATGAAAATTTCGAAGCGATAAGATCGAACGTGCCGCCCCCCTCCGGAAGGGTTCGCGACATGTCGTGGGCTTGTCCGTAGCCGTCAAGGCTTAAGGCGATATCCAGATTTCGTTTCCGTGCTTGGTGAAGGAACTCTTCATCGAGAAGCAACCCGTTCGTTGTGACGAAATATCGAACGGGTATTTTAACTTTACTGTCTTTACGGAAAATATCGGCGTAGTCGATCGTATGGAAAAGCAGATCCTTTTCCAATAGCGGCTCGCCGCCGAAAAAAGACAGATCGACCCGGCGCGTGCTGTTGGCGAACGCAAAACGAACCGCTTTCTCGGCGGTTTCAGCCGTCATTCTTTTGCCGTATTTTTTCCCTACGTAACAATAGCTGCAACGCATATTGCAGTCGTGGGTGAGATGAATGGCAACCTTGATGGCGAGGTTCTCCTACTGTTTAATAATCGTCGCGAAGAGACTCGATCTGAACGGCGTATATTTTATCCGGAACTTCGTTATCGGAAGGTGGACATTCCCTTCTTACGACGGTTCCTTCGGCAACGACTCGATCTCCATCGCGCTTCCCGTCGAAAACGCCGACCAGCGGACATCCGTATAGATTTCCAAGATTGTTGGCGGAATCAGGATGAAAAAGATAAAACCCGCTTTCCGGCAATACGCTGTTTCTCATGCGGCGTAAGATCCCACGTATTCTTAATTTCATACCGAGGTAATTTCGCGCGTTGTGATAGAAATTTTCAAGGGTAACTTCCCGATAACTTGTAATTTGAATCGGCTTCGGAGGCGGCTCGGGAAGAGCAATGTCGCCGCGACACGGAGGCGGTTGAGGATCGGGACTGACTATTCCGCGGCATGGCGGCGGAGCGGGGTCATCGGCTATACTGCCTCGACAAATTTTCCGCTCTTCTTGAGGTTCCGATTGCGATATTCTTTGAAGTTTCACCAGTCGAAAAAGATCCGAATTATTGGAAGTTTGGGCCGAAATGCTTGTACAAGATAAAACCAGCCCGACGCAAACCGGAATAGTGATTTTAACCTTCAAAAAAAGAGTCAGCGACTCGATAATCTTTTTCCCCGGGCGAAAACCCGGATATCCCGGCTCCGGTTTTTTTACGGGAAACAATCGCATATATTTCCTCCCGCGGTAACTTCTAATGTAATAACGAAAATCGGTCGCAAAAGATTTAGACTTGAAATTATTATAACATGTTCAATTTAGAGCCCGTTAGAAAATAACCGGATCGTCCAGGGCAAACGCATTAAAATTTCTGTAGGGCGGATTAGACACGCTTTCGCCGTAATCCGCCGGATCAGCTACCGTAATTACAAGAGGGTTTCGCATTTTTAGTGCGTTTGCCCTGCCGGATCGTCTGGTTGTTTTCTTACGGCCTCTTATGGCCGGTCGATGAACGAAATTTGTTACTGTTACAGTTATTTATCAACAAGGCCTTATCGATTTTACGATGACGTCAACAGATGTTCTTGGTTGTCCGAGAAAACCACGATGCGATAATCGGCATCTACGCGCCACAAATGAATTCCGGTATCCGAGGTCTTGATCCAAACATTAGAGTTCATGGGAAGTTCAAGAAAACAACGAAATAACATGCTGATCATGCCGCCATGCGATACGATGAGAATTCGCTTGTCGGGTTCCGGGCAGCTGTGGCGGATTCGTGACCATGCAATTTCGCCGCGGGCACGAAAAGAAATTTCGGATTCACCACCGGGAATGCATTCATGAGGCGGTCGTCCGCCCACCGGTTTCGGATACTTTTTTATCGCTTCTTCTTTAAGAAGGCCGGCTAAAACTCCGTTGTCGAATTCCATTAAATCATCATCGAAATCAACGGAAATAGAAAGGCGTTCGGCGATGGTCCGAGCCGTTTCCGCGGCTCGCTTCAGCGGACTGGCGAGGATTAGCGCAGCCGGGTAATGCTTCGCGATCCATTCCGCAACTGAGATTGCCTGTTTCCTGCCGAGTTCAGTTAATGGAAAATCGGCTCGTCCTTCGTGGCGTTTTTCAATATCGGCTACGGATTGTCCGTGACGAACAACGAGAAACTCCGTCATTGTATTTCACCCTCCTCATACATATTTCCAATTCGGCAAGCATTGGTTCACGTAATTGATCACGATGGATTTGTTCTTGAACGAACATCCGCTCAAATTCCAGATTAACAGCTCGTCTTTGACTACTTGCGCATGACAAAAAACTTGGCTCTGGAACAGCGAATTCATAAGAACAAATTTACCGTGCGTAATTGATTGCATAAGTGAGACAAATTGTTATTTGAATGATATCATAATCGATCACGATCATCATTCTTGAAATAAGTCATAATTCTGAAGATACGGTATTATAGATGAACGAGCATCGTTGGGGAATCCTGCTGATTGTTTTGGCGGCCACATTTTGGAGTTTCTCCGGAATAGGAATCAAATCTCTACCGGAAATAAGTCCGATGGTAATCACCGGCTTTCGTAGTATGTTTGCGATGCCGATTTTAGCGTTGTTCTTCTATCGACGAAGCGGACGAAATGCGGGTGTTAAAGCCGCGCTCGGAAACGCCGTCGCGCATCGGGAGATTTGGTTTGTCGCGGTGAGTTACGCTTTGATGTTGATTTTTTTCGTCTCCGCAACTCGTTTAACCACAGCGGCCAACGCCATTCTTCTGCAATATACGGCTCCGATATTCGTCGCCTTGTTTTCTTGGCCGATTTTGGGAGAGCCGGTCCGCGGGCGGGAATGGGCGGCCATTGTGGGTTGTTTCATGGGCGTGGCATTTTTCTTTGGCGAAAAGGTCTCGCTTTCGGGATGGTGGGGAAACGGGATCGCGATATTCTCCGGCGTCGCATGTGCTTTCGACATGATTTTCCTGCGAATGCTTGCACGTGTTGATTCGATGACGAATGATGGAATACCACATATGACAGCGCCGAATGTTTCTCCAGCAGCGGATGACCTTCGAGGAAAAATGCGGGCGGGCGGACATACGTTTTTAGCCGTTTTGTTTGGAAATGCTCTCACCGTCTTGCTTTGCCTTCCCTGGATGGCGACATCGTTCCCTAATGACGGGTTTTCCTGGCTGATAATCGGTCTTTTGGGAGTATTTCAACTTGGATTGTCTTTCATTTTCTTTAATATCGGAATTCAATGGGTGACCGCTATCGAGGGGGTGTTGCTTGCCACGCTCGAAGCGGTTTTAAACCCTCTATGGACGGCATTGGGCGCCGGTGAGCGTCCATCCGTGGCGGCATTGCTGGGGGGAACTCTCCTCTTGGCTTCAGTTGTTTTTTACGGCGGATTGAAGTCATCTCCGGATTTTTTCCAGCGGGAAGGGCGGGAGAAGCCATGTGGCAACTAATACCAATTCCATTAAATAAAGACGTATTTTTTTCGACGGATTACGGTGGAAAGCACCTAATCCGCCCTACGGAATACGACATTTCTTTTTGGGAATGGTATAAGATGTTGTCTGAAATACTATTGAGCTCTTTTAAATATTGATGACGAGGAATTTCGCGGAATGCAGGCAGCTATGAATGAGTTGGTTTCGGACGTCTCTTTCGACGGCCCGACTTTAGCGGTCGAGGAATTGTCCAAATGTTATGAAGTTCCCGGGCAGGAGCCTTTTTGCGCGGTAAGATCCCTGTCGATGAACATTGGAAGAGGCGAATGTTTCGGGCTCCTCGGACCCAACGGCGCGGGAAAATCAACATCAATGAATTGTATAACGGGGTTTTATCCGGCAACGAACGGTAAAATCTTGATTATGGGCATTGATGTTCAAAAGGATCCAAGGCGGGCAAGGCTTCATCTGGGCGTTTGCGCTCAAGAAGATACGCTTGATACTGATTTTACCGTACTTTATCAAATGGTTTTATACGGCGGATATTTCGGAATTCCGCTTGAAGAAAGTGAGCGCCGCGCCAAAGAGCTCATCGAGAAGTTCGGTTTGACGGAAAAAGTGAATGAACCGGCCGAAACTCTATCCGGCGGAATGCGTCGTCGTCTTCAAGTCGCGAGGGCTTTGATTTCGCGTCCGGCTCTTCTCATTCTGGATGAACCAACCACGGGGCTCGATCCTGAAGCGCGAAGAGTCGTCTGGGACGTCGTCGGCGAATTCCGAAAGGCGGGCGGAACCGTTTTGTTGTCAACGCATTATATGGAAGAAGCACAGCGCCTTTGCGATCGAGTCGCGATTCTATATAGGGGAAACATGCTCGATTGCGCCCCACCGATGGATTTGATCGACAAACATGCGGGAACGGAATATATCAACGAAGAGATCCGGCCCGGTGTTTTTTGGAAAAGGCCGCCGAACCTTGAAGACGTCTACCTGAAACTTACGGGAACTCAGTTGGAAAGCGAGGCACAATGAGTCAACTTCGGGGAATTTACTGCGTTTGGCGAAGATATTTCGCGGTTTATCAGAAAAGCATAGGCTTCGGTTTGATTACGACCTTTGCCGAGCCGCTTTTATATTTGCTTTCCTTCGGTTTCGGATTGGGTTCGATGATCGGTGATTTCGAATACCACGGTTTGCATATAACCTACAGACAATTTATTTTTGCCGGAGTGGCCGCGCAGACCGTACTTTTCCAGGGCTTTTTTGAGGCGGCATACGGCGGTTTCGTGAGAATGTACTATCAAAGAATTTTCCATGCGATCGCCGTGACCCCGATTACGCTTTCAGAAATTCTCTGGGCGGAATTGCTCTGGGACGCCTCACGCGCTTCCACAGCCGTATTTGCCGTTTTCATCATCGGTTGCATTTCCGGAGATTTTCATGTGCTGGGGGCTGTTTGCGCGCTTCCGGTTGTTTTTTTGTGCGCCCTTTTATTCGCGGGATTAGGATTGTTGACGGCTGCGCGATCAAGAACCATCGATGAAATTTCATATCCGCAATTTCTCTTCGTTTTTCCAATGTTCCTTTTCTGCGGCGTATTCTTTCCCATAACGCAGCTTCCCGAGGCTATGAGAGGCTTCGCTTGGTTTCTTCCCTTAACTTCGGTTACGGACATTTTACGCGCTTTCACTCTTGGAGTTCCTTGCTTCATACTATCCCCGTTCATCATTCTCTGTTGGCTTGTCGGTTTGGTTTATTGCGCACGGCGGGCGATGTTTAAGAGATTGGTGAAATAACCGATTATGACGGCTAAAAACGCGAGGCGGAGATTGCATTGCACAATCCCCGCCTTCGAAGGAATACGATGAATTATCTACCAGGTGGAAGAAATATCGCCGGTTTTCGGGCACCAGGTAACTTTGAAATTCCGACCGGAAGCTGTGATATGGAAGCGAACTTTCGCCGTTTTCAAATCATACGGCGCAATTTTAACATCATTGCTGGTATTGGAATGAGAAATTTTATGCTGCCTGTCCATGTGATAATTAACAGCTGAGATGTCTTTGTTCAAACCGGTCGTGGATTGAGACCATCTGATTGATTCTTTCCCCTCGAGCGCGCTGTCAAGATATTCTACGTTGTTCAGAACAGCTTTTCCCTTAAGGCATGTGAGCTTATAGCGAATGCGATCGAGAGTTTTTTGATCGCGAGACCAACCGACATGCAAAGTGTCAAAGCGAATCAGGATCTTCCCGTCCAAATAAAGAGTCGCGTTGTCTTTGGTATACCCTCCAGCATTGGCTATGCCCACCAATGCGAAAAACGCCGCAACAACCAACAAAAGCTTAAAGTATTTTTTCATTACATCTCCCCTTAAATTATTTTGAGAATCTTCGACGAGTTTCTCTAAAGGAATTCATTCTGCAACATTTCATAAACAATTTCAATACATCATTCTAATAAAAACAGGATGAATTTGTTCTTGAACGAATATTCGCTTAAATAGCGAAGAAATGACCGCAACCTGAACAAATTTAATGAACTTTGATAACATTGATGCTAATGGACATCACAGAATTCCTGCCACAAGTGTTATCAGAGCTGAATGTGCGCCTAATTGAGCGTTGTGAAGAATGCCGTTATGAGCGTGAGCGCGTAAATCCAGGGTGATTTGAGCACGATAATTTCAGATTTCCTGACCCGTCTATGAATTGAAGCCTGTTTCAGCATATCTTTCCGGAAAATGGAAATAGCACTTTTTCAGGTAATTCTTCAAAACCTTGACGGGGCCGTTTAGGAAGTTATTCTCCCGAAGCATCGTCACCGCGCACCGGAAACTCACGCTCTCGATTTCATCACCCAGACAATCACTGTTCCGCCCGCATTACAGCCGAAGCAGTGCCAGAGATTCTTTTCCGGAGTGATTTTGAGGCTTTCCGTTTTCTCCTTATGGAACTGGCAAAACCCTACCAGGTCTTTCCCCATGACCTTCAGGTTGATTCCTCGCGCCTCGGCCAGGCTACGAATGGGAATTTCTCTCTTTAGCCGCTCAAGTTCTTCGGGAACAATACGCGGAAGGGGCATTTTTTGGGCAACGAATAAGCCGCATTCGGAAAAGCAAAGGCTTAACCAGATTGACGTTTCCCAGCGCGTTGGAATAACCTAGGCACTCTATTCATCTTATGAAAGAGGCCGGTTACGGTTAAGCGCGGAAATGGTGGCTCAAATTGCCCTGGTTCTCAAAACTTCTTCCGATGAGATTCTTGGCTTGCAGAAAAACGCCGATGAGGAAAAGGTGGACAGAGGTTTTTTGCGCCGAATGAAAAAAATAGAAACACTTTCCCACAGCCAACGGAAAGTTCTTTTCAGTAACATCGATATGTTTCTAAAAGGCGCACTGGAAAAGGAACCGGCAAGACCCCAGCAAGAAGCACTTGCCGAATAGGAAAATCCAAGCGGTAACGCGGCTTTGGTCGGGACCCCGCGATGGGGAGCTCGTGCCTGCCTCATTGACGGTGGTTCCATTGACGGTTTGACGGCGGTGGTCCCGAAATTTCTGGGGTATGAGAACCCTGAATTGAAGTTTTTTTTCGGGGTGTTGGTTGTGGAAAGGAGCCAGGACCGGTTTTTTGAAATGGGGAAAAACGCCGGTCTGGTCCCTTTTGGGTGACCAGCGTTTTTGAGATGGAAACTATTGCTGGCAGCTATTCTTTTTCGATAGGATCTCCGTGAATGTCCTTGGGGGTGCGATAGCCTCAATGCCATTAACTTAAGGAATTTTTGATTTTTTTCCTCTACTAAATACAAGAATATTTTTTACGTGCAATTGGTATTGTACATTTTGTCTGGTTTTGAGAGCATGAAGTATGGAAAAAA